>Ga0182024_10020311_pt1 | contig 12154 bp, 8 predicted proteins | sample P32metaG_FD_120480 | JGI IMG/M metagenome (GOLD analysis project Ga0182024, IMG submission 120480) | Permafrost microbial communities from Stordalen Mire, Sweden - P3-2 metaG (Illumina Assembly) | ecosystem: Environmental > Terrestrial > Soil > Wetlands > Permafrost | place: Sweden: Stordalen...
ATCGCTGCTCCGGGCACCGTGAAATATCGTCCCGTACGGCCGGGTTCGGACAGAGAGCTGCTTTATCACAACGGTAAGGCGATCGTTACCACTGAAAAAGACTCTCACGGACGGTTGAAAAAACAGAACATTGAATTTCCCAACATCGACAACAACCAATACAAAGGGATCTGTCGATCAATTACGGGCGCCGACGATCTCAACGTAGTCGCGCACAAAAAAGCTGCCGATGCCACCAAAGATTCCACCGGTAGAACAACCGTACGAACTGTCAAGTCACTTGGTCAACTGCAAAAGCTGCTGGAAGGCTGCGCCGTTGTGCCTACTTCAGATAACTCCGAGCACAAGTATCATCCTCCGATCGTCCGGGTGCACACCGAACACAAGTTGTTAGGCGACCCGCCCGGCAAGGGCGAGTGGCACGCAGCTGTACTGCGCGAATACAATCCAAAAACAAAAATGGTGACCTTAAACCTTAACTGGGGGCACGAAAACAACTTCAGCGGCCGCGAAGGGGAGAAGAGGCGGCTACACATATCAGAAGTGTACAAAGTCATGCAACCACCCGCGCCACCAGCTGTTGGGTCCTGTCGTTAATCGCGCCAGCGGCCTTTTCAGTTTTCCTCTCGGGCTCGGATAGAATGTACACAAAACAGAATGTGCGGACTTGACGACCTTGGCTCTAACATACACGACTTCTGCCAATTTATGAATGCCCTTGCTGTGCGCCTGAAATGTTGGTTGCCTCGTTTTTCGGTTCTTTCGTATCCGAAAGCAGGTAAAGAAGCGGCTTGTTTTGCCCTCATCGCTGCGATTCTATCCGTATCAGCTGCTCACGCCGCCGCGGACTGCGACATTTTGTCTTTTCCTGGCAATCAAAAGTCAGGTGTGGTGCTAATTTTCGAAAAGTCCACGGATCTGAGTAACTATGTGACGCGGTCTGCCACAGGGCAGGTTAGCATTCCTCACGGCAGAACTGCGGGCGTATGTTTTTACGAAGACGGCTTAACAAATTTCCGGGCATTGAGCAAACAAAATGTGTCGCCAATAGTAAAGCTTGACTTCCGCAACTCAGGGCTTGGAGACAACGATGCCGACTGCCTTGCCAAATTCAGCAATTTGATCGATCTCGAACTCTACCAGGCTGATATTTCGGATAAAGGACTACTTGCAATTGCTCATCTAAACAAACTTCAAACTATCAATATTTCCGAGACCAAGGCGACGGGCAAGAGCATTACTATAATCAGTAAATTGCCTGCAATTGAAGTGCTTGCTGCTGGTCACATACCTATAGACGATCCTTGCTTAGAGCAACTATATAAGCTTCCTCGACTACGTCAAATAGCCTTAACTGCAGCAGGCTTAGACAATGATTGTCTGTTGCAAATTGCCAAATGCAATATTGTCACTGATCTCAAGCTCGATCGAAACCCGCGCATCACAGACGAAGGCATCAAGCACCTGGTAAAGATGAGTAGATTGAAAACCCTCAACTTGACCGAAACGGCGGTCACGCCCGCCTGTGTAAGGTACCTGGCTAAAATCCGGAAGCTGAGTACCTTAGTCATTTCATTCCCTCGCTGGTCGCCGGCGGCAGTAAGCAGCTTATCTACCCAATTGCCCCAGTGCAAAGTCATTAACGGACTTGCATCTGACCAGTATTTGCAGTTATACGGTCCACTGCATTCACCCATAGCGCCGCAAGCCAGACCATAGAGGGCGCTGCTATATTCAACAGATGGGTGTACAAAGGCACCATTTGTAGTACCACTCTTCGGGAACTAGTTCCATCCGCCACTGAAAACAGTACCGACAACTATTTTTGTCATCTGGGTCTGCGAGCCGGTAACTGCGATTATGTCACCGCAGGACTTTCAGCCAGTGGGATCGAAAACCAAAATGTACTACCATTTCCCTCTTCGCTGATCACGCCAATCGATCCACGATGCTCATCGACTATCGAGCGACAAATGGCAAGCCCCAACCCCGTGCCAGCGCTGAGGGACGTACCTACTTGGCGGTAGCGATCAAAAATCGCATCGCGATATTGAGCGGGAATTCCACATCCGCGATCGATCACGCTGACTCGAACGAACCCGCTGTCCTGATGCGCTGACACAGTGATCGCGCTGCCATCAGGAGAAGATTTTATAGCGTTGGAAAGCAAGTTATGGAGCACCTGGATCAATCGATCGTTATCAGCCATAACCAAGATATCAGGCTGCTCCAAAGTATTCTCTATCGTTACTTTCTGCTGATCGGCAAAGCCGCGCACCATGTCGATACCACCCTCTACTATGGCAGAGAGACTGGTGGCAGCCAACTTCATTTCCATCTTTCCCGATTCCATTTTTTCAATATCAAGAAGCTCGTCTATCAAATTGAGTAAACGCGACACGTTAGCCTTGAGTCTGGATACGTTGTCCAGCCCTTTGCTTGAAAGATCGCCATAAGCACCGGTGGCCAGCAGATCGAAGAATGCTTGCGTTGACGTGAGTGGCGTTCGCAAATCGTGGCTGACCATGTTTGCGAAGTCCTGCTTCATTCTCTCCAGTGCTTTGCGTTCGGTAATGTCATGCGCGACACAGAAAAAGCTTTGTTCCTGAGACGACCAATGTATCGACCATTCCATCCAGAGGAGGGTGTCGTTCTGCCTTTTGAACTGTGCTTCAAGCGCGATCACTGCAGTTTCATTAGCCTTTGCCTGACTGAGCAGATTGATCACTCTTATTGCATCATCTTCTACTAAGAAATTCGCAATCAGAGTTCCCGAAAGCTTCGAAGGCTCGTATCCCCAGATGCGCGTGCAAGCGGGACTGACTTTTTTGAAACGACATTCTGCATCAAGCGAACAGATAATGTCCAAAGCGTGATCGACGATCGCTCGTTCCTGCCGAGCGGATTCTGCTAACGCGCTGGCCATGTCGTGGAAGACGGTGTCGAGCTGTGCAATCTCATCCTTGCCCTTAACCATCGGCTGAAGAGGCTGACCTTTTCGCAAGAGCATGGTGTTAGCCACCATTATGGAAAGGCGCCGCGTAATATCTTTGGTGAAATATGCTGCCATCACGATCGCAATCAAGATATTGGCCGCGATTCCGGCAAAGAGCAAAGTTTTGACCTTACGGCGTGTGCTGGCTTCCTTTACAGGGTAAGCTTCTTGAAGTTGAGTTTCAGCATCGACAATCTTGGCTGCTTGCGCCATATAACTGCTCAATCGACGCGGAAGATTTTTCTGCAGGATGGCAAAGACCGCCCCGTTGGCATCTTGGTCGCTGGTATCTTTCGACAACTGATTGAGCAAATTGATCTGCCCATGCGCCTCGATCTCGAGGCGCGCAAAGTCATCTCGCACATACGAGTCGTTAGCGACAAGCATTTTGACATGGTCTAGTCCCGCCTGAAGCTCATGCGATTGCTGCTTGTATCGATCTGCAAAAACGGTTGATTTTGTTATTGCGTAATTGAAGACAGATTGCATCAGACCATAGCCAATATTGACCAGATCGGTGACTCCAGCGACAATCGCCTTGGATTGTCGTTCGTGTACTTCGGAGTTTTCTACTTGCTGTTCCAGCCCGATCAGAACTGATACGAAGATCAATTCAAAGATCAGTGGAACGGAAATTAGCAGAAAGCCTTTGTGAGCGATTTTCAAATTCAATTGCATCGATAAGCATCCGTTGTCTACTGCTATACGGTCGATTCATTATATGTGCAAGTTGCAAAACACGCCCTGAGGAGTTGTCCGTTGCAATTTATTTGCACGCGAGCACTCAAGCGGCCGACGATCACCATGCCATCTTTACAAGGTTCTACTCCCGCGGTTGCAGAGGCGGCGATTAATTTCGGAAGCCGGCTTCGCCGATATCGTTCGATGTTCAGCTTCGTCTCTGCTTGCTGGTAGAACGAACGATGCTCAGCGGCCTTCTCAGTTCGTAACTGCAGCCAGACGAGAAGAAAACTTTGGGCTCAGTCTCGAATTAGAGTAGAGGCGAAACCCGCTCGCTGAGCGGGTACGTGTCCGAGTCTCTCATTTTCACTTGGTCTTCGTTCAACTTCCACATATAATATTGGTCGATTGGTTTATCGGTTTTGCCTGCGATCGGAAGCTGCTTTGATGCAATTGAATTTGAAAATCGCTCACAAAGGATTACTTCTAATTTCTGTTCCACTAATCTGTCAGCTGATTTTCGTGTCGGTGCTAATTGGACTGGAACAACAGGTAGAACAATCGGAGATACGTGAACGCCGTTCCAAAGCGATTGTATCGGACGTCAGTGAACTGCTCAAGCTGGGCTACGATCTAACACAATCTGCCATTTTTTATTCGATGACAAAATCGAATGTATTTGCAGAGCGGTTCAAACGACAATCAAACGATCTTCAACCGGGGATTGATCACGTCAAAGCGCTTGTCGCCAACGACCCGCATACGCGCGAAGATGTGGCGAAACTCGAGGACGAGGCCCACGCGCAGGTAAACTTGCTCAGTCAGGTCGTTTCGGCTTCCGACCGCGGCGATATAAAAGCGATTTTCCCAATTCTCAAACAAAATCTGCCGCATTTATTCACTGGCTACATGGCGCAAGCGAGCAGAATTGTCGACTCTGAAAATCAGCTGCAGGAGTCTTATCCTGTTCAAGAAGCCAATTCACGGCGGCTGGTCAAGATCGCGCTCTTTGCCGGCATCGCCGCCAACATTTTGGTTGCCATTGGTCTGGCTGCGTTTTTCACGAAGAATATCACCGGACGTCTTTCTACGATGCTGGCGAACACGCTGCTGTTGCGCAGCGGTGATGCGCTGCGCCCCGTTGTATATGGTCGCGATGAGATTGCGCAGCTGGATTCGTTCTTTCACGATATGGCTGGCGCCTTAGCTGAGTCTGCTCGACAAGAAAGATTGATCGTCGATCATGCATTAGATATTATTTGTTCTCTCGACGCAGAATGTCGCTTCCAAAAGATCAGCCCTGCATGCTCTCGCATATGGGGATACGAGCCGGCTCAGCTGGCTGGGCAACCGCTGGCGAATTTCTTGCTAGGTGAGGACGGGAGCAAGGCGATGCAGTTGTTGAGTCAAGCACAAAAGGAGCAGACATCGGTCATCTCTCTGGAAGCGCAGTTTAAGCGCCACAACGAAAAACAACTTTGGATGGAGTGGTCTATACATTGGTCTTCACAGGAGCAGCGCTACTTCTGCGTTGCCCACGACATCACTGAGCGTAAAATGCTTGAGCGCATGAAGCAAGATTTCGTCAACATGGTAAGCCACGATCTGCGAACGCCGCTCACATCAACGCAAGCATTCTTCGATCTCCTGGCCACCGGTGCGTATGGCGATCTTTCCAGCAAAGGACTGGACAACGTATCCAGGCTCAAGACTAACGTATCGCGCTTGCTCAATCTGATAGACGAGCTTCTCGACATCGAGAAGATGGAATCCGGCAAGATGGAACTGCGGCTATCTGAGGCCAGCATCTCGACGATCGTAGAGAGCGGCATCGACATGGTGCGAGGCTTTGCCGATCAGCAACAAGTGTCGCTCGAAAACACGCTGGATGGTGCGGTTTTCATGGTCGTAGCCGACAGCGACAGATTGATTCAAGTAATGCACAATCTTTTGTCCAATGCTGTCAAGTTCTCGCCCGCTGGCAGCACAGTGACGATTGCTGCCAGCGAGGAAAACGGGCTCGTGAAAGTCAGTGTCATAGACCGCGGCTGTGGCATACCTGAGGAGTTTCGAGAGGCAATCTTCGAACGATATCGGCAGGTTGGTAATTCAGTTGGGTCGGGCACAGGTTTAGGGTTGGCCATTTGTCGCGCTATAATCGATGAGCACCATGGCGCAATTGGAGCGATCAGTGAAGAGGGCAAAGGCAGCACATTTTGGTTTTCCATGCCGCTAGTGCCGGCAAAGGCAAAAGTCTGACCGTAATAAGCAGTGGCTTGAAGGTTTGAATGGCAAAAATCCTCGTCGTTGATGACGACCGGCTGTTAACGGCAATGATCAAAGAGTGGCTCGAACGTGAACGCCATTCCATTGAAGAAGTTCACAATGGAAGCGAAGCCATGGATTTGTTGAAACACTATCAGTTCGATCTTGCCATTCTGGATTGGGGACTGCCGCAACTGGACGGAATTCAGATACTGAAGGAATTTCGCTCCCGTGGGGGCAACATGCCAATTTTGTTCTTGACCGGACGCAAGACGATTCTGGAGAAGGAAGCTGGTTTTGAGGCTGGTGCAGACGACTATCTGGTCAAGCCTTTTGACATGCGCGAGCTGTCCGTGCGGGTATTGGCCCTGCTGCGTCGGGCGCCGGCGTTCAAATCGACAGTTTTGCAATGCGGACCGATCTCACTTGATACAGCGCAAGGCCGGGTAACGAGAGATGGCGTTGAACTAAAATTGTTTCCCAAAGAATATGCGCTTCTGGAATTTTTTCTGCGTCACCCCAATCATATATTCAGCGTTGACGATCTGCTCAATCACATCTGGAAATCAGATTCTGAGGCCACTACTGGCGCTGTCCGTACGAACATCACGCGTCTGCGGCAAAAGATCGAGGTCGAAAATGGGCCGCGCGTTGTCACCGTTCACGGTCTTGGTTACATGTTCGAGACTGGCGGAAAAGATGCTGCCGATCAATGACAATGCTTGCACGGTTGCGGTCTCGATGTGGAACTTGGGATTGTCGGAAGGAAGGAATTGGGCTGCTCGAATGTTTGTTAGGCCATTTGAATTGAGTGCTCTCGCTGTCTTTTCGATCGGCATCACGATCGCTATTGCCGGGTGCAGTGTCAATTCGAATCACGAAGATTTGTGCAAAACATATACAAACAACGCCTTGCAAGCAGTCGAGGCAAAACAGCTTGATCAGGCTGAAATTCAGTTTACTGCTGCGATCAAAGAGGCGGAAAAAAGTACCAATGTGCTGCAGTTGCCTACTTCGCTGAATGATTTAGGTTCCTTGTACGTCACCGAGACAAGGTATGAGCGGGCTGAGCAATGCTACAGCAGAGCCCTGGAAGTCTATGCGCAGTTGCTGAAGAACAACGATCTATCTGCTGCCAGTCGCCGCCGGCTCTCGCAAGACGATGCCACCACTACGGCCGCATTAGCAAAGCTGATGGTGCTCGATGGAAAGCTGGACAAAGCGGAACAATTGTACAAGGCGGCGGTGGCAAAAAATGCAGGTGCACTGGGCAGTTTGGATGCCCAAATTCAAATCACCAATGATTACATCGCCCTTTTGCGTATGCGCGGGAAGCGTGCCGCCGCCGATGAACTCGAATCTTCTCAACAGGCTTCGATGTCTGCAATCGGCGATTGGTCGACGCTGTTCGACCGTGGCAAGCAGCAAATGAGCGATGGCAACTATGCAGAGGCGAACAAGAATTTAAGTGTCGCCTTTGTATTAGCACAAAGAGCAGGCAACGACGATGTGCGCCTTTCTGACAGTCTTGCCTGGTCGACTGCGTCACGTATCGCACTGGCCCAGACAATTGATACGGCTCTGGTTTATGCGCAGGCCTCACCGATCCAAGAGCGGCTCAAAGCTAAGGATCAAAACAAACCACAGATTTTGAAAGACATGTTCCTGATAGCAAGTTGCCTTGCGGCTGAAGGCAGTGAAAGTTCTGCTGATAAACTATTCGGCTCCAACGACCCGTTCGATCCTCCCGACTCATTCAGCAGTTTCACAGAAATTTTCAATCGTCAGAAAAGATTCGCCGAGTCTGAAAAGTTCTACAAGTGGTTGATTAAGCAACAGGAAAACAAGGTTGGTCCACACAGCATCAAACTCGTCGGCATTCTACTCCAATGTGGCAGAGACCAGATGGTACAGCAGCGTTATGCGGTGGGCAGAAACTGCTTTGACAGGGCGCTTGCACTGACAGAAAGACAGCCGCTGACAAAGCACACCGCTGGCTCAAAGCGCGACGTGCTGGTCTGGCTGGGGTTCAATTGCGTGGAAGAACAGAAATACGACGAAGGCGAGGCGTGGTTAAAACAGGGACTTGCTGTCAGTCAGACGTACTTTCCTGGCACTCCGTCGTACGCAGATTGCTGTTTTCATCTTGCTGACGCATACGCTCACCAGGACAAGTTAGCTGAAGCCGAGCGCTATTATAAGCTGTCTTTGCCGATCTGGACCAGCACCAAAAATAGACTGGAGTCCGAAACTTTCGGACACCTGGGCGATATCTGCACCAAGCAAAAACGATTCAAAGAAGCTGAATCTTTCTACAGGCGTTCATGCGCTGTTTTAGAGGAACACGAGCCAGGGCTCCCACTGGCTAACATGCAAATCGCGCTGGCCGGAGTATTGAAGGAGCAGGCGCGTCGCGGCGACGCAGTGCGATTTTACCAACGTGGGCTATCAATTTATCGCAGGTGCGACAGCCAGAACTCCCACATGATCGACGCGATCGAACACGAGATCAGGTCGCTCCAGTAGGGATAATAGCGAGTCAGCAAAGCAAGTGCCGGCACTTTCAAGACCGTTAGCCGGAAACTCTCTACGAGATAGCCTGCTACAATCAGCGATTCCAAGTGCAGCACCATACGACCGCTGCAGCAGGATTGGGTAGTAACATTAACTTCCCGAAAATGGGTGGCCATGACAGAGAGGTTTTTTGGGGTAGGTGATCGAGACCTGCATAAGGCGAGCGTAATGATTCTAAGAAAGAACAAAATTTAGATCAATAACAAGAGTTGGGAAATTAAAGAGAATCGGCCTTTCATAAATCATGCCAATCACTAAAGCTGAGTCACCGTCGATCGGCATATAATTGCCTTATTGATGGTATTCGCTAGGCAATGTTGAGATATGCGCTTTTCTGGTTTGACAGCGATTTTGCTTTCTTGTTGCATGCTGGCATTTGCAGGCTTATGTAACGGATTGCCTGCCAGTGGCGATTCGGATCCCATGGCTCCTCAGGTTAGCAGCATGGAGACAAGATTCTTTGGCCGCACATATCCTAGTGACACGATGGACGAAAGAGTGGCAAGACTGGAAAACGAGGTTTTTGGAGTAACCAAAACTGGCTCTCTCGAGAACCGAATCATCGCATTAGGTTCGGCCGTGCTTAATCCGAATCTCAATACGCCGTCACAGCACGCCAAGCCTGTGACTTTGCAGGCGGAGCCAATACCGCAACAAACCCCGATGCCGGCACAGCAGTCGTCGCCGAGAACATCGGCGGCGCAAGACGTACCTACTACTAGCGATTATCCCCGCATCACTGAGCTGGAGCAGCAAATTCTGGGCAGGACGTATGTCAACGACCCGGTGAAAATGAGATTGGGGCGTCTGGAACAAAAGGCTTTTGGTGCAGTTTCCAGCACGGATGATTTGAGCGGACGCACAGACGCCCTGGCGCAGTATGCAAAATTCTATAACGGCTCGACGCCGCAAATGAGTGCGCCTTCCTCATACCAAAATACGCAGCCGCAGGCAAACCGCAATTATGCTCAAAACACAGACGAGCAACGACCTAGCTATTCGCCCATCGAGCACCGCTCAGCCTATAGTGAGTACGGTGGAGAAACGACACCCAGACCCGCATCGCCCAGGAGAGAGCCGACGGCCCCCAGACTCGCATCGCCCAGGAAAGAGGAGTCTGAACGGCGCGATGAGGTGCCTAAGCGAACGCGTAAACCAGCCGGCAATTCGAACGAGATGACGCCAGCAGAATTGGAACAGTGGGTGAAAAAGCAAAATCAGGTTCCGAACGAGATGACGCCAGCAGAATTGGAACGGTGGGCGAAAAAGCAAAATCAGGATTGAGCGCTGGCAATCCTCGGTCCTTTGGCACTGTGCATGGTGACACCGCACCGGGGTTAAAGATGGTGGCATTGTGCCGGCAATTACAGTCCTTTGGCTCTGTGATACCAACACTATGCGGGCATGGATTCGTTTGGACTCCGTATGAAGGGAAACAAAGTTGCAGCGGAGGCAAGGCGGCGAGGAGCCGTCGCAGCCGAAGCGGAGGCACAGCGGAGGAGGCGAGGGACGAAGCCGACGGAGCGGATTTAATCAGTTGGCACCAGATTGGCCATGCCGTGATTGATCAGATAGTCTCGAAAGGAAGGTCGCATATCCTCGCCCCTCAAGAAGTCACCGACTTGAAATGGAGCGATCTTATGAGCAACTCTAAAGCCTTCTCTCAAATCGATTGGATTGCCTTGCTGGTCGAACTCCTTCATCGAGTATTCCGTCTTGATCATGTCCATACCTGCCATAGTAAAAGTGGAGAAGCACTCCGTTTGATTTATGTCCGTGATTAGATTTGTTGTTTTATCGGCCACAGTTCTGGTGGCATACAACCGAGTAATTACTTTAACGTCTGAGTCAAAAACCATCGAATCGTCTGTATGCAAATCCTTCCACACGTGTTTGTCTGATGTGGTGGTGTCTAAGTAGGGCAAGTCTATTACATCCCAAATCCCACCGGCAGAGTCGCGTTGAAGACCCCAGCGCTCGGTGGTTTGCGCATTATGCGTTTGCTGGGTTGAGTTCTTTACTCCAGTCTTATAGTTACTGCAGAAAGTTTGTGTGAATTGTTCTTCCTGCCACCTTCCAGCCAACCAGGGCGGCACCCTGAACCAAACTCGCTTTGGTGCTGCAGATTGAAGCGCCTTTGCTTGATCAAATTCTGTGCCGACTTTCAGTCCTTCAACGGGTGCAAGATGCTCCGAATGCATGACACTCCCTTGTAAAAATGTCGGATGGTTAGGAGTCGTGCTTTCGCTTGATTGCTGAGCGTAGTTGGGAGATGAAAGAGAAGAAGTCGAACCATCGAAATCATAGGATTGCTGAAAATGTCCCAAATTTGTCGGTTCACCTGGAGCACGGTTTGATTGCGACAGGGCAACGCGAACTGCGCACAGTAGCGCTGAGAAGAAGGTGACGATCAACACGATGATTCGAGCTTTTTGTTTCATTATTCTTCTTTCGCTGGCTGCTGCTTGTGGAAAAGCGATGCGGTATCGTATTTGGTGAGAGTTTTGGCATCGATCGCACAGGCGGTTTTGGCTGCTACTCAGGTGGCACCAGATTCTCCAATCCGCGGCTAATCAGATATTCCTTGAAGGAGGGTCGCATATCTTGCCCATTCTCAATGTCTACTTCTGTAAACGGCGCGAACTTGTGCTCGAACCTCCAGCCCTTAACGAAATCGATTGGATTGCCTTGCTGATCGAAAAACTTGAGTGAGTACTCGTCTCTGACTGTGTCTGGACCGGCTAGAGTAAGGGTCGCAAATGATTCGAATTGTTGGACGCCTGTGATGGTATTTGTGGCTTTATCAACTGTAGTCCTGGTGGCACGATACTTTATTATTAGGCGAACATCTGAGTCAAAGATCAGTTCATCACCAGTGTGCAAATCCTTCCACACATGTTTGTCTGACGTTGTTGTGCCAATAAACGGCATGTCGATCGCATCCCAAAGTCCCCCGTCGCGGTCGCGTTGAATGCCCCAGCGCTCAGTCAATTCCGCGTTATGTAGATTGGCCGTCGAGTCCTGGCTGCCGGTCTTGTAGTTCAAATCAAACGTCTGCGTGTATTGGTCCGTTCTCCAACTCCCAGCTAACCAGGGCGGAACTCTGTACCAGACCCTGGTTGGAGGGACCGACGCCAGTGCTTTTGCCTGGTTGAATTGGCTGCCGATTTGAAAACCTTGAACCGGCGGCAGTTTGTCGGAATGCTCGACCACGCCTTGCAAAATCAGAGGATGATCGCTTGTCTGCTGACTGTCAGTGGGAGACGCGGTGTAAGAGCTGGATTGGCACAAGGCAGGGCGCATCGTGCCGGGAATCATGGCAAGGAGTATGGCTGCCGAAACAACCACTGCTTTTCTAAATTGGTAATTCGACTGCTTCATATCTCTCAAACAACATGTATTTTGGGTCGAAGTTTTGGATCAGGTTCTGCTTGACGCAGAATCTCACGTGTGACCGGGGCCGTTTCCCCGTCGCCGAGAAACAAATACTTCAGCACATAGAATAGCGGGTTTCCCTCAGTCCAATTGACAAACAGATGTGGTATCTTTCCGAACTTGTTTCTGATTGCCAGTAAGATCGAGGCAAGCGCATTGGGAACGGCTGCGCTGACGCAGCGTAACACGCAATACTCACCTTCC
>Ga0182024_10020312_pt1 | contig 12154 bp, 13 predicted proteins | sample P32metaG_FD_120480 | JGI IMG/M metagenome (GOLD analysis project Ga0182024, IMG submission 120480) | Permafrost microbial communities from Stordalen Mire, Sweden - P3-2 metaG (Illumina Assembly) | ecosystem: Environmental > Terrestrial > Soil > Wetlands > Permafrost | place: Sweden: Stordalen...
CGAGGAAGAAACTGCGGCTCGCGAAACGGCCAGGGCCCCTGAGCCGACCCCGCCGCCACAGACGCGCGAGATCGTCGGGGGCCCGCCGGCTCCCGCTCCGCCGGCAGAAGCATTGCGGGATGAAGCCGCCACCGAGCCGCCACCGGGCGACGCCACCACCCCGGAGCTTGAGCCGCCGCCCAAGGCGCGCGAGGCCGCCGGGTCCCAGCCAGTTTCCGCTCCAGCCGCAGAAGCGTCGCAGGACGAGGCACGCGGGGAACAATCACCGCGCGAGATTGCCAGCGCCGCCCCGGAACCGGCTCCGCCACTCAAGGCGAGAGAAGGTATCGGCACCCGCCCGGCTTCCGCCAAGGCCGGCAGCACAGAAGGAGACACCATCGTGTGGGATCAACTGAAACCGAGCGACATCGAGCGCGTGAAGGGTGAGATTGAGACGCGGCGCGCAGAAATGCTGGCCAGGCATGCCGAAGAGCTAAAGGAACTCGAGGCCGAAAAGAGCCAACTCGACACCCTTGAGCAGGCGATCGAGATGTTCCTTCGCAAAGCCAATCGGTCGGAGATCGCGGCCGCCTAGCTCGATCAGCGGCGGAGGGTGCAGCAGCACCGCGCCGGCTGAATCGCGTTTTCGACCGGTTCGATCTGCTCAGCTGGCCGCATGCCGGGGTGAGCGGGCCGGCTACTCATCACAATGGCAATGGCGCACACCAGAAACCGGGAGCATGCCGCGATGGCGACAGGGCGCAGTGCCTTCATCTCGGGCGCAGGCAGGAATATCGGTCGCGCAACCGCGCTCGAACTGGCGCGGCGCGGCTGCAACGTCATCGTCAACGGCGCGCGCAACCGCGCGATCTGCGACGCGGTCGCGGCCGAAGCATCGACGCATGGCGTCGAGGCTGTAGTGCTGATGGGCGATGTCGGCCACGCGGCCGAGGCAAAGCGCCTCGCCGAGGCGGCGCTCCAGCGCTTCGGCACGATCGACATCCTCATCAACAACGCCGCGATTCGCCCGCATCAGGGGTTTCTCGAAATCAGCGAGGCCGATTGGCACCGCGTCATCGACATCGACCTTAACGCCGCGGTGCATTTCGCCCGGGCGTTTCTGCCGGGCATGATCGCGCAAGGCTGGGGCCGCATCGTCAATTTCACCGGGATGAACGCGATCATGGGCAACCCCGCCGGCGCGCACATCTCGGCGGCCAAACATGGAGTTTGGGGGCTGACCAAGGCGCTGGCCCGCGAGTTCGGGCCGCAAGGGGTCACGGTCAACGCGATCTCGCCCGGACCGATCGCCGCCGACGGCGAGGATTTGCACAGCCCGCGCCGCGCCGCCGCGATCGCCCGCATCCCGCTCGGACGAATGGGCAGCAACGAGGAGATCGCCGCGGTCTGCGGCCTGCTCTGCTCGGAGGAAGGCGGCTATGTCTCGGGCCAGATGATCGCGGTCAACGGCGGCGGCGCGACCTAGGCCTATTCCAGAAGGCGCCCCAGCCCGGGGAGGCGGTCGGCGCTGTTGAGGCGGCGCATTACCGCCCATAGCGCGGCCTGGTTGGTGGTGACGACCGGCTTTCCGAATTCGCGCTCCCAGCCGGCGATCGAGGCCATCGTCGGGAAATTGCCGCCCGGCACGATGAAGGCCTCGATCTCCGGGCGGTCGATGCGGGCAAACGCGTCCCGGGCGTTTTCCGGGCCGAGCTGTCCGATCGCATAGGAATCGGTCGCGGCAAAACCTTCGAGCGCGACGAGCGTGAGGCCGTACTTGCCCTCGAAATAGCGCTTCGCGCTGGCATTGACCGGCTCGGAATAGGGTGAGACGAGCGCTACGCGCTTGGTGCCGAGCGCGCCGATCGCCTCGCCGATCGCCATCGCCGAGGTGAAGGCTGGGACCCCGGCGGCGGCGCCGATGCGCCGGCTGACGTCGGCGCAGTAATCGTCGGCGAAGAGGCTCGCCGAGGTCTGCAGCAGGAAAATCGCCTAGACCCGGGCGTTGCCGAGCATCTTTGCCTGATAGTCGACATCCTCGTCCTTCGGCGGCGAGAACGGCGTCTTGTTGACGCTACTCGTCGCCATGCGCGCGTAATGCGCCTGCCATTCGGGGGGTAGGAGGCGGCTGTATTCGATCTCGGCCGTCGTGTTGGTCGAGGGGATCAGGACGCCGAAATGGTGCGTCATAGCAGGGCCTTTCACGAATGACGGACGCTTCAGGAGGTCTCGGCGAGCGCGGCGATGAAACCATCGAGGATCTCGGCGAGCGGGCGGTGCAGGATCGTCTCGTTGGTGTGGAGGGCGAATTCGACGCCGGTCGGCGTTTCTTGCCGCGCGGGGCGGATCGCGATGCCGCGTGCGAGGAGATGCGTCGGCAAATTCGCGGCCGTCGCGCCGCCGACCCGCAGAACTGTGACATTGGTCGCGGCGGCGGAGCGCTCGATCGTGACCCTGGGATGCTCGCCCAGCGCCGCGTAAAATCGCTCGGCCGCGGCCACCGCCTCGGCAAAGCGCTCGGCGAACCCGTCGAGGAAATGAAGCGCCACGGCGGCATAGGGCCAGGCACGCGGCAGGCTGCCGCCGAACATGCGGCGCTGGTGGTAGAGATCGCCGATGAGGGCATGAGATCCGGCGAGGATCGCGCCACTCGCCGCGTTCAGATATTTCCACAGCGACACATAGACCGTGTCGAACAGCGCGGCGGTGTCGCTTGGGGCGATGCCGGTATAGGCCGCCTCAAGGAGCAACCGCGCGCCGTCGAGATGAAGGCCGATCCCGCGCGCGCGGCCGAACGCCGATATCGCCCGCATCTCGGCTGGGTCGAAGGCCTCGCCCGCCACGCGGCGCACCGGCGTTTCGATCGAGATCGCGCCGACCGGCATCGGGACGCGCATCTCCGGGGCGCCTTCCACCGCCCGCTCGACCTCGGCGAGGGTGAATGTGGCGCGGCCCGCCGCCAGCGGTATCAGCGTCAACCCGCTCAACTGCGTTGCGCAGTCGCCTTCGTCGTTCCACAGGTGGCTTTCCTGCTGCACCAACACCCGCCGGCCGCGCCGCGCCAACAGGCGCGCGGCGAGATGGTTGGCCAGGGTGCCGGTCGGCAGGAATATCGCCGCCTCTTTGCCGAGCACCGCCGCCATCCGGCCCTCGAGCTCGGCGACGACGCCACCGCGCGAATAATCGTCCGGCGCAATGCCGCGGGTTTCGGCGATTTCCGCAAGCAGCCGCGCATAGGCGGAAGGCGACAGGCCGAGCCCGTCCGAGCGGAACTGCACGATCCGCTCGCCCTCGGCCCGAACCGCCCGCTCGACTATCGTTGCGCTGTCCGGCATCGGTTACGGCTGCTCCTCATTCCGCATCGGCGCAAACTGATCTAGCATAACCGCAATTCGGCCAACCCGGGAGATTGTGCGATGACAGCGCTGCCGCTCAACGGCTTTACCGTGATCGATCTGACCGCCCATCGCGCCGGCCCGACGGCGGTGCGCCAGCTCGCCGATTGGGGCGCCGATGTCATCAAGATCGAGATGCCGGGCGAGCACACCGACGCCACTGGCAGCCGCCGCGACGGCCCCGATTTCCAGAATCTGCACCGCAACAAGCGTTCCCTCAGCCTCGATCTGAAGACGCCGGAAGGAAAGAAGATCTTCTTCCAGCTGGCGGCGAAGGCCGATGTCGTCGTCGAGAACTTCCGCTCGACCGTCAAGCACCGCCTCGGCGTCGATTACGAGGCGGTGAAGAAGATCAACCCGCGCATCGTCTATGGGAGCATCTCCGGTTTCGGCCAGGACGGCCCCTATGAAGGCCGCCCCGGGGTCGACCAGATCGCCCAGGGGATGGGCGGCCTGATGTCGATCACCGGGCTGCCGGGTCAGGGGCCGGTCCGGGTCGGCATCGCGATCAACGACACCTCGGCCGGGCTCCTGCTCGCCAACGGCATCACCCTGGCCCTCTTGGCGCGCGAGCGCACCGGCGAGGGCCAGTGGGTGCATACCTCGCTCCTCGAAGCGCAGATCTTCATGCTCGATTTCCAGGCCTCGCGCTACACGATGAAGGGCGAAATCGCCAAGCAGGAAGGCAATTTCCACCCGACCTCGCCCGGCACCGGCATGTTCCAAACCGCCGACGGCTACATCAACATCGCCGCCTCGGGGGACAATCTGTGGAAGCGGTTCTGCGAGGTCGCCGGCGACAAGGAGCTCTCGAGCAAACCAGATTTCGCCACAGTGCCGCTGCGCGCCAAGAACCGAGCCGCCCTCATCGCCCATCTCAACGATCTCGTCCGCTCCAAACCCAGCGCCTTCTGGATCGAGGCGCTGAACAAGGCCGGGGTGCCGTGCGGCCCGATCAACACGATCGACCAGACCTTCGCCGACCCGCAGGTCAAGCATCTGGGCATCCGCCGGCCGGTCGACCACCCGACATTGGGCACCTTCGACATCGTCGGACAGCCGATCCACATGAGCGCCTCGCCGCAGCCGGCGCGGCTGCGCCCGACCCCCGACCAGGGCCAGCACACCGACGAGGTGCTGCGCGAATTGGGCTACGATGCGGCAGGGATCGCAGAACTGCGCGAAAAGGGCGTGGTTTAGGTCGCCGCGAAGGAATGAAGGCGCGAAGCCACGACTCCTCTCTGTGACCTTCGACGCTCGTGTTTTCGTGATGAAACTAAAGGCATGAGGCCGCCCGACAGCCGCACCCTGTTCGGCCTGCTGCGCGAGCAGGCCGGGCGTTACCCGGACCGCACCGCCGTCATTTGCGGCGAGCGGGCCGCCACCTACCGCGATCTCGCCGAGGGCGCCGGCCGCATCGGCGCGGCGCTCAAGGCGCACGGCATCGGCCGCGGCGACCGGGTCGGCATCCTTGTCAACAATCGCCTGGAATGGATCGAGGCTTGTTTTGGTGCGACCGCGCTCGGGGCGGTCGCGGTACCATTCAGCACTTGGTCAAAGTTTGGCGAATTGGCCTATTTGCTCGCCGATTCGGCGGTCGAGGCGCTAATCGCGGTCGATTCCTTCGGTGCGGAGGATTTTGCCGCTGCTCTGGCGGTGCTGGCCCCGAATTCGCCACGGCTGCGCCTCATCGTCATGCTCGGCGGCGAGGTGCGGCCGGGCTGGATCGACTATGCGGAGTTCCGCGCCGGCGCCGCGCCGCTCGACGCGCGAGCCGGCGGCGAGGGAGCGAACCCGGCCGACGACGCGCTGATCCTCTACACCTCGGGGTCGAGCGCCCGGCCGAAGGCCGTGCGGCTGCAACATTACGCGATCATCGAGAACGGCTTCGCGATCGGGGAACGCATGCGGCTCTCGCCGGACGACCGTGTCCTGTTGGCGCCGCCCTTGTTCTGGGCTTACGGCGCCTGCAATGCGCTGCCGGCGACCCTGTCGCATGGCGCGGCGTTGGTGCTTGAGGGCCGGTTCGATGCCGGCGAATGGATCGGCCTCGTCGAGCGTCACCGCTGCACCGCGGCCTACACGCTGCCGACGATCACCGGTGCGGTGCTGCGCCATGCCGAATTCCGTCCCGAGCGCGTGGCGAGCCTGCGCACCGGGCTGATGATCGGGAGCCCCGAGGAGGTGCGCGTCGCGGCGCAAGAGCTCGGCGCGGCGCAGATCTGCAACATCTACGGCGCCACCGAGATTTACGGAAATTCCTGCGTCACGCCGTGCGATTGGCCGCTCGAACGCCGCATGGCGGGCCAGGGCCCGCCGCTCCCTGGCGTCCGCTTGCGCATCGTCGACCCCGAAACCGGGACCGCCCTGCCGCCCGGCGCGACCGGCACCCTCGAAGTCGCCGGGTATGTGACCCCGGGCTATTGCGGCGCCAGTGCCGAGCACAACCAAGCCGCCTTCACCGGCGACGGCTATTTTCGCACCGGCGATCTCGGTTTTGTCGACGAGGAGGGCGGCTTCCATTTCGTCGCGCGCGACAGCGACATCATCAAGCGAGCCGGGATCAACGTCTCGCCGGCCGAAATCGAGAGCCTCCTGCTGATGCACCCCTCGGTCGCCGAGGCCGCGGTGGTCGGCGCCGCTGCGGGCGAGCGCGGCGAGGCGATCGTCGCGTTTGTCGTGCCGCAGCCGTCAGCCGAGATCACCGTCGAGGCATTGCGCGCCCATTGCGGCGCCCTCGCCTCGCGCTACAAGGTGCCCGACCATATCGAGATCCGCGCCGCCCTCCCGGTGACCGAAACCGGCAAGCTCTTCCGCCGCGCGCTCAAAGAACAGGCACGGGCGTTGGTGGCAACCGAGTTGGTCTCCCGCGATTAGACAGGCGTCGTCCCGGCTCAAGCCTTGGCGCGCGGGCCCGGATCGGCCACATAAGGCAGGGCATAGAAGCGGAGCAAATGCGGATGAGTGCGGTCGAGGCGGCAGAGGCGGTAGAAGCCGGGCACGATTTCATCCGCGACATCATCGCCGCTGATCTTGCCGCCGGGCGCTGCGCGGAAGTCGTCACCCGCTTTCCGCCAGAGCCCAACGGCTATCTCCATATCGGCCACGCCAAGGCGATCTGCCTCAATTTCGGGGTGGCGCAGGAGTTTGGCGGGCGTTGTCACCTGCGCTTCGACGACACCAATCCGGCGAAGGAGGAGCAGGAATACATCGACGCCATCGAGCGCGACGTGCGCTGGCTCGGCTTCGATTGGGGCCCTCACCTTTATCACGCGTCGGATTATTTCGGGCAGCTCTACGCCTGGGCCGAACACCTGATCGAAGCCGGCCTCGCCTATGTCGACGACCAGTCTCCCGAGGAGATGCGCGCCAGCCGCGGCACCCTGACCGAGCCCGGGCGCAACAGCCCCTATCGAGACCGCAGCCCGGCCGAAAATCTCGACCTGTTCCGTCGCATGCGTGAGGGCGAGTTTCCCAACGGGGCGCGGGTGTTGCGCGCGAACATCGACATGGCATCGGGCAACATCAACCTGCGCGACCCGACGCTTTACCGCATCCTCCATGTCGAGCATCCGCGCACCGGTGGCGCCTGGTGCATCTATCCGACCTATGATTTCGCGCATGGCCAGTCCGATGCGATCGAGGGCATCACCCATTCCTTGTGCACCCTCGAATTCGAGGACCACCGGCCGCTTTACGACTGGCTGCTCGACCATCTGCCGGTTCCCTCGCGGCCGCGGCAATACGAATCCGCCCGGCTCAACCTCGCCTACACCGTGCTGTCGAAGCGCTTTCTGACCCGGCTGGTGCAGGAGGGCCATGTCAGTGGCTGGGACGATCCGCGCATGCCGACCTTGGCGGGGTTGCGCCGGCGCGGCGTCCCGCCCGAAGCAATCCGCGAATTTGTCCGCCGGATCGGCGTCGCACGCGCCAACAGCCTCGTCGATGTCGCGATCTTCGAGAGCGCGGTGCGCGACACCTTGAACCGCGCCGCGCCGCGCCGCATGGCGGTATTGCGCCCGCTGAAGCTCGTCATCGAGAATTACCCGGCGGGCCGCAGCGAGGAAATCACGGCGGTCAACATGCCGGACGATCCGGGCGCCGGCACACGGCCGGTCCCGTTCGGGCGCGAACTCTATATCGAACGCGAGGATTTCGTCGAGGATCCGCCGCGCAATTTCCATCGCCTGGCGCCGGGGCGCGAGGTGCGGCTGCGCTATGCCTATTTCGTCACCTGCCGCGAGGTGGTGAAGGACGCCGCCGGCGAGATCGTCGCGTTGCGCTGCACCTACGACCCGGCGACGAAAGGCGGCAACGCCCCCGACGGCCGCAAGGTGCGCGGCACGATCCACTGGGTATCGGCCGCCCACGCGCTCCATGCCGAGATCCGCCTCTACCACCCGCTCTTCACCCGCCCGGTGCCGGGCGCCGACGGCGACCTCATGGCCGACCTCAACCCGAATTCGCTCGAGGTGCTGGAGGGCGCCGTGGTCGAGCCCGGCCTCGCCGGCAGCAATTCCGACGCGCCGGTCCAGTTCGAGCGCCAGGGCTATTTTGCGCGAGACCCCGATTCAGGCCCCGGAAGGCTCGTTTTCAACCGCACGATCGGCCTGCGCGACACCTGGGCGAAAGCGCAGGCCGGCGGCAACTAGGGTCAGTCGCTCACGCCGCCGAACCGCCAAACGCCGTCGCGGTTCCTCTCAAGCAATGTCCGGCCGTGGCCCCACGGCTCGCCCGTTACGCCGCGGACGTGCAGTTCGAGGTGATCTGCGGTGCATTTGACCGCGACCAGCTTGCCTTGCAGCGCGCCGCCGGGGTCGTCCACCTGTTGCAGGCGGCTCTCGACCGCGGCGGGTTCGTCGATGATTTGGGCCTGGCCGGCAATCGTCACATAGGCGTTGCCCGAATCGTGCTGATACGCCAGCGTGACCCGGCCGGCGGCGCGGATTTCGGCGGATTTTCGCCCCGCTCGCATGGTCAGGAACCAGCGCGTCCAAAGATCTTCGCGATCGCCGTTCGGAAACGCCTTCACGACGCGCGCATTGGCGCGACCGTCGCCGCCTGAGGTCACGACCCAGCAATAACGCACCTCGGCGATCGTCCGCCGAGCTGCTTCGAGGAGACGCTCAATCTGGTGTTGCTCTTCCGCATCGACCAGTGCCGTATCCGCCATCGGCTTGCTCCATCGGGCACCGTATGGTTTATGCATATCAAATCTAGATGAACAGATCTAGAACTGATATTCTAACCCGATGGGACGCGCGAAATTCGATGAGGCGGACTTCAGGGGCGCGGCGCTGGCGATCGCCGCCGAGCGCGGCCCGCTTGCCGCGACGGTCGGATCGATTATCGAGCGGCTCGGCGCGCCGACGGGGTCGTTTTATCATCGTTTTGCTTCGCGCGATGTCCTCCTCGGCGAGTTGTGGCTGCAGGCGGTCCTCGACTTCCAGCAAGGGATCACCGCAGCGCTTGACGCCGGCGACGGCTTGCGGGCGGCATTGCACACGCCGGCTTGGTCCCGCGAGCATCTCGACGAAGCACGCCTATTGCTGCTCTATCACCGTGACGATTTTGTTCAGGGCGAGTGGCCACCGGCACTCCGCGAGAGGGTTGCCGCCCAGACCGAGCGAATGGCCGGCGGCTTTGCAAGGGCCGCCCGCCTTATCTTCGGCCGCGCCGGACCCGATGAGCTTCGGCGGGCGCAATTTCTGTTGGCGGAGGTGCCGGTTGCCGCCGTGCGTCGGCATCTCGAGCGACGCGAGTCGCCGCCGCCGATCGTCGATGAGTTGATCCTGGTCACCTATCGGGCCGTCGTCGATCACTACCGCGCCCGCATTGGCGATGCCGCCCCTGAGCCCGGCGATTTCGCGATCGGGAATAGTCAGCCGTAACGCAGCGCGGCCTTGCACTTCGCGTGGGTTGCGACGAGGCCGGACTCTGGTAGGCTGCGGCAACTGTGCTGCACGGAGGATCCGCAATGAACGACACGATGACCTTGAGCCAACGGGCCGATGCGCTCGAACAGAAGATGAGCGAGGAGCTCGACTACATCGTCATCAAGTCGCGGCTCTACAGCATGGCGGAAGCCGACATGAGCCCGGCGCCGAACGCCGCGGCGCTGATGGCGAAGAACCCGCGGGCGCGCGTCCTGATGGGCGACGATCCGCGCCTGCCGGAGATGCCGGCGCAGCCGACCCTCGTCGATTTCTTCAAATACCGTTTCGGGCCCGCCGCGCACCTCCTGCAAAGCGCCCGGCACGCGGTCAAGGGCGGGCTCAGCGAAAAGATGGTGCTCGCCTGCCTACTGCACGATATCTCGACGATCGGCTTTATCCGCGGCGACCACGGCTATTGGGGCGCGCAACTGGTCGAGCCCTATGTCGAGGAGGAAGTCACCTGGGCGATCCGCGCCCACCAAGTGCTGCGCTTCTACCCCGACGAGTCGGTCGGCTACGAGTATCCGGCATCCTATGTCAAGACGTTCGGCGCCGATTACCGCCCCGATGCCTATGTCGAAGAAGACTACAAGCGGATGCGGAACCACAAATGGTACATGTCGGGCCGGATGATCACGGTCCACGACATCTACTCGTTCGACCCCAATGTGCGGGTCGAGCTCGAAGAGTTCACCGACGTGATCGGCCGCAACTTCCGCCAGCCGAAGGAAGGCCTCGGCTTCGACGACAGCCCGGTCGCGCATATGTGGCGCGCGATGATCCGGCCGGCGAAATATCTCTAGCCGCCGGGCGCCAAAGCTAAGGCGGGGCGGACGGCACTCAGGCCGTCCGCCCCTATCATCTTGGGCTCAGCAGGCGTAGTAACGCCGGTAATACGGATCCCAGCAGCTCCGCGGCGCAGGGGCCGGCGGATAATAGGCCGGCGCCGGCGGATAGTAGGCTGGCGCGTAATACCCGTAGGCCGGGGCATAATACGGATAGCCATAGGCCCCCGCGCCGAGCGCGCTCCCGAGCGCGAAGGCGCCAAGCCCGATGCCCACCGCGGCCCCGGTGCCGATCCCGCCGCCTCCATGGTGTTGCGCATAGGCCGGGCCTGGCGCCGCGGTCAGCGACACCGCCGCGACCAGCGCGGCCGCCACGGCCAGCCCCCGGCCGCTTCGTTTCGCTATCTCGATGATGGCCATATCGTCCTCCAATGCTGAACCCGCGCCGGGCATCATAGCCCGGAACCCGTTATGAAATAGACAACGGTCGGGAGCGCACGGCATTCCCCGAGCGCTCCCGACCGCTGCAAACACCGCGTCCTGCGATTGGTTCCCGCTAAATCCAACTGGAACGCGAACCGAGACCCGGCCGTCGAGGAGCGCCTACAGGCACTCCTCGCACCGAACCGTCCGGGTTCAATACCCGGCGTGTGACGACGCCGACGGTGGGTAGTAGGACGAGCCGTAATACGGCGTCGGTGCGTAATACGTCGCCGGCGGGTAATACGAATAGGTTGGCGCATAGGTCGGCGCGTAGCCGTATCCGTATCCGCCATAAGGGGCGTAATAGGGATTGTAATATGCCCCGGCGCCGAGCGCACTGCCGAGCGCGAACGCGCCCAAACCAAGGCCCACTGCGGCGCCGGTGCCGATCCCGCCGCCTCCACGATGGTGCTGTGCATAGGCCGGGCTCGGCGCCGCGGTCAGCGACAACGCCGCGACCAGCGCGGCCGACGCGGCCAGCCCGCGGCCGGTTTTCCGGGCAATATTAATGAAGGTCATGGCGGTACTCCGTTCCTGAGGCGGCGCCGAACCCCGCGGCCGGCACCCGCCGATATAAGGATAACGGACAGATGCTCCCGCAATTCCCGATAAACGAAACGGTTGAGTAGCTTTTTGGGTCTATGCCGCTTTGCGCGCCAGGATGCGGCTGTGCAGATTGTGCACGATCATCCCGGTCAGCCGCTCGTCATGGACGAACAGGCGCTGGCCGATCGGATAGGGGTCCTGCAGGGTGACCGGGACCGGCCCCTTCAGGATCTCCTCCGGCCCGACCCCGCGATCGACCTGGGTCTCGATAAAGCCGACCCAGTTCTCGACGATCTGGGCCTGTTCCTTCAAATAGGCCTTGCCGCAGGGCTCGCCATGGCCGGGTAGGATCGTCTCGACATCGAGCGCGGCGATCCGGTCGAGCGCGGCGAGCCATTCCCAGGGATCGCATTCCTGCATCCAGGTCCGGCATTTGTGGAACACGTTGTCGCCGGTGAAGACGACGCCCTCCTCGGGGACATGGACCGAGGTCTGCGGCGCGGTGTGGCCCGGCATGTGGATGATGTTGAAGGTGTGGTCGCCGACATGGAGGGTCAGCGTATCCTCAAAGGTCAGGGTCGGCGGGTTCGCGACCGGGTAATCGGGATGGCCGACCAGAAACACGCTGTCCGGGTCGGTCTGTTTGAAGCGTTCGCGCTTCTCCTCGATGGTGCCGAACGCGGCGAGATAGCGCTCGAAGCATTCCTGCAGCTGGACCTGGCCGACCACGGTCGTCTTGGTGAAATAGGCGTTGCCGGCGATGTGGTCGCCATGCGGCTCGGTGTTGATCAGATAGCGGATCGGCGCCTTCTCCTCGAGCATCTCGCGCCAGCGTACGGCGTCGATCGGCTGCTGCGGCGAGTCGATCATCACATAGCCGTCGCTCGTTTCGACAAAGCTCGGGTTGCAGCCGGCGAAATATATCTCGGTGAAGCTGTTGCGTCCGATCCTGCGCATGATTCCCTCCTCCGTCTGCGCGAGAAGATTGTCACCCTTCTAGCCGTTTCGCCAGCGCGCGTCAGCCCCCACC
>Ga0182024_10020313_pt1 | contig 12154 bp, 14 predicted proteins | sample P32metaG_FD_120480 | JGI IMG/M metagenome (GOLD analysis project Ga0182024, IMG submission 120480) | Permafrost microbial communities from Stordalen Mire, Sweden - P3-2 metaG (Illumina Assembly) | ecosystem: Environmental > Terrestrial > Soil > Wetlands > Permafrost | place: Sweden: Stordalen...
AGCATCAACCGGTGCGCCTTGCCGACGACGGCGTTTTTCGAGATGCCGAGCTTGCGGCCGATCTCGGCGGTGGAAAGGCCCTGTTTCCACAGCGCCCCAAGCTGTTCGACCAACACGGGAGTCCAAATCGAATCCATGCGCGCCTCACTCTATCCTGTGTGTCCGCCCGCAGGCTGCTACCAGATACAGTATTGCTGTCGCTCGACTGACGCAATGGGATTCTTTCCACCGGCCATGAAAATCCTGCCTTCAATTCACGTTCCATGGTTGTAGGCCGGCCTGCTTCGTCTTAAGCTTCGCCGCAACAGGCGGCCATAAAGAGGCAAACCGGCCGCCGGCAAAGATCAGGGAGGGGAAATTGGCATCTTTTCTCGACAAGAGCCGCACCGTCGCGCCTCCGGGCTATAGCCGCTGGCTGATCCCGCCGGCGGCGCTCTGCGTGCATCTCTGCATCGGCCAGGCTTACGCGTTCAGCGTCTTCAACCTGCCGATGACCAAGCTCCTCGGCATTACCAAATCGGCGCCGGACGATTGGAACATCCCGCAGCTCGGCTGGATTTTCACGATCGGCATCTTCGTGCTCGGCTTTTCCGCGGCGTTCCTCGGGCGCTGGGTCGAGGATGGCGGGCCCCGCAAGGCGATGTTCACCGCCGCCTTGTGCTTCGGCTTCGGCTTTTTCATCTCGGCGATCGGCGTCGCGATCCATAATCTGTGGGTGGTCTATCTCGGCTGGGGCGTGGTTGGTGGGTTTGGCCTGGGCATCGGCTATATCTCGCCGGTCTCGACCTTGATCAAATGGTTCCCCGACCGGCCGGGCATGGCGACGGGCATGGCGATCATGGGATTCGGCGGCGCCGCGCTCATTGCCTCGCCGTTATCGGTGTGGCTGATGAACCAATTCTCCTCGAACACCCATATCGGCGTCGCCGAGACCTTTGCCGTGATGGGCGCGATCTATCTCTGTTTCATGATGGTCGGCGCCTGGATCGTCCGCATTCCGGCCCCGGGCTGGCGGCCCGAGGGTTATGTCGCGCCCAGGGTGTCGCCGCTCATCACCACCAACCACGTCTATGTCTATCAGGCGCTGAAGACGCCGCAATTCTGGCTGATCTGGTGGGTGCTGTGCCTGAACGTCACCGCCGGCATCGGCGTCCTGGGCCAGGCCTCGGCGATGAGCCAGGAAATGTTTCCGGGCCGGGTGACCGCGGTGGCGGCCGCCGGCTTCGTCGGCCTGATGAGCCTCTTCAATATGGGCGGCCGCTTTTTCTGGGCTTCGATTTCCGACTATATCGGCCGCAAGAACACGTACTTCGTCTTCTTCGCCCTCGGCGCCGTGCTCTACGCCCTGGTGCCGACTACCGGTGCCATCGGCAGCGTCGAATTGTTCGTGATCTGCTTCCTCGTGATCATCAGCATGTATGGCGGCGGCTTCGCGACGGTGCCGGCCTATCTGAGAGACATGTTCGGCACGCGCTATGTCGGCGCCATTCACGGCATGCTGATTACCGCCTGGTCGATGGCCGGCGTGTTCGGCCCGGTGCTGGTCAACTACATCCGCGAGTATCAGATCACGCACGGCGTGCCCAAGGCGCAGGCTTACAACATCACGATGTATGTGATGGCCGGCCTCCTGGTGATCGGCTTCCTGTGCAATCTGGCGATCAAGGCGGTCAATGCGCGCCATCACATGACGGCGGACGAAGCCGAGCTGGCGATCTGACGGGAGGACGACAATGAGCAACGGATTGAAGCTGGTCCTCGAATGGGGCTTTGTCGGCATCCCGCTGGCGTGGGGCGTGATCGAAACCGCGATCAACGCCGCGAAGCTGTTTCAGTAGGGTCGATTCCTTTTCCCCTCCCTGCGAAAGAGGAGGGGTTTTCCCGATCGGCGCCGATGCGCTAGAAGGGCGGAGGCGCTGCTCCGAATTCGACTTCGGCCTGCCGCGCGCCGGCCATTCATGTCCGATCGAAGGGGTCTCGTCATGAACATTGGATCGCTAGCGGCCGCGGCCGCCGTCACCATCCTCGCTTTTACTTCCGCCGCTTCCGCCCTTGCCGTCTGTCAGCTCCCGAGCGGGACTTCGGCCGGAAGCTGCGATTATTCGGGCGCGGGTTCGGCCCTCACCATCACCGACACCCACGGCGCCACCACGGCGCCGCTGCCCAGCGCGATCGAGGGTCTCGCCACCGGCGAAAACGGGAATGGCGTGTTCGGGGAGGCGAAAGGCGCCGACGGCATCGGCGGCATGTTCGAGATCACCGGTACCAAGACGAACGACGGTTCGGCGGCCGTGTACGGTTTGAGCTACGGCGGCAGCACCACGAAACAAGGGTCTTACGGTTTTGCCGGCCTGTTCCTGATCAGCAACGCGATGAATTCATCGAACGCCGTTGAGGCCTCGACGGCAGGCGAAGGGGCCGCAATCTACGCAGTCAACGAGGGCAATTCCGGAAACGCGGGCGCGTTTTATATCGGAAATTCTCCGAACGCCGATGCCGCCGTGTACGCTCTAGGAAAAGGAGGCGATGGCGTGTGGGGCCAGACGGGAGCCGCCGGCGCATACGGCGTCTACGGCGTCAACACGAGCACCGCCGGCAGCACCTCGGGCGTCAAGGGCGAGATGAACGCCAATGGCAATCAGGGCGCGGGGGTTTGGGGGGACGGCACCTGGATCGGCGTCTATGGCACCAGCGACGGCGGCTCGGCCGCTTACTTCAACGAAACCAGCAATAACACCTCTTGCTATTTCAACGGCGGCACCATGTGGAACTGCTCCAGCGACCGCAACCTCAAGGAGGATTTCCACGCCGTCGATTCAAAAGACGTGCTGCATCGGCTCGCGGAGCTGCCGGTGTTCAATTTCCATGTCAAGAAGTTCCACGACCCGGGGACGCGGTTCATGGGCCCGGTCGCGCAGGATTTTCGCGCCGCGTTTGGCCTCGGCGAGAACGACACCACGATCAACGCCGGCGACGAGATGGGCGTGGCCCTGGCCGCCATCAAAGGCCTCTACCAGGAGCTTCAGGATCGCGATGCCGCCATAGCGGAGCAGACGGCGCGGATCGCCGCGCTCGAGACAAGGATAGCGCGAACGGACGCGCTGGAGGCACGGATGGCGAAATTGGAAGCTCAGGCAAAGCCGACACAACAAGCCGACGCCACGCGCTAGTCTCGGTCGGAAGCGGCCGCGCGCGACATTCGGCATGCGGGTCGACGCATTCGATTTCGAATTGCCGCGCGCGCTGATCGCGGAACGGCCGGCCCAGCCCCGCGATGCCGCGCGCCTCCTGGTGGTGAAAGAGCGGATCGAGGATGCGGCCATCCTCGATCTGCCGATGCTCCTGCGGCCGGGGGATTTGCTCGTCACCAACGACACGCGCGTCATTCCGGTGCGGCTCACTGGCGCGCGCGGCGCGACGCGTATCGAGTTCACGCTCCATCGCGATTTGGGCGGCGGCCGCTGGCGCGCCTTCGCCAAAGGCGCGAAGAAGCTCAAGGTCGGCGACGGGATCGCGTTCGGCGCCGGCTTTGCGGCGCGACTCCTCGCCAAGAATCCGGAGGGCGACGTAACATTGAGTTTCGATTCGGAGGGCGAAAAATTTCGCCAGGCGCTGCGCGACTATGGCCGCATGCCGCTGCCGCCTTACATCAAGCGCGGCGCCGATTCCAGCGACGGCGCCGATTACCAGACCATTTTCGCCGCCAAGGACGGCGCCGTTGCCGCGCCGACCGCGGGACTGCATTTCACCGAACGCCTGCTGGCCGCGCTCGATCGCGCCGGCATCGCGCGCGTTACCGTCACGCTCCATGTCGGCGCCGGCACGTTTCTTCCGGTGAAGGTCGCGGACACAAGCGATCACAAAATGCACAGCGAGACCGGCTTCATCGATGCCGATGCCGCCGCGCGCATCAATGCGGCGCGCGCCGCCGGCGGACGCATCGTCGCCGTCGGCACCACGGCATTGCGGTTGCTCGAAAGCGCCGCGGGCGAGAACGGGAGGATCGCGCCCTTCGCCGGCGAGACGGCGCTGTTCATCACGCCCGGCTATCGCTTCCGCGCCGTCGATCTGCTGCTGACGAATTTCCACCTGCCGCGCTCGACCCTCTTCATGCTGGTGAGCGCATTCGCCGGACTGGCGCGGATGAAGACCGCTTACGCCCATGCCGTCGCCCACAATTATCGCTTCTTCTCCTATGGCGACGCCTGTCTCCTCTATCCGGAGGCGCGCGGTTGAGCGTCGCCCTGCCGTTCTCGATCCTCGCGCGCGACGGCGCGGCGCGGCGCGGGCGCCTCGTCACCGCGCATGGCGCGATCGACACGCCCTGCTTCATGCCGGTCGGCACCGCCGCCACGGTGAAGGCGATGCGGCCCGAGGAGGTCGCCGCGACCGGCGCGCAAATCCTTCTCGGCAACACCTATCATCTGATGCTGCGCCCGACCGCCGAGCGCATCGCGGAGCTGGGCGGGCTCCATCGCTTCATGAATTGGCCGCGCGCGATCCTCACCGATTCCGGCGGCTTCCAGGTGATGTCGCTGGCGAAGCTGCGCGACATCGCCGAGCGCGGCGTCACCTTCCGCTCGCATCTCGACGGCACGCTCTATTCGCTGACACCGGAGCGCGCGGTTGAGATCCAGCATCTGCTCGGCGCGGACATCACGATGGCGCTCGATGAATGCACCGAATTTCCGGTGACGCCGGAAGCGGCGCTGGCCTCGATGGAACGCTCGATGCGCTGGGCGGAGCGCTCTAAGGATTCCTTCACGCGGCGGCCGGGTCATGGGCTTTTCGGCATCGTCCAGGGCAGCGTCTTTCCCGTGCAGCGGCTCAAATCGGTCGAGGCGCTGACCGGCATCGGCTTCGACGGCTACGCGATCGGCGGCCTTGCCATCGGCGAAGGCCAGGAGACGATGCTGATGGTGATCGACGCGACCGTGCCCGCGCTGCCCGAGGACGCGCCGCGCTATCTCATGGGCGTGGGCAAACCGGGCGATCTGGTCGCGGCGGTGCAATGCGGCATCGATATGTTCGATTGCGTGCTTCCGACGCGATCGGGGCGCACCGCGCAGGCCTTCACCCGGCGCGGCACCGTCAATCTGCGCAATGCCCGGCACGGCGCCGATCCGCGACCGCTCGATCCCGATTGCGCCTGCCCGGCCTGCAAGAATTACACCCGCGCCTATCTCCATCATCTCGCGCACGCCGGCGAGATTTTATCCGCGATGCTGCTGACCCAGCACAATCTCACCTACTACGCCGAACTGATGGCGGGCTTGCGCGAGGCGATCGAGCTCGGCGCGCTCGACGATTTCGTCGCCGCCTTCGAAGCGCAGCAAGCGGAAGGCGACCTCCCGGCGCTCGCGTAGGCGCGCGGGTGATTGACTCGTCAAATCCAAATAGGCGCTTTGTTTGTTATCAGATGGATGAAGCGCCTTGATATGGCAGTCCATCATCTTCTAACTGGGCCTGAAGCAGGCCAGCGAGATAGTCTTCCATATTGCTAAAGTCCAAGTGGCCGTCATCCCAGGCTTGGTCTGCGGCTGTCAGAGCAGCTTCGTATCCTTCTCTGGTTTCCTTTATCCGCTCCGGCACGCTCTTTCTTCCGTGCAAGATCGCACCTGAACGGACGCATAGGAGGAAATAGCATGCCGCTCTCGCGGTTCTGCCGTTCCCTTCTATGAAAGGATGTATCCAGTTCAATCGCCAGAGACCGTAAGCGGCTAACTCAGTGGCGCTCCAGACGTACCAATTCTCCTGAACCGTTGAAACGAAACGGTCCATCCAATCGTCTACCTCGTTGAAGTGAGGCGGTTTGTGGTCCCCCACATAGATCGGCTCTTTGCGGAATCTCCCTCCGAACTGGGAAATGTTTGCGACGGCAACGTGGTTTAGCGCCCACAGCAGATATTTGTCGAATGAGACCGGACCTCTCATCAACCCAATTTCGATGCAATTCGTCAGCAGATCATATTGGCGTTTCAGGTTTTGCTCCTGAACGCGATCGTAAAGCTCTCTGTTTTCCTGCTCTAGAATGAACACGAGGTGCGCTCAGCCTTAGCAGCGCAAGAACCTAATCCGACTCACGCTCCTGCGGTCACGCGAATGCGATGAACGGCCCTTAGAGCGGATTCCTTCGTAATGCGCGATCCCTTTGGCGCATTGCCATAGACGAAGCTCGCTCGTTGCTCCTGCAATTGCTCATCGGTCATATTGATTTTTTTTGCGCGTTCCAAAAGCTCTTGCAGTCGGGGCCTCTCAGGCGCCCGCGTAAGGGCTGATTTCCGTTCGGCCATCCTAGATCTCCGATTTTTCGACCACTCGAACCGTTAGGAGAACATATAAGGATTCTTGCGCGGCGCAAAACAGTTTGACGTTGCTGTCAACCAAACAGCCGTCATCAATTGCCGCGCATCAACGCCATCATCTCGTCCGTCGTCATCTTGATATCGCGGGGGTGCTTGCGCAAATGCGCCAAGTTGCACGCGCCGCGACTATCCTTCTTGCCCTTGGCGCGGACGATCCTGACGATCTCTCCGTCCCGCTCGAAATTGATCTCGGTGCCCGGCAGCAGACCGGCCTGTTCGCGAATTTCGGCAGGGATGGTGACTTGGCCCTTGGAGGTGATGCGCATCGGGCGCTCCTTACTCTTACTGGTAAGAGTAAGGAAACGTTCCGTGCTTTCAAGAACCACCGGCCGGAAGCCGTTTCTTGTTGACAACGTTCTCTTTATGTTCTAAAATGCGAGCGCGCAAATTGGTCAGGTGGTTTTTTGCGGAAAGGGAGGCAGGGAAAAAACAAAAAATTACCAAACGAACCCAATTTCGGCGAGCAGTGGCAAATCACCGTTAACCAATTGGCTGCTGATTCGCTGCAGGAACAGGGAAAGCAGCCAAATGCAACTTCCGCGGCGGGGGCGATCAGGCCTAGGCATCCGCCTGTAAATCGCCTCCGATGCAGGCGGTGAGGGCAGCGATGCAGGAGCGGAGCAGGGAAGATGTTCGACAATGTTGCCGCTCCTTCGCCGGCTCTCCGGCGTCTCTTAGCGCGCCTGAGCAGTGACAAGAGCAGCGAACATTGGTGTGATAGGATTGAGCCATGACCGATCCGACCTATCGCGATCTGAAGCAGTTGGGGCAGCATGTGGCGCCGCCGGCCTCGCCCGAGGCGGCGGTGCTGGAGCGGGTCGCCAACCCGCATCCCGGCATGCCCTATCTCGTGCGCTTCACCGCGCCGGAATTCACCTCGCTGTGCCCGATCACCGGCCAGCCGGATTTCGCGCATCTCGTGATCGATTACGTGCCGGGCGGTTGGATCGTCGAGAGCAAAAGCCTCAAGCTTTACCTCGGCTCCTTTCGCAACGAGGGCGCGTTCCATGAGGATTGCACCCTCAAGATCGCGAAGCGGCTCGAAGCCGAGATCGCGCCGCAGTGGCTGCGGATCGGCGGCTATTGGTATCCGCGCGGCGGCATGCCGATCGATGTCTTCTACCAGACCGGCGCGCCGCCGGAGGATGTGTGGCTCCCGGATCAGGGCGTCGCCCCCTATCGCGGCCGGGGATGATCGCGCCGGGCGAGATCAAGTCGGCGATCCGCGACGCGGCCTTGCGGCTCGGTTTCGACGCGGTCGGTTTCGCCGCGGCCGAGCTTGCGCCCGAATCGCGCGCGCATCTGGTGAATTTTCTGGCGCAGGGCTTCCACGGCGACATGGGCTGGCTGGCGGCGCGGGCGGACCAGCGCGGCGATCCGCACGGCCTGTGGCCGGAGGCGAAGAGCGTCGTCATGCTCGGCATGAATTACGGGCCCGAGGGGGATCCGCTGGATGTGCTCGGCATGCCCGATCGCGGCGCGGTGTCGGTCTATGCCCGCGGCCGCGATTATCACGATCTCATCAAATCGCGGCTCAAGGCGCTGGCGCGCGACATCGCGAGGATCGCGCCCGGCGAATTGAAGCTCTTCGTCGACACCGCGCCGGTGATGGAAAAGCCGCTGGCGCAGCGCGCGGGCCTGGGCTGGCAGGGCAAGCACACCAATCTCGTGTCGCGCGCGCATGGCTCCTGGCTGTTCCTCGGCGAGATTTATCTGAGCATCGATCTGCCGCCGGACCCGGCCGAGACGGATCATTGCGGCGCCTGCGGCGCGTGCCTCGATGTTTGCCCGACCCGCGCGTTTCCCGCGCCCTATGTGCTCGATGCGCGGCGCTGCATCTCCTATCTCACGATCGAGCATAAGGGACATATCCCGGCCGAGCTGCGGCCGCTGATGGGCAATCGCATCTATGGCTGCGACGATTGCCTCGCGGTCTGCCCCTGGAACAAATTCGCCAAGGCCGCGACGGAGCCGGCCTTGATCCAGCGCGAGGGATTGAACGCGCCGCGGCTCGCGGAACTCGCCGGGCTCGACGACGCCGCCTTTCGCGCGATGTTTTCCGGCTCGCCGATCAAGCGCACGGGGCGCGACCGGTTCCTGCGCAACGTGCTGATCGCGATTGGCAATAGCGGCGATGCGAGCCTGTTGGAGGTTGTGGAACAGCACCTGACCGACGCCTCGCCTTTGGTGCGCGCGATGGCGGTTTGGGCGCTTGGCCGGTTGGCTGGCCCGGCACGGCGCGAGGAATTGCGCGCGCGGTACTTGCCGGGCGAAACCGACGAAGCCGCGCGCGCCGAGTGGGCTTAGTTCATCCGCCGTAGAAGACGTTGTCGCCGAGGTCCTTCATTTCCAGCGTGGCGGCGTCGGGTCGCCCGGCGGGCGGCTTGTTGAGATGCGCCTCGACGACTTCGGCGATGACGACGTGATGATCGCCTTCCTCGACGATCTTGCGCACCTTGCATTCGAGGGCCGCGGGCGCATCGGTAAGGATCGGCGCCCCGTTCGTGCCCTTGGTGAACGCCATGCCGCTCAATTTGCCGTCCTCGACCTTCGCCGGCTTGAAGAAGGTGAAGGCCGCGCCCTTGTGGTCCTTGCCGAGGACGTTGAGCGCGAAGGACCCGGTCTCTTTCAGCACGTGATAGGCGCCCGAATCCGCCTTGACCCCCAGCGTGATCAGGGGCGGGGAAAACGAGGTTTGCGTCACGAAATTGATCGTCGCCGCCGCGACATTGCCCTTGCCGTCATCGGCGGTCAGCACGTAAAGCCCGTACGGGATCATTCGCAGCGCGATCTTCTTGGCATCCTGATTCATCGCCTCACCTTTCGATTGGAGAAAAAACTAAGCCGCGCGGCGTTCCAGGCGCGCCGCCTTTCGCCGCAACCCCCACCAGGCGACATTCGCCGCCAGCCGATTGAGCCGGCCATGCGGCTTCAAGCCGGCCGCCTTGAAGATCATGGCGATGCCGCGCTCGACATGATGCCAGCGATAAGCCGGGATCGCGCGGCGGGTATACGCGCCGACATAGCGGCGCCGGTCGTAGGATTGGTCGGGTTCGTTGGCGGCGTAGTAGGCGTAGGGCAGTTCGTCATCCTGGGTCTCGCGAATTCGCGCGATCGCCACCCGCAACCGCTGCCAGCGATTAAGATGTTCGATGCCGAGATAGCGCTTCATATGGGTGTAGAAGAGCTTGTAGTGCCGCAATTCGTCGGCGGCGATGTGGTGGCAAATGTCCTTGAGCACCGGCTCGTCGACCGCTTCGAACAGCGCCGTATAGAACGAGCTGGTCCCGGTCTCGACGATGCAGCGCGACACCAGTTCGCCGGACCGCGAGCCGCGCACCGAATGCCTTGCCTTGAGATCGACGCGAAAGCCGGCGGTGAAGCGCGCCGCCGCCACCGCGTGATCGAAGCCCGGATCGGCAAGGCTGGCCCAGCGTCCCAGCGCCTGGCCGTGTTGAACCTCCTCGCCGCCCCAGCGCCGCGCGACTTCCTGGAATGCCGGATCGTCATGGAAGACGCCGCACAAATATTCGGTGTAGTCGCGGCCATTCTGCTCGACCAGACTCGCGGCCTTGACGATGCGGACGATCTCCGGATCGACCTTGCCGGAATCGAACATGTCCCAGGGAATATCGGCGAGCGTCCAGTGGCCCATGGCCGTCAGTATAATCGTTCGGCGCGGCGGGAGAAACGGTCAGCGACGGTCGAACGCCTGCTGCATTTCCGCGACGACGCGGCGCGCGACATCGGCCGGATCGGAGGCTCGGGTGATCGGCCGTCCGACCACGAGATAATCGGCGCCGTCGGCGATTGCATCCGTAGGCGTGCCGGAGCGTTTGTGATCGTCGAGACCCGTTCCGGCGGGCCGCACGCCGGGCGTGACGATCAGAAAATCAGCCGGTACGCGACGGCGGATCGCGGCGGCTTCGCGCGGCGACGCGATCACGCCATCGACCCCGGCTCGCGACGCGCTTTCCGCCCGCGCGCACACAAAATCGGCGGTGTCGCGCTCGACGCCGTAAATCTCCTTCATGTCCTCGAGGTCGAGACTGGTGAGCAGCGTCACCGCGAGAATTTTCAGGCGCGGCCCCTTCGCCGCCGCCGCGGCGCGGGTCACCGTGGCGTTGCCATGAACCGTCAACATCGCGACCCCGAGATCGGCCGCTCGGGATACCGCTTCCTTAACCGTCTCGCCGATGTCGAAATATTTGTAATCCAGGAAGATATTCTTGCCGGCTCCGACAAGCTCGCGCACCAGGCCTTCGATACCGGGAACGAGTTGCATCTGCTATCCCACTTTGAAGAAGGATGCGGTCCCGTCTAGTTGCGTAACAATGGCGCGCGCTGCATCGACGCTCGGCACGTCGAGCGCGACAATGAGTCGTTCCGACGCCCTAATCTCGCTGCTGGCCATGTCTTGCCTCGCCCCCGATCAATTCACCCCATTGGGCCTGGTCGGACCCGACGGAATGCCAAAATGCGAGCAGAACGCCCGTTCATGACATTGTCCATTAAATGTGTGTCATGGAGGCGATTTTTCGTTCGCAACGGGTATGAAATGGTCTTTTACCGTCCTATGTATCAGTTACGCGTCCTGACCCCCAAGTGGCGCGTAGACTTCAGGGCTCCTCACATCGTGAGGGGCCCCTTTTTTACCGGACGAGCGTGCCCGGTGTTTGCAGCGCCGCGAGCTTGGCATCGACCACCGCGAGCGCCCGGCGTGCGCTGGCATGCTCGCGGGCGTCCGGCAGATTCTGCAGACGCGCCTCGAGCGCGCGAGCTTCTTGTTCGAGCGCGGCGCGATTGAGGTCGGGCAGGGCCATAGCCTCGGCCGCAAGAACGGTGCAGCGCTCCGGAGTGACTTCGGCAAAGCCGCCGGCGACGAAGATCCGGTCCTTCACCCGGCCGCCTTCGTAAATCTCGATGATCCCGGGCCGCACCGCCGAAATCAGCAGGGAATGGCCGGGCAGCACGCCGAAATTGCCTTCTTCGCCTGGCACGACCACCATCTCGACCGGCTGCGACAAAAGGAGCCGCTCGGGCGAGACCAATTCGAACTGCAGCGTCTCGGCCATCGCGGCTCAAGCCTCGGCCGCGATTTTTCGCGCCTTTTCGACGGCGTCCTCGATGGTGCCGACCATGTAGAAGGCGCTCTCGGGCAGCTCGTCATATTCGCCGGCGACGATGCCCTTGAAGCCCTTGATCGTGTCCTCGAGCTTGACGAACACGCCGGGCGTGCCGGTGAACACCTCGGCAACGTGGAACGGCTGCGACAGGAAGCGCTGGATCTTGCGTGCACGAGCGACGGTGAGCTTGTCCTCTTCGGACAGTTCGTCCATGCCGAGGATCGCGATGATGTCCTGCAGCGATTTGTAGGTCTGCAACACCCGCTGCACATCGCGCGCGACCTGGTAGTGCTCGTCGCCGACGACGCGCGGGTCGAGCATGCGCGAGGTCGAATCGAGCGGGTCGACCGCCGGATAGATGCCGAGTTCGGCGATCTGCCGCGACAGCACGGTCGTCGCATCGAGATGGGCGAACGAGGTCGCCGGCGCCGGGTCGGTCAAATCGTCGGCCGGGACATAGATCGCCTGGACCGAGGTGATCGAGCCCTTCTTCGTCGTCGTGATGCGCTCCTGTAGCGCGCCCATGTCGGTCGCGAGCGTCGGCTGATAGCCGACCGCCGACGGGATGCGGCCCAACAGCGCCGACACCTCTGAGCCGGCCTGGGTGAAGCGGAAGATGTTGTCGACGAAGAACAGCACGTCCTGGCCTTCCTCGTCGCGGAA
>Ga0182024_10020314_pt1 | contig 12153 bp, 9 predicted proteins | sample P32metaG_FD_120480 | JGI IMG/M metagenome (GOLD analysis project Ga0182024, IMG submission 120480) | Permafrost microbial communities from Stordalen Mire, Sweden - P3-2 metaG (Illumina Assembly) | ecosystem: Environmental > Terrestrial > Soil > Wetlands > Permafrost | place: Sweden: Stordalen...
AAGTCGGCCGAGGCGCTGGGCATGAAGCTGGCCACTCCAACCGAGGAACTGGCCCAGAAGTATGGCCTTCAAGACAGCACGACCGAAGGCGCGCTGGTGACCACCGTCACCCCGCATTCCGCCGCCGGACGGGCCGGCCTTCAGGTCGGCGATGTGATCACGCAAGTCGATCGCAAGCCGATCAAGTCCGCCCAGGAAGCCGGCAGCTTGATCAACAAGCACACCGGCAAGGCGCCGATCCTCCTCTACGTCACCAACAGCGACGGCGGCCACATCGTGGCGGTCGAGCCGAAGAAGTAAGCCGGATCTTTGCTCAGACGAGAAACGCCCCGCGGCATGCGCATGCCGCGGGGCGTCTGTTTTGTCGAGCAGATTACAACCTACGATAGACTTCGCGCCGATGTGCGACCATGGCGAGAATGAAGTGTGCGGGACCAATTGGGCAGCAGTGTGTTTCCCTCTCCTGGTACACCGGGAGAGGGCAGGGTGAGGGCTTACCGCGCGAGCATCCGCCGCGCGGGAGCATCGATGATCGGTAAACCCTCATCCCAACCCTCTCCCGGAATACCGGGAGAGGGAGAAATGACGCTGCGCCGCTGGATGAGCAGAGTAAACCTTCTCTCGCCAAAGCTCTCACGCACCCATGAATCACTTCCCCCCCAACAACTCTTCCGATTCGATCACGCGCTTCGCCAGATCAGCAATGCCGATCCGTCGCTTCTGGCTTTCCAACTGCAAGCGACGATGCGCCTCGGGCTCGTCCAAATTCATCCGCTTCATGAAGATGCCCTTGGCACGCTCCACCAGCTTTCGCGTCTCGAGCGTCTGGGAGAGTGATTCCTTTTCGGCAATCAGCTTTTCCTTCTCCTGAAACCGGCGGACCGCCACCTCGATTTGGGCCTGAAGGCCCTCGGCAGTGACGGGCTTGATGAGGTAGCCGAATACGCCTGCCGCACTGGCGCGCTCGACCAGTTCCTTGTCCCCGTAGGCGCTGAGGATGACCATGGGGCAGGCGCGCTCGGCCAAAAGTTCGGTCGCGAGGGTGATGCCGTCGATCCCGTCCAAGCGAATGTCCATCAGGACCACGTCCGGCTTGTGATCGCGGTAGAGGGCCTTGCCCTCCTCGGCGCCCGAAGCCTGCCCGACGACTTCGTGGCCGAGTTTCTCCAACTGCGACCGCAGCCCGAGGCCGACCAGCGTGTCGTCCTCGACGATCAGAATGCGACGCTTGCCCACTCCCCCTGGGTTTGGAACGGTCATACAGCTTCCTTCCTCATTGTTCCTCGCCAGGGAGCGGGAATTCCATGATTGCAGTGGTGCCGCCCCCTGCCGCGGGCTTCAGGGCAAATGTGCCCTTGAGCTCGCGCCGCACCAAACCCTCGACCAGCTCCAGCCCGTGGCCCGAACGCTCTGTTGACGACGAGGAAGATGGAACGGAAGCGGCGCCGTTGTGGCCCGGATCGCCGTTTGATTCGCTGCGCCCACTCCCGTCGTCGGCCACCTCAATGACGACGGTTTGCCCGAAGGCGCCGCTCGAACCTTCCGCATCCCTACCGTCGCGCGCCCGGATCGTCAACGTGCCCCCGCCGCGGAGGCCGTGAACCAGTGCGTTGTAGCACAACTCATTGAGGACCATCGCCAGCGCGACCGCCTGCTCCGGCCCAAGGCTTCGCCGTACACCGTTGAGATCGGTGTGTACAGAGACACTCGCCGGCTTGTTGACGGTGGACGCGGCCAACGTTTGCGCTACCAGCGAATCAAGCGGCACCTTGCCGATCCCGCCAGTAAATAACTGATGCGCCCCGGCCATCGAGCGAATGCGGTCCATGGCGCGATCCAGCCATTGCCGTATTTCCGGCGGCATCGATGGGGGACTGAGTTCCAGCAGGGCCACAATCCCGGTGAGATTATTCTTCACCCGATGATTCAGCTCCCGCAGCAGCATCGTCTTGGTCTGGGCGTCCTCGCGCGTCTGTTCCAGCAGCCGGGTGTTCTCCACCGCCAGCGCGGCCAGCGCCGAAAAGGTCTGTCCCAGTTCGATCTGCTCCTGGGAAAAGGATCCGGTCTGGTGTCGCGCTAGCGCCAGAATGCCGAGTGGCTCGCGGTTGCCGCGAAACATGGGGATGTAAAGAATGCTCCCGACATCCGCGATGTCCTGCCACGACGAATGCAACCGCGTCTCCCGGTGGGCGTCGGGAATGATCAGCGGCCTTCGGCTCGCGAACGCTTCTTCCGCAAGTGCGTTCGCGCCAATGTGCCGCCCCACCATGTTGGCGTATGGCGGCGTCACCGCCGCCAGCACGGAGTCGCGGCCCGGCCCGACGACCAGCGTCAGCCCGCACACATCCGTTCCAATCGCCGCCGGGACGAGGCTTACAATTTGCGACAGCGCGTCTTCGGTAGCGCCATTGGATTGAATCGCGTGCGCTGCCGACAGCGCCTGCCGCTGCCGCAAAAGACGCTGGCTCGATTCCAGCGCCGTTCGCATCTGCTGATAAAGCTGCTGATTAGACAGGGCCACCGACGCCTGCGATCCCAGAAGCTCACCGATCCGTCGATCCAGATCGGTGAAATCTCTCGGCCTCGACGAGCTGAGCGTCAATAATCCGATGGGCCGGTTTTCCAATCGCAGCGGAATCAGAATCAGCGACCTCGCATCGAACGCCTTGATGGCGTGCGAGCCGTACGACCTCGTCGGCCGCAACACGTCCCCTTCGTACACGTTGGCATTGGATTCCAGGCAGTAACTGCTGGCTGGCAGGTCCTTGAGGCTGAAAATCTTTGGAAAGTCCGGCGGCACCGCGCCTCCACCGGCAACCAGTTGCAGCGTCCGGTCTTGCTCATTCAACATCGCGATGACCGCGCGATCCATCCGCAAAAGGCGGTGCGACGCCACGGCCAATGCGTCCAGTGCCGTGCCCGAGCTGATCTGCGCCCCGATGGCGGTGGAAATGGCTTGCAGCGACTCGATTGCGTCGAGTTGCTTTTGCGTTTGGTCTTGCACCCTTGCGCGAAGAAGCAACGCATGCAGAACCGCGCCCGACATCAAAATGGAAATCGCCAGTCCGCCCCACAGCACGTAGGTCGGCGCGCGATCAGACGGCGACCGATCGATCCGCAATTCGGCTCGCCACAGGCTCAGGGTCAGCGCGCCGAGGACGACCATGAGGACCGCAGTCAGCAGAACCGCCTCCCACAACCGGCGCGATGCCGCTCGCTCGGCCGGCCCAATGGAGGGCCTGCTCGCTTGTGGTGTTCGCCGACGCACGGACACGCTCCCTGCAACCCACACGAAACATCTATGCTGGGATACGTGTACGATATGCCCGCTACCCACGGAAGACGATGCAAAGACGTCCCCTCATTCTCCCCGCTTCAATTTAACCTCGTGCGGCGCTTCGGTTACGATCCGCGGAGATTTACGGATTTTCTCTATGTCGCGCACGTTCCGAGGGCCACATTTAGTCGCGCTGCTGATCGGCTTGGCATTAGCGCTCGTTCTGGGCGTGGTCGTTTACACCGTCTATTCCCGTCGCCAACAACGTCGCCTGATCGAGCCGACGACCGCGCCGGTCCTCCCATCCGACAGCGTGCCGGCCACCGCGCCGGCGACGCTCCCTGCCGCCAAGGAAAAAACGCAATACACCTCAACCTACATGGATGTGGTGCGGGCCGAGTTCCCGGCAATGCCGACGACTCAGCCGCTTGCCTTTCCGCTCGAGTTGAATCAAGCCGCCCGGCTGCTGATCGATGATCCGCTTTTGCTTTCGAAGACGTCCGGCGATCTCTGGATCACCAGGCACGATGCACCGCCGATCGCGCAGGTCTTCAAAGAATTGGCCGACCCCAATGCGCCTGACAGCCAAACACACGTGCTGCGCGAGCGCGTCGAGTTTGTCGATTGGCTTACCGATCATGGCGGCAACCCAGTTCCGTACCTGGTTTGCAAGACCGGCGGCGATTCCTTCGAGTTGGTTTCCGTCGAAGGCCGCAAGGCGCTGCCCAAGCGTCGCGAATATCGATGGGACCGCGCCTTTCCCTGGGACGATAAAGTCGTCGTGCCGAGCCGCACCGGCATCTCGGTTTTCGCGTTCCAGCCGGAGTTGAAGGAGTCGTACCGCGATCTATTGCCCGGCCCCACCACCTTCCCAAGCACCTCACCCTCGGGCGAACCCGAGCCGCAAGCTCTGCCCGACGGGGAAGGTCTGCTCGCTTGGATCCCATGGGAGCACAACCATCAGGGCAGCCGCGGCGCGGTGAGATTTCTCGGCGACAAATGGCTCGACCTCGGCCCCGATCATGCGTGGCCCGAGAAGATCGTACACCTCGTGCCCTTGCGGGACGGCACGGTCTTTCAGTTCGTCGCGCGCGAGGGAGGGGCGATCAGCGTCGAGACCATGCCGCTCGAAGGCGCAGCAGTGGATGAAGCGGCAATCGCGAAGCTGGTCGAGAAGCTCAGCGACACCGATCCCGACGAGCGACGCAAAGCCGTGGCCGAGCTGGCCAACTTCGGCCCGGGCGCGTGGCCGACTCTGACTAAACTCTCGGCCGACCAACCGCCGCAGGCGCGTCTGCTGCTCAAGCAACTTCTGAAGGACAAGACTCGCCCCACTCTCAGCGGCGTGACGCTGCTCGGCCAGCGCCTGCTGCAACTGGCGGCGCGACTCTCCGATGGCGGCGCCGTCTTCTATGCCCCGCAGGGCATCTCGCTTCCAAGCCCAAATAGCGATGAAGACCCGATCGTCACCGCCCCGGCCTGGCTCAGCGTCCGCCCCGGCCACTACATCGAGCCTCTCTCGGCCGCCCTCGTGACCGACCTCAAGCCGGACGATTGCCACCTCGACGTGGTGGGCGATCAGTGGATCGTCAATACCGATGTCCGCGGCCCGCGCCTCTTCTACGGCAACGGCTTTGCGACACTGCTGCGAAAGGACGAGCGCGACTTCTCCCACGTCGTTGGCGTCGATTCCCGCGGGCGATGGCTTTTCCGAAAGGCCGCCGATGCGAGCGAGACGCTTGTCATCGACCCGCACCTGCCCGACCCCGTCCCGCGCCTTCCGGTCTGGAATCTGACCATCGCCCAAACCGTTGGCTGGGACAAAGACAATTGGCCAGTCATTCAGAATGGCTCGGCCTACGCCCTGACCGAAACCGATTGGCGGCCGCTGAAAGCCGACGAGAAATTCTTCACCCGCGCTGACCAAATCCCCCCGGCCACCACGATGCCCGCGACAGTCCCCGCATCACGTCCGACAACAGCCTCCGCCGATGACGCCCCCGCGACTCCGCCGATCCTCGTGACCCCCGACGGCACCCGGTATTTTGGCGGATTGACCGACCTGATCGCAATCGACTCCGCCGCCAAGCGCGTCACCTGGCCGCTCCCCCCAGCGGCCAACGGCGCCGGCCCGGCCACTTTGATTGCCACCAAATCCGGGAAGCTCTTTCTCTTCAACCAAACCGGCCGCGTGCTTCGCATCAGCCGCATGCATGCGGGGGCTGAACTGTTCAAGCTTGACGCCACCTTCACCCGCAACATTCCCAGCGTCGCCCGGCCCACCCGCATCTGGCTCGACCCCGCCGGCCGGATCGACATCATCGACGGCAGCCGCCTTTCGATCCTCTTCCCCGAGGGCTACATCCCGCGTCCCATCTCCGAAAAGATGCTCGACCAATCCGACCCCGACGCCGAGTTTCAGTAGGCCGAGTCGTTCGACTAATTACATCCGCACCCCCCGCCGCCGACGCTGCGGCCACCGGAGGCCGCTTCGCGGGAAAAGAAGATGTGATCGGCCAGACCCTGGCCGATTGGGTCGCGGTCGGCGCGCATGATTGGATCCGCCCAAGAGGAAATCATCAGAATTCTTGATCTGGCGGGTGGTGATGTACGTGAAGCGGTTGGGCAGCACCCGGTCATAGGAGTGCGACCATCCCGCGTTCAAGGTCGTGTTCTTGTCGTTGAAATCCCGCGAGAAATTAAGTGCCCCCGAATACGAAATGTAGTCATTCTCCTCGCTGTAGCTGAATTCGGGCGCCAGCCGGTTCGGCCCAAAGGTCAGGCCGGCGGCGACGTCGGCGCCGCGGCGGATGTCGCTGCTTTCGGCCAGCGGGAGGGTGTTCCGCGAAATCGCTGACCCGGACACCGGCGATGCTCCCGACACCGCGTCGAGCTTTCGGGTGAATCCGGTGATGGCGGCATCGGGAATCGGCGTGTGCGTTTGCCCGGAAGCTGTCTAATCGGAAACGGCCCGAGGCTGCCAGACGATGCAAACTTTGCAGTCCGCCACGCCTTCGTTCGATTGCGACTGCATTATTTGCAGCGAATTCTTCCGCGCCGCCCACCCTGATATGAAGTTCACCGAAGTTTACCGAAAGGAGATTCCCATTTTTTCCAAGCACAAAGATCGTCGCGTCGCCGCCCAAACCGCACGCCACAACCGCCTCATGCTGAACCATGCCGGCAGGTTGGCGCTGGAGGCACTCGAGCCACGCATGCTTCTCAGTGAGTCGGCCTCGGCGCAGCTCAGCCTGGTCTCCACCACCGGAAGCGGGGCCAGCACCGTCTACCACTACAACCTCAACGTGACCGATACCGGGACGACCAATATCGGGACGTTCTGGTTCGCCTGGGTTCCCGGCGAAGATTTCCTTCCCTCGGTTCCCGCTTCCGAGTCCAGTCCGAGCAGATGGGGAAGCGCCCTGACCGGAAGCGGCAACCAAGTCGACGGGACGGCGATCCAATGGATCGCCACGTCCAACGCGATTACGCCGGGCCATTCCCTGAGCGGATTCGGCTTCAGTTCTGCCGACAGCCCCTCGACATTGGCGGGAAATTCTCCATCGCATCCCGCCAGCCCGATTCTGACGACGTTTGTTTACAACGCCGGGCCGTTCTCGGATGCCGGTTTCCAGTTGGTCGTCTCCCCCGCCTCGACGCTGGCATCGACCACCACCACGCTGGTTACCTCTCAATCAACCGTTTCCGCCGGTGCGTCCGTCACGTTCACGGCAACCGTCGCCCCGGTGACGCCAAACGGCACAACCCCCACCGGCACGGTGACTTTTAGCCAGGGCGGAAATGCGCTTGGCACGGGCACGGTCCAGTCCAACGGCACGGCGCAATTCAGTACCTCGGCGCTGCCCATCGGGGACGATTCGATCACCGCCGCCTACGGCGGCGACGCGAATTTCTCCGCGAGCACGTCGCCCGCGCTCGCCGAGACCGTAACGACCCCGCCGTCGTTTGAGACGACCATCGCCAGGTCGTCCCTGCCCACGGCGCTGGTTGCGGGCTCACCGGCGGCGGGCACAGTCACCCTCGATTTGTCCAACGCGACCGCCAGTTCGCGCAAGGGCAATGTCACCATCCAACTTTTCGCAAGCGTCGACGGCAGCATTGACGGATCGTCGGTCATGCTGGCCCACAGCGTCCGCGCAATCAATCTAAAAACCGGCCGCTCGATGGTCGAAGCCCTGCCGGTCAGGATCGCGGCCGCCACGCTGCCGGCAGCCCGGTATACGCTGATCGCCCGCGTCATCGATCCGTCCGGGAATAACAACGATTCGACGGCCGGCCGGGCACTGACGGTCGCAGCGCCCTTTGTCGCGCTGTCCGAAACATTCGCAAGGACGACGATCCCCACCACCGCGGTCGCGGGGGCAAAGTCACGCGCGGTTGCGATCCTTCGGATCACCAACAACGGCAACATCACCACGCCGGGCTCGACCACCGCGGCGCTCTTTGCGTCGCTGAGCGGAGTCGTGGACGGAAACGCAACGCAAATCAACAGCGTCACCCAGCACCTGCGGATCCGCGCGGGAAAGTCGGTGCTGTTGACGATTCCATTGAAACAGATTCCCGCGATCGCGACTGGCGCTTATACCATCCTGGCGCAAGTGACCGACCCGAACGGGCAAGTCACTTCCGCCACCGCTGGAACACTAAATATCACGACGTCTTAAGTTGCAACCAACTGAGGTGTGCGGCCCGCGGCCGAGTGAACATTGCCATCGGCCGCGGCCGCCACCACGGTCTCTGGCAACGCTCACGCGGCCCGTAGCGGGGCCGCGTTTACTGAACGCGCGGTAAAGAATGCGCGTTTCGGCAAACGGCGGCGACTGAAGTCGCCACCCCGCCGCGCCCTTTTTAATGCCGCACTCAGTAGCCTGATCGGGGGCCGCCCGCGAATCAGGATGATTGCAATTTCTCCAGCCGGAAGACGTCGGGGCGATATGGCCCACTGGATCAGGAAGGGACCAGCGCATCGGGCGGGGCCGCGGGCGTGACTGCCGATCGGGACGCGCATCCATCCGATCCACCCTCTTTTATCAATTGCTCGCCAGCGCGCCCATCGGGATGCAAAGATTGCAGAAAAGCCGCTATGAAGCGGATCACGGCTGGTAATACAACTTGAACCCGTTGGCCTGCGGAATGATCGACAGCTCCTCCCATCCCACAAAAGAAACCGAACCGTCCGATAGCGCAGCGCCCAGTCCATCTGGTGGCGGCTGAAGGGTGACGCCCGATGGGTATTGAACGAAGCGCGAGCCGACGTGCGGACAGACCGAAGGCGACGGGGCACCGGCAGAATCCCAGCACAAGCACGTCCAAAGCGTCTGCGAGCCGGGCGTGTTCCGCTGAGCCAGCCGACGCAGGCTGCGGTATTTCAGCGACCCGCCCACGCTCAGGTCGTCGCGACCGCCCCAGTAAATCCATCCGAGCATGACGTCGTGTGGCGAGCCGTAGCCGGGTTGAACGATCCCAAAATCGGTCGCCTCGTCGTAGCCTTCGCGCACACTGAGGCACGAATTGTTCTGCTGCAAAGCGGGGACGAGTTGAACGAGGAGCCTCCAGCAATTGGGGTAATTGATCCATGTATAGTCGTCGGCGTTGGCCGGCGCGCCGGCCGCCCGCCCGATGGGCAGCGCGCCGTCGTTGTCAGCGGCATAGAGGATGCAGGCCTGAGCGAGCTGGCGGAGGTTGGAGAGGTCCTGTGTCCGCCGGGCCGATTCCCGCACGCGGCCGAGCGACGGCAGCAGCATCGCCATCAGGAGACTGAGAATCCCGATCACGACCAAGACTTCGAGCAGGGTGAACCCCGGTCTGGCAGGCCGGACGGGTAACCCATGCGGACTCGGAAACGCAATGGCCGAGCACATCGAAGCGCGCGAGCCACCGCGCTTCCGAAGTCGCTTCAGCCTTAACCGATCAATGTTTTCGCTGCGTTGCCGCATGCCCAGGAAGGGTGCAATTGGGATGTTACTGCGATGACGAGACTATATCTTGGAATCGCTTGAGGTCAATGAACGGGATTGCCACGCGCCGTATCGCCGCAACCCATTGGGCCCGTCGGCGCTGCAAACTTTGCAGACCGAATCGGTGCAGCGGCAACGCTCCGCTAAGATGGAGATTAGAACGCTCCGCGCTTCCGAGGCGAAACGTGCCGTTTCAACCCGCCAGGCCGGGTTCCGGTCATTACAGATGCCCGCTGCGGCGAAGGACCACCGTGTTTCGCATTCCATCCAGATCATCAATGTCGCTCCGGCGGAGGTTCCTGTTTCATAATCTGCTTCTGGTCAGTGGATTGATCCTGGTCGGCGCAGTTTCGGTCTGGCGGCTTGGAACTCTACGCAGCGAAGTGAGCGTGTCGCCCAACGTCTACGCGGAGTTGCGAACGGTCGGTAGTGTGGGCGTCGAGACTGGAATTGTCCGCGGCCTGCTCTCCAGTCCCCAGACCAATCGTGAAGCGATCATCACCCGCCTGACCTACGCCGTGGGCGGCCTCGATCAGTTCATTCAAGTTGGCAAGGGCTACTGGCAGGCTGATGCCGCCATGACCGAGGCCTATGTCCCGATCAATCGCTCGGCCGAATCCGCCCGAACGAGGCTGAGCGGCGTTCTCGATAACATGAAGCATGGCGACGTGACTGGCAATGCCGACGCGCAGCGCAAAGAGTTGGACGATGCGATGGACGACCTCGACCAGGTCGCCGCCTCGTGCGTCCGATTTATCAGCGCCCGCCAGCGATCGGCATCGAGCCATCTGGCGACCAACCTCCTGCTGATCGGTTTGCTCTCGGTCGTCGCCGTGCTCGCGGCGGCAACGCTCAGCGTCCTTCAACACCGACTCGTGATCGCCCCACTGCAACGCCTTCGCGAGGGCGTCAGGCGGATGGCCGAGGCGGAATTCGCGCACAAACTCGATCCCGAGCGCATGGCGTCGAGTCCGGAATTCCTGGAGTTGGCCACCGAGTTCAATCGGATGGCCGAGGAGCTGGACGAATTCTATTGCCGCCTTGAGGAGCAGGTGCGGACCAAGAGCCGGGAACTGGTGCAATCGGAACGGCTGGCAAGCGTCGGGTTCCTCGCCGCCGGGGTTGCCCACGAGATCAACAACCCCTTGAACATAATTTCCGGTTATGCCGAGCTGACCTCGAGGCAACTGGACCCGGCACGCGGGCCGATGACTGTCGAATCGTCGTGCGAGGCGCGGGAGAGCGTGCGAATCATCCGCGATGAGGCGTTCCGCTGTAAGGAAATTACCGAGAAGCTCCTGACGCTGGCGCGGACCGGCAGCAACGCGCGGGAGCCGCTCGACCTCTCCGACGTGGCCCGCGACGTGGCCTCGATGACGCGAGGATTGCAAAACTACCGGGACCGCCGACTGACGCTAAAGCTCGATCCGGCCGAGCCGCTTGAAGTGCAGGCCAATCTTACGGAGATGAAGCAGGTGCTGCTCAATCTGACGATCAACGCGCTGGAGTCCATCGAACCGGTTACGGGTGAGGTGAGCATCGAGGGCCGGCGGACGCGCGACTGGATCGAGCTGCGCGTCAACGACAATGGCCGGGGAATGGGGCCGGAGGTGCTGCGGCACGTGTTCGAGCCGTTTTTCACCGTCCGCCGCGGTCAACAGGGGCGCGGGACGGGGCTGGGCCTATCCATCACCCATGCCATCGTCGAGAGCCACGGCGGGCGGATCTACGCCGAAAGCGACGGGCCGGGACTCGGCGCGCGGTTCACCATTTGTCTCCCCGCCTGTCCGGTCAATGACCATGCCATGTCGGGATAGACCCAGGAGAGACGCCTCGTGCGAAACATTCGTGGACCGTTGGATCAACGCGTACTCCTGGTGGAGGACGAACCTCGCCTCCGAGAGATGCTCTTGCGCGCGTTGCGGGAAATGGGAATGGAGCCCGGCGGCGCCGAATCGGCCGAGCAGGCGACGCGCCTGATGGAACAGCGGCCCTTTCCAGTGCTCATCATCGATTTGAATCTCCCGGGAGCCGGAGGACTGGATTTCCTTCGCGCCGTTCGCGGACGATGGCCGGATGTGCAGGCGATCATCCTGACGGGTTTCGGCGACCTCGACGCCGCGCGCGAAGCCATTCGCCTGGAGGTGAGCGATTTTCTGACCAAGCCGTGTTCCCTAGGTGATCTGGAGATTGCGCTGGGCCGGACGTTTCGGCGAGTCAGGCACGAGATTCCAGCCCTGTCGGACCCCGATTCGACATCCGCAATGGCCGAGCAGGGGACGCGCCAAAAACAAGCCGCTGCTCCGAGCACCGCGGCACCCTTGCCGTCGGCCCCGCAGGAGGAAAATGAATCGTTATCTTTGGAGGATGTAGAACGCCAGACGATCCTCCGCGTGCTCGAGAGGCACCGGGGCAATCGTGCGGCCACGGCCGCGGAACTGGGGATCAGCGTTCGCAAGCTCTACTATCGCATTTCGCAATACCAGAACCGCGGCGGACGAGACGCGAGCCACGAATAATCCGCCCCGGCAAAGCCGCGCACGCCGCGAGACCTTACCCCATGTATTCGTTCAGCAGTTCATTCTACTCCGGGGTTGCCCTCGCTCTTTACGTTCTCACAAATCCGGTTCAGGATAGAGGCCCGCCTCGTATGCTCAGGCGTATCGCTCCCGGACCAACCGAATCGTTTCCGAGTCATGGTATTTTGATATCACAGGATGGCAGATGGGAAAAATATTGGAAGTCAAGGACCGGCTACCAAAATACCGCCTAACGTGTCACACACCCGTCTCATGTTAGAGCGTTTCCCAAGTAGGTGGCGCGGTTTCGTGGCGCCGCTCCCTCTTCCTCCCTCTCCCTCCGGGAGAGGGCCGGGGTGAGGGGAAGTCGCGGTAGACA
>Ga0182024_10020315_pt1 | contig 12153 bp, 8 predicted proteins | sample P32metaG_FD_120480 | JGI IMG/M metagenome (GOLD analysis project Ga0182024, IMG submission 120480) | Permafrost microbial communities from Stordalen Mire, Sweden - P3-2 metaG (Illumina Assembly) | ecosystem: Environmental > Terrestrial > Soil > Wetlands > Permafrost | place: Sweden: Stordalen...
AAATACAACTGCGAGTGCGGATTCTGGAAGGCGAACTTGGTGATCACGCCCTTCACAGTCACCGTCTTCTTCATGTCGTAGGAAATGCCCGTGCCGTGATGAGCGAATACTTGCGTGCCCATCGACATGCCGCAGGCCACTGCGAGAACTACCGCCAGCCTTGCTTTCATTGACTTTTCTCCCTTGCTGAATGAATCGGGAACCGAACCTCGCCCCAGATGCCCCGCATTACATGACGAAATCTCTCCGCCGTCAAGCCCCTGTCGTCCAAATTCGTAGTTGTCTGCCAAAATTTGTTGTCGTCTTTCAAATTCGTCGTCTTCAATTCGACGGCCACTTACGCGAGCGGCCGGGCAGCTCCACTCGCTTGCGCTGCCCGGCGCCCGCCCATGCCTGGATCCTGCCGCCTACTGCCCGCCTCCCGCGCTGGTGTCTTCGCTCTTCACCGGCGCCGGCTTGTTGAATTGCGTCGCATCGATTGTGGTGTTCTGCTTGATGTCGTTCAGCTTGATGATGTCTTGCCCGTCGGTCCAGGTAAGCGTCCAGCCAAACGGCATCTTCACTCCGTTCACGTCCCGGTAATCCGTGTAATCCACCTGGATCGGATTGGTGCCCACCAGCGTGTTGTCATACCGCACATGCCGCACCAGCAAGCTCGTTTTCTTATTGAAGAACAGCTTCACCGACGGCCGCCCCGGCGCGCTGCCAATCAGCACGTATACGTCGTCGTCCCCGATCATGGTCTCGCCCACCTTCCACGTCGGGAAGAGCGCCTTCAATTGCAACGGGAACATCGCCGCTGCGTCCGTCTTGGCCCCTTGTAGCTCGCCCCCGGTCAGCGTCATCACCGGTTGCGGCTTATCCGACGACGCGATCCAGGCATTGCGTCCGTCGGTCACGCGAATCCCTTCGCCGATCCGGAAGTGCACGATGGTCGCCCGCATGTCCGGCGCCTTGGCGTACACCTCGAACGGGTTGGGCTCGTGGTCCGTGTCATACCCTTCGTAAGTTCCCTTACCGGTAAAGCTCTTCACCGCCGCCAGCTTCTGCGCTCCTCCGACCGCTTGAATGTACTTGGCAAAAACCTGATCGGCCGTGACGGTTCCGCTGCCCCCTTCGTCGCGCACTACATATTCGTTGGGATCGTCCGGAGGCGGTGGGCTGTACTGTTCCAACAGGCTGGGGATGGCCGACGGTTGCTGCCCGCCGCGATGGCAGGTCCAGCAGGTCACAAACTTCGCCCCGCCGAAATTGTTGGCATTGATGGCGTTCACCATCAGCACCATCTTGCGCGTGGTAATCTTCAGCTGCGTGTCATCGGCATACTTGGCCCAACTCCCGGCGCTGTCCGGCACGTGGCAATCCGTGCAGTTCAGGCTCAGCGAGGCCGCGAAGAAGCCCATCGTGTCCATGAATTCATCGACGGGAATATTCTTGAGCACCTGCACGTTCTTGAAATAGGTCCCGGCCATCTCCTGCTTCTGCGCCGGCGCGCCCGTTTTTGCTGCCGTCGCCGCCGGCTTTGCTGCCGGTGCGGTCTGCTTCGCTGCCGGCGCCGTCTGACCCAGCAGTCCTGCGCCAGCCAGGCAGATCATGGCAATTCCCAAGGCGCCAGTAGTCGCTTGCCTCCATCCGAGCCTCATGTAGCCTCCATATATTCTTCTGAATGTATGATAAACAAAACGGCAGTCATTCGATTTGCAAGCAGTCCCGCTCGGACCAAGCGGAATCGCCCCGGCCTTCCTCCGGCCGGTAAGCCAGCAATTGCGATGTGCTTCCCACTTGGCCTTCTGCCGACAACATATACAACTCAGGGCGCTATGCAGTCAATGTTTTTGGTTTTTGCGCGGAGTGCAAGAGCCTACTCACATCGTATCCCCCTGGCCGGACCGCAGCGGTCGAGCGCTGAGCCCGCCAGGCGCGCCCAGTGGGACAGCCACTCTTGGCCGTACCATTTGCCGTACCGTACCGCGGGCAGCCCCCGTTTCCCGCTCCAGGGAGCTGCGCTCGCCCATCTTCGAAGGGGACAAACGTCTCAAATGCACGGCAAGCAGTTATCATTACCAATATAACTACTTTATAGCTCATCAGTTATATAGCCCCTCGCTCCCGGTGCGGGCCTAGAACCCGCGTCTGTAAAAGTGCTTTCGTGTCCCTGTGCTTTCAGTTTTAATTATTCCTGTACGGAGCCTCTCGATCTCATGATCCCAGAAAACGCACCCAGCAGCGAAGCCCGCGGCGTCCCGCCTCCCGCGCTGCAGGAAAGCATGCGTCACATGGAGCGCCGCGAATGGTGGCTCTGGTCCTACGCCATGCTGGTCACCATTCTGCTGACGCTGGCGATCGGTACATTCGCCTTTCCGGCTTTGCTTTCCGACGCCGGGGAAGGCTATTCCTTCGCCATCATCCATGCCGTGCGCGGTCTAGTCGGCTTGGTCTTGATCTTCAACGTCTACGTCGTTTACCAGCAGGTGCAGATCAACCGCATCCGCCGACAGGTCACCGCCCAGGCCTTCTCCGTCGGCAAGGTCGAGACCCTTGCTGAAGAGGTCTACAAGGTAGCCGTCCTGGATTCGCTGACCGGCTTGCATAACCGCCGCTACGCCCGCCACCGCCTGCAGGATGAGATCGCTCGATCCGAGCGTAATCAGCATCCCCTCACGGTGATTGTCTTCGATCTGGACAACTTCAAAAAGGTCAATGACACCCATGGCCACGAAGCCGGCGACAGGTTGCTAAGAGCCTTTGCCGACCGCCTCCGCAGAGCCACTCGCGGCTCCGATGTGGCCGCCCGCTACGGCGGCGATGAGTTTCTGATTCTCTTGGCCGAGTGCAAGCCGGGCGATGTCCAGTACGTCCTGAAGCGCCTCGATGGCGTCCAAGCCGAATTCGGCGAAGACATGTTGTCGGTCTCTTTCTCCGCGGGATGGGCCGACTACACCCAAGGCGAATCCCCCGACGAATTGTTAGCGCGTGCAGACAAAGCCCTCTACGTCAATAAGCGCAAAGCCAAAGGCCAGGAAAAGCCCTCCGTCGTCTCCGCCTGATTTTCTCTTCTCCTTCTTAGCGGCACCACTGGCCTCAACCCTCTTCACCACATTCTCGCCGTCGCTATAGCGCACAACCAGTCCCGCCCGCCAGCCTTCGGAGCCCACCCGTTGCGAACGCCAGCGATGCGTGTACAATGTTGCCGCTGTTGAAGCAAGTTGTAGATTCAGCCACGGATTCAAGGAGGCCGCTCATGCGCGCTCGAAATCCACTGTTCGCCGCTATTTTGCTTTGCGCCGCCACCCTAGCCATCACCACTATCTGCACCGCGCCAGCCTTCGCGCAGGACAAGGCTCCGGCCAAGGCGCACGCTTACATCACCGACGCCCAAGGCAAAATGATCGGCGTCGCCGCGCTCTCCGCTGTCAAAGGCGGCGGCGTGCGCATCGTCGTCACCGTCAACGGTCTGATGCCGGGCATGCACGGCATCCACATTCACACGGTAGGGAAGTGCGAAGGCCCGGCCTTCGCCTCCGCCGGCGGCCACTTTAATCCCGAGATGAAGATGCACGGCAAGGACAACCCCATGGGCCCGCACGCCGGCGATCTGCTGAACATCACCGTCGACGCCAAGGGCAAGGCCAAAGCCACGCTCATCGCCAGTGGCGTCACTCTGGCCCCCGGACCCAACTCGCTCTTCCATGACGGCGGCACGGCCCTGGTCATCCACGCCGGCCCGGACGATTACAAAACCGACCCCGCCGGCAACTCCGGCGCCCGCATCGCCTGCGGCGTAATCCTGCAGTAAGCAACGCGGGCGGCCAAACCTGCGGCGGCGCCGAATCCGTCCCAACCAGCCCCGCTAGGGGCGGAACAACGTAGCCCACCGCGAAGCGGTGGGAACCGATCAACACAAACGAAGCCCCGGAGGGGCGGCACAAGTTACTCCCGGAATGAGCACGCCAGCACCGCCCCCGGCGAAGATCGCTCAACGCACTCCGCAGATCTGCGCCCTTCCCCAAAACCGCGGATAATCCAACTATAAACACCGGATAATCGAAGCATAAATCCCCAAGCAGTTAATCTGATGACACCAATCAATTTATTTGATGTTGCGTTTGCCTCATCTCAAACCTACAGTACCCACAGCACCGGACAAGCAAAGGACTCCTAGGCCCCCTCAGCCCATCAGCCCCGGGCCTCCATTACTGATATGCCACGGCACGATCTAGCTCGGCATGGAATGCGGCCCCGCACGCCAGGGCTATTTGTCTTCCGCCACACACCAATTCCGCCCAGCCCGATCCTGCGCTCCAGCCCGGCCGCGGAGCTCCCCGCGTGACGCTCCAGACTCCAGAAGACTGGGCCTCCGACGATCGCACGCTCACTTTTCTCGACGAACTGGCCACCCGCGCGCCCTTATCCCCGCTCCACGAAGTCCTCGAAAAACTCGTCCTCTTCGCCACCAGCCTGGTCGAGAGCGATTCCTGTTTTGTCTATGTGCGCGAAGGAGACGATCTCGTCTTGATGGCCTCCAAAAACCCTCATGGCGAAATCCTCGATCGTCTGAAACTCAGAGTCGGAGAGGGAATCACCGGCTGGGTCGCCGAGCGCTGCCAAACCGTTGCGCTGGGCGTAAATGCCTGGAAAGACCCGCGCTTCAAAGTATTTAGCGATCTGCCCGAGGACCAGTTCGAGTCCTTTCTCTCCGTGCCCATCCTCACCCGCGGGCGCGCCGTCGGCGTCATCAACCTGCAAAGCCGCACGCCGCATGACTACACGGCGCGCGAAATCGCTTCCATCTCCACCATGGGCGCATTCGTCGGCGCCGAAATCGAAATGGTTCGCCTGGAAGTAGAAAGCGCCCAAGATTTGCTCGAGCGCAGAAAGGCCGAGGACCGCTTCTACAGGGCTTTCAATGCCAATCCCGAGCCCATCGCTATCGCCACCATCCCGGACGAGCGCTTTCTCGATGTGAACGACAGCTTCCTGCAGGTCACCGGCTTTCAACGCGATGAAGTCATTGGCCGCACCGCCTCCGACCTTAACTTTTGGACCGTCCCCGAAGAGCGCGCCCGCTTCCTCGACGCCTTGTCCTTGCAAGGCCGCGTGCGCGAACTCGAAATGGAATTCAACACCAAGTCCGGCGAAAAACGCACCGGCCTCGAGTCCGCCGAAACCATCGATATCGGCGGACAGGTCTGCATGCTGGCCATCCTCAAGGACGTTACCCAACTCAAGCAGGCGCAACAAAAATTGGTGCACGACGCCTTTCACGATCCCCTTACCAATCTGGCCAATCGCGCCCTATTCCTGGACCGCCTGGAAAGAACCGTGGCCCGCGCCAAACGCCACGAGGATTACAAATTCGCCGTGCTTTTCATCGACATCGACCGCTTCAAAATCGTCAACGACAGCCTGGGACATCACGCCGGCGATGAACTCATCATCCAGTTTTCCAATCGCATTTTGCATTCGCTGCGCCTCGAGGACGTCATCTCCAGGCCCACCACCACTCCCTCCTACACCCTCGTCAATGAATGGACCACCAAGGACGACACCCTGGCCCGCCTCGGCGGCGACGAGTTCACCGTGCTCCTCGATGATCTGCATAGTCCCACCGACAGCATTCGCGTAGCCTCCCGCATCCAGGAATCCTTGACCGAACCATTCATCATCGCCGGCCAGGAGGTTTTCACCACCGCCAGCATCGGCATCGCCGCAAGCTCCCAGGCCTATACCTCCGCCGCCGATGTCCTGCGCGATGCCGACATCGCCATGTATCGCGCCAAAGCCCAGGGCAAGGCCCGCTGCGAAGTCTTCGATCAGTCCACCCACGATCAAGCTGTCGGGCGCCTCAAACTCGAAACCGATCTCCGCCGCGCCCTCGAGCGCGGCGAGTTCCGCGTCTACTATCAGCCCATCGTTTCCCTAAGCACAGCCAAGATCGCCGGTTTCGAAGCTTTGGTGCGCTGGGAACGCCCCGGCGTCGGAATCGTCGGCCCGGAAGAATTCGTTGCCGTGGCCGAAGAGATGGGCCTGATCGTTTTCCTCGGCAGCTGGGTGCTCCGAAAGGCCTGCGAACAAGCCCGCCGCTGGCATCTGGCAAGTCCAGGCGAAAAGCCCCTGACCATGAGCGTGAATGTTTCCGGCCGCCAATTCAAGCAGCCCGACATTGTCGAGCAAGTCCAAAGAATCGTCCGGGAAACGCAAGTCGATCCCAGCGCCATCAAGCTCGAAGTCACCGAGTCCGTCACCATGGACAACGCCGAAAGAACCATTCGCATCGTCAAAGGCCTCAAGAATCTAGGCGTGCGCCTGAGCATCGACGACTTCGGCACCGGCTATTCCTCCCTCAGCTACCTCCGCCGCTTCCCCATGGACACCCTAAAGATCGACCGCTCCTTCGTCCAGAATCTCCCCGGCAATCCCGAAAACCTGGAAATCATCCGCACCATCATGGGCCTGGCCCGCAATCTAGGCATGGACGTAGTAGCCGAAGGCGCCGAAACCGCCGACGAAATCGCCCACCTAAAAGCCCTGGATTGCGACTTCGGCCAAGGCTACTTCTTCTCCAAACCCGTAGATAGCGAAGAAGCCGGTAGCCTGCTGCGAAAAGCCGCCCAATTGTGAAGTAATCCATTCTGCCCGGCAGCGCGAAGGCAGCCACGGGATCGCCAAACGACCTGGCGGAACATCGTCAATACGATATATTCTGCAGCCGTCGAAACGTTCCGCCTGTCACGCAGACTTGGCGCAAAGCGAGGAACAATGAGGGGAACTTTCAGCCGCATAGCCTGCATTTCCGCGTTTGCTGCCTTGATCCTGCTGGCCACGATGGCCCATGCCGCCGACGATACGGCGCGCTTCTACGGCACCTGGAAGGCCACCATCGTTCTCAACGGCCAGACGATCACCGTTATTTCCCTTCATGACGCCAGCGGATTCAAGAACTACGTCCCGTCGCCAACGGGCCCAATCCCAGTCGGCGACGGAACCTTCACGGCGGCCAACGGCAAGTGGTCGTCGAACGCTCCCTTTCCCAACAATGGCGGCGGCTATCACTTTCTGAACAACGACACCGTCGTCACCACCAATGCAGCCAGCCAGACGGTCACCTGGACCCGCGACAAAGCGGCGGAGGCCCCTGCCGCGCCCGCCGCGCCCGCGGCGAAAGGCCTCACGCCCGTGGACGCCAACACCGCCGCCAACCGCGCCACCGGTTACGTGCCTCCGAGCGCGCGTCCAGGCACCTCGCTGGCGCCGCCCGCCGCGCAGCCTGCCAAACCGGCAGCTTTGCCGACACCCGCGGCCGAATCCGCCGAAGATGCCTCGCTCCCGCCCAACGTCAAGGCCGGATTTGCCGCGCTCAAGGCTGGAGACCGCCTGACGGCCTGGCGCGACTTCATGGCCGACGCGCAGAAAGGCAATTCCGACGCGGAAGCCGCGGTGGGCTCCATGCTGTTCCAAAATGTGAATCCGCCCGGCACTGGTTTTTACAAGGACTGCGAGAAGTGGCTGCTGGCTTCGGCGCAACAAGGCAACCAGCACGGAATGGATATGCTGGCGCAGTTCTATTACAACGACGCCAAGAACATGGCCGGAGGCATCAATCCCGGCGTGAACAACGCGCCTCTTTCGCCGCAAGGGCAGCGATTGGCCGATGCAAAATTCGCGCAGGCCCGGCAGTGGTTTGAAAAGTCGGCGGCCAAGGGCGACCTCTACGCCATGGGCAATCTGGCGATCTTGCTGGACTCGGGACTCGGCGGGCCGCGCGATCCCAATCGCGCCGCGCAGTTGCGCGCCCAGGTGCAGAAGGGCCCCGATACCAACTTCATCAAGCGCGCCACAGCCGATCCCAGCAGTCTGGCCCTGACCGCCGCGTGGCAGGCCGGCCACTATGCGGACGCCATCAAGACCGCCGAGGCCGGCGCCGCCAAAGGCGACCCCAGCTCCGAGTCCCTCCTTGGCCGTGCGTACTACGAAGGTCTAGGCGTGCCGCGCAATTACGCGGCGGCGCAGACCTGGCTCAACCGGGCCGTCGCACACAACAACGCCGACGCCATGTTTTTCCTCGGCCTCATGAAAGAATTCGGTCGCGGCGTTCCGCAGAACCTCAACGAGGCCCTGGACCTCTTCGACCGCGCCGCCGCGCTAGGCCAGAACTACGCCAAGATGGAAGCACTGGGAATGCGCCAGCAGGGCGAAATCAATCGCCAGATGGCCAAGTTGCACGGCGGCGGCGCTTTGGAGAGAGCCTGCCAAACCGCCGGCGGCATTCCCGACTCCTCCGGCCTATGCCTGAAGGGTGGCGGCGACATCGATCCATTCAACGCCGAACAGGCCGCCGGCTCCGGCTACGAAAGCGCGCCAGAGCCAGCATACGAACCCGAGCCAGAACAATAGACCAATGCGCCCGCGCCGCATGGAATCGCAGATTCCCACATCACAGCGCTAAGTTATCCGCTAAACGCAGCGCCGCAGCCATAAGCGCGACAGCGGTGCTGGGTAAAAGCCCCAGCACGAAAGCGCCCCTTTTGACGAAGCTGCTAGAATAGAAGTAGAGAAATTGCGTTCTTTGCAAGATGGCCAGCAGCCACGGTCGGCAAAGCTCACGCCGTCAAAAAATCCGCCCCCATTTTCAATAATTTCCGCCGCGCCCGCAGAACAGCCCAAAAACATTTGGTTGTGATGTTAGGATAAAAATGGCATGTCGCTCAGCCAAATCCGAGACTCAGCCAGCCGCTGGCTGGCCAGTTCCGTCCCCGCCTCTCCGTTGCTTCAGACCTATCCTGGTTGGCGTCTAGGATCAGGGGAGCGCAGATCGGGAAGCCTGGCAACATGGTTCAGGCGTCAGCTCTGGTACGGCATTATTTCTCCAGTTCTCACACCCTGGCTCGAGGGCCTGCACGTTTACGCATATCCGCAGAACGAACTATCACGCTGCGTATTTGTCACCGGCCGCTACGAACCCAATGAGTTTTACTTTTTGGCTCGGATCCTCAAGCCGGGCATGACATTCGTGGACGTCGGCGCGAACGTTGGTCTGTATAGCCTCTTCGCGTCGCGAAAGGTGGGCGACAATGGCCAGGTTTTGGCCATCGAGCCCAGCAGTCGAGAATGCGAGCGTTTGCTGCGGAATGTGCGGGTCAATTCGGTCTCAAATATAAGATTGGTGCGAAAAGCAGTTTCCGATTCTTCCGGATATGCCGATTTGCTCGTCGCTGCTGATGTCCGCTCCGGGCATAACACACTAGGTGCGCTTACATCCGATACGCCCCTCGCGATGACGGAAAAGGTGCCCACGGAGCGGCTGGATGCGATCGTCTCGCAAGAACATTTGAGCCGGCTAGACATCATGAAATTAGATATCGAGGGCGCCGAGTTCAAGGCCCTGCAAGGCGCGGCTGAAGTGATTGAGCGATTCCGTCCCATCCTGCTGCTCGAATGCGCTGATTCCGCCCTTGGACACCAAGGCAGCAGCAGCACGCAAGTCTGGGAGTTTCTTCACCAGCGACAGTATCGCATCTACAAATTCGACCCGCGCACTGGCGCAGTGATTGCGGGCGGGGGGCCGGAGCATCAGGGCGAAAACATAATCGCTGCCCCTGAGTCCACCGACCTAACTTGACCAGCAACTGGACAGCGAGGCATTTTTCAATGACTCAAGGCGGCTACATGGGCTCAGATGTTCCAGCGATTGTAAGTCGCCTGCGATATATGGCTCCCACGAAAAAATCGCCCCTTTATTTTCAGTAACTTCTGCGTTGCCCCTAAAAAGGGCAGAACAATATCTCCCTTGTTTTGACAACGATACAGACTGCCCCGCCTGTAACCACCTTGTTTTGACATTGATGCAAACTGCCCGGGGGGTGTACCCCCGAGCAGTCAAAAAGTAGGGAGACGGAGGGATTCCCCGGTCGCCGGTCGCAGACGGGGCCTCAGCATGACCACCCTTCATCGGGTGGTCACACGCTATCCGCGCTCTTCCCATAGATGTTCGGCACCTTCGCTCCCATCGGACGCAGGTACGCCGAAAGCTGCCCGCGATGATGCGCGCCGTGCTTCACCATGAACAGCAAGCAGTTCACCGCAGGCATCTTGGTCACGCCAAAAAAATCCACCGTCTTGGCCAATTGCTCTCCGGAAAGCCCCTTGGCCCGCGCCAAAGCCGGCTGCACATTGGCGTCATACCACGCCATCACATCCTGCGCGTTACGCACATTCTCAGGCCGCTTGTTATCTCCCCGGACGAACTCGCCTGCGCTCACCGAGTTCAGAAAAAATGGCTCGGTCCTGGCGATGTGCCAGGCCAGATCCAGCGCCGTCATGTTCTTCGGGTCCGGCGAGTAGCCTTCCTTGCCCAAGGGAATGGCCGCGATCACCCGCTTGTTCGCGGCCACCTCGTTCTCAAAATCGGCCAGCATGTAATCCCCCATCACTTTTGCCTGCTCAGCAGTAAGACTCATTTGTTCTCCTCGAATGAAGTAGGTTGACTACGATTGTTTGCGCGGGCTGCAAGTACAGCCCGCACCCGTCTTCGCAACTCGCAGCTTTGCTGCGAGGCCAAGAATAAGGAACCGCATTTTTCCCCGGAGCCCCAGCAGAATACGCCAACCTTACGAGGCCACCCAGCGAACAGGTCCCTGACTTTGCCAATCCGTTGTGTCCGGGCCGGGAGAAGGGTAGGATGCACAGACAGAGAGTTCGGAATTGGCAATTCCGGTGTAATGTTGGGGAACGCGCAATGGGCCGGCGTCGTCTATAAGGGTGCCGTTTCAGAAGGCAAAAATAGAAGCCAAAAAAGCACGAGTCAAAAGCAGAGGTGCGGAATGAATAGCAAGCTAATGAAAAGCAAGCTGCTCGCTGCGTTCGTCTTGAGCGTTGGTCTTCTCGCTGTTTGCGGCCCGGCGCTGGCGCATCACGGAAATGCGGCCTATGCGGACAAGGTCATCGAACTCAAGCAAGCCACGGTCACCAAATTTCTCTGGTCCAATCCTCACAGCCTCATCGAATTCGACGTGAAGGACGACAGCGGCAAAGTCACAAGTTGGACCGCCGAAACGGCCAGCCCCGAGGCGCTCAAGCTCATTGGCTGGAGCAAGACGATCATTGAGCCCGGCGACGTAATCTCCGTCTCTCTCTACCCAGCCAAATCGGGCAATCCCGCCGGGCGTCTGAATCACATCACGCTCGCCGATGGCACCGTCTTGCATGACACGCAACTCGGCGGAGACGCAGGAAACAAGACCGGCTACGGCCCCGACGCCGGCCGCGGCAATGGCGACAATCCGCAGAACGGGCAACAGAACGGCGCCAAGGACGCCAAGTAGGGAAGTCGTCGCTGAAGTTCGGCAGCCAACATTCGGGTTGAGGACCAGCGAACAATTCCGGCGGGGCGCTTAGAAGTCAAGGCGTCTCATAAATGCAGTTCAGGGGGTCGGAGCTTTAGCTCCGACGTGGAGAGACCAGGAAAATTGGGCTTTAGCCCCTGAAGAGACTCTTCGTTTTGGCGCCGCACGTTCTCAGGAGCGCCGGGATGCAATCAAGGAGGGTAGTCCAAATGCGAAAGGTCGCCAAACCAATCTTCGCTGCATTGGCCATACTCGCGCTTTCTTCGGCCGCTTTGGCCCAAGGCGACGCGGCCCAGCCCCAACGCACGTCGCCACCGCCGGGCTTCCTGGTCGCGGGCGTTCCCAAAATGCCCAATCCGCCCGGCCCCGCCCCCAAACAAGAATTGACCGGCGCCTGGGTGGGACCGCAACAAGTCGTACTCGGTCCTTTCCCCGACATGACGCCAGCCGGCGAAGCGCTCTACAAACACAATCATCCCGTTCCAGAAGCAGCCCGAGGCAATCAGTCTCCCGAGGCGCTGGCGAATCTAGCCGCCACCAACGATCCCTTCATGATCTGCGATCCGCTCGGCTTCCCGCGCGACCTTCTGAACCACGCCGTCAGTATGCGCGGAGGCATGTGGTTTGAGCCGGTGCACAATCGCATGCTCATCCTCTTCGAGCAGCAGCGCATCTGGCGCGAAGTCTGGATGGACGGCCGGGAACTGCCCAAAAAAGTAGACGCGAGGGGCGCGCCCGATTCCCGCTACTACGGCTATTCCGTGGGCCACTGGGATGGCGACAACGTTTTCGTGATCGATACCACGGGCCT
>Ga0182024_10020316_pt1 | contig 12152 bp, 16 predicted proteins | sample P32metaG_FD_120480 | JGI IMG/M metagenome (GOLD analysis project Ga0182024, IMG submission 120480) | Permafrost microbial communities from Stordalen Mire, Sweden - P3-2 metaG (Illumina Assembly) | ecosystem: Environmental > Terrestrial > Soil > Wetlands > Permafrost | place: Sweden: Stordalen...
CCCCAGAGTCGCAACTCCGGCCGGAATATCCACAGTTCGCGGAACGAAGATGCCGCCCCCCGCGGAGCGCTTTTCCTGGTGACGTTTATTGTCGTAGGGCAGTTGGTGCAACAGGTATGCCAGCGTTTCCGCGTGCATCAGTCGATGCTCGACCGCCACGTGCAGCAGCGTACCGTTCGCGATCGACGTTGGCAACGCCATCGCCCTCGTCGGATTGGTGATTCGCTCATCCAGCGTTTCGCGAAGCTCCTGGTTGTATTCCCTTACGCGGCCTTCTGCGGGCCAGTCGTCAGCTTGGTCGGTCGGCAGATCGCCATGCGTCGGGTCGATCCCAAACGAAAACAATTTGTCGAAATCGGGATGGTGCGGTTCCGCACCCAGCGGGCCACGCCCCAGCAAGTTCCAATCGAATGCTTCCAGATGTCCCAGATAAAAAATCAGGCGATGCCGCTCGGGGATGGGCCGCGAGTACAGCGCCTCGGAATCGATCAGGTCGAAAATGGCGTCGGTCTGCTCGCGAGCAGACTTCAAGCGCGCAAACAGCAGATCGACAGATGTCGGCGCGATCTTGATCGAAGCCATGAAAGCCCCCTGCGGGGGGTATCCTTTGTACCCTTTCCGGTCATTTCTGACAACAACTTAGGTATTAGAGCGACCAAGCCAGCTAGAGTTGCACGATTTTTTTCACCGGCCCAGTACTCGCGCGGCGCCTTTCCCACGTGTAGTGCTGTGAGGTATAACGGTGGGAGACACTGCAGCGGACCCATCGCCGCAAAGCGGCGGCCAGGAAGTTATTTCGAATGAATCGGAGGCGCGGATGACTCCAGCATCACCAAATGGAGGCTTGCCAGGACTGGGAGTCCTGGAACAAACACCTATCATCGTTGAAAAACTGGTGCATCTGGCGAGCGCCGACCAATTGCGCTGGAAGCCTTCGCAGGAACGATGGTCGATCAGCGAAATTCTGGCCCATTTGGTTCACGTCGAGGGCGAATCGTTTCGCGATCGTATCCAATTAATGATGGAAAAGAAAAATCCGCCCATCGCCGCTTTCGATCAGGATGCCGCCTACGCGGCAGGCAAATATTCCGGCGGCTTGCCGCTCGAGCATTTGAAAGTCTTCTGCCACGAACGCGACCGCACCCTGTCGTTTTTGCGCTATATGTCTCCGGACGCCTTGACGCGGACCGGTGTGCACGCGGTACACGGAACAATAACGGTGGGACAGCTAATGAACGAGTGGGCCTTTCACGATTTGGGGCACATCCGGCAAATCGCGGAGCTGTTTCGCGCGCGGGCGTTTTTCCCGGTCATGGGCCCACTGCAAACCGGGTACACGATTCGGCCCTAGCGGGCTCGAGTTCTTTTCCTCAGCAGTCTCGCGCCGCGCCTTTCGCTTCCTGAAGTTGTCGCCGGAACTGCTCGGCGTCCACAGCGTGCTTAGCCACTTGCCGCGAGCCCAGAAAAATAACAGGCACGTCGTCGTTGTACATGTCGCGAAGCTGCCGATCGGTGTCGATGTTTACCTCGCGCAACGACGCTCCAAATTCCGAAAGCGCCGGCGACATCGTGGCCTTTGCCAGGTCGCACAGATGGCAGCCGGGCCGGGTGTAGAGCGTAACGTCCAGCGGCCCGGCCAGAGCCAACCGGCCCACTTCGGTACGCCGGTAAAAATCCCCGCCGGTCGTTTCGAGCGACCCATCCTGCACTAGCCCGCCCACCGCATCCAGAACCGCCGTGCGCTCTTCAGGCGGCGCGCCCGCAACGAGTTCGAAAAACGTATGCAGGTCCAGCCTGTCGCGCTTCAAGTCGTCGAATGTCGCGAGAATTCTTTGTGTGAGTTCGGGCATGGGGAACGGTAACAGAACCCTGAGAACACCTGCGTTAGCGGCGCTACGAAACGCACGCCTTCGCCCGATCTAATCTTCGTGGTGCGGTTCCACAACTCCGACCGTGTCGTCCGGCACGTCGCCGGGCCGGCCCTTCACGCGATCATACACACTGAAGTGGCACGTGGAGCCGAGCGCTTCGTTGTAATACGTGGGCACGCCCAGCCCGGTGCGCAGCTCTTCGTTGAATTTTCGCAGATTCGTTAGATGCCCCATGTGCGCGGGCACCTTGGTGTCGTCGTGGGTGATCAGAAATTTCTGGTAGCCAGCGTCCCATAAGCGCGTGAACTGCCCCTGATACATGATGGTGGGAAGCTCGGTCATCACAAAGGTTTCGTCCGGCGCGCGGCGCAGTTCCGCGCCACAACCGTACTTTTCGATGCGCACCACGCCGCCGGTGCTACGCAGGCTGAATCCCAGCGCGGGCAGGGTATCGATCTGCTTCAATTCAAAGTGGCGGTCAATGTACCACATGGAAATCCAGAATATGAAGTCACGCGCCGATAGTCAAGCCAGGGCATCACACTCGGCCGGGCCCGGCCGGTAAGTGCAGGGAAAGCCTCGGGATGCCCGCCGTTTTTTCGCTAACTCGTTGCGGCCAAATTGAATACAATTTGCCTCTCGCGCATCTAATTTGAGCGGGGAGCATGCAGGGTGCTGCTTTGCCCGCGATTCATGGGAACCAACAAAGAAATGCTGCTCGACGATCGCACCACTGGCCACGCCGCAGGAGCCGAGGCTCTTGCGCCGGAACCGCTGCGTCCGCGCCGCGAAGGGCACAGCCTCGTCGATCAGATCGGCAACACGCCGCTGTTGCGCTTGGCACGCCTCTCTAAAGATTTTCCGGCGGTGGAAGTTTATGCTAAGGCCGAATGGTTCAATCCGGGCGGCTCCGTAAAGGATCGCGCGGCATGGTCCATGATTCGAGACGGAGAAAGCCAGGGCAAACTCGGCCCCGGGAAAATCCTTCTCGACTCCACCAGCGGCAACACCGGTATCGCTTACGCGATGATCGGCGCTGCTCGCGGCTATCCGGTAAAGCTGTGCTTGCCCACTAGCGCCTCCGAAGAACGCAAACGCATCCTGCGAGCCTACGGTGCGGAACTTATTTTTTCGCCGGGCGAACAAGGCTCGGACGGCGCGATTCGCCGCGTGCGCGAGATCTACGCTGCGGACCCGCAAAAATATTTCTATCCCGATCAGTATTCGAATCCAGCGAATCCCAGCGCACACCGGGAAACCACCGCGGTTGAAATCTGGGAACAGACCCACGGCCGAATCACCCATTTCGTGGCCGGATTGGGAACCAGCGGCACTTTCGTCGGTACCGCCAGCCGCTTGAAGGAACTCAATCCCGCGATTCGCGCCATCAGCCTGCAGCCGGATTCATCCTTCCACGGTTTGGAAGGCATGAAGCACATGGCCACGTCGATCGTGCCGCGGATTTACGATCCCCGGCTGGCGGATGAGGATTTTCCAGTGGAAACCGAAGATGCTTACAAAATGGTGCGCCGCGCCGCCCGCGAAGAGGGACTGCTGGTGGGCGTAAGCTCCGGAGCCGCGCTGTGGGGCTGCCTGGAGATTGTTCGCCGGCTACCACCGAATACTCACGCGGTGGTCGTGACGATTTTCCCCGATTCCGGCGATAAATATCTAAGCGAACGCTTTTGGGAAGAATCCTGACCTGACCCGATTATGCTTAGGCTAACGGAAAAATTTGCTGCTTCCATTCGCGCCCACGGCGTGGAGACGTATCCTCACGAGTGTTGCGGCGCTATCCTGGGACGCGAGACCGATGCCGCCGCTCGCGAGGTTCGCGCGCTGGTGCCGCTGGCCAACCGCCGCGACGATTCGCCGCGCAACCGTTTTGAAATAACTCCGGATGATGTTCGCGTAGCCGAGAAAAAAGCCTGGGAGTTGGGCTGCGACCTCATCGGCTGGTATCATTCACATCCCGACGCGCCGGCGCGGCCCAGCGAGTTCGACCGCGAGCATGCCTGGCCGTGGTACAGCTACATCATTGCCAGCATTGAAAAAGCCGAACCCAAGGCCATGAATTCCTGGCGCTTAGTGGACGATAGATCGCATTACGATGCCGAGCCAATCGAAATCACTGGATGAGAGGAATCGAATCATGCCCATTAGGATCCTGATACCCACGCCGTTGCGCGCTTATACTAACAAAGTCGACACCGTTGAAGTGAAGGCGGCCACGGTGGGCGACGCCATTACCGCGCTCACCTCGCAGTTCAGCGAGCTGCGCAAACACCTATATAATGATGAGGGCCGTCTGCGCAGCTTCGTCAATGTGTATCTGAACGACGAAGACATCCGTTTTCTGCAGAAGGACCAGACGCAGGTAAACGACGGCGACGTAATCAGCATCGTGCCGTCCATCGCCGGCGGCCGTTAATCGCCAGTCGCCGAAAGGGACCCGAAATGGCCACGAAAATAGGAGCGGCGCCACAGACGCCCGCGCCTGCATTGCTTTCCAACGAAGAAATACTTCGCTATAGCCGCCATCTGATCATGCCCGAGGTGGGCATGGAGGGGCAGCTCAAGCTGAAGGCCGCCAAGGTGTTGCTGATCGGGACTGGAGGTTTGGGCGCGCCGCTCGGACTATATCTCGCCGCTGCCGGTGTGGGCCGCCTGGGGCTGGTCGATTTCGATACGGTGGACTTCACCAACCTGCAGCGCCAAGTCATGTTCGGGACGTCGGACGTGGGGCGCCTCAAGAGCGTCGCGGCCGCCGAGCGCCTGGCGTCGCTTAATCCGGACATCGAGCTAGTAACCTACGATACCCACCTGACCAGCGAAAACGCCCTGGAACTGCTGCGCGATTACGACGTGGTCGTCGATGGCACTGACAATTTCCCCACGCGTTATCTGGTAAACGACGCGTCGGTCCTTTTGGGCAAGCCCAACGTTTACGGTTCCATCTTCCGCTTCGATGGGCAGGTGAGCGTCTTCGGCGCTCCTGGCGGCCCGTGCTACCGCTGCGTTTATCCCGAACCGCCTCCTCCGGGCTTGGTTCCGTCTTGTGCGGAAGGTGGAGTGCTTGGTGTTTTGCCCGGTATCGTCGGCTGCATCCAGGCCATGGAAGTGATTAAGCTGATCCTGGGCGTCGGCGACCCGCTGATTGGCCGGCTGCTTCTCTTTGACGCACTCGGAATGAAGTTCCGCGAGCTGAAGCTGCGCAAGAATCCCGATTGCCCGGTCTGCGGCACGCATCCCACGGTCACCAAACTCATCGACTATGTGGAATTCTGCGGCATTCGCGGCGAAGAAGCCCCGGCGCAGCAGACTTCGGCGCCCGACATTGCTCCTAGCGAACTCAAGCTCCGTCTCGACCGCGGCGATGATTTATACATTCTCGATGTTCGCGAGCCGCACGAATATCAAATCTGCAATATCGGCGGGCACCTGATCCCCTTGGGCGATTTACCGAAACGAGTGAGCGAGCTCGATAGCTCCAGGGAAATTGTGGCCCATTGCCGCAGCGGGAAGCGCTCCGCGGAAGCCGCGGAGTTTTTGCGCAAGGCCGGGTTCCGCAAGATTTTGAATTTGAAGGGCGGGATTCTGGCTTGGGCGGATGAAGTGGATCCGTCGATGCCCAAATATTAGTGCGTCGAGAACTAGAGATGGGTAGGCTGTAAATCGAAATTCCAGAAAGAGGATTCCGAATGTCGACGAAGATCACGGTAGGCAACAATGGACCGCTCCGCATCGAGGGCGATTTTGAGCTTTGCGATCAGGAGGGAAATAAATTCGGTCTGGGCGGACGGACGGTTCTCGGTCTGTGCCGCTGCGGCCTCTCCGAAAACAAGCCCTTCTGCGATGGCCACCACAAGCAAGCCAATTTCTTGAGCGAGACACAGGCCCGCGATCTGCCCCCTCCCAAGGCCAAGATTTAGCGCAAGGTTGCCCAGCCCCCCGGCGCGCGGGCGGCGATCCCGGCGACTACCCAGTTGGTCACGTTTCTACCCATGTCGCTGGTCCGGATGCGCGCTGAAGTACTGTTCCAATCTGGGAAAGCAACCAAATACAATACTATCTGGCAGATACAAGTGTGCCATTCCGCACCATTTTGGGCCCGGTGGTTGCTCTTAGCTCTTGGGGATTCAGACGTCCCCAAGGGGGAGCAGTGCGCGTACGAGTTCGAACCGAGGGCTTCTTCCAGACACTGCGGTTGTGGATGGCCGGCGCGATTATTTTCGCTGCCTTCGGCACCCTTGTTTATGCACTCCGCAACTCAGCCTACACGGCCGACCCATTCCTCGATAACTACCTGCAGATGGCCGGCAGCTTACTCGGTTTCACGTTCGCCGCGAATGCTCTGGTCCGCTTCAAAGGAAACCACGACCGCATCTCGCTGATCCTGGCATTTGGATTTCTGCTGTCTGGACTCATCGAAGCGGGCGCCAGCGTCTCGCTGTACCGCGACATCGGGCTGTCGATCTCCCCGCTGCAATATGTTTCCGTCGCCTGGATGTCTGGCCGCACGTTGCTGGCAGTCCTGCTGATTGTGGCGTTGGTTATGGAGCGCCGAACTCCACTTTCGCGCGACTCGACCCGGGAAATCGGAGTCTCCACGCTGATTGTTGGCGGCGCCGCGTATCTTACCAGCGCGTTTTATTTCGCACTGCCAGTGACCCTGGGGATCTACCGCCATGCGATTTTTCCGCGGATTTGGGATCTGCTTCCCGCGGCGCTGTATGTAGTCGCCACTGTGGGTTACCAGCAGCGGCTGCGCAATGCGTCGACCTCGCTCGATAAGGCGCTGGTCGCCGCCGCAGGAATGAATGTGGCTTGTCATCTGGCGATGTCCCAGTCCGCGCGCCTGCTCGATGCGCCTTTCATTTTCGCGCACGTTCTGATGGTATCCAGTTACGCTGTGGTTTTGGGCGGCACATTGATCGATAACGCCAGACTCTTTGACCAGGTCAGCAGGCTGGCCATCAGCGATCCGCTCACCGGCTTGGCTAATCACCGCCGTCTGATCGACGTCATTGAAGGCGAACTGCAGCGTTCCCGACGCACCGGTCGTGAGTTCGCACTGCTGCTGCTCGATCTCGACGGTCTGAAAGCAATCAACGACAAACACGGTCATTTGGTGGGCAGCCGTGCCATCAAGCGGCTCGGCGAAGTCTTGGCCCGCACCTGCCGGTCGATGGACACTGCGGCGCGCTACGGCGGCGATGAATTCGCGGTGCTGCTGACCGAGGCCACCGAAGATCCCGCTTTGAAAGTTGCTGCGCGAATCTGCGAACGGCTCGCTAACGATGGGGAAGAGCCGCGGATTACGGTCAGCGTGGGTGTCTCCGTTTATCCCCGCGATGGCGAGACGGTCGAAAAACTGTTGGGCGCTGCCGACCGCGCGCTATATGGCATGAAACGACACCACACCCCAAAATTCCGCATCGAGAACGTGGCCGCATGCCTATAAGCTTCAGCGAAGGAGTCGCCATGTTTTTTCGCAAGAAGACTGCTTCGGAGCCCGTGCACGAACATCCTCGGCGCGAGAAGCGCGTGCCGATGGAAGTGGGAGTTCATATCGGCGGGCACGGCGAGCAACCCGGCGTGGAAACTACCTTCACCGAAAACGTCAGCGAACGTGGAGCGCGAGTGATCAGTGCGCGGCGCTGGCAAATAGACGATCAAATCACCATCGCCACGCTCACCGGATCTTTTCGCTCGGTGGCGCGGGTGGCGTACTGCGAGTTGGTCCGCGGCGCCGGCTTCGTGGTGGGAATTGAGTTCGTGGAAACGCAGGGAAACTGGATCTTGGGTCACTCTTCGTACTAACGCCTCGCACCAACGCCCGCGACGTCGCGCCACACCTTGAGAGGGCCGCCTGTGAATAGGCACGGCTGGCCAGCTTTGCTCGCAAGGCAATCCTCAGGAATCGCAGCCGCGAAAATGATTGAGATTACTGGATGAATCCGACGGTCGGCTCTGGCGTGGGACCCGAGCCTTCGGGGATGGTTCCGAACTGTGCCTCGTACCGCGCGATATTCTCTTGCAACGCTCGCGACAGCCGCTTGGCGTGTCCCGGGCTGAGGATCATGCTGGCGACCAGTTTTCCCTGGGCCACGGTGGGAAAAACGTAGATGAAGTTCAGGGTGAATTCCTCGCCGTTGTGATGGATCACCGCGAGGTTCGCGTACTGTCCCAAAAGTTCCTTCTCGTCAGCCTTGATCTGCACTTGCTGATTTTGCTGGTTCTGCTGCTGTGGCTTGGCTGGTTCACTCATGGGCCTCTCCTTTGCTCCGGTAATTACTATAACAAACTGTTCGCGCACAAACCATTGACGATTGGCGAGGTTAAGTGTAGTTTATATCTGTAGTTCATCATAGTTAACTATGCCTGCGCCAACCACCTCCGAGTTCACTGGTTCCGTTTCTGTTCCGCAAGATGTTGGCCCCACCGAGCTGCCTAAACCTGCCGCGCGACGGCGAATGCCGCGCGAAGCCTGGCTTTACCTGGGGCCCGCATTCGTCGCTTCTGTTGCTTACATGGATCCCGGAAATTTCGCCACCAACCTCGAAGGCGGCGCGCGCTTTGGCTACCAGTTGCTGTGGGTGCTGCTGTGGTCCAACGCCATGGCCATTTTGGTGCAGTACCTGGCGGCCAAGCTGGGAATCGCCACCGGCAAAACTCTCCCTGAAAATTGCCGCGAGGAATTTTCGCGTCCCGCCACTCTACTGTTGTGGGTTGCCGCCGAAATAGGCGCACTGGCCACCGACCTGGCCGAATTTCTGGGCGCCGCTCTCGGTTTTTATTTGCTTTTCGGTATGCCCATGTTTCCCGCCGCGGTTCTCACCGGCATCGTGGTGATGGGCATTCTACTCATTGAGCATCTGGGCTTCCGCTGGTTAGAGCGCGTGATCATGGTGTTCGTTGCACTCATCGGCATCGCCTACGCTTTGGAGATGTTCGTCAGCAAGCCTGCCTGGCGGCCGATCTTGTTCCACACCGTGGTTCCGGAACTTCACATGTCGTCGATTTACCTGGCGGTCTCCATGCTGGGCGCCACGGTGATGCCGCACGTCATCTACTTGCACTCCGCGTTGGTGCTGCCGCGACGCACCCCCGAAGATCGCGACGGTCATCATCACCGCAAGATGGAACTGTTCGACGTTCTGCTGGCCATGAACGGCGCTTGGCTGATCAATTCGGCGATGGTGGTGATGGCCGCCGCGGTCTTTTTCGGACGCGGCATGGAAGTCTATTCGATCCAGGCCGCGCACGAATCGCTTGGCCCCTTGCTCGGAAAGGTGGCCAGTACCGCCTTCGGCGTCGCGCTGCTGTGTTCGGGACTTTCCTCCGCCAGCGTCGGCACCATGGCCGGGCAAGTAATCATTCAGGGTTTCCTGAAAGTTCGCATGAGTATCTTCCTGCGCCGCTTACTGACCATGATCCCCGCCATCGCGGTGATTGCGTGGGGCCTGGATCCGCTCAAGACTTTAATTCTCAGCCAGGCCGTACTCAGCTTTTGCCTGCCCTTTGCGCTTATCCCGCTGCTGATTCTCACCCGCCGCAAGGGTCTGATGGGGGCTCACGCGAATCAGCCAATCACCAATGCGCTGGCATATTTAACCACCGCGGTGATACTGGCTATGAACGCGTGGCTGGTGGTCGCCATCTTCCGCGGAGTATCCTGATCCTCACGCATGAGCGCAGCTCCACCTAGTCCGGTTCCCCAGCGCCAGAAGAGTTCCGCGGCAAAATATATTTTCATATTGGTGATTGCGCTGGCGTTTGGCGCCACCATTCTGATGTTGCGCGAAGATCAGGGCGATTGGACCCCGCCGCCCGAAGCTCGTCAACGGAAGAATCCGGTTCCCGCGAACCAGAGCACCGTGGCGGGAGGGGAAGCGATGTACAAGGTACGATGCGCGAACTGCCACGGCGAAAATGGAGACGGGAAAGGCCCGGAAGCCAACCGCTATTCGCCGGCGCCCGCCGACCTTACCGATCCCCTCGTACGCAATACGACCGATGGAGAACTCTTCTGGAAAATTACCGCGGGGCGGCGGCCGATGCCGTCGTTCCGAACCAAGCTCACGGATGAGGAGCGTTGGGAAGTGGTGCTCTACCTCCGAACGCTCACTCAGAATCCCAATTCCGTTCGCTGAGTCTCTTCTCGAGTCGAGAACTTCGCTTACTTCACCTTCGCGAGCGCTTCGGAAACTTCCTTGATGTCCGGCACCTGCGGAATGTCGTACTGTTTCTGCCAGGCCACATTTCCGTTGCGGTCGATAATGGCGATCGAACGTCCGGTGATGCCCTTGTCCGCGAGGTACACGCCAAACTTATCGGCCACCGCGCCGCGAGGCTGAAAATCCGCCAGCAACGGATACTGAATTCCCATCTTCTCGGCGAACGCCTTGTGCGACCAAGTGCTGTCCACCGAAAGCCCCAATACCTGTGCATCGAGCTGCTCGAACTGCTTGAAAGTATCCACCAGCGAAGCGTGCTCGTTGGTGCATACCGGGCTCCAATCCAACGGGTAAAACACGATCACCACGTTCTTCTTGCCCTTGAAATCGCTCAGCTTCACTTCCTTCTGGTTCTGATCTTTCAACGTGAAGTCTGGCGCCGGGGATCCCACTGCGATAGCCATAGTGCTTCCTCCGAATTAGTTTTCGAATAGCCGTCCCGCAAAACGTGCGGGACAATAATGCTGACATCGCGAACGATATCAATCCCACCAATCATACCGCACTTCCCCTAGGCGATTCTTCTCGCCTCCCGATACTGCTGCCGCGACGAAAATTAGGCTCGGCATTTCGCTACCTGATACGCTCATGGGGGCGCGAACCCCTGAGAATTGGTTCATATCGATTTTCCTGACCGTCCCACCCAGACTCCACTTCTGTTAACATCACCGCGTGGCACGCATACAGGTGGAGACGTCCTATCCCGGCATTCATTTCATTCCGCGCAGCCGCGGGTGGTACTGGCGCCTACGCGGGTTCCCAGCCGAGTGTGAGCATTTGGAGGGTGATCCGAAGTGGATGGCCCTGCTCCAGCCCGATGTGCTCTACGTTCGTGGCAAGGCAGCCAAGCGCCGCGAACCCGCCCGCCCCGAGGCCTCGCTGTGCCGCGATTGTTTGCTGCACATCCTGAGTAATGAAATCGCCACGCACGAGGGGAAAGTGGTCGCCTTCGAACCCGCCCCGGCTAACTTCAGCCAATATTTCTACGTGGGCACCGAAGACAACAACGCATCAGGCGTGACCCCGGAACTAGCCGCGGTGATCGAGCAGCGGCTTGCGAAGTTGCCGTCCTCGTGCCACCGATGTTCCGCGTCGGCCGCGTGGTTGTGGTTCACCCGCGATGAAATCGTCTCGCTCGAAGAGACCGACAAAATCCTGGCCGCTCAGGGCGAAGCTCTTTGCCCGAATCACGCTGCGCAGCAGATGCGCGAGATGTTCGAACGAATCGCCGAGGCCAACATTTTTTACATCAACGTGCCGTACGGCAGCGCTGGAGCGTTTCTATGGTTCTAATTCTGGAGGGCCAGGATTACCGAAGTGGGCGGCGCGCCTATGCCTAAGCCGAAACGCCAGCGGCAAAGTTCTGACGCTGCGCTACCATCGCCAGCACCGGACGTCCGCGCGGCAAAGTGGGGAGAAATGATGACCCTGCAGGAAGCTGTTCAGAAATACGTCGCGCAGGCGGGCGAATACGGAAAGTCAGTTCCTCTGTCGGTGTTTGGCCTGCCCAAAAAAGAAACCGAAAAAGTGCTAGCGGTCTTCGACGAGGACTACCACATCAGCCGCTACTTCCACTTGCGCAACGATTCCGGCGAAAGCTACGACGTCAACGGCTTCCCGCAAACCCACGTCGCCATCGACGCCGAAATCGCCACCATCCTCTGACCGGTTACTTCACGCCATTCGGAAACGAGAAGGTCGGATCGATGTCCACCGGAATCGAGTTGGTTTTCTTTAGCGCCGATTTCAACTCGTCCGGCATTGTGCCGTACTGATTGAACCACTGCTCCGTGCGCTGCCGGTCGCCGGTGGCCTCGATTTCCAATAGCTGTTTCGCCAGCGCCATGATCGCCTGCGGCATTTTTGCGAATTGCACCATATATGGCTTGGATCCCGGATCAAGGACGATCGCCCCGTGCTCCGCCAGGAAATTGAACTCCATCATTTCTCCACGGCTGTGCGCCTCGGCCGCGCCGAAGCGAACCGAGCGCAGGTTCCCCGCGACGTACGACGCGTAGTAGCCGTTCAATTTTTCTTGAGG
>Ga0182024_10020317_pt1 | contig 12152 bp, 13 predicted proteins | sample P32metaG_FD_120480 | JGI IMG/M metagenome (GOLD analysis project Ga0182024, IMG submission 120480) | Permafrost microbial communities from Stordalen Mire, Sweden - P3-2 metaG (Illumina Assembly) | ecosystem: Environmental > Terrestrial > Soil > Wetlands > Permafrost | place: Sweden: Stordalen...
AGAGACCTGCCTTGCGGCCCAGATAGGTACCAATGAGGCCCACGAACAGAGCAGCCAGAAGCCCACCCACATTCATCAACGACTGGATCAGTTGCTGCACCGTGGCATCGAGATTGTATCCTAACGGAAGAGTAGGCTAAGTCAGTTCGAGACCTTTCTAATGGGACGGGTACATCGGCATATCCAAAAATCTGCAGAAAGCCAACCATGCTCTGAAACCCAGCGATAGCAGCAGAGTCATAGCCATACTGAAACTGCGAGAACGCGAGTATAAAACAAATTGCAACGACCCTCTTTTCCTCCCAGAACGTGGTGAAGCGGCGACTGCTGGAGAGAGAGGCCTGGCTGTCCATGATCGAGAGTGTTTAACCGAGGCCAGTGCGCGAGGGGTTCTCGTTTATATGCCTTGCGTACGAAGATCGATCGGCAATTGTATCTGCCCTGAATGCGGGGTAAGATGGGGCGAGACTGGGGATCGGCACCGGAGGCATTCACCCGACCGAGCCGCGGCCGGCATATGATACGCGGTGGTGTTCGCCGTGGTGCGCTCTCCCAAGGGCAAAAGTGCGGGGGTTTACATGGGACCGTGGGTTCAAGAAGTAGGCTGTGGTGGGATTAAGGGCGCAGGGAGCGCAGGATTTAAACTTTCACTTTTGAGTTAAGCTTTTGCGGTCGCGTGACGGTTGTATGACTGCCATGTCGAAACCACAGCGATAAAAAGGGCCCCTTTCCGCTATCGCGCAGCACTCAACAAGCAGTGCCTTCGCGATGTACTACTGCAATAGTTTTGGATACTGGTTCCTCTTTTCTTTTTTCCCACTAACAATAGCTATTCCTCTTATTGGGTACTACACCGTGTCCGCCACTGGTTACCTAACCGCTAGAGTTACTGGGGGTTCCTTGCAATTCCACACTTTCCCTTACGTCTAGGTGGCTCTTCTGGCTCCTACTCATAATCCCGCTACTCCTCTTGATATGCTGCTGTGTTCGGTAACCCTCCCCCCAATGTCTTTGATAAGTAGACGCCGCAATAGGCAACGACTGGCAAGGGGAGACACGCCGTATCGATACACCGGCTGGACCGTCCCTAATAATTCTCGGCAGTACCCTCCGCAACAACCGCCAATGGCCCAAGAGGAGGGTGGATATAATTACCCTGGTATGCAACCTCTCAAAATTGGCGTTGATTCAGATTATCAAGCGCCGAGTTATCCTCCACCTGCCCAAACGAAGTATTAGCATATTTCACAGTTGGAAGGAAGTAAACGAGGTATTTTAGAGAAACATAGGCGTAATCTGGGATAATACTACATTGCCTTTCATCGTATGCGCTTAGCCTGAGGAACACCTGGGTCGGTGGGTTTGGACTGTATATGCCATGCGCTTCGTCAACGTCAGTTGGACTTTTATCATACATACAAAGCCTACATCTCAAACAATCATACATTCGCAGAAAACAACGCGGTAAAAGCCAAACATTCCTGCCTCTCGGATGTTTCCCATTATCCATATACTCGCTGTGAATTGATCGGCACAGTCAGATCATCGTGATCCGCTACCTCCAGCAGCAACCTTCCCACCTCTCGCTCGGGCCTGATATCCTTATACGCAGTCTCAAAACCCCTTGAAGCGACAAGTAAATCATTCTCCGTAGCATTACTATACCCCTCCTTGTAAAACTGAGGACACAAAGCCTTGACGAGCCACCAACTCTCGAATTCAACGCGATTGATCCAACGCCGTTGAAGAATGCTGACCACAAACGCCCGAGACGTAACTAACAGACCAAGCAGGAGTGCTGAGGCAGGTATAATACTGACGGCCGTGAGACGGATGAATAAACTATCGGGATCGACGCCGAAGAATGGAAGCGAGAGTTGTTTGCCCGACTGACGAGGAATGGAGTATGCCATCAAGGTCCATTGATTGCGGATATATGACGCCGCGAGGTCAGCAAAGGTGTTTAGCCCGGCGCCGGTATTGTTTGCGATGTATGAGACAGAACCCCCCGGGAGGGAATTCTCAGACACGGGATCATATTGCCAGCTTGGACCGTAGTTGAGAAATGCGGTAGCCAACGTCGGACGATCATTGATTGTCTCGCCAATGATCGTGTTGGAACTATTATGCGGCGGCCATAACCCGTCTTGCCAGTTACCGCCGGTGCTTCCCTCGAATTCACACAACGCAGCGGCACCATTGATACCCTGCACAATGGGTCCGTAACCATGTAAGTCCAAATAACTGGCCCCGAGATAGGTGACTGCATTGCCTGAGAGTCCGCCAAAGTTCGCGCCGTTGTCGTTCAAATCCCGTGCGAGCATGACGAGAATCCATGGACACAAACAGCTTGCCAGACCAGTTTCGTTAACTTGCTGCTACAAGTGGACGATTGCACCCCATTCCGGCATATTGGCGACGTCTAGATTATCGATGAGGCGACCATCGACATATATCGCCGTGTTCGTCAAAGCGCCTTCGCCAGAAAAACTTGCTGAAATATTGAGGGGTTTACATGACACGGAAACCCACATCCAAGGCAAGTTACTCCCATTTCCTAATATCCAGCCAGGCGGTAGTACCGCCAGCGTCACGTTCGCACTGAGTCTCTGGTCGACTCCAATCCTTCCCTGCCGTTCCACTGTGCCTTGTCCCCCGGCAGTGACTTCCTCGAGGTAACTCCAGGAAGTCCCTGTGGTATTTGCATTTAAATTGCCGGTGCAGACATAGCTCGACGAGTTGACTAGAGAGGGATTGCACGCACTGGCTATGTCGGCCCCACCGCACTGTTCACGCCGGCGACTCCAAGGGATTCGTACCGAAAGGGAGCGGACGTTGCTGTCATTGCGACGGAAATGAAAATTGCAAGTATAACATGGAGCTTGAATGATTGTGGAAGAGAATGAAAATCGAGGATTTGGCCGAGCGACATGAAACTGCGGCAGGCTCCGATCAAATTCGGTACAGGGATCGCTTCGCCGGAAAGAAGCTGCGACAGGAGAGACGCCCAGGCGGAACGGATCAATGCGGCGCAGATAAGAACCATGCGAGACGACTTCCCGTAGAGATTAGGACTGCTGTGATACGCGTATCTTGTCCAGGAACAAGTGCCGGACCGTGCAAGGCCAACCATAATATTCCCGTGAAACACAAAATTAAAACCAAGGCACCAAGGAGAAGCAACATGAGTGGCATGATTAACTGTGTACGCTTTGTCGTCTTAGTCGCCGTATTGCAAAACTCGTCGTCCTCGGAGTTGTCGGAGGTTGAGAAATCCCTTAAGACTATCGCATCACCATCTTTTTGACTGGATTCCTCAAGAGGGGGTGTCCGAGGCTGCGGAGTCGTATTCATTCTTTGAGAATACTTTCACGCAGCAGATAATTCCATGAGAGAGGTAAAAACGATAGCGAGGGGATGGGAGGGCGGTGTCTTTTCTAAACGGGGAAATCCGTTTCGTGTGTGGGGCCCCTAATGCGGGATGCTTCAACCTTAATCGAGCTTAATTTGAGCCTGAATGTGGCGGTGATGAGATAGTCACTGCCCCGAATTTGAGGCGTGGTCCGTTGCCCGTTTTCACATGTCTCTCCGCCTTAAGAAAGAAACAAGCATTGAGGCATTGCAATGTGGGACTATCTTTTCGCTTTTCTGATCGCAATCTTCCGTCATGCACACCGCCATAGGTAACAATTTATTTACTTAGATATATATTCGCCTCCGAGGGACGGCCTAGTACCCCAACGTTTGAAAATGTCGGGTACAGCCAGATATCCTCTTCTCTCCACGGTCACTCGGAGGATCCAAACTCATATCTCATTCAATAACGTCTCCTGGATCCGCACTTCAATCTACACTCATGGCGTCCTATCCCTTATCTCGCTTGCCCTGGCTCTCGGCCTTAGCGCAACCGAAACCACCAATACGATTCCGGTAGTGGCATATACCATCTTCACAACTCTGTTCGCTATCCTCGGCTGGCTCTACATCACAAGTTTTGCGCCTCGCTTCAAAGACCGAGTGCGCGTGCCAACTACACTCGCGGTTGGACTACTCAGTTTTGGTTTTTATTTGGGAGCACCACTCTGGATGACAATTGCGCTTTCTCCGTGGAATAATTGCTCGGATCTGGAGGCGATTCAGTCAAATTATGTGATCCAGGGGGATCCACTCCGGTGCCGTCTAGCCCAAGTCGAGAGTGTGTTTTTATGGTTCGGTATGTCTTTCCTGCTCGATATAGCTTATTGAAGGTCTTGGGGCGAATATTACTTGTGGGGTTTTGCAATGGAAGACTGAGCAGGAGTTGGACGATGAAATCTCAGGAATGATTGCGTAACCTTTTATATCGAGCAACCTAGGTACTCTACACTGTTATTCGTATACACACATATCAACTACTCATTTGGTCGGAGCAAAGAAACTCTGCAACACTGCCTCTGCTTTGACCACTATTATCCCTGCGTTTCCATTTTCCAGACGAATAGTTCTCTTGAGCCCAGGAAATGCACAAAGGTAAACGAGTCCCTTATCCTCTCCTTTTATGTCAACGGTGCTTGGATCATACCTTGCACCAGAATCGACCCAGAAGTTGTCATACAACGCATGCTCGTTAGCCAACTCCATCTTCAACTCAATCGCCGCGCCCACGAACATCTTTGTAGCCTTTGAAATTTTGGAAGATTCGGTTTTGGGGAGTAAATGCTGGAGAATATAAGCAAGCTTAGAGGTTAAGAGAGTTGATTGGTCTTCGGGAAGATCGCGGAGGTATCCCGCTGCCTTTTGAATCAAGAAGTTTCGTTGTGTGACAGCTTTAGGGAATTGTGGTTCTAGGAAGGTTATTCGGTATGTATTCGGAGGAAACCTTGTGAAATAATATCTCGTTCCATCCCTTGTAGCACTGCTGACACCTCGGGCGACAGTCCAGGTAAAAATGCGTCAAAGACCTTGACGAACAGAAACAGAGCAACAATATGTCGTATAAATTGGATTCGCATTTTTGCGTCCCGGTACCAGTATTCACATGCCTCCTTTGGGTTCAGAAAGCCCGCTGCTGTCGCCCCGCGTTTGCCAAGTGTCTGGAACACCCCGTGGAGCTGGTTTTGGCTGTCTGCCGACATGGCTCGAGAGGAACATGCTTTGACCTGTGCGACCACCCAGTTTTGGAGTTTTGTTTTCAGACCCTCAAACCGCTGAATGTAGTGTGCTTCATCGTGTACTGGAGTCAGGACAATTTGCATTTTCGAGATCGTCGCTCGTAGTCGAAGGTTCTCAGTCTCGGTATCGTTTATCTCTTGTTGCAACTTTTCTCGCTCTTCGGCCGAGCGCGCTTTTTCTTCCAAATGCTCCTGGTTCATTCGTAGTACGTCCTGGCTTTGTTGGTGCACAATCTCCCCGAGTTCCACGTTTCGATTGCTCAGCTGACTTGCTGTCGATTTGAATTGCTGCAGGTCCCTCTTGAGGTTTTCTTTTTCCGTCGTGGCTTGCCGGTGGACACTTTTCGTGCTCCGGAGAGAGCTTTCGAGTTCTTGAACTTCGCTGCCTAATTGTTGGTTGGTGCGCTTCGCCGCGACAATTTCCCCCTCCGCAACTTCCAATTTTGCCTTATAATGTTGCACTAAATCCTTGAATTGTGCATTTTCTTCACGTAACTCTTGATTCCGGTTTGTCAGCTCGATGGTCTCCTGAACTGCCTTCTGTTCCCTACGTGTGACGCTTGGGAGTTCCTCGTTAAACTTCCTCTCAATATCCTTTAGGCGGAAAATCTCCCCGGCCCAGTCGTAATGACCGACATGTACAATTTCGTCATTGTTGGTTTCGGGGACGTCGGCAGCTTCTCCAGTGGCTGAGTTGGTCTCGTCGCGATTTGCAACTACCCATCACCTTCAGTTATATTCATACTATACGGGAAGTGTCTCTGCCACCTGATTCGCTGTTGATCGGGTGAGGAGCGAAGGATCCAGGTGGGCGCCTTTGAGGACTAGGCCTTTGCGTCTACTGTTATCGGACATTTTCAAGACTCTACCGTTCCAAAGCCTTCGCGGTTTGGCCCGTGCTTCAATCTCTGTGGAATGAGGAAAGATGGCATAACTTCGCGGCGCCGAGGTTGGGACATCTGCATGGGCTAGTGGGGGGCCCTGTTAGCATTTGCTTTCTCTTTCTGTCCGTGAAATTAATTTACATTTTTGCTTTTGTCCTTACCGCCGTTCACAGCCTTGATATCGCTTTACTTCTGAACATAAGCGATGGACTTGCTGGCAGTTTATTGGCCACCCCTTATCAGTGATCCGCTCTGGCAACCATCATTGGCTCTGGCTGATCCACGGGCTATGAATCTACTCCCATTGGCCAGCTACACCGCCCAATTGCAAAGCTGTCGCATTAATATTGGGGAGGCACTGTGCACGAAAAGCGGTTATATGCGCAATAACCTTGAGAAATACATCTCCGGTTTCTGTCTTGTCAAGTCGCTGACATGGACCGACCCAGTCGACCCACTTCGCAGATTGTCGTTGCTATCGATTTCGGGACTACATATAGCGGAATCGCCTTCTCCACAACCCAGGGAGGGCAGCTCGATGAGATTGACCCCAGCATCCTGGCAAGCGATATCAGAGTCGAACGACAATGGCCCAATCCCACTCTCTCGTATCTAGATAAGACGCCTACCGTTCTGTCTTACTGTACAACCCCTCCAAAGTGGGGTGGGGCTGTCAAGCAAAAGTCGGACAAGCCTTATATATCCCATTTCAAGCTGGGATTAGAACCCTCGGTTCCAGATCATTATGGCTATCAAGCCCTTCCCAACACGTACGGCTTCGGAAAACATCCAGACCTTCCAGACAAGGACCCCGTGGATTTTACCACGGACTTTTTCTTTAGCCTTGTGAAGCACCTAAGAAAAGAGTGCCTTCCAAGGGAGTTGGCGCAGGAGTTTCTGGAGAGGCAGAAGTTTACGTACGTTATCACTGTTCCTGCCATTTGGAGTTCCGGCGCACGAGGACTTACCCGACGAGCGGCTGCTGCTGCCCTCGGAGAACCCGAGGACAAATTAATACTGGTCCCTGAGCCTGAAGCAGCGGCACTCTTTTGCGCAACGATGTGTCACGAAGTGGATTTGAAAGACGGCGATGGTTTATTGGTATGTGATGCCGGGGGTGGAACTGTGGTACGGTTTGCTTCAAAGCCTATATTGACATTGTAGGATCTCATTGCCTACAAAATAATTTCGCGTTACCCTTTTGAACTGAAAGAAGCCAGCGTCGGTACTGGCGAGGCCTGTGGATCCGTTCGACTGGAACAAGCTTTCGTGGCGCTGGTAGAGAAGAAGCTCGATGGCCACCTGCAGACAATCTTAACAGAAAAGCGTCTTGAAGAAGCGAAACGTTATTTCGAGTCAGCAATCAAGACCACGTTCAACGGACTGGACCCAGACTGCGAGGACGATTTCGAAGTTCCTCTCCATGGGGCGCCTGATATTCCCGAATGCGGATTGTCTGCTGGATACCTGAAACTCAATAAATATGTTTCAATCTCTTGCTCGCGCTAATTTGTACGGCAGATGTCAAAAGTATTTTTATACCAACGTTTGAAAAAATCCTCACTCTTATCCAAAACCAGCTGCAGGCCGTCAAAGCGGCAGGGGAAACCGAAATACGGGTACCCTCTTTTCCAGTTGACCTAATTAGACCTTTTTCCTTGTCGGAGGATTTGGCTCGAACCAATACTTACGCAAGTATTTAAAGGGAAAGCTGAAATCTGGCATCGATATCAAGGCGCCTCTACACGGGTCTTAATCTTTTTTATGACTGAAACTAACTCTTTCAGGCCCTCGTCCATACTACGCGGCGCAGTTCTTCATGGTCTGGGACTCACGTCTATCAAAGAACGACTTATGAGACGATCGTATGGAGTAAGCTCGCATCCCGCTTTTATTCACGGCATTCATGCTGAAAATCGCAAATGGGTGGATACAGCAGGTGATGTTCGTTGCAGGGATGTGATGGAGTGGTTTGCAAAGAAGGTTGTCCCCTGCTAGTTGTTTCTTTGACAAATAGGGAACCAAGGTCCGGAACGGGGGTGATGTAAAGAAACATTTCGTTTTAGTATTTCATCCAAGAGTTCTGCGGTCGCGCGCCCCGCTGAATCAGAGCGTCGAGGTATTAACATCCGACGACGATGTTCCGCCACAATACAAGTCGGGATCAGGTTTGCTCACAGAGTCACCAGTTTAACTGTTGTAGTTCACTCTTTATGTATGTTGCATGTTAATCTCCGGAAACTGCCCCAGGGAGCCTTTCGGCGCGGCGACAATGGATCCACTGCCCAGTTCTACGAGGTCCATTTTGACCTCGTCTTGACCTTTGGCGGAGAAATACAAGTCAAAGTTATGTATCAAGGGGCTGTGATTGAGAGCGGAAGTAGTCGTTATTATTAATTTTACGCTTTTCCATCATATATAACGTGGAATCTTTGGGGTCCTTGTTGCATCATAGAAGAATAAGCCGCTTTAGCCTCTATCTAGATCCCGCGCCCTCCGACTCAAAGTCAGGATCCGTAGTTTCCCTAGTCGAGAAAGCAAAGTGAGTGTACCAGAATGATAAGCCACTCTATCGCCCGAAGATGAAAGGTCTTTGCACATGAATCGGTACAAAGTTTGAAAGAGTCCGTCTCGGACCCAGACTTCCACTATCCCTTGCCCATTCATGGCTCCCTGCCATCGAATAATCTCTCCATCTGATATGGTCATGTCTTGGGATTGCCTTGATAGTTTCCCTTCGAATTCGAAAAACCGTGCCACCTCCTGTCCGTTGAAATTCACTGCAACGGCCGCGAATCCAGAGGGTTTATTCTGCCCTCGTAGCCGGTCAAATATTCCCGGTTTCAGTTTTGTGGGGACTGTGAGTATAATACATTCGGCTTTGTTGATAATGGTACACCCGTAGACTCGAACATTATTATGCCAAGGTCCACGAAGTGTGTCCCGCCCATATTCAATACGACCTATTGTCTGCTGTGTTTTGACGTTAAATGCGATGACCAGAAAAGCGGTTTGGCCCTTCCATACAACAAATAACAGATCTTTTTGATCGGTGTAGTGCATAGTTGGAAAGGAGGTATCGTCCGTGGATATGCCTTTAGCCCGGACACGCTCTATCTTCCGTTCGTAACCGTCATGAGAAACAGTATTCAATGTGATCTGAGAGGTCGATGAGACCTCGGGATCGCACTCGGCGAGTGCAATTCTAGTTGCGGCGGCGTTCACGGCAATGGCGATGGGTCGAAAGGGAGGCATCTCAGCTTCGAAGCTGATACACGAACTGAGATTGACCATGGCCTCTTCTTGGAGTTTTTCTATGTCCAACCCAATAATCTTTTCGACACCGTCATAGAAACAGAAATGTCGTCCGCAGGTAGAGAAGACCCCCGGGAGCACTGCGTCTGAATCATTCTGAGGCAATCGACTTTTCCAGACCAGGACGCCGGTCCTCGCGTCCCATAGACGGAACTGACTTATTGCGCGACCGTTGTTGTTGGATTCTGATGCGAGTGCGGCGATGTGAGTATTAGGCCCGCTGACCGTGACGAATTCGAGAGATTCTATTTCTCCCGTTACAGTGTCCGTTTGTAAAGTTGAAGTGTTGTTTTCATTGGAATTTCCGGTCTCTCCACTCTGTTCCTGTCGATGTGACGACTCTACTGACGATGTCCTCGCATGTAAGTCCGTCTCCGAGGGATTTGTGTCTGTGGCAGAATTACTAGGTGAGAGCGGTTTGAATGGTTCCCCGGTAGTCTGGCTCTCCGATCCGAAAACAAACTCAGTGATTGCACAGATTTTATCTGCAGAGGGTCGCTTCGCAGGATTACTTTCCAACGTCCGAAGAATCAAAACAGCAAGCGGAGAGTTTCTCTTGCAAAAGACATTGCCCTCCTCCGAGATCTCATACGGTTTCCCTTCAAGTGCATACTCACGAACATCTCCATCGCCCTTGAACGCCCGTTTCCGGAAGACGACTTCAAATAGGATACATCCAAAGGCCCAGACATCGATCTTATTAGTGTAGACCCAGAGGTCAGTTTCTTTGTTGTCTTTGGAGGGAATGACAAGCTCGGGGGCCCGGTAACAGGATGTTCCTCTTGCGTGGGCGGTGCCCTGGGCAGCTTTGGATGTTCCTTCGGAAGTTAATCCGAAATCGGCTATCTGCCAGGCTTGTCGATCAAGTGAATACAGGACTATGCACTGTTAGAAGGGAGGAGAGGAGAGGGTACCATTAGCGGGCTTTAAGTCCCGATGAATGGCCTTTTGGGCATGTAGAAATGCGATTCCAGAGGCCGTATCCGTCGCAATAGTGCGTATCTGCGCCCACTGAAGGTCGGTAGATAAACTATCGACCTTAACAAACTGAGGTAACTTCTCCATAACCACCGAACTCCATTTCCGTTGAATATATACATCTAGACTTATAGCGCATAGTTCCATATCGATGTAGTAATAGGGAGAGTCCCGTAGTTTCCCTAGGTCCAGGGCAGCGACAATATTGCGATGTCCGTCCCGTTTACAAAGCTTGCCTACCGCACGTAGCTCAGCCTTGATATCTGAAGCCTTGACCTTCCCGAACGGACGAAGGAGTTTCCTTGCAAAAACCTATAGAAATTAGATCAATAGGGGTGGAAAGCTCACTTTTCCGGTGCGGGAGTCCAGGATCTGGAAATTAATGACGATATTGGGGAGGAGGGCGTTACCTCGTGGACTTCGCCGGAATTCCCACCGTCCACGCGAGACCGGTGGACGAGTGCGCGATTGCCGCCCGTGGTCCAGGAATAGTCGTCGGGTCTGGCGGAATCATGGGAGACTCTCAGAAGATTGAGGACTGAGGCCGCGAGGGTTGTCGTTGGTTTTACGTCTCCCATGGTCAAAGCAGGGAGATGCGACGAAGGGGTGGAATGAATAGCGAACCCATAAAAGCTTGGTTGGCCAACCAAGCTAAGCTTTTATGATGGGAGCACTCCCACAGCTGCCGCAATAACTCATTTTCTTACTTTGAAGACTCGATTGAAACGAAGTTGTCGATTGTGTATATAATGGGGATTTGACTTGTGCTGCTTTAGGCCGGGTTGCGAGGGATAATATTATTATAATCGAATGAGTACATGGCACTTGAGGAATCAATATTGTTTACATATTTACAAAGGAAGACCTCAGATGCTTAGATACCACTCTAACAATGCCCATTTCTCAATCATGATCCACCACATTGTCCCCCTCCAACATCATCAACAACTCATCAACTCGTACAGCACACATCACCGCCGCAACCGCACTCCCCAAAGTCTCTACACTGACCTGTCGTTTCCCTGACTCTCCGTTTCCAGGGGAATCCCACCAACTGGATACCTTGCCATCTTGCCCACGGGATGACCATGCGGCATGGGCGTTGGCATGTATGAACGGGGCGTATTTGGTAAGAATCCTTCGTCTGGTATGGATAATTAATTCCTGTCATCAACTACCGCAAAATACACAAAACAAACAAAACGAAAAAAAAGAAAGTAATAGGAGTGATTATAACGCGAGGGTGATCATGACGTGAGACAGAGGGGAGGGACCTTCATCTCCGCAATCTCCCCCAAAAAATACCCCAGATGGTGGAAGAAAATACCCTTGAACATCCATTGGTCTTGGTTACATGAGCCCGTTGGATCGCCCTCTTCGACGAGAATACCGTTGTCGGAGGGGACAAGATGGGGACTTGATAGGACGGCGTCAATGAGGTTGAGTGCTGAGGTTAGGAGCGAGGGATCGGCCGTGTGGATGTATAATTTTGATAGGCCGGAGAGAATGATGCCTTGGTTATAAGTCCATGTCGTTTCTCCGTTGTTCCTGTCGTCAACGATGTCCACAATACACAACCAACCAACCACAGCCGGGACAGCGGGTACCTGCAATCCCGAGTAAGTCCATCACTAATCAGCCCCTGGTCATTAACCATCCCCGACTCGCGAAACCAAACCCATCCCCTGAGGGCCCATTCCAAATCCCTGCTCTCTTGGGTGACTTCATATACCGCCCCACATAAATCCACAAACAACTCACTTGTCACGGCATTCTTATACCGCGACCACCTGCCCCAATACATCCCCCCTCCACAGCACTTCTC
>Ga0182024_10020318_pt1 | contig 12151 bp, 8 predicted proteins | sample P32metaG_FD_120480 | JGI IMG/M metagenome (GOLD analysis project Ga0182024, IMG submission 120480) | Permafrost microbial communities from Stordalen Mire, Sweden - P3-2 metaG (Illumina Assembly) | ecosystem: Environmental > Terrestrial > Soil > Wetlands > Permafrost | place: Sweden: Stordalen...
TCTGCATGGGTCCGCCGGTGGTCGTCTGGCCGCCGAAGGCATTGATGACATCCTGCATCCCGCGGCGAACGCCCAGCGCAGTGGAGGTCTGGTAGCCCGTCAGGCCGGTGCCGGTATAGCCGTAGCCGATGAATGTCATCGTCTGACCGATTTCGGTGCCCAGCGAACTGTTGTAAATCGCCGCCGGCGCGACGTTGGTGATCGGCGTGTAGAGCTGAAGCAGGGCCAGATCGCCGCCGTTTTCAAGGTTGCCCGCGATCCATTGGGGATCGACCGAAATCTGCGAGACGTAATTGGTCCCGCCATGATTGACGTTCGAGGTGGCGCCCTGGCCGAAGCTCAGCAAGTCGGCGTTATCAACTGTTCCGCTTGAATCGACAACATGCGCGGCAGTCAAGACCATGTCCGGTGCAATCAGCGTACCCGAAGCAAAGCCCCCGCCAGGCCCGACTTCCACATAACCGCTGGCCGCATACTGGCTGTCCGTGCTCAGTTGAATGTACTCGGAATCCGAAACGTCGTCGCGCTCAGTAATAGCGCGAGCCTGGTGCTTCAGCGTCATCGCCACCGCCGCGGCGAGGGCGCTGCAGCGCCATGCGCGGGAGGAGCGCGGAGTTTTGCTTATCGCGCGATCTCGACTCACTGACCCCTCCCGTTCTCCGATTGCCGGCGCCGACTGAGCAGACCCAATGCACCGACGGCCCCAAGCACTGCCGCGCCCGGTTCGGGCAATTGCACGCCGGTCAGATCCACCGAGACCAACGCGGCTTCACCCAATGGCAATACGTTGTTTCCCAATGCTTCGGATGAACCTGCGCCTGGAATCGGTTGCAAAAAGTTTCTGAGCACATCCGCGAAGTCGTTGAAATTAGTCGTCGCGCCGGTCGTGGCATATTCAAAGTTGCCCTGCGACCAGTCGGTGCCGCCCTGATCGAAGTATTTTAGCACGATCGCAAAGTCTGCGAAGTTCACGACGCCGTCCAGATTCGCGTCGCCGGCGAGCGTGTATTTGATGAGCACCTGATTCGGCTGCGCGGTTGTGCCGGTGTCGGTGTTCCCGTCTGCGTAACCCACCGACAGTTTTACCGCTCCGGGCACGGCCGCGGCGCTGCTGGTGATACCCGTGCCGGTCCACGTGCCGCTGTTGTAGCCCGTGCCGAGCGCCGCCGCGATCTGGGCGATGGGACTGTCGCCCGGCGAACCGTAGTTGATCGCCACGGCGTTGGTGCTGATGTCCAGCGTGGCGCCGCTGTTCACCGTGACCGCGCCGAACGTCGGCGTGCTCACGCCCGGCCCAAAGCGCAGCGTGCCGCTTCCGGCAATCGTCAGGTTCGTGCCGCCGGTGATCAGGCCGGACAGCAACAGCGAATCGCCGGGGTTTACGATCGTCACGAGAAGATTCGAGTTCAGCGCCAGCGGCGCGGTGATGAAATGCGTGCCCCCGTTATCGGTCAGTGCGGCGCTGGCGTTGGACCGGCCCGAATCCAGCGTCAGCGAACCGCCGTTGCCGGCGGCGAGAGTGTAGGAATTGGTGTTGTTGAAATTGATCGTTCCGACCGTCCAGGCAGCGTCGAGGGTCACGGTCGAAGCCGTGGTGATCGCGCCGCCGAAATTGGCCGTCGCTCTGGCGAATTCGGGAATGTTGGAGTTGCTCCAGTCTGCAAGGCCGGCCCAGGTTCCGCCGCCGGACTGGTTCCAGGACGAGGTGGTGACGAGCGTCGAATTGATCAGGTTCAACGACGAGGATGCGGTCAGGGCGGTGTAGCCGTCGAAGTCGCCATATTCGCTCAGGGGCGGCGAGACGGTCATGTTGTCGCCGAAGCTGGTGACGCCGGCCAGGTAGGTCTGGCCGTTGACACAGACGAAGACGCCGCCGCCGCTGTCGCCGGGAGCGGTTGCACCCTCCAGGGGCAGCGGAGTTGGGTCGCCCATGATGTTGGTGGTCTCCCAATCGGCGGAGTTAGGAGAATCGAAATCGGTGAACATGATGTTTCGGCTGAAGTTGCTCAGGTTGTATTCCTGATCTCCGTCCGCTCCACCGAAGACGATGTTCTGGCCGAACGTGTCGATCACGTTCTGCATGGCGCGCCGGGTTCCGATGACCGAGGTATTGTACCCCTGCGATCCGGTGCCGGTGTAGCCGTAGCCGACCACCGTCGCGGTCTGCCCGACCAGCGTTCCAAGCGAACTGGAATAGATGGTGGCTGGCGCGACGCTGGTCACGGGCGTTGAGAGTTGCACAAGGGCCAGATCGTTGCCGACGGTGAGATTGCCGTTAAAGCCGCTTTCGATGATGACCTGCGAAACGGAGATGGGCGCGGGAAAACCGGCGGTCGCGCCCTGGCCGAAAGTCATCAGCGATGGGGAGTAGGCGGAGGTTCCGTTCACCAGCCCGTGCGCGGCGGTGAGAATCCAATCAGGGGCGATCAGCGTGGCGGTCTGAAAGTTGTAATTGGTGACGTTGCCGGAGGAGCCGGTGTTCACTTCAAGGAAACCCTCGGCGGCATACTGGCTCTGGGCGCCCAAAGCGACGTACAGGGAAGGGTCCACGTCGTCGCGAATCGTGATGGCTCGCGCTCGGCCAAGTCCCGCGCAGGTCCAAACCGCCACGGCCGCGGCAAGCCTCCGTCGCCGTCGATCGAGCAGCGAGCGCATTGCCTTCCGCGCGGAATACACTGACACCGTGTGCGCTCCGTCACCATCAGCGCCGGAGCACCTGTCACATTTGACCAACGTCAATTTTGCAACCCATCCTCAGCCGCGGCAGACGCGAGCACCCTTCAACTCGGAGTATACACCAGGATTCAAGCCTTGGAGGCGAAATTTGCCGTTTTGCGGCGGCGGCTCGTCAGTAAGCAGACCGCGGCCGCCGCAGCGAGGCTCGCCGCCCCTGGCTCCGGCAGCGAGGACGTGATCAATTGCGTTTGCGGCCCAACCGCTTGCGTAGCGACCGCGGACATCGACGCGTCGGCCGTGACATTATTGGACGGAACGATCGACTGATTGAAGTGCGATAGAACAATGGCCAGATCCGCAAAGCCCACATACCCCTGGGGATCATACGTGAAATTGCCGTTCGCCCAGTCATTGCCGGTTTTGTCGAAATTCTTCAGCACGATCACAAAATCCCAGAAATTGACGGTCCCAGTAAGGTCGGCGTCGCCGGGAATCGTGTATTGAACCAATACTTGATTGGGCTGCGCCGTTGACAGCGTATCGACATTTCCATCCGCGTAGCCGATCGTAAATTTGCCTGGATCAGCCGCCGCCGCGCTGCTGTTGATGCCGGTTCCAGTCCATGTGCCGCTGTTGTAGCCGCTGGCGAGCGCCGCCGCGATGGAAGCCACCGGCGAGGCGCCTGTGTAATTGATGGCTAGGGAATTGTTGCCGATGTCCAGCGTCGAACCGGAAATGATCGTCAACCCCGACTGCGAGCTTTGGCCGCCGCCGTTCGCCAGATGAAGCGTCGCGGGCGTTGAACTGGTTCCGACGGTCACCCAGCCGCTTCCGGTGATGCTGCCGGCGGTGGCGGTGGCGTTGATGTTCAACGCGCTGTTGTTCACCACTACGCCGCCGAACGGCAGCGCGGCGTTTGACGAGACGTTATACGTTCCGCTGTTGATCGTGGTAGGACCCGCGTAGCTGTTGGCGCCGCTGACCGTCACGGCGCCGCTGCCGGACATGGTCACGCCGCCGGTGCCGGAAATGTTGCCCCAGAGCTTGAGCGTGTCGCCGGCGTTCACGACATTGATCAGGACATTGGAATTCAGCACGATGGGCGCGTTGACGCACTGTGTGCCGCCGCTATCGGTCACGGTCGCCGTCGCCGAAGCGCCGCCGTTGTCCAGCACGAGCGATCCCCACGAACCGGAAGCGACCGTGTAAGTATTGGAGTTATTGAAGGTCACGCCGCCGACCGTCCAGTTGCCGTCGAGTGTCACAGTGGAGGGCGTCAACGTGGAACTGGTGAACGCCGCAACCGCGCCCGTGAATTCCGGGATGCTGGAATTGGCCCAATTGGCGGCCGAAGCCCAACTGCCGCCCCCGCTGCCGGCCCATGATGAGCTTGGTTGCAGAAACGGATCCAGAAAGTTCATCGTCTGGGAGACCGCAATGCGCGTGTAGCCGTTGTAATCGCCGTAATAGCCGTTGGGATTGGGAGAAATAAGGTTGGTCGGCATTGCACCCAGAAAATCCGTGACTCCCGCGATATAAGTCTGGCCACCAACAGTAAGGTAGACGCTCCCGCCGCTGTCACCGGGAGCGGCAGCGCCTTCCAGCGAAGTGGGCGTGGAATCGCCCATGATGCTGGAGAGCGGATTGCCGGGCTGATCGAAGTCTGTGAACATGATGTTGGGGCTGATGCCGATTGCGGGCACACCCCCGGCGAGTTGGCCGCCGAAGGAGTCGATGACGTTCGTCATGGCCCGGCGCGTGCCCGCGCCGAGGGTGGCGCCGGTCAGACCGGTCCCGGCTTTGCCATAGCCGACGATTGAGGCGGTCTGCCCCAATTCCGTGCCCAGAGTGCTGCTGTAGAGCATCGCCGGTGTCGTGTTGGTAATGGGACTGGCCAATTCCAGAAGCGCGAGATCGTTGCCAGCGCCCAGGTTGTAAGACCAGCCCGATTCGACATCGACTTGAACGACCGCGTCGGTGGACCCGCCGATGCCGGCGCCCTGGCCGAAGACGATCGATGCGGGGGAGAACGCGGGATAGCCGGTGGTATCCTGCGTCACGACGTGCGCGGCGGTCAGCACCCAATTGGGCGCGATGAGCGTGCCGGAGCCGAAGACCTGGCCGCCGTTGACTTTCACATATCCCGTCGCGGCGAACTGGCTCTCGGCGGAATAAGCGGTGTAGGAGGAATCGGGAACATCATCGCGCGTGGTGATGCCCAGGGCGTGGCGAGGGATAACGGCGCCGAAAAGACTTGCACATGCAATCCGGCGCCATGCTCGCGGCGTCATCCGGCAACGGATGCGCCGCTTGGCCTGCACTTTCACATTTCCTCCAGCGGGATTCCCCGACACCTGAATTAGGTATCATGAATCAGGGCTTCCCGGGTACAAATGCCGAACACGAACCGTCTCAGTTTGCAGTGGGCTTCCTGCACACCCCAGACCCACCAAATGGCCGATTGGCAAGTTCCTGAAAGTACAGTCTGCTAGCCTACGACCCTGCGCACAATCAATCGAAACAAGTGCCGTAAAGAGTTACCAACTGCTAGTGCTTCTGCGCTTGAAGTGCATCATAGCACCCCATAATCACACATGCAAGGATAAAAATCGGGGTATCCCCGATAAGGCGACGGAGGCCGCCAAAGCCCCCTCAAATGGCCGCCTGTTGAAACTCCTTGCGGCGATCGGCCATCTGGGCTTTGAGCCGGGCCAAAATCGAGCTGTGCATCTGGCTGACGCGGCTCTCGGACAGGTCCAGCGTCGCCCCGATCTCCTTCATGGTCATTTCCTCGAAATAATAGAGGATGATGATCAGCCGCTCGGCGCGGCTTAAACCACGGCTGATGAGTTCCTTGAGATCCTTCCGCTGAATCTCCCGCACGGGATCGCTGCCGCGCTTGTCCTCCAATACGTCGATCTCCCGCACATCCTTGTTGCTGTCGGTCTCGAACCATTTGCGGCTGAGCGACACCAGGCCGACGGCGCTGGAGTCCTTTGACATTTTCTCAAATTCACCCATCGACACTTGTAGACGCTTGGCCACCTCCTCATTGGTGGGAGCGCGGCCCAGTTCCGTCTCCAGACCCTTGGTGGCGTTGTCCAGTTTGTGCGCACGGGAGCGCACCAGGCGCGGAACCCAGTCCATCGAGCGCAGTTCGTCAAGGATCGCGCCGCGGATGCGCGGGGCACAATAGGTCTCGAACTTCACGCCGCGTTCCAGATCAAAGGCGTTGATCGCGTCCATCAGCCCGAAGATGCCGGCGCTCATCAGGTCGTCCAGCTCCACCTCATCGGGGAGCTTGACGTGGATGCGCTCGGCGTTGTAACGCACCAGATGGAGATAGTTCTCCATTAGGGTGTTTCGCAGCGTCTCGGTCTTGTTCCGCTTGTACTCGACCCAGACATCCTTGATGTCTCGTTTGACGGTCTTGGTTACAGACTGTCCCGTTGTATGCGTTTTCGGTACGGCGCTCATGTCGTCTTCCCTAACTGTTGGGCGCACGGCCCTCGCGATCCGTCGCGGCGGCCGAAAAGCCACTTTCCTTTATCGGTCGTTCGTCTCCGGTTTCGCCGGACTTTTTTTCAACCTCTCGCGCTCCATCGTCACACTCTCATCCAGCATCGCCTTGAGCATCGCTCCCACGACCAGGCCCACCACCAGGGTGATGACCATCGCCGCCAGGGCGCGCAACACCGTGGTGGTAAAGGGATTGCCCGCCTCCAGCCCCCCTACCAGAAGGCAGACGGAAAAGGCGATCAATGCCAGACATACTGCGAGGCGTTGAATCATCATCTTCACCGCAGAGCCGGGCCGTGTTCCCGGCGCGCCGGGACAGGCGACCCCGGCTCTGTCCTATTTTCGCATCCATCTCAACATTCGGCGGAAAAATCCGCCTTCGTCAACCGGGCCAATGCTGGCTTCCAACCTGCTTGCCACGGCGCCGATGCACAGCGCCGCCGGAGAATCGGGTGCGTTCAGCACGAACGGCACCCGCTTTCGCACTGCGGCCGGAACCTGCGGATCCGCACTGATATGCCCGGCATCCAGTATCTGCACCGACAAAAACTGCCGGGCCACCGCTGCGATCCGGTCATAGACGACCTTCGCCTCCCGATGCGAGCGAACCTGGTTCACCAGCAGGCTGATCGGCTTGTCCTTGCGGTCACGGCATAGCACCTTGATGACGGCGTAGGCGTCGGTGATGGCCGTAGGCTCGGGCGTGGTGACCACCAGAACATGATCGGCGGCCCGCGTGAAACTGAGCACATTCGGGCTGATGCCGGCCCCGGTGTCGATCAGGATCAGGTCGGTCTGCCCTTCCAGATCGGCCAGCGAATCAACGACGCGCTGGCGGTCGTAGTCGGTCAGATCGGCCATGCGGGCCAGGCCCGAAGCGCCACCGATCAGGCCGAAACCGCCGGGAGCGCGCACGATCACTTCCATGAGCGTTTTCCGCCGCGCGATGACGTGGGCGAGATTGCAGGGCAGATCGACATTGCAGAGCACGTCGGCGTTGGCCAGACCCAGATCGGCGTCGAGCAAAATCACTTCCTTGCCGCAGGACGCGAATTTAACGGCCAGATTGACCGACACATTGCTCTTTCCCACGCCCCCCTTGCCGCTGGTGACGGCGATCACGCGGGCGCGGATCGGACGGCGAGGCTCAGGCGGCTGCTGATCGGCCACGATGTTGCGCAAGCGCGAGGCCTGATCGGTGATGACGGTCACAGCCCACCCCCCAGGATCAGTTTGGCCAACCGGCTGCGTTCGCCGACTTCAATGTCGTCAGGCACATCCTGCCCCGTGGTGATGTACGAGAGGCTCTTGTTCAGTTTGCGAGCCACGTTCAGCACCACGCCCAGGTGTGCCGCTTCGTCGAGCTTCGTGAAAATAATCCGGTCCACGCGCACCTCGGCGAATCGGTTGATGGCCAACTCCACGCACGCCTGGCTGGCCGTGGTGGACAAAACCAAATGCACTTCGTCCGGCGCCGCCGCCGCCAGAAATCCTTTCAGTTCGCCCAGTTTCATGGCGTCATTAGGGCTGCGGCCGGCGGTGTCGATCAGGACGTACTCGCAATGGTGCATCGAGGCGATCGCCTCGCGCAGATCAGCGCCGGTCGCCACGGCGCGCAGCGGCGCGTCCAGAATCTCCGCGTATTTGCGAAGCTGATCGACGGCGGCGATGCGATAGGTGTCAATGGTGATCAATCCAACGCGCCGCCGCTCGCGCAGCTTCAGGTGCGCCGCCAGCTTGGCGATCGTCGTGGTCTTCCCCACGCCCGTGGGGCCGATCAGCGCGACGACGTGCGGCCCGGTGGTCTTGGTGCGATGAATCGGCCCGGCGGCGGGAATCAGCTTCTCCAATTGCTCGGCGAGTTTCTGACGCACGAACTCCGCGTGCCCAAGATGTTCCGGGCGAAGCTGAACCTGAAGCGTTTTCATAATCTCATGCGCCAAACCTTCGGCAACCTGATTCTCGATCAGTTGCGTGTAAAAATTGAGCAGGTCTTCCGGCAGATCCGGCGTTTGCGCCCCGCCCGCGCGGCTGCGCTTGACGAGATCCTGAACCATCGTTTTGAGATCGCCCATTTCCTTGGCGACGGCCACCATCGCGGCGGCCTGGGCGGCGGGCGTTTCCAGGAATTTTGCGGCCGGGCGCGGCGCGATGTCGCGGTTGTACGCCGGCGGCCCCTGCCGCGCCACGCTCCGCTCCGCGACGCGCATGCCGCGCCCGGCGGTAATCTCCACCATCTCCGTGCGGCGCAACCCCAGCCACCGATGCTTTTGCACCGTCCGCGTGTGCAGAATCACCGCTTCGGAGCCCATCGCGCCCTTCACCTGGGCCAGCGCCTGAGCCATCGTCGCGGCTTGGAATGTTTGAAGATTCATACGATCAGTCTCGAGTCTTTTGTGCGGTTTCGCGCGGTTCTCATCACTTTTCTCCGACGCGCGTCGCAAGCGACGCGGTTAAAAGATTCTGTCTGATTCATCCGTTCATGCCGACCATCGCCGCCGCTTCGACGGTGATTTCCGGAACCACTTCGTTGTACGCCAGCACCGCAACATGCGGCAGCGTGGCTTCGATCATGCGCCGCACCATCATGCGAATATTCGGCCCGCAAAGGATCACAGGCGTTCGTCCCGTCTGTGTCAGCTCCTGCGTCTTGGCCGCGATGCGCTGCACCACCTGCTGCGCGGTCTGCGGCGGCATGGTGTTGCCGGCGCCGCGGTCGGAGCGCTCGATGTGGCCGTTGATCAACTCTTCCAACCCCGGATCGAGCGTGACGCACCAGAGCCGATCCTTGTCATCCACATACGGCTTGCAGATGGATCGCGCCAGGTTATTGCGGACATATTCCGTCAGGATTTCCAGATCCTTGGTGCGGCCGGAGTAATCGCCCAGCGTTTCCAGAATCGTCTCCAGATCGCGCACCGGCACGCGCTCCCGCAGCAGGTTCTGCATCACCTTCTGCAATTCGCCGGGCTTGATCTGCGTCGGAATCACTTCCTCCACCACCGCCGGCAGGCGGGTCTTGAGATTGTCCAGCAGCGTCTTGACCTCCTGCCGCGTGAGCAGTTCGTAGGCGTGGCTCTTGACGACTTCCGTCAAATGCGTGGCCAGCACGGCCGCGGCCTCGACGACGGTGTAGTTCATCAGTTCAGCCCCGGCCCGCTGCGGTTCGGTGATCCAGTACGCCGGCAGGCCGAACGCCGGCTCGATGGTCTTGGTCGCCCCGACAATCGCGCCGGACGTGGCGCCGTTGTCCATCGCAAGGAACTGATCGGGATAAATCTCTCCCCTGGCGACGTTCTGCCCTTTGATCTTGATGATGTAGGTGTTGGGGCCGAGCTGCATGTTGTCGCGGATGCGCACGGGCGGCACGATGATGCCCAGCTCCAGCGCCACCTGCCTGCGAATGAGCGTGATGCGGTCCAGCAGATCGCCCCCCTTGCGGGCATCGACCAGCTTGACCAGCCCGTAGCCGACCTCCAGTTCCATCTTGTCCACGTCCAGCAGCTTCTCAACCTTTTCCGGCTCCTTCTTCGTGGCCTTGTCGCGTTCGAGCTTGGCCGTCGCCTGGACCGCCCGCTGCTCGCCGCGGCTGAGGACAAACGCCAATCCCCCGCAGGCGGAGCAGAGTACGAACAGCGGAAACTTCGGCAGGTCCGTCACGAAAAGCAGCGCCAGGAACGCCGCGGCAATCACCAGCGCCTTGGGCTTGGCGAAAATCTGCGAGAGCATTTCATCGCCGAGGTTGGATTTGCTGCTGGTGCGCGTGACGATCAGGCCGGCGCCCAGTGATACGATGAATGCGGGAATCTGGCTGACCAGGCCGTCGCCGATCGTGAGCTTGGTGTAGAGCGCCAGACAGTCGAACAATCCCCAGCCGTGCTCGACCATGCCGACGTATAGGCCGCCCAGAACGTTGACGAACGTGATGATGAGGCCCGCGACGGCGTCGCCGCGGACGAATTTACTGGCGCCGTCCATGGCGCCGTAAAAATCCGCTTCCTGTGCTATCGCCTCGCGCCGGCGGCGGGCTTCCGGTTCGGCGATCACGCCGGCGTTCAGGTCGGCGTCAATGGCCATCTGTTTGCCTGGCATCGCGTCCAATGTAAAACGCGCGGCGACTTCAGAGATGCGCGTCGCGCCTTTGGTGATGACTACAAATTGAATGACCACGATGATGATGAAGATGATGATGCCCACCGCCAGCGAACCGCCGGTGACGAACGCGCTGAAGGTGCGGACGACTTCTCCGGCCGAGTGCAGGGCCGACTGCACGTCTTCACCATCGCGGCCGGCGGTCAGAATCAGTCGCGCCGTCGCCGCGTTGAGCACGAGGCGGAACATCGTCATCGCCAGCAGCAAGGACGGAAACACGCTGAATTCCAGGGGGCTTTTCACGTAGATTGTGCTCACCATCACGATGGCGCTGAGCGTGAGCTGGATGATGAGCAGAAAATCCAGCACGTGGGTCGGCAGCGGAACCAGGATCACCAGCAGCAGGCTCATGAACGCCAGCGGAAAGATCATGCCGCGGTTTTCATGCAGGCGGGCGAAGATCGGATTGGAAGAAATGGCGGACATATTATCCAGCCTTCCTCGCGGCACGGGCAAGCTGGTACACATAGGCCAGAATTTCCGCCACGGCGGAATAGAATTCTTCGGGAATTTCATCGCCGACGTCGCACATCTTGTAGATCGCCCGCGCCAGCGGCGGCCGCTCGACGAGCGGGATTCCCGAGGCGATGGCGATCTCGCGGATGCGCTGGGCCATCAGGTCCTGCCCTTTCGCCAGAACCCGCGGCGCGCGCATTTTTGACGCTTCATATTTCAGGGCAACTGCAAAGTGCGTCGGGTTGGTGATGACGACGTCGGCCTTGGGCACTTCCTTCTTGAGGCGCTGAAGATGCCGCTGAATGGCCAACTGACGGCGGCGGCGCTTGATGCCGGGGTCGCCGTCCATGCTGCGCATCTCGTCCTTCACCTCCTGCTTGGACATTTTCAAATCCTGTTCAAGCTGGTGCCGCTGATAGGCGTAGTCTGCAAGGGCCAGCGCCAGAAGCAGCACGCCGATGCGCAGACTGATGGCGAAGACGATCTGCGAACCGAGGCTGAATATCTGAATGAACGTGAGATTCTGCGCCGCCATGATCTGGCCGATGCGACCGTGGATGGCGCTGTAGGCCGTCATCGCGACGAGGATTACCTTGAGAAAGTTCATACCCATGCGGATGACGACGCGGCGTGAGCCGAGCAGCCGCTGCAAGCCGCGCAGGGGATTCAGGGCTGAGATATTCGGCGTCAGGCGGTTGGTGTTGAAGTTGAGTCCGACCTGGGCAAGGTTCACGACAATGGAGATCAGGACGATCCCAATCAGCAGCGGCGTCATGGCGATGCCGACGGCGACCATGTCGCGCACGACCTGAGCGCCGGCGATGGATGGATCGAAATTCGACAGCGACGCGGCGCTGAGCATGTCGAGCACAACCAGCCTCAGCGACGAGACGACGGCGGAGCCGAAGCTGCGCATCAGAATCAGAATCCCCAGCAGCAGCGCCGCGGCGGAGAGGTCCGGGCTGCGGGCGATCTGTCCCTGATCGTGCGCCTCCTGCCGGCGGCGCGCCGTTGGGGCTTCAGTTTTGTCTCCACCCTCATCGGGCATGAACTCACCTCATCGAAAGGCCTGTTATCCAAAAAACCGTCATCGATACGCCTGCCAGACCACTTCCATGTCGTTCAGAACCGCCTCGCGGATCACCTGGCTGGTCAGGCCGATCCCCACGATCAGCACCAACATTCCGACCAGCGAGCGAATCGTCAGCCCCGCCGACATCACGTTCAGTTGCGGCATCGTCTTGCCAATGAAGCCGAGAGCCAGGTCCACCACCAGCAGCGTCACCAGCACGGGCGCGGCCAACTGAAAGGCCACTTGCGTGGAGGACTGGAAGAGGCTTACGAACAA
>Ga0182024_10020319_pt1 | contig 12147 bp, 12 predicted proteins | sample P32metaG_FD_120480 | JGI IMG/M metagenome (GOLD analysis project Ga0182024, IMG submission 120480) | Permafrost microbial communities from Stordalen Mire, Sweden - P3-2 metaG (Illumina Assembly) | ecosystem: Environmental > Terrestrial > Soil > Wetlands > Permafrost | place: Sweden: Stordalen...
CGCATGACACTCATGCGCGATGTATGGAACATTCCGTTCGATCCGACGAATAACATCGTTGACGTGTACATGAAGTATCTACGCGACAAGATCGACATCGAGGGAGAAGTAAAACTGCTCCGCACCGTTCGTGGCGTGGGGTACGTCTTAAGAAATGATTAGCCACACCAGATCCAGCGAGTCATCGTCCGCATCGGAAATACTTTGCTCGAACTTGGCCCAGGGCATCCATGCCGCCGCCCAGCCGCTCGCCGTGCTTCTGGCCAGCTTAAGCAAAGGCCATACAGACCGGATGAACTCCGACGAGTTGCGGGAACTTACCGCAAGCTCAGCGGTGGAGGTACAGCGGGTGTGTACTCTGTTCAGCTGCCTGCAACAGCTGGTCATGGCCGAGAGTATCAAGCCCCAACTATCTCCAACCCCGATCCTGCCTCTGCTTGCGTATGCGGCCGACGGAGTCAACCTCTTGTTCCGGCAAGACGGCATCTCTCTGAGCTCAGTTGTCCCCGATACCTGTCCGCCTGTGCTCATCAATCGCGCCCGAACTCTCCAGGCTTTATCCAGGGTGCTGCTGATTGTCCATGGGTTATCCAGTGCTCAGGACACAGTCGAGCTGATTGCCTCTCCGTCTGCCAATGCAGTCCAAATCATAGTACGAAATTTGACTTTGTCCCTTGCCGTAATCAACGCAGAAGCGAGCCTCAGTATGGCCGTCGCCGAAGCCAACATGCGAAGTCAGCAAGCCGGCCTTTCTTTGAGCCTGCAGCCGTTCACTGTGCGCATCGAACTGCCGAAGGCGCCGTTCGCTTACTAGTACTCGAGTTGTATCGTTGTGCGAATCGTTCGAAGCCGAGAGTAACTTATGAGCGTGCCGCCCCTGCCGAAGGTTCGTTTGGACGAGAGCAATACCATCGGCGTGTTGCTCGTCAGCCCCAACAGCAGGCTTCGCCTCCAGTTGCGAGAAAAGCTCCGTCAGCCCCGCTGGAATTTGACCGAAGCTGCCAGTGGCGCCGAAGCACTTGAATTTCTGCACGAACTTTTAAGCGAGATTCTCCTGCTGGATCCACTCCTCCCAGACCTTGAGTCAAGCGAATTCAGCGCCATGGTTCGGGAACAGTTCCCCAGTGTCCAGATTCTCACCGTGAATTCGCATACCGGGCAGCTTGTTCTAGGCGCTTCATCGCCCACCGCACTCTCCGCTCAGCTGACTGAAGTGCTGTATTGCGGTGTCAACGCGCAGCCCAATTCGATCTCGCCGGTCCAGTTACGCCGCGCGCTGTCAGGCAGCGACGGCAGCATTCGGGGCATTCGCGGCATGGTCGGCGACGCGGAGCCGATGCAGCGGGTTTATGAACTCACAAACATGGTTGCTCGCCGTGATACGACGGTCCTGGTGATCGGGGAGAGCGGCACCGGCAAAGATCTAATTGCACAGGCGATCCATCTCATCAGTCCGCGTCAGAAGCAGCCCCTGGTGGTGATTAATTGTGCTGCCATCCCTGAGCCGCTGCTCGAAGCTGAACTATTCGGCTATGTGAAAGGCTCGTTCACCGGTGCTGTGCAATCGCGCATAGGCCGCATTCATGCGGCGCACGGGGGAACTCTCTTCCTTGACGAGATTGGCGACATGCCATTGTCTCTGCAGAGCAAGATACTGCGTTTTCTGGAGCAGGGCGAAGTGCAGAGGATTGGCGGCAACGACAATCTGAAGGTGGATGTTAGGGTAGTGGCTGCTACCAACGCCGACCTCCTTGGCCTGGTCAAGCAGCACCTGTTCCGCGAGGATCTGTATTATCGCCTGGCCATTTTTCCCATCAAGCTACCGCCTTTGCGCGAGCGCCTGGGAGATGTCGAAAAGCTCGCCGAGGCATTTCTGGCCAAGTTCTGTCCGGGTACAACCCTGAGCGCTGGAGCGGTTGAGGCGCTGTGCCGGCACGACTGGCCAGGCAACGTCCGCGAACTGCGAAATGTGGTCGAGCGGGCCAGCATATTTGTCGCAGGGGAACGCGAGATCTTGCCCCAGCACATTATTCTCTAGCGCGCAGCCCGTCCAACGAATCCCTGGCTGATCCATCCTCCGGACTTCCGCTGCCGTCCTGGCCTGAGCATCGCCCAAAACGATGTTTCCCATTTCGGGCCGCACAATTGGATTGGCCATCGCCGTGCTGATGAATAGGCAGATGCTGCCTAGTTCTCATTTTGAACCAATGAATACCGCCCTCTTGGATGACCCTGGCGACCCGCAAATCCATGAGCGGGTCGCGAAAGATGAATCTGAGATGCAGGCAAGAAGTGCCGTGCTCCTTGCCTCTGCGTTCACCGAATTCATCTCGGCGTCCTCGCGACTGGAGAATGCCTACCGCCAACTGCAAGAGGAAGTGTCCGAACTTCGTGTGGAGCTGTCGGCTCGCAATGCAGCCCTGAGCACCAGCCTTGCAGAAAACCAACGTATGCGGCTGTATCTGCAGCAGATTGTGGATTCGATGCCTTGCGGGGTATTGGTTCTCGATCGCCAGGGGGAGATCTCCATGATCAATCCGGAAAGCGGACGGCTGCTCGGACTTGATGGGTCGCATTTCCCCGAAGGGTCTAAGGCAACTTTGAGGCAAATATCGGCGTTTAGTGGTGTCAATCTCGAATCCTCTTACGAAAATGCATCCAGCAATGACAGCGGACAGGAGTTCTGCGTCAACGAACCTTCAGGGAAGCGTTGGCTCGAGGTTCGTAATCGACCGCTGTTCCACCAATCGGGCCCGGACGGCAAGCCCGACCGGACGATTTTGATTCTGCGCGACGTAACTGCCCAGAGACGTGCTGAACAGGAGCGCGGGGCCGCTCGCGAGGCGATGGCCCTGGCGGAGATAACGACCATTCTCGCCCACGAGATTAGAAATCCATTAGCCAGCCTGGAACTGTTTGCCGAATTGATAGAGAACGACGGAGATCATCGCGCGCAATGGATTTCTAATTTGCGCGTTGGCATACGCACCCTCTCCGGAACGGTGAACAACGTCTTGAGCTTCCATGGTTCCGGCTCACTCAAGCTGGTACCAGTTCCCTTGGCGGCCTTGATTGCTAACGCAATTCAGTTTGTTCAGCCTCTTGCCCATCAGGCGGCGGTCTCATTGGAATGGTTAGGGGATGACAACCAGAATCTGGTGATGGGCAATGAAAGCGCGCTGCAGCAGGTAGTTCTCAATCTGGTTTCAAATGCCATTCGCCATACCCCGGCAGGCGGCAGTGTCACTGTTTCATTACGAAACGAACACGGTACTGCAAAGGGTGATGGTCGCGGCGACATTGGCGAGCGCGTGATCATCGAATTCTCCGACACCGGCTGCGGCATCCGGCCTGACCAAATTGAACACATCTTCGAGCCGGGTTTTAGCGGCAGTGGCGATACCTCCGGGTTGGGCCTGGCGGTTTGCGCCCGGATCATGAAGCAGCATGGCGGTCAGATTTGCGTCTCCAACCGGATCCATTGCGGCGCTCGATTCGCTCTCTCTCTCCCCCTACTCCAACTGGAAGTCGGCACAGCATGAACGGCATCTGTTTGAACAGCAGAAACTCCTCCGTGCTGGTGGTTGACGACGAGCCCGGCATGCGTACAGCGCTGCAGGCCAATTTCCAGCGCCACGGATGGCGTGTGGAAACTGCGACCGGCGTTAGCGACGCCGCGCGCGTTCTGGAGCACACAAGTTTTGATCTGGTGGTGAGCGACATCCGCATGCAGGATGGCGACGGGTTTGAGGTGATGTGCTCAGTGCTCAAGAACTCGCCCGCCACCGCGGTGATTCTGCTGACCGCGTTTGGAAGTGTTCCTGAAGCAGTAGAGTCGATGCGCAGCGGTGCATTTGATTATCTGACCAAGCCAATATCGTTTGAACAGCTCCAGGCCGCGGCCGCTCGCGTCATGCAGCGGGTAAGCGAGAAAACAGCCTCCGATAGACCTCCCAGGAAAACCGTAACTATCGCAGTCACCGGGGCAGGAATAGTCGGCCGTTCTCCCTTGCTGCTGCAGACTCTGCAACGTGCCCGTGCTGCCGCCAGCACCGACGCCGATGTACTGATCGAGGCTGAGAGCGGTACCGGCAAGGAGCTGCTGGCGAAGTTCATCCATGAAAGCAGCGACCGGAGCCGCAAACCATTTGTTGCCGTGAACTGCGCGGCCCTACCGGAGCATCTGCTCGAGAGCGAACTCTTCGGGCACGCCAAGGGTGCCTTCACTGGCGCCAATGCCGCCAAAGCCGGGAAGTTCGAACTGGCGGACGGAGGCACTCTGTTGCTGGATGAGATTGGCGAGATGCCGCTCAACCTGCAGCCCAAGCTGCTGCGGGTTCTTCAGGAGCGCGAGTTCGAGCGCCTTGGCGAGACCCGATCCATCCATGTCAACATCCGCGTCATTGCCACCACTAACGCCTCCCTCGGCGCGATGGTGGAGCAAGGCCGCTTCCGTAGTGATCTTTACTATCGGTTGAACGTCATTCCTCTTTCAATCCCGGGTCTTCGCGAGCGCATCGAAGACATTCCGGCGCTGGCCAGGTATTTTGCTGAAAGATTCGCCCTGGAAACGAACAGTGCGGTGCCAGTGCTTGACCCGAGCTTCGTTGATAAGCTGCAGGCTCATAGCTGGCCCGGCAACATACGGGAGCTGGCCAATTTCATGCGCCGTGTGCTCTCCCTCAACCAGGGTGCCAAGATCGACGCGGCGTGTTTCTACAAGGAATTCCGGCCATTGGGAAAACACCGTGCCGGTTCGCCCTCCATGCCGGCCCCCGGAACACCCATTTCCGTGCTCGAGAAAATCCATCTCGAGAACACGCTAGCCCTGGCGCATGGCAACCGGACCCACGCCGCTGAGATGTTGGGGATCAGCCTGCGCACGATGCGAAACCGGATCAAGGAATACGGATTACCCCCAAGGAGATATGCATGACAACCGGCCCACCGATGATGGCGATGTTGGAGAGCTACCTGAAGCTGGCCGCTCGCCGCGAACAGGCAATTTCGGCCAATATGGCCAACGTTGACACGCCTGGTTACCACACGCGTGACATTAACTTCGAGAGCGAGTTCCACAAGGTCATGAGTGGGACCTTGCGTCAATCGGAGGACGGCTCCGAAGCCGTGCAACTGAGTCCCGTCGTTCACGAGGTTCAAGGTCTGATGGAGCGCCCGGATGGCAATAACGTGAGCCTCGACCATGAGGGGCTTATGCTGGCCCGGACACAATTGCAGTATCAGCTTGCCATCCAGTTGATACAGAATCACTTTCACCAAACACTGAGCGCCATCAACGGAGGAAGTTAATTATGAATCTCTTCGACTCATTATCGATCAGCGGTTCTGCATTGCTGGCTGAAAGGCAACGTTCTGAGGTCATCGCCGCAAACATGGCCAATGCGCAGACGACACACACCGAGGCCGGCGGCCCATTTCGGCGCAGGGAAGTTGTCTTCGAGACGCGTGGCTCTTCCTCGTTCCGGCTAGCCCTTGCCAACAGCGGCGAGTTTCAGGGGCCGACCCCCGGCAGCGTGCAGATCTCTGAGGTCGTCGACGATCCATCGCCTGCGCTGATGCGCTATGAGCCAGGCCATCCAGACGCCAACAAGGAGGGCTACGTCGCTTATCCGGCCATCAATCCGACCGCCGAAATGGTGGACCTGATGGATTCTGTGCGCGCCTATCAACTGAATGCCTCCGCGGTAGCTGCGGCCAAGCAGATGATCCAGCAGGCGATCGGCATCCTTAAGAGCTAGGCAGGAGAGTCAAAGATGAGCAATGTAGTTACCGGCCTTGGTAGCATCGGCACCATCAGTCCACTCCCTAAATTGTCGTCGCTGCAGCCGGCCGAGGGGCAGGGTGGGTTCGGCGCAGTTTTATCAAGCGCGCTGCAACATCTGAATCAGCTGAGCGGGGGCGCTGAACAACAGGTTGGCAACTTGCTGAAAGGCGCCGGCGGCGACGTGAGCACAGTAATGATTGCGGTCGAGAAGGCAGATGCAGCCTTCCAGACGATGATGCAGGTTCGCAATAAGATTGTGAGCGCTTACCAGGACATCGAGAAAATGCAGTTCTAGCAATGATTGCCTTGGGCCAGTGCCGCCGCCCAAGGCAATTCGGAGAGCGATAAGCTTTGCGTATTCTTCTGCCCATTGATAACCGGCTCGTTGCCATTCCCAATCAGGCTATTGAAGTTGTTAAACCGCTCTACGATGCACATCGAAGAATTCGGCAAACGTAAAGACCTATGGCGGCAAAGACCCAAATAGCGGTTACCAAACAAGCAGCGGGCACCGGCCAGGCGATGGAGCGTATAAAGCAATTCTGGGCAGGGCGCAGCTCGCAGCAGCGCATTTATCTCGGGGCGGGTCTCGCAATTACTCTGGCGGTCTTGATTTTCTTTGTGAAGATGCTTGCGACGCCTGTCTACAAGCCTCTGATGTCGGGGCTTGAACCAGCCGATGCGCAAGCGATCACGGCGCAACTGGCAGCGAAGAAGATACCTTATCTTGTCGGTCCGGACGGAACGTCCATCACCGTTCCCGCCGATCAGGTCGACGCAGCGCGGCTGGAAGTGGCGTCCCATGACGCACCCCATAGCGGTCGTATCGGCTTTGAGATCTTCGACAAGGTCTCCTGGGGCCAAACGGAATTCGATGAGAAGGTGAACTATCAGCGCGCCCTCGAAGGCGAGCTTGAGCGAACGATTCAGACGATGAGCAATGTCAAGGCCGCCCGGGTTCACCTGGTTATGGCGACCGACTCGGTCTTCATGGACCGGGAGCGCGGCGCAAAGGCTTCGGTCACGTTGCGACTTAAAGGTGGAAGTCTGACCAGGGCGGAGATTTCGGAAATCTCGCGGCTGGTCGCGGGAGCCGTCGACGAGCTCAAGCCGGCCGACGTGGTCATTATCGATGCAGATTCAAATCAGTCGCTCGGATTGAGCAGCGGCCCTGCCGATGGAAATGAAGGTATCGACCAGGAAATGACACGGCGTCTGATTTCGACCCTTGCCCCGGTTGTCGGAGCCGACCGCCTCCGGGCAACAGTCAACGTAGAATACGAAACCGGCAGCAGCGAAGAGAGTCAGGAGAAATACGATCCTACCGTGAGCGCCACGCTGAATATGCAGCGCTCCGAAGAAAGTACGGGTCCGGGCGCAGCTATTGGCGGAGTGCCTGGGACCTCGAGCAACGTAGCCAGTGCCAAGCCAGTTGTTCCGACAACTCCAGGTGCTCCCGCAACGCCGGCTGGGCCCACGACGGTCACCAAAGATATGGGCCAATCGTCAAAGACGGAAAGCGCTACTTACGGTGTGAATAGAGTCACACGCCATGTGATTGAACCCGCCGGAAGCATCCGTCGCCTCAGTGCCGCGGTACTCCTGGACGATGCCATCGAACGCAAGCAGGAAAAAGGCAAGTGGATCGAAAGTCATCATAAGAGGACACCGGAGGAGTTGAAGGCCATTAGCGATATCGCGCAAGCAGCCATCGGATTCAATAGTGCTCGCGGCGATGTGATCAGCGTACAGAACCTTACCTTTGACCACCCCGTGGCCGCGGACATGCCACCCATCACTTTTGCTGATAAGACGCGGAAGGGCTTGAATGACTATTCGTCAGTCCTTCGTTATGCCGGACTGCTGGTCCTTTTCCTCCTTGTCTACCTGCTGATGGTTAGGCCAATCCAGACACGTGCCCTTGCAGCTTCGACTTCCTCGCTGCCCGCAAGTCGAGCCTCAGTGGATGCTGACCCTGAAGCTGCAGCGATCGCTGAATCCGCCGCAAGTCTTGCGTTACGTTCCTCGGTTCTGAGAAAGCAGCTCGCCGACTTCGTCAAGGCTGAGCCGGAGAGCAGCACCAACGCTGTGCGTGCGTGGCTGCGGGAGGAAGCTCCATGACCGCACCACTCGAAAGAGTCGCACTTAGCGGCGCACGAAAAGCCGCAATCCTGCTGACGGTTCTCGGCGAGGATACTGCGGCGACCGTATTCCGCAACCTGGACGAGAAAGACCTGCAGCGAGTTGCCGACGAGGTTGCTGGTCTGGGAACAGTGCCGGTGGAATTGTCACTCCAGGTTTTTGAGGAGTACCAGCGGCTCACCCAGGCGCAGGATTTCATCATTCAGGGTGGACATGATCTTGCCCGGCGCCTGCTGGTCAAGGCCTTTGGGGAAGCCGACGCGGAAGGCATTATGCTGCGGCTGAGCAAAGCCCGGCAGCTCAACCCCTTGGAGTCCTTGCAACGCGCCGATCCACAGAAACTGGCGAGGTTTCTCGAAGCCGAACATCCGCAGACGATCGCCCTCATCCTTGGCCAACTCGGCGACCGCCAGGCTTCGGCCCTGCTGATGAGCCTTCCTGCCGAAATTCGTGCCGAAGCGGTGAAGAGATTAGCGAATCTACGGCGATTCTCGCCAGAGATGGCAGAGAAAGTCTCACTGGTACTGGCCCAGCGATTGCAGGCCGTCGGTGAACAGGGGAAGCGCGCCTATTCCGGATTCCAGAGCGTGGCCGACATCATGAACTGCATCGATACCACGGTAGCCCAGGAGATTCTCGTTAATATCGAGAACGAGGAACCGACCCTGGCCATCAGCATTCGCGATCTAATGTTCACTTTCGACGATCTTATTCAGGTCGGTGAATCTCAAGTGCGTGAGCTCACGGGGGCGATTGACAAGAGAGTTCTGGCAACTGCGCTCAAAGGGACGAATGAACAGTTAAAAAACCACTTCTTCCGCACCATGTCATCAAGGGCCATCGAAATGCTCAAGGAAGATATAGAAGCGCTCGGGCCCGTTCGCAATAAGGACGTAATCAAAGCGCAGTCTGAAATTGTTACGATTGCCCGGCAGCTTGAGGCTGAGGGCAAGATTGTTTTGAAGGGTGAGGCAAATGATGAATATGTCGTCTAGCGGAGCAGGTACCTATGAGTTGGCGGTTCCAGTCGCTCCGTTCTCGTACAAGGATATGAGTGCGCCTGCGTCCTTGCAGAACAAGGAAACAAAGCAGTCTGGAACCGGAGTAGAAGCAGGGCGTGAACTACAGGTGAACCCGGGCGTTTCGGCACAGGAAATTGATGAGCTGTTGAAGAGTGCCCGTGCTGAGGCAGTGGCCGAGACCGAGGCGCGCCTCAAGATGGAATATGAGGCCAGGTCAAAAGCGGAGGCGGAGAAGATCCGCCAGGCGCTTGAAATGTTTGTGGGGGAACGCAAGGACTATTTTTCCCGGGTTGAGTCCGACGTGGTTCAACTTGCCCTGGCCATTTCCGCTAAGATCATGCATCGCGAGGCTCAGGTTGACCCGATGTTGGTTGCGGCGTTGGTCCGTGTTGCCATCGATAAGCTGCATGACGGCTCAAGCGTTTCGGTACGCGTTTCGCCGTCAGAAGCAGAGAAATGGCGGGCCTTCCTGGCAAATCCTCTGAATGGATCGACCATTGAAATCCTAGAAGACGCTCATTTGGGAGCCGCGGATTGCATTCTCGAAACCGAACTGGGGTCGGCAAACTTCAGCATCGATGCGCAGCTGAAAGAGGTGGAGCAGGGATTCTTTGATCTGCTCGCACAGAGGCCCGTGATCAAGTGATCAGTTCGCGACCACTGGCTCCCTATTTCGACCGCCTCGATCGAGGCTCGACTCTTCGTTGGCGAGGACGCGTGTTGCAGGTGGTGGGTAACCTGATTGAGTCCGAAGGGCCTTTCTGTTCCGTCGGGGAGTGTTGCGAGATCACCAGCGCGAAGGGGCAAAAGTATTCCGGAGAAGTGATTGGTTTTCGCGGATCGACGATGCTTTCCATGGCTGTGGAGAATCCGCAGGGCATTCGTTTCGGGGACCGCATTGTCGCCTGGGGAACTCGGTCATCGATCCGGGTCGGTAGTGACATGCTGGGCCGCGTGATCGACGCCACCGGTGAGCCGCTCGATTCGAAAGGTGAGTATCGAGGGGAAAGGTCCGTGTGGGTAGATGGGTCAGCGCCGCTGCCGCTTGATCGCGTACCTATCCGCGAGGCACTCGGCTGCGGCATCCGCGCTCTCGATGGCTTTGTGACCTGCGGACGCGGCCAGCGCATCGGTATCTTTGGAGGCAGCGGTGTCGGCAAGAGCACGTTGCTCGGTATGATGGCCCGCGGTACCAGTGCCGACCTCACGGTGTTGGCCCTGGTCGGCGAACGCGGACGTGAAGTCGGAGAGTTCCTTGAGGTAATCGGTGAACAGGGACGAAGGCGGTGCGTGGTGGTCGTTTCTACCTCCGATCAGTCTCCTCTTTTGCGATTACGTGCTGCCTTGTCGGCAACGGCCATTGCAGAGTATTTCGCCAGCGCCGGCAAGAACGTGCTCCTGGTCGTCGACTCGCTGACCCGATTTGCCATGGCACAACGCGAGATCGGCTTGTCGGCGGGCGAGCCGCCGACAGCGAAGGGCTACACGCCCTCGGTGCTTAACATGCTCGCCCGATTGGTGGAGCGGGCAGGCTGCTTCAAGTCTGGCAGTATCACTGCGTTTTACACGGTCCTGATGGAAGGCGACGATCAGCAGGATCCGGTCGCCGACACGGTGCGCTCGTTGCTCGATGGACATGTGATCCTGGACAGAAACCTCGCCATGAAGAATCACTACCCGCCTATCTCAGTGCTTGAAAGCCTGAGTCGCCTGATGCCAAGTATTACGTCCGAAGAACACATGCAAAAGGCCAAGGCGCTTCGTTTGTTGATGGCTTCCTACAATCGTTCTGAAGACTTGATTCGTATCGGCGCCTATCAGAAAGGCGCCGATCCAACGCTTGATCGGGCAGTCGAAATTCTCCCGCAGTTGAACGCATTCCTCAACCAGCGCGCCGAACAGATTATAGCCTTCCCGCAGGTTGTCAAATCTCTTCTCGAGCTCCCAAGCTGATATGGCCTTCGAATTTCCACTAGCTACAGTGCTCCGCGTTCGAGGCATTATTGAAGAACGTGAAGAAGGCGTACTGCAAAAAATTCTCTTCGACATCTCGCAAACGTTCGATGGTCTCGAACGCATTGAGACCCAGATTGCGGAATCAGATGCCGCGCGCCTTGCTGATATTCTCAAGCCGTCTTTCGGGCGTGACCTTCACGCTTCTTACGGAGAGGTGAAAGATCTTAAGCAACGCAGGAAAGAACTCGAAGTGCAAATTCAGAAACTCGAACAGGCGCGAGACGTGCAACTCCTGATCTACGAGGCGGCGCGACGAGATCGAGAAATGCTCACTGATATGCGCCAGAAAAAGCGCATTGCATATGACTCCGATGTGAGTCGAAGCGAACAGAGGATCCTTGATGACAACTACAATGCACGGCGAGGGCGTAACTGACCTTGCGTCCGCGATGATCCGATGCAGAACGGCTGTGCCGATCTGCATCGGTTCCACTGTCTGCGGGCACAAGCCTGCCTTCTTTCCCAATTGCTGTTTGGTCAACCCGGCAGCCTTTGCCTATGCGTGATCCGGCAAATCTTGCCGGGTTGGTACTTGGGCCAGCGCGACACGGAACAGGTTATGCCTAGACCATTGACTCTAATGAGAAAAACGATCTCGATCGACCCGCTTTAAAAAAAGTTTGTTTGGCAAGACAAATGCTACTGTACCGGCGTGATCGTGGCATCCATTGCCGAAATGCTCCTTCCGCAAATACCGCCGGCTCGTCCGAGTGCGGAGGCGCTAGTCTCCGACCAATCTTCGCAGACATTTAGCGAATCGCTACTTGGTGCCTCCAAGGCATCTTCCGGCACCAACACTGCGAGCGAGGATGGTACCAAGGCCGGACGCCGCCAGAAAGCTGTCCCGGAAGATGCCAAACTGCCTGGCACTTCGTCCCACGTCGTGGCGGTTCAGTCGCCGCATCCCTCACACCAGATGGTACCGCAAGAAATCCTGATGTCTCAGCAAGCGCTCTTGTCGAACCCGGCTCTCATCCCGATGCACTCAGTTGCGTCTCCAGATCCTTCGACCATCGCGGCCGGCCAGCCGATGCGTGAAGCTACAGAAGCGGGAATTTTTAAAGTCGAATCAAACAAGGTCCTGCCCACTGTTCTAAGCTCGGACACCCTCCTCCCAGGCAAAGCGCACCCCGACAGCGATTTGCTACGGCCCTCATCGGTGTTACCTGCCATCGACCTTCA
>Ga0182024_10020320_pt1 | contig 12147 bp, 7 predicted proteins | sample P32metaG_FD_120480 | JGI IMG/M metagenome (GOLD analysis project Ga0182024, IMG submission 120480) | Permafrost microbial communities from Stordalen Mire, Sweden - P3-2 metaG (Illumina Assembly) | ecosystem: Environmental > Terrestrial > Soil > Wetlands > Permafrost | place: Sweden: Stordalen...
GAGCTCGGGATCAACCGAGTTTCGGTGCGATCCACTCTTTCGCACGGAACGATTGCGATCACTGCCAGCCGTGCTGGTTTGCAATCGGCACGGATACAGATCGTGGCCAAGCCGGTCAAGGTGGTGGATGGGCTGGTGACTTTGATGCCGCAGCGTTTGAAGGTCGAAAATCCCCCTGGAGGGATGGTTCCAAGCACAACGGCGATCTGATGCTTTTTCGCTTTCTCCACCATGGCCTGTATGGATGCCGTGACGGTTCGCAAGGTTTAGCTGGATTCCGGAGTGGGTGCCGACGATCCGCTCACATCAGATGACGCGCTCTCGTCGAAATCGATGATTCGCTCGTAGACCCTTTCGAGATCGCCGACGGAGATTTTGCCTTTTGCCCTCCAGTGTCTGGCGATGCGCGCAACTTCTTCGAGAGCTCTTCTGTCCCGCCAGCCTTCGGCGCTAGTGAGGAAACAGGTCATCGCTTCCGGCCACTCACAATCTTCTTTGTGTACGTTTCCAAGCATCCTCCACGCTGTCCAGTTTTGGAACAGATGCTTGACGGAGCTCTTGAGAAGTCCCTTTGCCGTTGTCCGATCTCCCCGCTCCAGGAAAAGTTCGGCCAGATATGACTCGACATAAGAGTTCTGGGACGAGAAATCGAAGTAATTCCCGGTTGCGGCGGACAAATGGAATGCCTTGCGCAGGCACCCAAAGCCATCTTTCCGCGCCTTCGGGTCTTGGCCCTTTACCCCAACAAGATACGACCCAATCAGGAACCAGGTAAAAATCTTGTGGTTCACAAGAGCAAAGGACTTTTCTTCAGGAGCCCATTCAATCGAAGCGATACTCCGCATGAATTCATCGAGTGCCGGTGGGGAGCTCGAAGGGCTTGGTGGCAACAAATCCATACCGATGCGCGACGGCTTCGATCGGCCAAAGCCAGGAGCCAATCTTGTTATGAACGAATGCGTTGTGCTGGCTCCAGCCACCCTCGCGCACGGGCTCCAATGCGCAGCGGAAAAGGTGATCTATACCGCCGGCGATCGAGCCTTCCATTATGCCTCAGACAACTGGGTCGCCCCTTGCTTGTATGTAGCCAAGACCGAATTCAGCAGCGAGATCAGGATTGGCATCGGTTCGACAGCCCTCTCTCGGAAGGTCGAACAACGGGTATATGTCTCAGTTCACGCTAAATCGCCAGTCACTCATCGAGGAAGCGATTAGTACCGAGATGTCTTCTCGGAAGTGATCATGTCCGCTGCCCAGCGGGGGCCCTGCCGAATGCCTGCAAAGTCTCGTTTTCGGTAAATTGCCCGGGCGCTGCTTCGTCGCTGGCTGAAGACGCGACTCTAGAGTTACTAGATCGGAAAGTCTTCTGTGTGACGAACCGTGCGACCGCCACTCGATAGTTCGAGGAGGCAGGAAAGTTTCGTGCGATCATCCGAGATCGAAAATCTTTCCATAATTTCTACCTCATGTCCATCGAACGATTGAAGTGTCTGTTGTACCAGTGCTTTTTCGTCCCAGTATGAGAACCGCCCCAATCGGCGGCAGCTTCAACACCGCTCGCATCGACCGAAACCCGGTCATGACCGATGGCGCCGGTTCCGGTCTCAGTCAGCAATTGTTGAATGACGCTTTCCGACTGTTCGTAATCACCCTCGCCAAATTGGTGGTGCCGAATATGCCCCCGCGCATCGACGAAGTAGAGGGCCGGCCAATACTCGTTGTTGAATGCGCGCCATATCGAATAGTCGTTATCGATCGCGACCGGATAGTCGATCCTCATGTCCTTTACGGCCCAGCGAACGTTGTCGATGTCTTTCTCGAATGAGAACTCCGGCGTGCTCACCCCGATGACCACCAGCCCGTGGTCCTTGTATTTCTCAGCCCACGCGCGGACATAGGGAAGTGTGCGTCGCCAATTGATGCAGGTATAAGTCCAGAAATCGATGAGGACAACTTTTCCGCGCAGGTCTGCCCTCATCAACGGCCGCGAATTGAGCCAACCAGTCGCGCCTGCGAGAGAAGGCAAGTCGCCTTCAGCGGCTAATAGTAATTTCGCAGAGCCAATCGAGCCGAACTGGGAGGCCGCAATCGTCATTGCCGCTGCGCGAACAAAGCGGCGACGATGATGATTGATTTCGGGCATTTCATACCTTCCAATCGGGAAATAGCCAGCGCGGAAGACGGGCGCCCGCGCTGCTCCCGTGATGAGGCCTACCGCCTCGCCGGATGACCTAAGCTAGTCGCCAGCAGGATCCGATCGATCAGGGTAAGTGTGGACGAAACACCGAATTTTGAGATCCCCAGATTGAGTCCTGTTCGGATGCCTCTTTTGAGTCGACGAATTCCAACCTTGTGGGACCGGTCGCGGTGACCCCGCCAGCCATGGCGTAAAGAATTCGACCAGAACGTAAACAGCCGCTACATCTAGAAGGAACCAGAGAATATGCCATCCACCTACACCATTCGTGACTGCCCAATCTGGCGAAGGCCCTGTTCCCTGTGTTGGGGGCATACATGATGGCGACTTTATACGTCAATGACCGGCAAAGCACAATAGTCGCGGATGCTTGGCGCAACATCGCATGGTTCGAAATGCTGAATCTGGCCACTGAGTGGATGGTCGGCGATCGCAAGTAATTCCGCCCGGTGGCCACGACCTCCACGAAGTCCTGGAAAACGTGTTTTGAACAATCTCAGACTGCCCTGGCATGCGACCCAGGGGCAACATACCGATAAGCCGAATTTGCAGGAGGTCAGGTCCTGTCATGCTCGGCCACAACCGGCCAAGTCAACTGACACCAATAGGGTGTTACCTCCGCATGGTTAGGCCCCGGGTGCCAGGGGTTCCGGCAGGTATTGAATTTGCCTGGCAGCAACGGTAGAGCCCTGACACGACCTTGCCTGAGGGGCATCGGGGACCCTTGGGGCCATTCGGCAGTAGCACCAACTTACTGGACGATTAACGTTATGCTCATCGCATGAAGCGGCCCACCGGCGCTGCCGGAAGCGGTCACTGAAACGGTATAGGACCCTGCAGGGGTACCGGGGTTGGAGGGGGAACTATTGCCTCCACCTCCGCAGCCTGATACCAACAGGGATAGGGACGCCAGTAACAACGCCCAACAGAGCCCGCGCGATCGTGTGTTCAAGCGCCAGATCCTCTTTGGAGTGAAGACCAGACAGATGCCTCCCGCCATGGCGAGTCCGCCTGCAGGAAGCCACGGTGGGAGCGATGGGCCAGAACGCCGTTCAGGGTTCAGCATGGCCGAAGAAACTGCCGTGGTCACCGTCATTGTGGTCGAAGCCGGCGATCCCCCCGATGGCGTCACGCTTGCCGGCGAGAAGGAACAAGCTGCCTGACTAGGCAGTGTGCCACAAGAAAAGTTAACCGTACCCGCGTAGCCGCCAACAGGACTTACCGTGAAAGTGAAAGTTGCGGTTTGGCCCGGAGTGATGGTCCCCGACGTAGGCGTTGCCGAAACGGTGAAGTCCGGTGCGGCGATCACAATGGTAGCGGCGCTGGAGGTGCTGGCTGCGTTGTTCTGGTCTCCCTGGTAAGTCGCGGTCACCGAGTAGCTGCCGGCAGCGGCAAAAGACGTCTGCAGCGTGGCTACTCCACTGGTGAGGGTTGCCGTGCCCAGACTGGTGCTCCCCACCGAGAAGGAAACCGAACCAGTCGGACTATCTCCGCTCACGGTTGCCTTCAACGTTATCTGTCCATTCACGTTGCCAGCGCTCGGGACTTGCAGAGTGGTGGAGCTAGTCGCGGGCGAAATGGTGACACCGGTAGCTGCCGAAGTGCTGGCAGTATTGTTGCTGTCTCCAGAGTATGTTGCCGTGACCGTGTAGCTGCCGGCATTGGCAAACGATGTCTGCAGGGTTGCGGTTCCGTTGGCAAGCGTTTCTGTTCCCAGGCTATTTCCATTCGCGGTAAACGACACCGAACCGGTCGGATTGGTTCCAAGCACGGTTGCAGTCAAAGTAATTGAAGCGTTAGGAGCAGCCGTTGCTGGCGAGGCTTGCAACGCAGTTGTACTGGTGATCGGCGCCGGTTTTACTGGAGTTGGATTGGTCCGGTTTAGCAACGAAACCGTATACGCGGGGCTGCCGTTAGCACTTACCGTCATCGAAAGATCGAGCCGGTTATCGCTGGCAAGAGGAGGAGCCTGGTTGTTCAGTCGAACCGGCGTGGTAATAGAAGGTACGCCGGTATTCGCTGTGCTCACAAAATAGTAGTTTGGATCCTGGGTAAAGTGGCCGTGCCCATCTCCCAGATAAAGGACAAGAGAAGGAAAGAAGGAGGCAGAGGCCGACTCTTCTACTAGAAGCAGATCCGGATTGCCATCTCCATTCACGTCGCCGAGGGCAAAGGAATTCACGGTAGTACATACGCCGCTGCTACAGGACAGAGGTACGGTGTAAAACGGCGTGGTCTGGAAGGTTCCGTCGCCGTTGCCGGCATAAATCGAAGTACCGGGACTGTACACTGCATCGAGAATGCCGTCCCCGTTGAGATCGGCGAGAGCAATCACTGACGCGGTTGAGGGAGACGCAGGATTTAGCGGGCTCTGCTTAAAAGTTCCGTCCCCGTTTCCGAGGAAGACCGCATTGCCCCAAATGAAATCCAGCTTCTTGTCATTATTCAGGTCACCTGCTACCAGGACAGGGTACTGCAAAGTTTGGTAGGCATTGAGGAGAACGGGCGCACCAAACGTCCCATCCCCGTTGCCGGGCAAAAATAGAATGTTGTTAGTGCCGCAGCCGTACGGCAGAATGAGATCGAGATTGCCGTCCGAGTTGAAATCGCCTGTAATTCCCCCCGCCTGTACGCTTCCGACTCCCAGAGCAAGGGCTGTCCCTTTCGGCAGGAATCGCCCATCCCCCATTCCGAGATATGAGACCAGTTGGGCGTCTGGCGGACCGCAAGTTGCGTTGTGACCAACGCTGCCAGGTTGAATGGCGAGGGTGTCGATCTTTCCGTCACCATTGAAGTCTCCCGTCACCAACAGATAGTTGTTTGCGGAGGGAAGCGTGGTGGTTTGGTCGAGAATCGAGTAGGTACCGTCTCCCCTACCGAGTGCTGTGGCAAAGAAGTTCCCTGGTCCCGCCTGAGCAGTTTGCGGCGGAAAAAATAGGATGTCGGCGATGCCGTCGTTGTTCACGTCGGCGGTCGGGCCATAGAAAGGCGCACTGGGCGGGGCCTGAAACGTTCCGTCGCCGTTGCCCGGGAAAATATAAAGTGTGCTCGAGCCGACAGCAATCAGGTCCTGGTTTCCGTCCCCATTCAGGTCTGCAAATAAGAGCGGACTCGTAGTCGGCCCGTAGCTGCCGGCGGGCGTGAAGTTGGCCTTGCCGTCGCCCTGAAAAACGTTAAGTACACTGGTATTTACCACAAGATCAAGCGGGCCGTGGTCAGAGAGAGACACGGCCGCCATGGGACCTGTTCCGACGGTTGCGACAATGGGCAGCGAGGCGCCCTGGGTGAAGGTTCCGCTGGTGGCGCCGAGGAGAATCTGCACCGAGGTATAGATGGTGTTGGAGGCCGAGGTCAGCAACTCGGCAACGTCTGTCACTCCATCTCCATTGAAGTCGCCCACGGTGAAGCTGGCGAAGGCTGGCCCTGGCTGGATGGTTGCTTGACGGAGTGTTCCGTCGCCGTTGCCGAAAAGAATGTCGACGTCAGCTGCGGTTGGATACAGCGAGGGATTGTATGTAGTGCCGAAATAAGGGAGGGTGGTGAGCAGGTCCTGCTTGCCGTCTCCGTTAAAGTCCCCGGCGAACAGGCCGTTAAAGTTCCCGGCGAACATGCCGCTGGCCCCCTTGGGGAGGGCATACTGTTTGGGAGATCCGAATACGCCCGGTCCGGTACTGCCGTTATTCAGCAGAACGGCTACCGCCTGCGGGTTAGCTTGGGTGCCTAGCTGCATAGCAGCGATATCGAGATATCCGTCACCATTCAAATCAACCAGGAGCGGGGTTCCAGTGTTGATCGCATAGTAGGCGGGAGCCTGAAACGTGGCGTCTCCGTTACCCAATTGGACAGTGATATATCCGTTGCAGGAAGAAACAGCGTCCAGCTTCTTATCGTTGTTCACATCTGCGAAGACCGCCCCTGGACAAACAGTGGTGGTCACGATCGTAGGGGCGTTGCCGGCGAAATCCAGCATGATACTTAACGTCCCTGACGTCCCTGAAGCGTAGGAGTCATAGGCGAGGTCGGGGATGCCGTCTCCGTTAAAGTCCCCGATAAACAGCGGGGTGGCGCCGTTGGGAAGAGATACCTGCGTTGGGATGGGAAAAATGGCTGGCTGCGTCTGTGCGTTCGCTGATGCGCCAGGGATGCTAAAAATTGCGAGAGCGGAAAAAAGCCAGGCAGTCCTACGAGTACTTCTCAACAAGGCAAAGCGACGCATAAGAAAGAGCCCAAACTGACATATTTGCTTACTTTCGTGCTGAGTGTGCCTTAGCGGGACTGCAAAAGGCAACTACTTTCTGTGGATTGCGCTAAACCGAAGGCATGCAGTTACTTTCAAGCCGCGTGGTCGGTTGGACTTAACCCTGAGGTAACAGGCCCATCCCAGCATTAGATAGCCGTCAATCCGGAAGTTGGCACTTGGACGACACGTCGGCTTGTCGGATGGGTGACAACGCCAGCCCGAAACGAAGCAACCCTGAAACTGGACAACTGACGCATCACGCGACGCCCACACTGCCATGCTGCCGAAGTTAATGCGAGCGGCGCTAAACAGAGGAGAAGCGGTAAACCCAAGGTGGAGAACTTCGTCATCAACCCGTTGTTGCATATTCCGCCTGCAAAGTCTGGTTATGGGTAAATTGCTCAGGCCAGCCCGGAGTCTCTACGGACCGGGCTGAGCAGGAACTGAATTTGCTCAAGTTCTCCACCGGCTGTGATTTGCTCTCAGTCGTCCCTGAGCCGGAAGACGATTTCGCACGGACTGACGGACTGATAGGAGAGTTGCTCAAACCTGGGGAAGATGTCTACGCAATGCTCGCCGCCGCTCCCAGCGAGATGGCAATATCTTGTTCTCCCGACCCACCTGATACACCCACTCCGCCCACGACTTCGCCTTTAATTTGGATGGGCGCGCCCCCCTGAAGGGCGCACGCTTCGGGAAGAGAGAGCGCGTGGTGAGCTAATTGGGCTGGTATTGTTTTCAGAAACTCTGCCGTCGTATGAGTGGCTATGCGATATCGAGATGCACCTTTAGCCTTCATGACGGAGGCTTCTGATGCCCCAGGCGGTGCGGAGTCTGCAGTTTCCATCAGCAATATGACCCCAGCTCGATCCACAATCACGACAGACACAGATAGGCCCATCTCCGATGCCTTGAGCAGAGCGTGATCCCGCACTTGCTTCGCTCCCTCCAAGGTGATGTTGTACCAGGCCTTGCAAAATCCGCTCATAGTGAAATTTCTCCTTGCAAAGGGGACATTACAGAAAACGGGTTCACTTGTCACCCGCCGGTCAGGCTACGCGGGCACTGCGTGTCAATTCGACCGTCCGCCTGGGTAGCAAGATAGTCCCGTGTCGACCCTGCTATGGTGGCGTTAACCACGCCAAGAGAACACCTTCTCCTATCGCTCAGCCTATGGCCGTCGCACTATTCCCTTCTTCTACCATAACAATGGGCGATATGACGGCGGTGTTAGGCATAGGGCACCTGTCTCGACGCTCCGTATGGCGTCAGTGTTTCGTAACATCGATCATGTTGTCGTCTGCCACCCGGTCGATCAGCTTATTCTGCGGATCAATACCGGCTCGTGTCGGCATCTGATCGACCAGGATCTCGAAGGTCTGCTTCTCCTGGGTGAACTTCTCTTTTTTCAGATAGAGCACCTTCTCATGATCCTTCTTGCCGGTGAAGAGGCCGACGTCGATGAAGTCGTTCAAAGACATCGACGTCTCCACGCCGTTGCCGTCAGACTTCAACTTGCGCGCCTGCACCGTCAGCGTCACCTTGTACTTCTTGTCTGGCAGCTCGGAGACAGTTGCGGACAACGCCTTGTTGTCATAGAGAACGATGGATTCGAAGGCGTCTGTGATGTAGTACTGCAGCTCCGGTGGAGTTTGCGCTCGTAGCGCTGCGACGAATTGCCGCGTATCCGGATAGGGGCCGCTCTGGGAATCGTCCGCGTTCGCATAGCGGTACTGGAGGAGGAAGTTATGCAGCGCGAGGTTGAGTTTGTCCTCGCCGATGTAGTCGGAAAGAGCATAGAGGACGAGCGACCCCTTCTGATACCAGACATAGGGTTCGCGCTGCACGAGGACGAGGGGAGGTTCGTGCTGACTCTCTTGTGAGCGGCCACGAAGGTAGCCATCGAGCTCATGTTTGAGGAACTTGTGCATCTGACCATCGCCGTATTTCTTTTGCATCACACGCAGGGCTGAATACTCGGCCAGCGACTCGGACATCATGTTCGAACCTTCCACGCGGGCGCCGATGAGTTGATGGCCCCACCATTGGTGGGCAAGCTCATGGGCAGTGACAAAATAGGTCAAGTCGATATCGTCCTGGGGTTTGAGAACACGGCCGATGAAGCCAAATTCGGAGAAGGGTACGGTGTTGGGGAAGGACTGCGCGAAGGTGCGGTAGCGGGGAAACTCGAGGATGCGGAACTGACGGAATTGATATGGGCTGAAGTTCTTCTCGTGGTATGCGAGACCGGCTTTGGTGGAGGCAACCATGTCATCGACGTCGTAGGGGTGGGCCGGTGCGGAATAGACCTCGATGCTGACCGGTCCGGTTACACCGTTGTAGACCTGGCGCTGGACCTTATAGCGGGCTGACACGTAGGCGAAGAAGTCGAGGATCCTGACGTCGCCCATGTTGTATTCGTAGTAGTGGCGGCCGTTCTGGAGCCAGTCCCGCTGGGGATAGCCGGGCGCCAGGGCGATCTGATCCGCAGAGGTGCTGACAACGGTGCGGAAGGAGATCCAGTCGGAGTCCTGGGTGAAGAGATTGGTTCGGCTGCCCACTGGGTCTCCGCGGTGCGGCAGCTCCGAGACCGGGCCCAGGTGCTCCTCGCGGCGGCGGCGCGGGTCAGTGAGCTCCATGCCTGAGGTGTAGCCGATGCTGGGAAAGTAGCTCGCGTCGAAGAAAGTGCCGGAGTAGGCGAGTTCGGGCCGCTCGCTGCCATCCATGAAGCCGCGGGGGGTTCGGCCGAGGTTGAAGGTAAGGTTAACCTTCTCACCGGGCGCGAGCGGCTGATCAAACGCATAGATGGTGTAAAGGTCGCGCGGACTCGACGAGAGCTGGTGAAAGGGGCGATCGAAGAGAACGTTGGTGACCGACTGCCGCACATCGACAATGTGTATCTGGGAGATAGGCCCTGGCGTTTTGTTCTGCAGGACGAAGTGGCCGGTTCCCGAGAAGGCGCGCCGCTCGGGAAAGATATCGATGGCAGCGTCGACGGCGATGATCTTGGGTTGCGGAAGACCCTCATACTTTTTGAAGTCGCGCTCATACTGCGCCTGGATATCGCGCTGAGCCTTGCTGTTCAAGTATTCGTTGAGGATGTGGGCGTTGTAGAAGTACCAGCAGCCGCTGCCGAAGGCGATAAGCAGGACGCAGACGGCAGCGGGAATGAGGCGGCGAGCGCGGCCACTGGCGAGGCGCAGGCGGCCAGCCCAGGAGTCGTCGGATCCGCGCGCAGCAAGCGCAATGGAGAGGACGCCAAGGAAGGCGGATATGGAGAGCCAGTAGGTGATGGACCAGAAAATGGCGGGGACGAAATGGCCGTATCCGTTCATGTCTGAGTATGTGTAACCCGGAGTGTTGCCGAAGAGATAGAGGGTATTCTCCCAGCCATGAGTGACGAGGATAGGGATAAGGACGAAGAACCCGATCACGAAACCGTGAGCGATAAACTTATGGCCGAGCACAGTCTGCAGGAAAAGGGCGAGCAGAGTGAACATGAGGATATGGGGAAAGGTGATGAGGTAAAGCTGCTTGAAGTACTGGATCAGTTCGTAATGGTAGTACCCGGCAGTTGTCTGGCTGAGGATGCCACAGAATAGAACGACGGTGAGCAGGAAGAGTTCAATGAGCGCGAGGGCACAGAGTCTGGAGAGCCAGTCGGTCGACTCACGCATGGGCAGCGCATCATGAATGCCGGAGAACTGGATATCGCGTTCACGCCAGACAAGCTCGCCGGCGTAAAGAGTGGCGATGATGAGAAAGGGGAGCATGGAGCTGCCCTGGACCGCCAGCAGCATGAGGAAGGTGACGGGATAGACGTTAGCCTCCAGCATGCGGCCGGCGAAGTGGCCGTTGGCGAGAACGAACACGAGCATGGCTCCGACGATGCCCCAAAAGGGAAACTCGTGCAGGACATTCGTGATGCGCAGGCGAGTGAGGCTCAGGAACTGTGACCAGGTGGTCGCGGGGCTAAAGGTCTGGTAGACGACAGGCAGTCTTTTTGCTACCAGGGAACGCGAGGGCATGGCTTCAGGGGAATCGTTGTCACGATCGCGAGCGGCTCGGCGCCCATGCGATCTGGCAGTGAGCGCCTCGACGGAAAAGGGGAAGAGCAGGTACGCGGTGATGAGAGAGAGCAGTCCAACGCCACTCCAGATGAGCCGGTTATAGAGAAAGACTCCGGACCATGGCAATTGCAGCGTATTTTTTCCGCAACCGTCCAGTAGCGGGTGACACTTTCGAGCAGGCGCACACCCACGGGGTCGAATATGGCAGACCAGAAATGCTCGAGCGAACCGCTGGCGGCAAAGACGGCGTTCACCACCAGGTAAGTGAGAAAGACAACGACGCCCTGCAGATAAACGACAAATAGCTTGCGGGTGAGAGCGGCAACAGCGAAGAAGAGCGAACCAAGAAAGAAGATCTGCACCACGGTGATGGCCAGGAATGGGTGCAGGTACCAGCCGAGGTGGCCGGGGGCAATACGGGTGTGGTCAGCCCAGGGAGCGAGGGTGCCCAGGGCCTCGCCGAAGACCATGCCGCTGAAACATATAATGGCGGTGACGAAGGAACCTGCCCAGCGACCGCCGAGATAGGCGAACTTGGTGATTGGTTTGGTGAAGATGAGCTGGTAGGTGTCGCGCTGGAAGTCGCGCAGGATCGAGGTTCCGAAGATGGCTGCAATGACCAGCATGCCAAAGAAGCTCATCATCAGGTAAAGGATGCTGGTAGCGAAGGGGCCGTTGAGGAGGATCTTATCGTTGCCGGTATTGAGAAAGTCTTGTGCGGCAATGGAAAGAAAGGCAAGGCAAAACCAGAGCGCGAAGTAGACGTAAGTGGATACGCTTTTGAACCGCAACTTCAACTCGAGCGAGAAAAACTCCCAGAACAGTGCCATAGGACTCGTCCTTGCATCTGCCTTTCGTTGAGCTTGAGATCAGTTCTGCGCGTGCCTGGCAAGATTGATGAAATAGACATCTTCAAGACTGGAAGCAACTGGGAGAAAACCCTCTCCCGGGCTCGACTCTGCATAGATACGAACCTCGTGCAGGCCGGCGGCCAAGTGGGTAGAGATGAGGGTGAAATTCGCTTCAAGGGCCCGTAGTTCGTCATCGGTTGCAACGACCTTGCTCCAGATCTTTCCTTTCAAGGCCTCGAGCGCTTCTGCCGGCGCCCCCTCGAGCAACAGCTGCCCATTGGCGATAATTGCCATGCGGGGGCAGAGTTCGCGTACATCTTCGACGATGTGGGTGGAAAGAATCACCGTCACATCGCTGCCGATGGAGCTCAGCAGATTCAGGAAACGATTGCGTTCCGCCGGATCCAAACCGGCCGTCGGTTCATCCACGATAATCAGCTTCGGGTTTGCCAGCAGTGCCTGCGCGATGCCGAAGCGCTGCTTCATGCCGCCCGAGTAGGTACCCAGCGCCTTCTTCCGCGCACTCCATAGATTCGTCTGGTTTAACAGCGCATCCACCATTTGGTTGCGTTCGGTCTTGTTGGTGATGCCCTTCATCACGGCGAGATGGTGCAGCATGGCTACTGCCGATATCTTTGGATATACGCCAAACTCCTGGGGCAGGTAGCCCAGCAGCTTGCGAACAGCTGTCTTATCCTTCAGGACGTCTATCTCATCGAGATGGATCTCGCCCACATCCGGATCCTGCAGGGTCGCGATGGTGCGCATCAGCGTGCTCTTGCCTGCGCC
>Ga0182024_10020321_pt1 | contig 12147 bp, 14 predicted proteins | sample P32metaG_FD_120480 | JGI IMG/M metagenome (GOLD analysis project Ga0182024, IMG submission 120480) | Permafrost microbial communities from Stordalen Mire, Sweden - P3-2 metaG (Illumina Assembly) | ecosystem: Environmental > Terrestrial > Soil > Wetlands > Permafrost | place: Sweden: Stordalen...
GGCCGCGTGAGTACCTCCATGTTGTGACCGGAGGGATCTTCAAAATAGAAGCCGCGCCCGTGGTTGTTGATTCGGTTCTCCTGCTGGTGCCCGGGGTCAGCCCAATACGCAAGTCCACGTTCTGTGACCCGGGTGAAGATGGCGTCAAATTCTTCCTCGGTGACAAGGAAGGCGTAGTGGTGATGTTCTGGGACCCCTCGGTCGTCGTAGTCGAGACTGACGCCATTGGCGGTCTCGAGGCACATGAACGGCCCGAACGGCTTCGGGGGATCGAGACCGAGGATCTCAGACAGAAAGTCGGCGGACGCCTCCTTGTCCTGAACCGGGACGATGGTGTGGTTGAGCTGAACTGCCATGGCACCTCCCTCCAGCTTGAAACCAGCACCCATTATCGGCCCGGTGAGGTTGGGATCGCTCGGCGCAACTGTGCCCTGCCGGGAGGCGCCCCCGTAGGTGCGCACCAAACCGGCGAAAAAGAGGGCACCCACCGCGTGATGCCTGACCTACCCCACAAGGTACGGAGACCCGGTGTCAGCCACCGTCTCGGCTGTGCCGCAATAACGCAGACGAGCGTCGGACCAGGCGGCGCCCGGGGCACCTGGGGCCCCGTCAGGCGCTCGCGATCGGTGACACCGACTCCTCACGTACCGCCTCGATCCGCACCTCCGGGAGCAGCCGCTCCAGGCGAGAGACGACCGAGCCGTGCACAATCTCGCCCAGCCGGGAGCGGTGCCGGCCGACGACGAGCCGGGAAGCGCCGTGGTCCCGCACCGCTCGGGCCAGCCCCTCGGGCACCGACCCCGCGGTCATGTCGACGTAGAAGCCTCCGACCTGTGCGACCAAGTCCCGGTGCTCGGCGTGGGCTTGCGATCGCCGGTGGGTCATCCCGTCGTCGAGGCTGACGTGGACTACCAGCAGGTCGGCGCCGTCCTCGAGCGCCCGTTCGCTGGCGCGGCGAATGACGTGCTGGCCCCAGCCGGTATCCGAGACCCCCGCGACCACGGTCGTGCGGGACGCAGCGACGAGCCCGCGCGCCTCGAGCATCTCCTCGGCCACCGCCTCCAGGGTTCCGTCCATCCAGGCCCGCCCGAGGGCACTGAGCGCCTGGAGGTTGGACACCCGGAAGTAATCTGCCAGCGCGCCTCCGACCCGGTCGGCCGAGTACACCTTTCCGTCGGCGATGCGCCGACGAAGGGCATCGGCGGGCAGATCGACCAGCACGGTTTCCCCGGAGCGCACGAACTCGTCCGGAATCGACTCGACCGTCCCCGCTCCGGTGAGTTGCGCCACGTAGTCCCGGGCCGACACCAAGTTGGCCACGTTGGCGGTCGTCATGACGTCAACCCCGGCCGCCAGGATGTCCGCCACCTCCTGCCACCTGCGCCTGGTCGTGCCGACCACGGTGTGGGCCAACTCGTCGACCAGGGCGACGCCGGCCCCGCTGGCCATCACCGCCTCGACATCGAGCTCGGCGAAGGTCCCGTTCCCGTAGGCGACCGGGCGAGGTGGCACTACCTCCAGGTCTCCTACCTGGGCCCGGGTCTCGGCCCGGCCATGGCGTTCGACCCAGCCCACGACGACCCGCTGTCCCGCACCGGGACGAAGTCGGCCCGCCCGCAACATGGCGTAGGTCTTTCCGACGCCGGGAGCAGTGCCCAGGTACGTCGTCAGGGCGCCGGATCCTCCCACCGGTCCAGCCTGCCACCTCGACCGATCCCTCACCTCGACCCAATGTTTGGGGACAGTCTGGGGTCCTACACCTCGATCTCGACCTCGTGAACTCCGCTACTGATGATCGGTGGACCTCCCGGTCGCGTAAGGGAAACGATCGCAGCGATGGCCTGATCTTCTGTGTCGAAGACGACGACGCATGTGCCGCTTCCTGCGCCGTCATTCATCCAGATCCCTTGCTCGAAACCGGGGAGTGCCTTGGCTTCTGGCACCACGAAGTCGTTGAGAATCGAATGCCTGTGTTCCCGGTCCGAATCTGGGTCGATCTTCACTTGAATCACAACGGCATAGGCCATCTCGCCTCACCTCTTCACAAAGGATGACATTTGCAGCCACCAGCCCGAAGGTCCTTCCACAGATCAACAGGGCCCTGTACTGGTGGCATCCGGAAGCGCTCCGGACCGGCATATGGGGCCAGGGACCGATAACTACTCCTCGCCGGAGAATCTCTCCCATGCCGACTGACGCGTCATGCCCAATGAAGCTCCGATGGCCGCCCACGTCGCACCAAGCTCCCTCGCTCTCCGCACGTAGCGGGTGAGATTATTTTCGACCTGCGCACCCGCAGCCGCCATGCGAGGGAGGCTCGCAAGCACCCCGTCAAGGTCAAGACTCTCTTCCCACGATGTCAGCCCTGGCGGCACGGCGGGCGGGCTCCCGACGATCCGGCTGCATAGCTCGACGCACTCGTTACAGATGTAGACCCCTGGACCAGCGACCAACTTCTTCACTTCGTCGTCCGGTTTCAAGCAGAAGGAGCACGACGCGATCACGCGCTCTTTGGTGGCAGGCATCACAACCTCCGTTGTCAGGCATTACCTTACACCGTCAGGTGCAGCCTGACAGTGTCGCGAGCGGAATGTCCGCCGCCACTCGTGCCGAACTGGCCCACCATCCCGGCAGCGAACGGGAGCAATCTGGGATGCGAGGCACTTAGCCAAATGGAACAACCTGCTCCAGAAAAGATCTTGACTACCTGAAGGTCGTCAAGACTTCATGCGTGATCTCGCGACTCAGGTCGAGACAGTCCTCAAGTCCCGACCTGATCGGTACCAATCGTCATCAAGAACAAAGCTCGATGACCGTACTCGTTGCCGACGATTCCGTTCGTCCATGCGGAGAGGGCTAGGTAAGTCTGACCGTCTGCAGCGAAGAAGGTTGGGCTACCTGCCCCGGTAGCAACACTCGATGAGATCGTTACGGGTTGGGAGGCACTGCCTGCGCAAGGTCCCATCGGGGTTGAACAGCTGGTGTTGCCGATGACGTAGTCCGCGCTCGACCAATCCCCTGCACTGAAGTACAAATGCAGGACCCCGGATGCATCCATGAACGCGGGCCGCTCGACCACCCCGTCTTCCCAGCTCAAGTTCGCGCTGAGCAACGTCGCCGGCTGGCCGACGAGCTCGGAATCGTCGGCAGTCAGCCGCGCTGAGAGTATCGCCTGTGCTTGCCCGCCCTCGCCATCAGCTTTCCAAACGAGGTAGTCGGTTCCCTCTGTGCGATACACGGAGGGATCGATCGAACCTCCGGCACTCACCTGGCACAAGAAGGGCACTCCGCTCACGTCTACGAAGGGTCCGAAAGGTGACTTTGATGTCGAGCGGCCCAGACACATGACACCTTCGGACTCGTCGTACGCACTGAAAAAGAGCTGGTAGCCACCGCCCGGCGCACGGCTCACGGATGGCGACCAGATATAGCCTTCGCTTGCCCATAGCGGTAGGACGGACATGACATCGCCGATCGCGTGCCAATGCAGCAGGTCGTTCGACTCTATGAGGGGAACGTTCTCACCGTCGGAGTTGGTGGAGTACGCAAAGTACGTATGGCCCACCACGAGAACGCTCGGATCGGGGAAATCTTTGTTGTAGACCAGTGTGGCCGTCGTCGGAATGCTGGATGGCTCGACCTGTTGGGCGGCGGCCGGCGGACTGGCGCAAGTGGCGGAGACGCAGGCGGTCATAGCGGCAAACAGCATCCCAAGCTTCCCGCTGCCTAGGAAGCGGAGCCTCATTTCGCAACTCAACCTCAGCTCCATATGGACAGGCTGTGAATCCACCATGCATCGACTGTGCAGTTGACACCACTCCGGGCCAACTCTTCGTAAGCACACTCACCCCAGAACATGGGTGATGAGCAGTGATGCTGGCCACAGCACACCACGGGACAGGTTGGTTCTCTTGGGAATCCCGTTGCTCGCCCTGGGGGCAATCCTGGTCGGCGACATTTGGGGCGCTGCAACCTGATTCAGAAACCTCGAAGCGAGGTTCTCTTCAGGTCCGGTTTGGGGAAACCGAATCATCGGACTCTGTGGCGTCGTGGGCGGGATCATCATCATTCCCACTGCCCTGAGCTCACACGGCGGGCACGAACCCCCTGCCCCGATGATTCGCAGGGAGGCACCCAGCCCCGCTGTGAGGGGACGCGCCAGGACCGCTCATCGCCCGGACCCGAGCGGTCCACGGCTACGGCTCAAAGAGCCACAGCGCTGGGCGGTTAGGAACGAAGCGGAGTGATCGCCAGTGGATGCCTACGTTGGCGTTCGGCTGCGAGGTTCCCAAGTTCCCGGTGCAGTGCCAGGCGCTTTTCCGTGTCGCGGGTTCGGTCGAGGTCCGCACGCAAGGCGTCGTACCGTTCCACGAGCGCTCTGTCGTTCAGACTGGTGACATCCATGCCTTCAACGCTATGCCGACCCCGGTTCGAAGTCGCGGATAGGCACCGGCCAGCGAGTCCCTGCGGAGCCGGAAAATGGACTCAAATGTCATCGTCGATATCGCCAACGACCCGGCGGGAGATAGCGGACGGCTCTCGACTGATCCGAGCTCCGGTCCCGGGCATCGGCGTACAATTCATTCAGCTCATTCAGCCCGCAACGATTTCCTGGATCTCCAAATCTCCTGCGGGCCTGTGCTCGGCCAATGTGTGAAAGGAACGATGACAACGCGCTTCGGATACCAGGGACCTCGAGATGCGTGACGATGTTCGCCACGCGCTGGCAATCGGCCCATCCTCAACCATTGAGGATCGCACCATCGACATCACCACGACAGGTCGGAGTTCAGGAAGTCTCCGACGGATCGAAATCGTCTTCTACCGGATTGGAGATTCCATCTACCTGAGTGGGATCCCGGCACCACAACGCCGGGATTGGCTGGCAAATCTGAGTGCGGAGCCGCACTTCACGTTCCACCTCAAGCACGGCGTGGTGGCCGATCTGAGTGCGGTCGCGACGGTGATCACCGATGAGGCAGAGCGTCGCAGGTTGCTCGCGCCACTCGTCGACCAATTCAACGAGCGCCGTGGCGACGACAGCGAGTGGCCACGAGCAGAACTGGACGAGTGGGTTCAAGGGAGCCCGCTAGCGAGAGTCGACTTCGTCGACCTTGTTTGACCCGTTCTCCGGCGAACTGGGCAGCCGGCTGACTCTCTGAAATACGGTGCCGCCATGCCGGATCGACCGCCTCTGGCCGTCCTGGTAGGCGGGGCGCCGGGATCGGGAAAGACCACGTAGGCGGAAGTTCTCGCCGTCGGTTTGGACCTCCCTGTGCTGCACAAGGACCGCTTGGTGCACGGGCGGTGGCGCACTCTGGACAGAGCCACAGAGCTAGGAGGGTCCGGCGTCGAACCATTCTTTCGCACTATGGAGCTTTGGATCGAGGCTGGCATCAGCTTTGTTGCCGAACAGACCTTCTACCCCGACGTGAGCGAATCGGATGTCGCACGACGGTTGGCGTCACGGAGCAACTTGGTCAATGTCCTCCGCCGGAGCGTTCACTCATTTGAGCCCAACCGTCACTACTTGAGCACGGACCCGAAGAACCGCTCACTTGCCTCCCAGTGACGCTCGGCGGCGTGTGGGTCGTAGCTCGGGTTGTCGGCGACGGCGAAGCCGTGATGGGCCTGATAGGTCTCGATGGTGTGGATGACCCCGGCCTCGCTCAGGGACTTCTCCAGGAGATCCTTCTGATCGTCGGTGAACGACTGGTCTTCAATCGCTCCAGCCACATACACAGCGGCTTTGATGGCGCTCGCCTTGTGGTGGGGGCTGTCAGGGTCGTCGGCGTTGGCGAGGTTCCCACCGTGGAAGGAGGCTGCCGCGGCGATACGCTCCCCCAGGTTCGCAGCGGTGATGAGCGAGAGCCGCCCGCCCATGCAATAGCCGGTAGTGCCGACGCCGCCCGGCTCCTTCTCGGCCAGCGAGTCAAGGTAGTCGACGAAGACGCCGGCGTCGCGCACGAGCTGGTCTGCGGTGTAGCCCCGCATCATGCCCATGATCTTCTCCGCGGTCTCCGGGTTGGAGAACGCGGTGCGCATGTCGACAGAGTCGTAGGGCCCGTTGCGGTAATAGAAGTCGGGTACCAGGACCACGTAGCCGAAATCCGATAGCCGCTCGCCCATCTGACGCATGGTGTCACGCATCCCGCCGGCGTCCGGGAACATGATCACCGCCGGCCAGGGTTCGTCTCCAGCGGGAACGCTGAGTACGGCCGGGCAGATCCCATCTGCAGTCTCGATCTGCACAGAACGTTGCGTCACGGTGGCTCCCTTCGTCGCACTGGTCCTCGAACCCTACAGGCGCCGGCCCTCGCGAACCGGTGCTGGGGCGCGGCGAACTGGGACACCATCCCGGTCGGTGTCAGCGCGTCGTCGATGATGTGTCGGAAAGGATTCGGAGCTGTCACGCAGGCGGCCTACAGGGGCTTCACATCAACGACTGGCACTCTGGTTGTCTGAGTTTGAGGAGCACTGTCATGAGTGATTACGAGCCAACTAGTCCCCGGGAGACCCTTCCCTCCGATCCCGAATCGGCCAAGACGTCAAAGCCGACGGTTGCCGATGGTTCGGAGGGCGCGGCTTCTGCATCGCCTCTTCCACCAGCGTCTTCATCCGGCGGGTCAGGCTCGGTCGCCATGGCCGGGCAAGGACGCCGACCAAGGGTCCGGCGATCGCTGTCAAACATGAGGCGGGGAGTGATCGTGGCCGCTGCCCTGACGGTTTCGGCGATGGGAGTGTTGGTCGGCGTCGGCACATCGTCTTCGGCAGGAGCCGCACAATCCCCAGCCGCCAGCAGCTCCCCTGGGCATTTTGGATCCGGCGGCCAGGGATCCAACGCACGATCTGGACCGGCCGCCGGCGGATCATCGGGCACGGTCGGGACCGTGTCCAAGTCGAGCTTCACCCTGACGACGCCAGCGGGTCAGAAGGTGACGGTTGACGAGGCGTCTTCGACGAAATACGAGAAGGGCACGAGCTCGACCTCGGAGAGCGCCGTTACCAAGGGCGAGCACGTCCTCGTACTGGGGACTGTGAGTTCGACGACCATCAAGGCCACACAAGTCATCGTGCAAACCACTGGCGGCGGATCTCAGCCCTCCACGGCGGCAACGGTGGTCCCCTTCCAAACGGGTGCGGCCGAAACGTCAAAACAGGTCGGTCAGATCCCCGCCAGTTACAGCCAGGGTTCGGGGACGATCGTCAGTGGAACAACCGCCAACAAGGCGACGGAAGCCGCGTTGGCGGCCTACCCCGGGGGAATCGTCGACCGTGTCGTGAAGCTGAGCAACGGCGAATACGAGGTGCACACCATCGGGGTCAACTGGCCACACCACGTCTTTGTCAACCAGGACTTCAAGGTGGTCGGCGCCGACTAGCAGCCCAAGTGGACCACGCAACACGGTGCTCGGATCGTCCATGACGGTCTGACCAAGGCCGGGGCACTCGACCGATGCTGAAAACGGGTGTCCCCGTCGTGCTGCAGGATGGCGCCCTCCCGGCGACTGGGCACTGCATCCCATGGGTTATCTCCGGGAAGGCGGCCTCTGGCACTGTCTCGGCAGCCTGGTGGGGTGCAAGGTGAGAGCAAGCCTGAGCCGACGCGTATCTCCCATGTATGCAGAAGCCGTGTCTCACTCGCCTGTGTTGAATGCGGCGTCCTATGAATGCTCGGCGGACCGAGGCGCTGAGCGACAGCACTTTCGCCGTAGCGATGACCTTGCTGATCTTCGATCTGCGGGTCATGGCGTCCACGCAACACACACTTCGCTACTACGTTTGGTACAGCGCCTGGCCCCATTACCTGGGCTACGCCGTCAGTTTCCTGATCATCGGGACGATCTGGACGAAGCGGACGTCACACCTTGCAAGACCGCAATGGTCGAAACTCGAGCCGGACTCAGACCTTCGACGCTACCGAGGACCGAGTCGTCGCCTTCCGATGCGGCGGAAAGAGGGCTTTGCAGATCTTTCTTGTGTCGTTCGTCGCGCCTAGCATGGCGCTCTCCCTCACGCGCGAATTTAGTGATGCCACGGCGCACCGTTCGAGTCAACGACAGGACGGCCCCCTTTTCCACTTCCGTGCTTCGCGTGGTCGCCGCGCAGCGCCTTCGACGTGCTTGTCCCAGAGCACCAAGGTTGCGCTCAGCGGATTGCCTGGCACTGACCACCAATCGCGACGGTTCTTCTTCGCGTGTTCCATCCTTCCGACGTCACCGATGTATTTTGCCAGCACCGCGGCATTCAAGAACTCATCGCTCGTCTCAGGCACGTATTAGCCACGCCGAGTTGGACCAACGTCGCGGCTCGACCGAAAGGGCGGAACGTGTAGTTCTCGGTGTTTTGACCAGCACCGCACCCACGACTGTGTGATTCAGCGCTCCGACGGGATCATCAGCGGCAAGTAGGTAATTCCGGCTCGGGCTAAATGCTGGACGAGCGACCCAGGTACGCGCGCAGGCGCACCTCCTCCTCTGCGTCCAGCGCGTCGAGCAACGCCCCCAGCGCAGAGAGCGCCGCCTCCCCCAGTTCGGCCCGCAGCTCGTCCTCGATTGCCCGGGCCGCCGCCCGCTGGTGCACCAGGTAGTCGATCCCCCGTGAGGTAAGCATGACCGACTTCTCCCTCTTGCTGGTGGTCGAATCGGCCACCGCGACGTAGCCGTGCTCACGAAGGTGTGCAACGACCTTGCTGGCGCCCTGTCGGGTGATGCCGAGCTCACGTCCGATGGCTGAGATGGTTGATCCCGCCTCACCTGAGCACACACGCAACGCCCGGCCGTTGGGGAACTTTCGCTCGCCGAACCCCGCCTCGGCCATGGCACGGTCCAACCGAAGCTGGTAGCCGAGCCAGGCGCGCCGGAGCGCCGCTCCGAGGCTCAATGCTGTCGAAGGAACACCCGAGGGGTCGGCGTCAGGGACCACAAAGGAGATGTTAGCAAACTGTGAACTTGGTTGACAGTCTTCTCCCGGCACCCCATACTCCGAGCATGGAGCGCGCGGACACCACGATTTACCGGGTCGCGCTGCGCGCCGATGTGGCCGGCCCGGGGACGCCGACCTCGTGACGCAGCACCGCTACGGGCGTGCGGTTGTGTCCGCCTTGGGAGTGGCGATGACCGTATGCGTGGCGGTGGCCTGGACGGCGCCGGCGACAGAAGGAGAGGCGGCCACCACCCGAGGGCCCGGTGCGTCGTACGCCGTTGCGGCGCAGCGCCAGCCGCTGACCACGAACGCGAAATCCCCAGTTGCACACGACACCGAAACCGAAGCACTCGTGGCCCACTCGGGACACCTCTTCGCGGCAACGGGCCAATGGGAGTACCCCGGCCCTTCGGCGTTCGGACAGGTCCTGATCAAGAAGTCAAAAACCAGTTCGTGGACGGTCTTCGAGCAGACACAGTCCCTCCGGGTCCAGGCGTTGGACTCCTTCCCGATTCCGAGCGATCAGGGTCTCGGGCCGGGGCATTCCCTCCTCGTCACCCAAGCGATCATCGCGGGTCAGTCGAGGATCCAGTGGTTGCTCGACGGCGCGAACTCCTTCTCCCTTAGCAATTCGTACGTACTCCCCGCGGGTGCCGACGTCCGTGCATTCGGATCGCACGAGTCGGGTGGGGTCTGGTCTGTCTATGCCGGGGTCCGCCCGACGGGAGTGCTCCAGGGAGTTTGGTCGCCAGCTCGCCACACCTTGGTGTTCAGTCCCAAACCCGAGCTCACGGTGGCTCCGCCAGGGTCACCGGGTGCGGTGACACAGAAGGACACGGGCTTCGCCGATTGCGGCGGGGCCCTGTACAGCACGATCAACACGACGCTCTATCGGCGAAACGATGGCGCCCTGCCGTCCGGTGTCCCTCGCTGGATCCCGGTCTACCGAGCGCCACCCGTAGGGCCACACAACAGCGGGATCCGAGGCATCACGTGTCTCAGTCATGACGGCTCACCGTCGCTGCTCATCTCGACGGAGGGCAACGGCAACGTGTATCGCTTCGACAATCTGCCGCGAGGCCAACTCGATACGACGGCGAGCCCGAGTCCGGCTTCGGTCTCCGACGGACTGGTGCAGACGCTCGAGTTCCAACCCGCTCCCGCCATCCGCCAGATGTTGGCGACGCAGGGCACGGCCATCCCACCAACCGGACGGGGCTCGATCGCCTACGTGATCGCGGCCTACAACAACGGCGACTTCCAGTCCATGAGGATCGGAGGGGTCGACCGGCAGGTGTTCGGGTTCGAGTGGGGCTATCAGGGGGTCTGCCCAACGACGCAGAAGTGTGGACCCATCGCCTCGGGGGTGGTGCACTTCAACGCCAGCGCCTGCTTCGCCGTGCGGACCGACCAGGGTCAATCGCCCACCTACACGTTGCGCTGTCTGAGCGGGCCCACGGTAAGGCCCTCGGCGCAGGTATCGAAGCCCATCCGCTCTGGGCAGGCTTTCGTCTCCATCAGGAGCATCGTGCCCTCACCATTCGCACGAACCCAGATCTATTACGGCGGCTATGACTGCAACTTCTATCCCGCAGACGGCACGACGTGGGTGGCAACGTCCCTGCTCAGTTCTCTTCACCTCTCCACTTCGTCGAAAGGAAGACCGTCATGACACGAAGAACAGAAGTTCGCCGGCGAAGAGCGGGCGCAACGACGGCCTTGGGAAGCGTTGCTGTCCTGGCGCTGGCGCTCAGCGCCTGTAGCAGCTCACCCTCACAGCCGGCCGCCTCCTCCGAGCGGGTGAGCGGTGGGCCGACGGGTCACTACCTCGTGGCCTCCGGTATCCACAAGATCAAGCACGTCATCGTCATCGAGCAGGAGAATCGCTCCTTCGACAGCTACTTCGGGACCTATCCAGGTGCCGACGGGATTCCCATGAAGAACGGCGTGCCGACAGTCTGCGTGCCGGCGACGGCCGGCGGCTGCCAGGCGCCCTACCACGACACCGCTGATGTCAACGGAGGCGGCCCGCACGGTGTGCACAACGCGAAGGTCGACGTCAACTCGGGGAAGATGGACGGCTTCATCACCTCGGCCACCAGCGGCAAAAAAGGGTGTGGCGCCAACGTCAACACTGTCGACAACCCGCAATGCTCCAATTCTGCGACGCCAGACGTCATGGGCTACCACACGGCGGCGGAGATCCCGAACTACTGGACCTACGCCAAGGACTTCGCGCTCGACGACCACATGTTCGAGCCCGTCGCTTCGTGGTCGTTGCCCGACCACCTCTACCTGGTGTCGGGATGGTCGGCCATCTGCTCGAGCCCAGCACCGTCGAGCTGCAAGAACGAGATCCGCGGCCCCTACACCCCTGTACAGATGCAGCAGTACGTCGACCAGGCCATCGACACCGGTACGGCCGACGTCACCAACGCCTGGACCGACATCACCTGGCTCCTCTACAACCAGCACGTCTCGTGGGCCTACTACGTCCAGACCGGCGACCAGCCCGACTGCGAGAACGACTCGGCCGTGGCGTGCCCGCCGGTGGCGCAGAGCTACCTGACTCCGGGCATCTGGAACCCACTCCCCATCTTCGAGGACGTGCAGAAGGACCACCAGATCCACAACATCCAGCCGCTGAACAACTATTTCGCCGAGGCCAAGAAGGGGACCTTGCCTTCGGTCATGTGGGTCACGCCCTCGCAGGCAGATAGCGAGCACCCGCCGGCCAGTGTCCACCAGGGCCAGGCCTACGTCACGGCGGTGATCAATGCCGCCATGAAGAGCCCCGACTGGAACTCGACTGCCATCTTCTTGCAGTGGGACGACTGGGGCGGCTTCTACGACAACGTCGTGCCGCCGGCGGTCGACCAGAACGGCTACGGCCTGCGGGTCCCGGCCATGGTGATCTCGCCCTACGCGAAGACTGGCTACATCGACCACCAGACGCTGAGCAGCGATGCCTACCTCAAGTTCATCGAGGACGACTTCCTCGGTGGCTCACGCCTCAACCCTAAGACCGACGGGCGCCCGGACCCGCGGCCTGATGTACGCGAGAACGAGAAGATCCTCGGCAGCATGGTCAACGACTTCGACTTCAGCCAGGCGCCGCGAAAGCCGGTGCTGTTGCCGACCAATCCACCGACGGACTCTCCGAGCACCCCGGCCTACTTCAACGGGTTGGGCCCTTGCGACGGGTGCACGGCCACACCGCCC
>Ga0182024_10020322_pt1 | contig 12146 bp, 8 predicted proteins | sample P32metaG_FD_120480 | JGI IMG/M metagenome (GOLD analysis project Ga0182024, IMG submission 120480) | Permafrost microbial communities from Stordalen Mire, Sweden - P3-2 metaG (Illumina Assembly) | ecosystem: Environmental > Terrestrial > Soil > Wetlands > Permafrost | place: Sweden: Stordalen...
AAGCGCGGTGTTCTGATCGTTCATTCGCCCTCCGAGACAATGGCGTTCTATAGCCAGGCGGCCGCCAGAATCAATATGCTGAAAATCGCGGCGATCCAACCGCCTGAGGCTCTGCCGCTAACCGATCCGCCGTTGCCCATCGACGACAGCGATGGCGGATGCGACGTCGCGAATAATAAGCTCCCGCCGAATACGCGGGTCTGGTCCCGCGAAAATTCCGCAATCTCCATCGCCAATGAAGATTTGATTTCCGATAACGGCCGTGAGATTTACAGCGCGCTGCGGTCTCGCGGCATCGAGACGCTGCTGTTCATGGGCGTCCACACCAACATGTGCATCCTCAACCGCACCTTCGGCATCCGCCAAATGACGCGCTGGGGCGTCCATTGCGTGTTGATCCGCGATCTGACCGACGCCATGTACAATCCCGCGCGGGCGCCTCACGTTTCACACACCCGCGGAACGGAACTCGTCATAGAGCACATCGAAAAATATTGGGCCCCCACCGTTACTTCCGACGATCTGACTCGCGCTCTCAGCGGATCTAAATAACATGACGGACAACGGGATGGTTCATCTCAGCAGCGCGCACCCGGTGCCGGAAACCATGGCGCGCCTGAAATCGCTGGTAGTGGCTCGTGGGATGACGATCCTGGCGCACATCGATCATAGCGCGATGCTTGCGCTGGATCTGCCGCTGAAGGCGTTGGTGTGGGCGGAATCCGTCACCGCCGCCACGGAACCGCCATGCGTAACAGGTTGCGGAAAAAGTCTTTCGCAGGGCATGGCCCCGCGCCACAGAGGTACCCAAGTTATTGATTTGCCGTTGTGGGGCGGCGCCATGCGCTGCCAAAAAAAGAGATCTTACGACTTTTTCCGCCGCTTGGTAAGCATGCGGACATTCTCAAATAATTATGACGCCGTGTTTAATAGTCCCGAGTACTTTGAACAGAGGTCCGGTAAACTTGATTGCCAACCTCGCGGGAGCGCGGAAAGTATTCGAAGAAGCAGTGGGAGGATGAGAAGCCATGATGCTGAACGCATTCACGCTGTTTCACGTGGTATTGAGCCTGATCGGGATCGCGTCGGGCTTCGTGGTGGCTTACGGACTGCTGGTGTCGAAACGGTTCGACGGTTGGACCAGGCTCTTCCTGGCGACGACGGTGGCCACCAGCGCCACCGGCTTTCTGTTTCCGTTTCACAAGTTTCTTCCATCGCACGGAGTTGGTATTCTTTCGCTGATCGTTCTGGCGATTGCGATTCTGGCGCGGTATCGCTACGGACTGGCGGGAGGGTGGCGGCGCACCTACGTGATCTGCGCGGTCCTGGCGCTGTATTTTAACGTCTTCGTGCTGATCTTCCAGCTATTTCTCAAAGTGCCATCGCTTCAGGCGCTCGCGCCCACGCAGTCTGAACCACCGTTCCAGGTGGCTCAGTTGATCGCTCTGGTTCTGTTCGCAGCGCTGGCCATTCGAGGCGCGATGAAATTCCGGGGCTAGCGCAGTTTCCCAAATAGCGTGGTCCGGGTGGGGCCGCCAATTATGGCGGCAAGCCGGCTTTTCAGCCGGCGCTGGTCGTCTGGTCGCGAGGCCGCCTCGAAAGGGCGGCTGCCGCCAAAATTGGCTGTCCCACAGTTGGTCTACCAAAACCCAGAAACAAGTCTACCGCTGAGGAGCGCCGGCGCGGCCCATGATTGGCCAGACGTCTACGATTTGTTCTCCGCGTGTAACGTAGTAGCGATCATAGACGTTGGTGCTCATGTCCAGGTTGGAAGGATAGAGTTCCACCCGTTCGCCGAGCCTGAAGGCGCGGTCCGTATCGTTCCAGACGAGGATGCCGTATTCGGCGCCCTGATTTTCGACCTTCACTTCGGGGCGCCCTTTTACCTGATCGGTGGGCTTGAGCAGCGCTTTATTTCCGGCGTCGATGGTGCAATGGTTCGCGTGGCGCTGGCTGATGACGGTGGTCATTACCGTAAGCGCCATGCCGAAATCATTGTATTCGTGCGGATCGTCCTTGCCGCCGATGGTGCGGTAACCCGTATCCATGAATACGAAGGAGCCGGCTTGCAGTTCGGTCAGGCCCTTGATCTCCGAATCGATGTTGTAGGTTCCGGTGCTGCCTCCGGTGACGATCTCCATGGGCAGGCCTGCGGCGCGGGCGGCGGCGACGGTTTCCAGCATGCCCGCGGTGTCTTCACGCGATTTCTTCAGGCGCTCCGCCCAGCCGTGGGTGTGCGCGGCGGTGCCTGAGTAACCCATCATACCGACCAGCTTCAAATTTTTCGAGCGATCCACTTGTTTGGCGAGATCGAGCGCGGGCGCGCCCTTCTCAATTCCGTGGCGGGTGAGGCCGGCGTAGATATCGACCACAGTTCGGATCTTCAAGTTTTCGGCGGAAGAAGCCGCTTGCAGCCAATCCGCGGCAATGGGATCGTCCACCACGGTGCCGAACGTCGGGTCGCGTTTGGCCAGCGCGATGACCCGGCCGATGTTGTTCTTGCTGGTGGGCTGTCGCGTCAGCAGGATGTTCTTGATCCCGGCGCTGGACATCAGCTCGCATTCGGCCACCGTCGCGCAGGTGACGCCGATACTGCCGAGCGCGATCTGGCGGCGCGCGATTTCCGTGCTCTTGTGAACCTTCACGTGGCCCCGCAAATGGATGCCCGTGGTGCGGCAATGACTGGCCATCTTTTGCAGATTCGCGTCGAAAATGTTCTCGTCGACCAGCATGCAGGGCGTAGGCAGATCCTCTTTATGCAGGTCCTTCAAATCGTGGCGCGCGATCCGCGCTTCGACTTCGGCGAAGCGGTTGGGCGTGTCGGCGAAGGACTTCGCGGCGATGAGAGCGGCTGAAGTCTTGAACAGATTTCGTCTTGAGAGCATTGAAATTCCCTTCTACTTCGTGCGCAGGCCCGTTCCCGGGTATACGCCGTTCACAAAATTTCCATTTCGCAGAACGAAGACGCCTGCGACCATCACGTGCTCGATGCCTTCCGAATATTGCGCCGCGTTTTCAAACGTTGCCTTATCGATAATCTTATCCGGATTGAACACTACAATATCAGCATCGGCGCCGAGTTTGATGCGGCCCTTGTTGCGCATGGCGGGGACCGAGGCTTCCAGGCGCCGTGCAGGCATCAACGTCATTTTGCGGAGTGCGTCCATCAGCGTGAGCGCCTTCTGTTCCCGCACATAAACTCCCAGGACGCGGGAAAAGGTTCCGGCGCTTCTGGGATGGCCTTTGCCGTTGGTGAGGCGGCCGTCGCTGGCGATCATGACGATGGGATTCGCCACCGCCAGCCGAACCGTCTCCTCGGACATCCCGTGGCTGATGACCGATCCGCCCAGTTTTCGATACTTCGCGAAGGTTTCCGGTGTCAGACGTTCGCCGGTCGCGGTCCATTGGAGCTGGTCGTAGCGAAGCCCGGTGCGCTGCTGCCAGCCTTCGTCGAACAGAGCGGATTCGATGCGCGTGGCGGAGGCCGTGTAGGGATACATTTCGGTGGTGACGTCGATGCCGTGCTTTTGCGCGCCCTCGATAATCTTCAGACAGTTCGCGGTCTGCTTGCCGCCGGAGCTGGTGATGTGGACGATGTGCAATGACACGCCAGTTGCCGCCGCGTCGGCAATCACTTCCTGGACCGAAGGGATCGCGCCGTCTTCCGGCAGGCCCGTATTGCCGCGCATGTGAACGAACACGGGAACATGCCGGTCCGAACCGAGCTGGAACAAGCGCAGAATCTCCTCGCGCGTGGTGGAAGGGACGTAGGCGATGCCGAATCCGATGCCGGGCGCGCCGTCGTCGAGTCCCTGACGGACCGCATTGACGATCGACAGCTTCTGCTCCTCGGTGGCCATGTCATGAACGGCATGGTCGCGCGGCAGAAAGTCTTCGGTGTCGTGCATCACGGCCATTTTCGCGGGAACATGTCCGGAACTGGCTCCAAAGTTGATCAGCGCTTTTCCTTCGCGAGCCTGATACCAGGGCGCGACAGGGGAAACGCCGATCTCCAGTTCGAGGGCCGTGGTGACGCCGTCGTGAGCTTTGAAATGGTAGTTTTCGTCGTCCTGGCCGTGGGAGTGGAGGTCGATGAAACCGGGCGCGACCACCAGGCCTCGAACGTCGACCAAATTACGTCCTTGAAGCGCCGTCGCGGAGATGGCTTCGATGCGCCGGCCACGGATTCCGATATAGCGGACGGCATCGAGCCCGGATTCGGGGTCCATCACGCGGCCGTTGGCGAGGACGGTGTCGTAGGTTTGGGCGTAGAGCGGGAGGGGGAGTAGCAAGAGGGCGGCGCGGAGGGTCATTGGTAGTAGTTTAATCCGTGTAGGGCGGCCAATTTTGGCTGCAGCCTGCTTTTTAGCAGGCTCTTCGGCGATCGACAGAAGCCGCGTTAAAGGCGGCTGCAGGCTGAATGGCCCGCCCTACAACGCGCGCAGTGCTTTTCGAGGATTTAGAATTTCGCAACGGCCGGGGTGTTTTTTGAGGTTTAGGGTTTTGGCAGGCTGAAGGTGATCATGGTTTGGCCGGCGGCCACCGCGATGTATTGTCGGCCATTGAGAGCGTAGCTGATGGGCGGGGCGATGACGGTGCCACCCGTCTGAAATCGCCACAGCGGTTTGCCGGTCTTCGCGTCGAGAGCGATCAGGTAGCCCTCGGCGTCGCCCGAGAAAACCAGGCCGCCGGCGGTCGCCAGAACGCCTCCAGTGGGGCTGGTCACCGTTTCGAAATACCAGGCGAGCTTGCCGGTCTTGGGATCGATGGCGTCGATTCGTCCGTTGCCAGGCTCATCGCGGCCCACGGTCGAGGCCTGATACCATTTCCCCTCTTTGAACTCCTGTTTGGTCTTATAGAACAGCATGCATCGTTCGCTGGACGTGAAATAGTAAAGGCCGGTCATCGGACTGTAGGCGGTGGCCTGCCAGTTGTGGCCTCCCGCCATGCCCGGGCAGGTGCGATTCCCTTCCTCGGTGGGGTCCTGGCCGGCGATGGGAACGGGGCGGCCGTCCGGACCGATGCCGTCGGCCCAGGTGACTCGCGTGTAGGCTTTCGCGACCAGAACCTTTCCGTTGGTCCGGTCGAGAGCGTAGAAAAATCCGTTGCGATTGGCCTGAATGACGGCTTTCACCGGGCGTCCCTCCATCACCAGATCGGTCAGCACCGGATCGCCGATTGCGTCCCAATCGTGCAGGTCGTGCGGCGTGAACTGGAAATGCCATTTGATTTTCCCGGTGTCCGCGTCGATGGCGATCAGGCTGCACGTGTAGAGATTGTCGCCAAGACGGCCTTGGCCGTCCATGTCCGGACCGGGATTGCCGGTGCCCCAATAAATCAGGTTGAGCGAAGGGTCGTAGGTGCCCGTAATCCAGGTCGAGCCTCCGCCGCGTTTCCAGGAATCGGCGGACCAACTCGGCCCGCCCTCGGCGACGGTATAGACGCGCCAAGCGCGCTTCCCTGTATCAGCGTCATAGGCGTCGATGAACCCTCGCGTGCCGTACTCTGCGCCGGCCATTCCCGTCACCACCAGGTTCTTCACCACCAGCGGCGCGGACGTGGCGGAATAACCCTTCTTGTAATCTTCGAGCGTCGATTCCCAACGGACGGCTCCGGATTTTGCATCGAGGGCGACCAGCGTGCCTTCGAGGTTCACTTTGTAGAGAGCTGTTCCGCGCCGCGCGAATCCGCGATTCACCTGCCCGCAGCAGAGATTCACGTTCGCCGGCAGAGCTTTCTTATAAGACCAGATCGGCCGCCCGGTGACCGCGTCCAGAGCCCACGCGTTGTTCGATGGTCCGGTGACGTACATCATTCCGTCGAAAACCAGAGGCGTGGTTTCGTTCTTGCCGGGCGTATTGGTCTGGTACATCCATTGGGGCGCGAGCCGCGCCACCGTTTGGGTATTGATCTGGTCGAGTTCGCTATAGCGCCACCCGAGATCGTTCTTCCCGTAGCTGGTCCAGTCCTGCGCAAAGGCCAGGGTTCCGGCAAACACGAGGAAGAGTTTCATCGGGCGCCTCGCAGGCTGTTCAGATAAGCGAGCAGATCCTGGACTTCGGCTTCGCTCAACAGTTTGCCGTACGTGGACGGCATCAGGGATCGGGGTTCGCGTGTCATGGAAGTCACATCCTCCCGTAAGAATGAATAATACTTGCCGGACAGGTCGACGAACTGAGCGGAAAAATTATCGAAGTTTCGCTCGACGCCGACGATCTTCTTGCCATCGCGCGTGACCACGGTGATGGTCGCATAGCCAGGGGTTATGTCGGCATCGGGCTTCAACAGGGAAGCAGTCAAATACGCGAGGCTGCGCTGGCGGCCGACGCGCGTCAGATCAGGACCGAGGCTGCTTCCTTTCGTTCCCACGCGATGACATTGTCCGCAGCCTCCTTTATTCCAAAAGATCTGCTCGCCGGCCGCGGAGTTGCCTGGAACCGCCGCCTGAGCGTGGCCGACCGATCTTATATACGCGACCAGTTGCCGGATTTCGTCATCCGTCACACGCCCTGCGTAGCCGGCCATCTCGGTCCCGGGCACGCCTCTTGAAATTACGCGGTACAGATCCGCGTCCTGATCGCCGGCATTGTACGTACCGAGCGTCAAATCGGGACCGCGGCCGCCATCGGCGCGGATGCCGTGGCAGGGCGCGCACAGGATGCGAAACGTCCAGCGGCCGGCTTCGGCTGGTGTCGTGTTCTGCGCGGAACACATGGTCGCGAGGAAGAAAATAGTCGCCAAGCGCACGAGTCTGTGTGAAAACCGCGGCGCTGACCGCTCCTGCTGGTCGCGGCTCCGTTTATCTTGAATCCCCAAGGCTCGAAACAGAGCCGCGACTAGCAGGAGCGGTCCAAACCGACTTTTCACACAGACTCGCACGTTAGAGAGTATAACTCCAGTTAAACTGGGATGGCCATGTCCAAGGGAACGATCGCCATCTGTTTTTCGCTGCTGGCTTGCGCGGCGCAGGCGGCGGCACTGCGGGCCGCGGTTTCCAAGGTGGATATCACGCCCGCGCCGGGCGAGCTGATGTGGGGATTTGAAACACGGACGACGCCGGCGAAGAGCACGCTCGATCCTTTATATGCTCGGGTGCTGGTGCTGGAATCGGGAACACAAAGGCTCGCGCTGGTGACGCTGGATCTGGGGCGCAGCTTCGGTCAGGCGGCTACCGAGGAAATCCGGCAGGCGGTGCGGCAGTCGAGCGGGATCACCTGCCTGCTGCTGAGCGCGTCGCATACACACAGCGCGCCCGGCGTGCAGGATACCTACAAAAAAGGTGTTCCCGCATGGGAGCGGGCGGCTCGCGAGAAGATCAAGAAGACGATTCGAGAAGCAACGGATCATCTGGCGGACGCGCGCATCGGAACCGGAACGGGGATCGCCTACATCGGCCATAACCGGCTGCGAGTGGGCGTCGATGGAAAGGTGGGATGGTTCGAGAGGAATCCAACCAGGATTCCGACTGCGCCGGTGGACCCGACGGTTACGGTCATGCGGGTGGACTCGGCTGAAGGGAAGCCTCTGGCCATCGTGGTCAACTATGCGTGCCATCCGGTGGTGCTGGGGGAAGATAATTTACAATACTCGGCGGATTTTCCAGGCGCGATGAACCGCGTGGTGGAACAAGCCGTCGGAGGGATGAGTTTCTTCCTGCAAGGCGCGCCGGGGGATATTAATCCTTACTATACGCAGCAGCCGCTCAATCAGGACGCGTTGAAGATGCTTTCTTGGACGGGAGAGCGCCTGGGCACGGAGGCGGCTCGCGTGGCAAAGGAAATCCGCACCGAGGGCGGCGATTCCAGCATCCAGTCGTCCGAAGAACTGGTGAAGTTTCCCCTGCGTTGGAATCCGGAGCAGTTCCACGCCGCGCTGCTGAAGTTCCTCGGTCCGGAGGCGATGGAGGGTTACATCGACCCCGCGGCGCGAGAATTTTCCGTCCCCGTGGCGACCGTGCTGATCGACAAGAAAATTGCGATCGCAACATTTCCAGGCGAGCCGTTCGTCGAATTTCAAATGAATTGGCGCGACCGCTGTCCCGTGCCGGCGGCGCTGCTGGCGGGTTATACGAATGGTTATTACGGATACTTCCCGACGATCGGCGCGGCCGCCCGGGGCGGTTACGGCGCGGCAAGCGCCGCCACCTGGGTGGAACCGGGAGCGGGCGAGTGGATCGTCGATCGTGCCGTGGTGAATATTCAGAAGATGCTGGGCCGGCTCGCGGATATGCCGGACGATCTAAAGGGCAACGTCTACAAGCCGTGACGCCGTATCGATAATGCGCCCAACTTTGCGGGCAACAACGACTCGATATCGCGCCGCCGGTTTCCTGCTAGCGCTGGCAGCCGTCACCTACCTGGACCGGGTTTGCATTTCTGTCCTGGCGCCGCAGATGTCGCGCGACCTCAGCCTGACTAGGATTCAGATGAGCTTCGTGTTCAGCGCCTTCGCCGTGGCGTACGCAGCGTTCGAAATCGCGACCGCGTGGTGGGGCGAACGCATCGGACCACGCCGCGTTCTCACCCGCATTGTGGTCTGGTGGTCGTGCTTCACCATCGCGACATCATGCGCCTGGAACTACTCCAGCCTGCTGGTCATTCGATTTCTATTCGGAGCGGGGGAAGCGGGCGCGTGGCCGAATGCAGCCTTGGCATTTTCGCGCTGGACGCCGGTCCATGAGCGCGGGCGGATGCAAGGATTCTTTTTCGCGGCAGCTCATCTCTCCGGCGGGCTGACGCCGCTGCTGGTCGCGGCGATGGTTCCCTACATGTCCTGGAGGGCCATCTTTGCCGCGTGTGGCGCGGTTGGATTTATTTGGGCCGCTTCCTGGTTCCGGTGGTTCCGCGACGAACCGCGCGACCACCGGGGAGTCAACGCCGCCGAAGCGAAACTGATCGAAACCGGCCGCCTCATTTCCGCGCACGGGCACGGCGGAAAGGGCGCATGGCGAGCACTCGTGGAATCGCCGAGCGTCTGGTTTCTCTGCCTCGCCTACTTTTCGAACAGCTACGGCGCTTACTTCGTCATGACCTGGCTGCCCACATATCTGGCCGAGCAGCGCGGTTTCCAGACGGCGTCGCTCAGCTTCTTTTCGGGCTTGCCCCTGCTGCTAAGCGTTTTTGGCGACATCAGCGGCGGCGCCGTGACCGATTTCATGACCCGCCGCTTTGGCCTCCGCATAGGCCGTTCCGGCGTTGCGGTCGCCGGATACGCCGTGGCCGGCGCGGCGATGTTCGCTTCCGTCCTGGCCACCACGCCGGTGATGGCCGCGTCGCTCATCGCGATCGCCGTCGCCGCATCGATGTTCCCGTTGAGCGCCAGTTGGGCGGCGTGTATGGACATCGGCGGCGAGCACACCGGCGTCCTCAGCGCGGCCATGAACACCACCGGACAACTCGGGTCGATTCTCAGCCCGATTGTGACCGGCTGGGTGGTCGCTCACTTTTCCAACTGGCAGACGCCGTTGCTCATCATGGGAGGCCTCTACGTAGCGTCGGCGATTTTTTGGATGCTGGTGGACCCCCGGAAGCGGCTGTCCATTCCGAGATATCCTGATCGGTGACCGGGAGGATTTTGATCGATGAAAACCTTGGCTCCCGCATTTTTTCTTTGCATCATGGCTGCCGCCCGGATGGCTGCCACCCAGCTGGTCGCGCAGGAACATCAGCACGCCGCGACGCCTGCGTCCGTTCCATTGCAGCCGATGGCGCTACAGGCGCGACAACTGGTCGAGGCCCTGAACTATCTGGGGCAGCCGCTCACGGGCGCCGAACTGAAGCGGGTCAATGATGCCATCGGCATGCCGGACGAGGCCACTGCGGTGGAGGCGCTCCAGAAAATCTTCGACGCCCACGTGCTGGTCAACGTCGACATCAATCCTGAGAGCCGCGTGAAGGTCGAACTGGGAGAAGCGAAGCCGGATCTGATAGAGGAGGGCGCGCGGCTGTTCCTGGTCAAGGTGGTCAACCAGGCGCACGTGACGGCGGATCTCAATGTAGTCAGCCCGAACGGCGGCAACGTTTACCTCCGGTCAAATGGCCAGCCCGACCCGGCGATTACTTTGACGCCTCGGGAATCGAAAGATCGCTGGGCGGACATTTCGCTGGTCCAGCAGCCGCCCATGCGCAAGCGGCTTTCCGGTCTCGCCGTTGAATACCAGGTCCTCCAGATTTACACCCGGGAAGCAGGGCAGCGCTCGGCGAAGATTTCTTTCAACGTCGGCCAGGGAAGCCAGGACATCGGGTTTCGCAACGACGCCACCATCACGTTCAACATCGCCCCGACCCGGCAGATCACGTTCCGCGTGAAAGACGAGAACGGCGTGCCTGCCATGGCGAGCTTCATTATCCGCGACCGTCAGAACCGGTTATATCCGCTGCCTTCGAAGCGGCTCGCGCCCGATTTCTTCTTCCAGCCGCAGATCTACCGCGCCGATGGCGAGACGGTGCGGCTGCCGGCGGGCTACTACACCATCCAGTACAACGGCGGCCCGGAATCGCTGCCGCACACCCGCGAGGTGGAAGTGAATGCCCAGGGTCCCGCGGAGTTGGCGTTTCAGCTGGACCGCTGGATCGATCCGTCGAAGTCCGGCTGGTATTCGGGCGACCATCACGTCCATGCGGCAGGCTGTTCCCACTACATGAATCCCACCGAAGGCGTGGAGCCTCGCGATATGCTGCGCCAGATTCTGGGCGAGCGGCTGAATATCGGCTCGGTGCTCACGTGGGGCCCAGACTACTATTATCAGAAGCAGTTTTTCTCCGGCCACGACGATCCGCTTTCGCAACCCGACCGGCTGATGCACTACGACCTGGAAGTTTCAGGATTCCCTTCGAGCCACGCGGGTCACATCGTTCTGTTGAAGCTCAAGGATCAGGATTACCCGGGAGCCAAGCGGATCGAGGATTGGCCGACCTGGGACCTGCCTATCTTCCGCTGGGCAAAAGCGCAGGGGGCGATCACCGGATTCGCTCATTCCGGTTGGGGGCTGGAGGTGAAGACCAAGGATCTCCCAACCTACGAGATGCCTGGGTTCGACGGCATAGGCGCGAACGAATACATCGTGGACGTGACGCATCCCGGTATGGTGGATTTCATTTCCGCCGTGGACACGCCGTATGTGTGGGAACTCAACATCTGGTATCACGCGCTAAATGTCGGGTTCAGGACCAGGATCTCCGGCGAGACCGATTTTCCGTGCATCTATGACGGGCGCGTCGGAATCGGCAGAACCTACGCGAAACTCTCGGGCGAGCTGAGCTATTCGGCATGGCTCGATAGTCTGAAGGCGGGGCGGAGTTATGTATCGGATGGGAAGACCCACCTGATGGACTTCCGGGTGAATGGCGTTGAAATCGGCGCCGTCGGCGATATCCAGATGGCTGCGCCGGGCACCGTCAAAGTGACGCTCAAAGCCGCGGCGTATTTGGCGGCGACGCCGAATGAGGAGATTCGCAAATTGCCTTACGACCAGAAACCGTACTGGGACGTGGAGCGTGCCAGGGTAGCCGACACGCGCGAGGTGCCGGTGGAGATCGTGGTGAATGGCAAAGTGGTGGCGAAGCGGAACGTAGTCGCGGACGGGAAGGTGAACGACCTGGAGTTCGACGTGCCGGTGAGCGAGAGTAGCTGGATCGCGGCGCGCGTTCTTCCCGCAGCCCATACGAATCCGATCTTCGCCCTGGTTGGCGGCAAGCCGGTGCGGGCATCCAAACGCAGCGCCCAGTGGTGCCTGGACGCGGTAAATCAATGCTGGACCCAGAAAGCTCCTCGCATCGCCCTGGGGGATCAGGGTCAGGCGAAAGCGGCCTACGATCACGCTCGCGAAGTTTATCGGCAATTGATCAGCGAGTCGGCGCAAGATTAGTAAGCTGTCCCGGCCACTTCGTTAGCGGAGCTTCCGCGTCTGTCCGCTTCCGTTGAGCCGCCATGCGTGAGCATGCGGGCAGACGCGAACAATCTCGCTAAAGAAGTCGCTGGGACAGCAACTAGTGCCGCGACCGGATGATTTGTTGGCAAGGTGCGGCCGGGGACATAGGTGACAATTCAGCCCCATGCGTCAGCTTGGGGCTTGCACTGGGAACCGCAATAGCCCCAAGCTGACGCATGGGGCTCCACGAGCCTCACCGTCCAGATCAAGGCAAACT
>Ga0182024_10020323_pt1 | contig 12145 bp, 9 predicted proteins | sample P32metaG_FD_120480 | JGI IMG/M metagenome (GOLD analysis project Ga0182024, IMG submission 120480) | Permafrost microbial communities from Stordalen Mire, Sweden - P3-2 metaG (Illumina Assembly) | ecosystem: Environmental > Terrestrial > Soil > Wetlands > Permafrost | place: Sweden: Stordalen...
GAGCATCAGGATTATCTCGAACGCTATCCAAACGGCTACACCTGCCACTACATCCGGCCAGACTGGACCCTGCCCCATCGTGCGGCCTGACTGAATCAAAGGGAGAGACGGTGCTCGGGGCTATGGGTAAAGGGTTAGTTCGGGGAGTGGAAAGTCTTTGCGGTTGTCAGTCATCAATGCAACCGAATGTTCGAGGGCGGTCGCAGCTACCATCATGTCTGCCAGGGAGAGGGTACGGCCCTTTCGTGCCCAGGCACTCTTGAGGGCACCGGCCCGACGTGCGATCGCGCCGGTCATTGGGTAGCAATCGAGGCTGGAAAGGAAAGCCTCTGTCCTCGCTTCTTCTCCTGGCCGCATACCGGCATAGACCTCCGCTATGTTGATCGCGGCAGTTGCGAGCAGGTGTCCGGCGGCCACTAGGCTTGCCAACAGGGATCGCCGGTTCTGGCGGGCGCGCAGCACGTCGAGCAGAACGGTCGTGTCGAGCAGAAGAATCATTGCGCTCTTTTTCGAGGGAGACGCGGCTTGGGTATTCGTTTTTCGCTTTCCGAGCGGACACTCTTTACCCACGCGGCTGCCCCGGCCGCCAGTTCGGGATGGTCTTTCTCTTTCCAGGCAGGCTTGTCGTCGCGCAAGAAGGTGAGCAGGCGGCGGCGGCGAAGCTCGGCGCGCGCGGTCTCCACGAGAAAGGCGCTCCGGCCACGGGGACCGACGATTAGGTCGATCTCTTCGATCAAATCCTGCGGCAGAACAATATGTGCTCTCTGTGATCCCATAGTCTTGTCCCATTCATAGTGTGCCATAGATCGGTGCTGGTGAAGGCTTTTCTGTCTGGACCCGGGTCGTCCTGGGCTAAGTTCAGCCGTCCCTACGGGACTGAATCTCGTAAATCTCCGGTTCTAACGCGAATTGAAGAATCCGTGGCCTTCGGGTCGGAGGGCTGTTGTTTTCCCAATAGACCCATGGCATTCTCCAAATGACCCATGAAACAGAAAAGAGAATCGCACATAACGATCCAGACGGAGAACGCGATGCGCCAAGACTCCCACACCGAAACCAGCCTCCTCCTCCTCGAGATCCTATGGCTGGATGTTCGTTATGCGTTCCGCTTGCTGACCAAATCTCCCGCCTTCACTGCTGTAGCCGTACTCACGTTGATGCTGGGCATTGGCGCCAACGTCGTTGTCTTCGGGGTGCTGAATGCTGTCCTGCTGCGCCCGTTGGCTGTGAGCGACCCGCAAAGCCTCTATCAACTTCGTCACCAGCAATGGATGAGTGCTCGCTTGCTGACTCACTCTTATCGCGCCTTTGAGGATCTTCGGCGCCGCAACGCCGCCTTCAGCGGGATGGCCGCGGTGAATGCATACTCCACAGCAGCGCTAAGCTATCGCGGCAAGGCGGTCAAATACATCGCCGGCGATGAAGTCACCGCCAACTATTTCGATCTCCTGGGCGTGCAGCCGCAACTGGGGCGCTTCTTCCACCCGGCAGACGAGCATGGCCCCGATTCAGCGCCTTACCTGGTGTTGAGCGATGCTCTGTGGCGTACCGCCTTTCATGCCGATCCGGCCATCGTCGGCGCCACCGTGGAGCTTGACCAGCATCCCTTCACCGTAGTGGGCGTAGCGAAGGCGCATTTCCACGGCACCGAGCGGTTTGTGTGGCCCGACTACTGGCTGCCCATGGTCAACGAGGGGCAGGTGGAGTCTGGGTCAGATTATTTACGTAGCCGGTCCTCGATAACGGTAACCGTGATTGGCCGGATTAAACCAGGGATCACGCCGCAGCAGGCAGCCGAAAATCTGAATGCAATTGCAGCCGACCTGGCGAAGGAGTATCCCCAGACCGACGACGGACAGCCACTGCGGCTGATTCATCCCGGGCTCTTCGGCGACGAAGGTGACGTGATCCGCAAATGTCTGTGGAGCGTGACCATCCTGGCATTGCTGGTGCTGGCGGCGGCATGCGCGAACCTGGCCAGCCTGTTTGCCGCGCGCACCGCTGATCGCAGCCACGAACTCGCGCTCCGCGTGGCCCTGGGATCGAGCGGGCGGCGCCTGGTGCGCCAACTGCTTACCGAAGCTCTCGTGCTATCCATGTTGGGCGGAGCCGCAGGCCTCGCGAGCGCCTACCTGCTGCTGGGTGTGCTGGACCGGTGGCAGTCGCCCTATGGTCATTTGGAAATCAGTGTGGACGTGCGCGTCTACCTGGCAGCCCTGGCATTCACCTTGGGCAGCGCGCTCTTCTTTGGCTTGGCCCCGGCAAGGCAGGCGTGGCACAGCAGTCCTTTGCAGGCCATCAAGAGCGGGCCGATGGAGTCTCTGCCTCTCCGCCGCTTTGCCTTGCGTGACCTTTTGTTGGGCGCACAGATTGCCATCTGCACCCTGTTGGTCACTGCCTCACTGGTGGCGGTGCGCGGCATGGTTGCCGAGCTGCGCGCTCCGCTGGGCATAAGGCCGCAGGGCGCTATGCTGGTCGACCTCGACTTGTATCGGGACGTACAGCCGGGCGACGCGGCGATCCAGAAACAGAGAGAGATCCTCGATGCGGTGCGGAGCATCCCAGGGGTGACAGCCGTAGGTATCGTGAGCCGCACGCCGATGACCGGTGGAATGCATGGCGTTCCGATCTTCCGGCCGGGGACGACCGACTTCACGATTAACAATTCTGTGCTCGCGCCCTACGTGTTTCCCCTGTCGCCTGGATACCTGGAGGCGGCCGGCACCCGGCTGCTAACCGGGCGCGACGTTGCGTGGCAAGACACCGCAAAGACCCCGTATGTAGCCATTGTGAACCAAACCTTCGCCCGCAAGATGTGGGGCCAAACGCCGGCGGTCGGACAGCACTTTGTTCTCAAGGGCCATCTGACGGAAGTGGTGGGCGTGACGGAAGACGGCAAATACCACGACCTTCAGGAGTCGCCGCAGCCGGTGGTGTATCCGCCGTTCTCGCAAAGCGAGACCAACGGCGCGGTCTTCGTGGTGCGCTCGCCACGGCGCCCGAACGAGATGGCGGCAGCCCTCGAACGCACCCTGAGCAGCATTGAGCCGGATCTGCCCATTACCGTGCGGAGCTGGCCCGATGCCTTGGCCGACGAGTTTTTCTCCGCACGAGCGGCGACCGTAGGCCTGGGGATCATGGGTCTGTTGGCGGCCATGCTGGCGGTCACCGGCATCTTCGGCATGGCGGCCTACAGTGTGAGCCGGCGGATGAAGGAACTGGGCATCCGCATGGCCCTGGGCGCGCGCAAGCTCCAGGTGATGCGCGCGGCGATAGGACGGCCCATGGTGGTGCTTGGCGTGGGATCGGTGGTGGGACTGCTGTCGGGTCTGTTCGCCAGCCGCCTGCTGGGACAGATTGTGTATCAGGCGAATCCGCGGGATCCCGTGGTGGTGGGCGGGACTGTGGTAACGATGGTGTTGCTGGGGATTGCGGCCTCCGCGATTCCCGCGCGGCGCGCGCTTGCCGCCGATCCATCCAGACTTATGCGTGAAGAGTGAAGCAGGGAAAACGAACGTCTATGATCCGTTTTTCCAGGCGCGCCCCATGAATCGCCCGGCTTGACCAGAAAGAACGTGAAGGGCCAGGGCCTGATTGCGGATCCGTGCGTCCGCGGAGACCAGTCTCGATAAGTAGCGCAGTATTTCTTTCTTACGGCTTGGGATGAGCGCACTCCAATTCTTCTTTGCTTGCGCATTGCCATTCAATGCTTGCTTACAGAATTCCGTAACAAGCGTTGTCGCCGCTTCATCAGGAGTGTACCTTATGTGGTACACTCCACTGATAGTAGAACATGATGAAGATGGCAAAGGGAGCGGCGGGGATACACAGCGAATCGAGTTTCGATGATTTCCTGGAACAGGAAGGATACCGAAACGAGGTAGAGAGCGCCGCGATCAAGCGCGTGCTTGCCTGGCAATTTGAGCAGGAGATGATTCGACAGCAAAAGACAAAGAGGGCGATGGCGGCCGAACTCAAAACGAGCAGATCTCAGTTAGACCGCTTGCTTGATCCACGGAACACGGCGGTTTCGCTCGATACCTTGACGCGGGCGGCCCATGTCCTGGGCAAGCGTTTAGTATTGGAAATTCGCGACGCGCAGCCGCAAGGATCGCGAGCGAAGAGAGTCGGACCGCGCGGCACGGGAGTTGTCCTGGGTACGGCTATGAGTCGCAAGAAGAGTGGGGCTTAGTCTGTCGCGCTTCTGCACGCCTGTCCCCCCAGCGGTGGCCCTATTTGTGGAATCTTCTGGACTCTCAGTCAACAGGATGTTTCTCATATATCAGGGCTGGAGAACAATGGTAACCATTGAAGGCTGTCCTTGGGATCCGTGCAACCTGTCCCGGCGTGTTTTGGCGATCATGGTTTCATCGATGGCGCGACAGATGCGTAACGCCTTGCCCGTTACCCGCGGAATTGATGTCCGCTCTCTAAGACTCGCTCACCACGATCGACGGACGCTGTGGCTTCGCTTGCTGGCAGCCCTCATCCTCTTCCTGTCCTTCCCCGTGCATAGGGCGCAGGCCCAGACGGTACCTCTCCCTCAGCTCCAATCCGCGGACCCTTTCATGGCTGATCTGTTCCACCGGAGCCGCTCCACCGGCATGGTCGTCGTGGTTGTCCGCGACCATGAGACGTGGATGCAAAGCTATGGTCAGACCTATCCCGGCTCTCACCAGAAGCCCAACGCTGACTCCCTCATCCGTCTTTGCTCGCTGACCAAGATCATGACCACGGACCTGCTGGTGAAGCTGGTCGATGATGGACGCGTATCCCTCTCCGACCCCCTGCAGAAGTTCGCCCCCCATAATGTCACCGTACCTGTCCGCACCGTGACTGGCCAGAGCGGCCGCCCGATTACGCTGCGCGATCTGGCCACGCACACCGCTGGCTTCCCGCGCGAAATCGCCTATCCAGCGGGCGATTCCGGCCACTTCACGTTTCCCGACTATAGCTTTCGCTGGCAATGGCTCCCTGGCTATCGCCTGCGCTTTCTTCCCGGGACCGCCGCACACTATTCCAACATCGGGTTCGACCTGCTCGCGGACGCCTTAGCCCTCGCCGCCGGAAAACCCTACCCCCAACTCTTCGCCGACCGAATCGCCAAACCCCTCGGCCTGCGGGATACGACCCTGAGCCCCACTCCCGGCCAGTGTGCTCGCCTCCTTGTCGGCGCCAGGAATGAGGGCCGGTGTGCCGATACGACGGCCGCTGCCGGGTCAGGAGGTATGTACTCGACAGCGAACGACATGACGCGTTGGCTCAAGTACCTTCTCGGTCTGCCGGGAGTCCCCGTGCACCAGGACCCTGCCGCAACTGCGACTTACATCCCTGCCTCGGAACTCCGCTGGACTCAGGGCATCGGCCGCGCCGGTGTTCCCAACGGCATCGGCCTCGGCTGGGTGCACATCAACCAACCGGATGATCCAACCATGATCATCGAAAAGACCGGCGGCGGCGCTGGCTACACCACTTACATTGCGCTCAATCCCGCCCGCCACATTGGCATCTTTGTCGCTGCCACCCAGGACCTCCATGCAGGACCTGAGGTCTTTCGCGAAAGCAACGATCTGCTGATCTATCTCGCCGGGCTCACGCCAGTGCTGGGTGACTCCATGGACCTTGCTGGGGAAGACAACCAATCAGATGTGCAGATGCGCGATGCAGCCCTCCACCAGCACAACAAGAATGCGCCACGGCCGCGTCTTACCCGGCAAATTACTCATACAAGCGTTGCCGCCGCAGTACAGTAATACCGTCCCGAGCCCTCCGTCCTGACCACCGACCATTGGGTGCCCCATACCCCGGATTTCTTGTCAATGCATTTTCGCTCGCTATGTAGTATTCTACCCTACGTCGGCATTATGCATCCATTGCGATGTCTTCGCTCCGCCTCGCGCTGACCGTCACACTCGATATATGTTGCCGCCGCCTCACGCTATGAGTAAGCCCGCGAACCAGGACCGCAGCTTCAACCGCATCACGGCAGTTTCACGCCGCATCCCGCGGCCAGTTCTCATTGGGCTGGTCGCGTTGGCCCTTGGCCTTGGCGTCAATACCGCAATCTTCACTCAGGGCTACTTTGATTTTCTGACGCCATACCCTGATTCAGACCGGCTCGTTGCTTTGCGGCCAGAGATGCTGGGTAGTCAAGAAGGGGTCCTGAGCGACGACTTTATCGAGTGGAAAGAGAAAACTACGGTTTTTCAGGATTTGGGGGCCTCGACGGAAAGACCCTTGAGCCTCAGCACACCAGAAGGTTCCATAAATGTGGCTGCAAGCGTCGTGACACCTGGTCTTTACCAGATGATGGGCGATCGCTTTTCTCTCGGCTATGACTTCATTCCCGGCGATGCTTTGCCGGGTAAGGATCAGGTTGTGATCCTTACCCATTCGATGTGGAAGCAGCTAGGGGCCAATGTTGCTGTTATCGGAGCGATGCTATCTATCGATGGCAGACCCCACACGGTGGCAGGAGTGCTCGCTCCTGGACCACGCGATGATGGGGCGCCAGTTTCTGTACCGCTCGTCGTTACGCCCGGCAGAGCAAGTCAGGATGATCTACGGATGAACGTCATCGGGCGCCTGAAGCCAGGAGTTAGTATCCGCGAGGCCCAGGCAGAGTTAGATACAATAGTGGCTCGTATTCCGCACAGCCTCTCCAACAGCAATCGGACCTGGAGCGTTTCCGTCGAGCCCCTGCGAGGTGCCTTGCTCTCCAATGATTGCAAACTGGCAAACTGGCTCTTCCTGGGAGGGGTAGCCTGCTTCCTTTTGCTGGAAAGTGTGAGCGTAGTCAATCTTATTCAATTGCATTCTGATGCGCGGTACCAACCCCACCGGTGACCGCAATGCGAGATCCGTACAGCCAGGTTCGGAGGGATGAGCGGCTTAGATTTTTCAGTTGGCCAATTGGACAGCACAGGAAGCCTTCCCAGACCCAAAGAGGCTGGGGAAGAGAGTGTCGAACGAAGGGCACGGGTTCAGCCGTGCCGTAAACGGTTTGCGCGCTTGACGGCTTTAGCCGCTGAGGTACGCTTTCGAGACCTACAGGGTAAAGTTATTCACCGACAAGACACAAACACACTTACAAAACCAACCTACTCAACATGATAATTAGGCGCCTCGCGAGTAATGATCACATCGTGAACATGACTCTCCCGCAAACCGGCACTGGATATCCGAATAAAACGAGACTTCTCCTGCAACTCCTTAATCGTGTTACACCCCACATAACCCATACCGGACCGCAACCCACCCACCAGCTGATACACCATAGCCTCGAGCGGCCCACGATGAGGCACACGCCCCTCAATCCCCTCAGGCACAAACTTAGCCAGCCGGTTCTCCCCATTCCGTTCCCGGGCGACAACGCCTTCGGTCGAAGGTCTCTCCTCAATATCACCCTTTCCCTGAAAGTACCGCTCCCCCGACCCCTGCGACATAGCCGAAAGCGAACCCATGCCACGGTAAGTCTTGAAGCTCCGTCCCTGGTAAAGGATCGTTTCCCCCGGGCTCTCATCAACGCCGGCAAACAACGAACCAATCATGACCACATTCGCACCCGCGGCAATCGCCTTGGTCACATCGCCCGAGTACTTGATACCCCCGTCGGCAATCACAGGAATGTCATGCTCCCGCGCCGCCCGGTAGCACTCGCTGATTGCGGTGATTTGCGGCATCCCGGCGCCCGTAACCATACGCGTGGTGCAGATGGACCCGGGACCGATCCCCACCTTGACCGTATCCGTCCCGGCATCGATCAACGCCTTGGCTCCTTCATAAGTGGCCACATTTCCAGCCATCAACGCCACATCGGGAAAACGCTTCTTCACCGCCCGAACCGCCTCCAGCACCCGTGTCTGGTGACCGTGCGCCGAGTCAATGGTGAGCACATCGACCCGAAAACGAATCAACTCCGCGGCCCGCTCCAGAAAATCACCCGTAGCGCCAATCGCGGCGCCTACCCGCAGACGGCCCTGGTCGTCTTTCGCAGCGTTGGGGTACTTCAGCTTCTTCTGGATGTCTTTAACGGTAATCAGACCCTTGAGCTCATAGTTGCCGTTGACCACCAGCAGCTTCTCCACCCGGTGCTTGTGCAGGATCTTTTCCGCCTCTTCGAGCGTTGTTCCCACAGGAACCGTGATCAGGTGCTCCTTGGTCATCACATCGCCGATTGGAATATCGGTGCGGGTCTCAAACCGCAGGTCCCGGTTGGTGAGAATGCCCACCAGCTTCTTCCCCTGGGTCACCGGGACCCCGGAGATTTTGTAGCGCCGCATCACCTCCAGCGCATCGGAAATCAGCTGCTGCGGCTCAATGGTGACCGGGTCGACGATCATGCCACTCTCCGACCGCTTGACCTTGTCCACCTCGCTGGACTGCTGCTCAATGGTTAAATTGCGGTGAATCACCCCCAATCCGCCCTGCTGCGCCATGGCAATCGCCAGGCGCGACTCGGTCACCGTGTCCATGGCAGCCGAAAGCAGGGGAGTATTCAGGGAAATCGAGCGAGTGAGCAGGGTCTGCGTACTTACTTGGGCAGGAACAACATCGCTATATGCGGGGACGAGCAGAACGTCGTCAAAGGTAAGAGCTTCCGGTACTGGTATCTGAATCATAAAATGGCGTTATGGTTAATCCTATAACCTACTGGACAGCCGCGCCGAACCGTTGAATTTCCTCGGAAATCGGCGTATCTTTAAGAAGCAGACGAATTTGTCCCCTGGCTTCGCCTTTGGCACTGCGGAGAAACACGGAGAAATGAGTGGGCGAAAGCCCACTTTTCTTTTGGGTGCGGCCCGGATTTCCTGCCACGCGGCAATCACCAACGGCAATGTATGCGGCTTTCCGTAAAGAAAGTCGCATGAAGTTCGTCAACGCTAACAATCTTGACAGGAAATCCGGGGGCCCGGATTTCCTGCCACGCGGCAATCACCAACGGCAATGTATGCGGCTTTCCGTAAAGAAAGTCGCATGAAGTTCGTCAACGCTAACAATCTTGACAGGAAATCCGGGGGCCCGGCCCCGTGGCGGCGCCTTTAATTGAAGCGGCAATTATGGCATTAAGTATCGAAGAAATCCGTTGTACGGCGGATCGGGTGGCGGCATCGCACGGGCTGGACGTGGTGGAAATCGACTACCTGGGTGGCAGCAAGCATCGGGTTTTGCGGGTATTTATCGAGCAAAACGCAGAACAACGCGCCCGCCGCGCCCACGAAGCGAGCGAACAAAACCTGTTGGGCCACCTGGGAGCGGAAGGCATTGCGCTTGACCAGTTGGCCTGGGTGACGCACGAGGATTGCGAACGGTTCAGCCGGGATTTTGGCACCGTGATCGATGTGGAAGGGCTCGTCCCAGTGGACGGTTACACCCTGGAAGTCTCCTCCCCGGGGTTGGACCGCAAGCTGGCAACGCGGGCCGATTACGAGCGTTTCCAGGCCAGTCTGGTCAAGCTGCAGACCTTTACTCCGGTCGCAGGCAACCGTCACTGGCTGGGAAAGCTCACAGAGGTGAGGCCGGAGGGGATCGTGCTCGACCTGACGGCAAAGAAGCAAAAAACGAGCAAAAAGGGGCCGGCGCCGGTACAGACCATCGAGATTGCATTTGCCAATATCGAAAAGGCAAACCTGGCCCCCGAAATCTAGAGCGAATAGGTAAAAGAGAAAACCATGGCGAGTGTTCTTTATCAAAGCATCGAAGCGTTGAGCCGGGACAAGGGAATTGATCCGCAGATCGTGGTTTCCGCGGTGGAAGATGCCATCGCGCTGGCCACCCGCAAGTACTACAAGACCCAGGAGAACATGCGGGCCGAACTGGACCGGGAATCGGGTGAGATCCGGGCCTACGTTTATAAAACAGTGGTGGAAGCTCCCGAACAGCTCGAAGATCCCGTCAACCAGATCACCCTCGACGACGCCCGGGCTCTGGCGCCCGAAGTCGAGACCGGCGGCGAGATCCGCTATTACAAGCCGACTGACGTCCTGGGCCGCATCGCCGCCCAGATGGCCAAGCAGGTCATTTTCCAGAAGGTCCGGGAAGCCGAGCGGGACACGGTCTATAAGGAGTACGCCCATCGTCTGGGCGAGGTGCTGAACGCTACCGTGAAACGCCTCGAACTGCAGGACGTAATTTTCGACCTGGGAAAAGCCGAAGCCAGGATGCCAAAGCGGGAACAATCACGGCTCGAACAGTTCGCCATCGGCGAGCGCGTACGCGTAGTCCTGCAACGGGTAGACCGCGCCGCCAAGGGCCCCCAGGTGATCGTTTCTCGTGCCGTGCCGGAACTGGTGCAAAGCCTCTTCCAGAGCGAAGTACCGGAGATTTACGACAACACCGTGGTCATCCGGGCCATCGCCCGCGAAGCCGGGGAGCGCACCAAGATCGCCGTCCTCTCCCGGGACAAGGATGTAGACCCGGTAGGCGCCTGCGTGGGCATGAAGGGCATGCGCGTACAGTCCATCATTCGCGAACTGCGCGGCGAAAAGATCGACATCATCGAGTTCAGTGAAGAAATCACCACCTTTGCAGAAAAAGCCTTGCAGCCTGCCAAGGTGAGCCGGGTAAGCATCACAGACCTTGGAGAGAAGCAGATTGAAGTAATTGTTGACGACTCCCAGCTTTCCCTCGCCATCGGCAAAAAAGGCCAGAACGTGCGCTTGGCCGCCAAGCTGTTGGGCTGGAAAATCGACATCAAGAGCGAGGAAGAGAAGCGCCAGGAAGTCGAGCAGCAGATGCAAGCCATGAGCGGCGGCCCTTCGACGCCGATCGAGCAGGTAACCGAGCTGGGTGAGCAGATCATCCAGAAGCTGGTGGTTGCCGGCATCACTACGGTGGAAGCACTGGCCGACATGACGCCGGAGCAACTGGAAGAAATTCCCGGCATCGGAGAAAAGACGCTGGAGAAGATCAGCCTGGCGGTCCGCCACTATTTCGGTGAATACGAGCCCGGCGAAGAGCGCCCCGCCGCGGAGGCAGCCAAGTCGGACGAAGAGCTGGTCGCAAAAGCCCGGGCGATCGAAGATGCCCAGGTGGCGGAGGAGATCGACGCTCTTACCCTCGATCAGGAGGGCGAGCGGGAAGCTCCCGACACCGTGGACGGATCGGGCCGCCTCAGCGATGACGTCGCTCGCATGCGCATGGAAGAACTGACGGAGTCGGGCCCTGACCTTGACGACATCGGAGGGGTTTCTGAAGCCCCGGGGCAGGAAGATGTCAGCAAGACGTTGGCCAGCCACGTCCCAAACTATGAGATAGCCCGGTCGGAGACCCTCGGTGAAGGGAACGTGGAAGAACCCAGTCAGGAAACACTGCAGGATCGGAAGGTAGACGAAGGTGGAGTTTAAATACCCCACCGCGTGGTTGAGTAACGCAATTCCACGTTTTCAGAGGATAATAAATAGACCTGTCAATCCCACAGCCGTGAGGTCGCAATGAAAGTCTGATTGGCTGGGGGTACGACACAAAGGGACGGATGAGCAAAGTTCGGATTAACGATTTAGCACGCGAATTGGAAGTGAAGAGCAGGGCGATCCTCGATGCCCTGACGCACGTCGGCGTGACCGAGAAGAAAACACACTCCAGCTCGTTGGAAGAAGATGAAGCTGAGCGGGTGCGCCAGCACTTTCAACGTAGTGGGAAGAACGGCGCCGGGGCGACGAGGGCAGCAGACAGCGAGCCGAAGCCGAAGATCGACTGGTCTCGAGTTTCGAAGCCGGGCGACGCGGCCAAGGCAATTCTGCAGCGAAAAGATGAAGCTACCGCCGTAGTCCAGCGGCCTCCCGCTCCCCAGGCATCGCAACCCCAGGCGTCTCAGGCCCCGGTGGCCAGGCCCGCGGTTCCAGTCCGTCCTGTAGGCTCCGGCGGCCCGGTGGCCAGCCCGCCGCCAGGCCAGGGAACGAGTCCGGCCGTAGGTGTTTCGCAACCGCCATCAGCATCGGTGCCGCGTCCCGCTCCGAGCGCGCCGCCGGCCGTCGCAGCCTCGACTGCACCGAGCCAGCTAGCGCCTCCTGTCCAAACTGCACCCAGCCAAGGCTTACCCGGCCAGCAGCGTCCCAACCTGGGCGGGCAAGGTCAGCGTCCTTCCGTACCGCCTCCGCCCGCGCCGCGAAGGATCGTTCCTCAGCCCCGGCAGGAGCCGCGAATC
>Ga0182024_10020324_pt1 | contig 12145 bp, 13 predicted proteins | sample P32metaG_FD_120480 | JGI IMG/M metagenome (GOLD analysis project Ga0182024, IMG submission 120480) | Permafrost microbial communities from Stordalen Mire, Sweden - P3-2 metaG (Illumina Assembly) | ecosystem: Environmental > Terrestrial > Soil > Wetlands > Permafrost | place: Sweden: Stordalen...
CATCTCTCGCTATGTTGCGCTGCTGTCGCAATTCGATCGCGACCGCCAGACATTCCGCTAATTCCTCAGGTGTTGATGAGTCGTTGAGGTCCTTCTCCGCGCTGAGCTGGACCCCAAAGCCAACACCCTTGTCGCTGGCAAAGGGAATACCGTTCACTGTTTCACCGCCGCCGTAACCGGCTAAACCGATAGAAGGCTCACGGAGGTCAACGATGAACGCCGTACGGCGTCCTTCGAACCAGATTTCAATGATGTCGCGGTTGACGGGCATCAGCCTCGCCTCAAAACCGGGATTGAGGCGGCGGATACGCTCGTTGATCGGGTTGAGGTCGAAGCCCACAACTACTTCTCCACCAAAAGTCACCGTGGTAATGATCTATAAGATACTGACTCTTATATCAGAATCTGGGATCAAGCGCTCGAAAACGTCATTCATCCGGGGAATGCGGGCTGATACCAGTTCATTCCCTTTGCCTCGACCTCATCGCTGATCTTTGGGACTTTTGAAACGGTGCCGTTCATGGTCTTCCATGAGGGTGACGACGGCTTTTGCCCCCCAGTCGAGGATCGCTTGCAAATCCACATCGAGATCGCGGTCCCAATTTCCCGTGGCGGCGTGGATTTGCTTTTTTGCCGGGGCAAAGCGTGAGGCCGAGCTTTGCACCATCGGCAAACGCGATCGCGTCAATCCGCAGTGGGTGCGTTCGTGCTCGTCTTTGCCATCTGTCGCCCCCCCCGGATTTGTGGGCTGTGACCGCGAAACAAACTCAATCGGAATCATCTGCCAAGCGGCCTGCCGTTTGATACACCCGCCGTCCGGATCCCACCCGTCATCGTCTTCATCAATGGGCCGCGCGAGAAGCCCCACCCACTACATATAGGACTGTCCCGTCTCTCACGGGTTGATTCCGTTGCTCTTTCTGCTGATGGTCGTGTCACGCGCCGGTAGTGTCCTAATTTGGGGAATTATGCATTTGACGTAGGGGATGCTATAGGTAGTATCCCCGCGACAGGCCGGCGCAAGGCGGGTGCGCCTTGAGCGCCCCGCTTTCACCTGGGGAAATCAGGATCGAAATCAGCAAGTGTCTGAGTAACGCCCGCCTTGATTTCCTCAAGCGTCTCTATGACGGGACACCCCTCATCGAACAGGTATGTTGATGGAAATCTGGTAATACACATCCATTTCTTTTCCCCACAAGGTGGTTGGTGCGCGACGTACGTAAGCGCCCCAGGACTCGCCTTCTCTAAGCGGGGCTGTATCGATACGTATCTGCGCTCTAATTCGGATCAATTCATTATGTTTGTCCATGTTGGAGATATTACGAAGAATAGTCGTCCAGTGAACTCGGTTGTACGGCTGAAGCCGCTCAATCATTGCCCGATGGGTGCAATTGATATGTTTGAGCCAGGTCTTTTCCCTACACGGAAACATCTTTGGATCTGTTTCAAAAGGGAATTGCGCAAAGCTTGGTCGCTTTCGGTTATCGAGGAGGCTAAGAGCGACTATGAGATAATCCAGCGCGCAGCGCAGGTTATAACAAATCTCACCAATGAGAATGGCACCGAGGCTTGGAACCACAAGTGTCTTGGGATATCGCCACCCTACGATGCCGTGAGGCGGATTGGAGTCATACTCGGGCTTGAAGCGGTAGCGTTCCGCCAAAGTGAAAGAGGAAAGGGCAGCATTCAGATTGACAAGGTGTTCTTCTGCCCTGGCTACACGAAGGAAAGCGCTATGGAGGCCGTGACGGGGTGTGGTAGCCTTCATGGGTGAGGCCAGACGATCAATACTGCGATGAGGAAGCGGCGCGGCGCAGCGACGAGCTGTTGAAGCACATGCTCAACAGGCCGCCGCAACCGCACGCTACTCATCGTCCGGGCCGGCCTCGAAGTCGAAAACCAACTGCCTCGGATCGGGTGCGTCGGGCAAAGGGGCAAGCCCCCGCCCGCGATAATACCTAGCCTGCCGCCTAGGCATCGGTTCCGTTAGTTTCTTGATAAGTCATCCGTTTGCCGACCGTGCCAAGCAACAGCTTTTCGGCGCGCTCTGAGTCGGTCACTCCCAATGCGATACGCTCGTTGTAGCGAAAATCGAACTCCGCGAGATACCGCTTCAAATGCTGCTGGCTGACGTGGTGATAGACGCCATTGATGCCGCGCTTGAAGATCGAAAAGTAGCCTTCAATCGTGTTGGTGTGGATTTCGCCGCGCACGTATTCACCGATGCTGTGGTTGACCATGCCGTGCTTTTCAAACCCTCGCCCGAGGCTCTTGGCGGTCGCGCCTTCGTCGGTCATGACAAAGGTCGCCTCATGAACCTGCGCCGTGAGGATTGGGCGCAGCGTGGCTGCTGTCACCGTGGGGACGTGGTGCGACCGGACTTTGCCGCCGCGCTCGACCAGCGAGAAAACGGCTTCTTTGCCGGCTCCGCCCGTTCCGACGTGCTGGCGCTTGCTGCGATGTTTGTTCTTCTCCAAACCGCCCACGAACGTCTCGTCGATTTCCACTGTCTTGCCTTCGCCGCCTAGCGGGCCAGCATCCTCGGGGTGCAGTTCCCGCATGCTCTCGCGAATGCGGTGCATCATGAACCAAGCCGTGCGATAGGAGCCGAACCCGAGCATCCGCCAAAGCTGATGCGCGCTCACGCCTTTCTTCGATGACGACATGAGGCGGATCGCCAGAAGCCACTTGTGCATCGGAATGTGCGACCGCTCAAAAATCGTTCCGATGGTCGCGGTAAACGGCTTGTCGCAAGCGCGGCAATTGTAGAGGCCGGGCCGAGTGGTCTTGCCCTTTAACTCCGTCGCTTCGCCCACCACGCCGCAATGTGGGCAGATTGGGCCATCGGGCCAACGCGACGCCTCGTAGTGCCGCCGTGCGGCTTCTTCATTGTTGAAAATCGGGTCGGTCAGATCGACATTCATGGTCAGGCTCCGTTCTGACCACATACTACCAGTTGGGGTTCCTACGTCAAATGCATAATTCCCTAATTTGGGCAATTATCACCTTTACATAACTCGCTCAATATGGTGTAATGCCCTCAGTTCAAAGGGATTACGCGATGAGCGACCTTTCCAAGCCTCAGTTCCACGACGAGACCGCAGCCCGCGAATGGCTTGAAAACGAGCTATGGCCGGATGGTCCCGTTTGCCCGCATTGTGGCGTGGTCAATCAGGCGACGCTGCTACAGCACGGGACCAAGCCGCGCAAAACCGAACCCGAGAACAAGAGGCCGCATCGCGCCGGTCTCTATCAGTGCAACGCCTGCCACGAGCCTTTCACGGTCACAGTCGGCACGCTGTACGAGCGCAGCCATATCCCGCTCAACAAATGGCTTGCCGCGACGCACTTGATGATGGCGAGCAAGAAAGGCATGTCGGCTCTACAGGTCAGCCGCATGATCGGCATCAGCTACAAGTCGACCTGGTTCATGTGCCATCGCATCCGCGAAAGCCTCCGCGAAACCAAGCTCACCGAGCCGCTCGGCGGACAGAACAAAGTCGTCGAGATCGACGAGACGTTCGTTGGCGGTTTAGAAAAGAACAAGCATCGCAGTAAGAGACAGCATGTCGGCACCGGCGGAGCCGGCAAGGGAAGCCGTCTTCTCATTGGTCGAGCGCGGCGGCAAGGTGCGGTCGCACCATGTTCCAGTCGTGACGGCGGCCACCCTGCGCCCGATACTCACGGCTCAGGTACATGAGGCTACCTTCGTCATGACCGATGAGGGCGCGACCGCCAAGAGCCTCGGGCGCGGCTTTGAGAAGCACGGCATGGTCAACCACAGCATCGGCGAATACGTGCGTGGCGACATCCATACCAACACCATCGAAAGCTACTTTTCGATCTTCAAGCGCGGCGTCATGGGCACCTATCACCACGTCAGCCAGCAGCATTTGAAGCGCTACCTCGCCGAGTTCGACTACCGCTACAACGAGCGCATCGCCCTCGGGGTCAGCGATGGCCAGCGTATGACGAAATCGGTCAAGGGCATCGTCGGCAAGCGGTTGACCTATCGGCGGACTAGGCGGCAGCAAGAAAACGACAACGCCATCCCGTTCTAAGTGCGTTACGCGCCGGGGTGCACCTGAGATTGCGCCCAAGGCGCAGCTATCGTTCCCCTTTATGGACGAGATATAGGGCGCAGACTCGCATTTTCGTGCAAGGCGTGGTAGCGATAGAAGGGTGAGCGGTCGGGTGATCTGACCCGACCGCTCTACGCCTCGCGATGATTCTGAGCCGCCGCGAAGCGCAATCCAGACCTTTACCGGAACGGCGGCTCAGTCCCTTTAAAGGAGCCGTCAGTCATGGCTGATTTCATCCATGCGCAAGAAAATCTAGAAGCGGACGACGTTGTCGTTGTCAATTCGTCGCATCAGTGCAACGTCCTTCTTATGGACGACTACAATTTCCGCTGTTATAGAAGCCGAGGCCGATTCCACCATTATGGTGGTTTCTACAAGATGTTTCCAGTGAGGATCGGTGTCCCCCATTCTGGTCATTGGAACGTTGTCATAGACCTCGGGGGCGGCCAGGCCAACATCAGCTACAGCATCAACTACTTCAAGGCTGCCGCCTAGCTGTCCTTCCGCTTCCGCCAGGGCCGCGCGCAGCGCCGCGATGATGCCGGAGAGCACCGCCGGCTGTCTTGTCGCAGTGCCTTGCGGCCCCGGCCCACGCGACCAAACGAGTTCACCGGCGGTATCGGCTACAGAAACCTTCATGCCCACGTCCTGCCCTTGTGAACGCGGCCCTTCCGATGCTGGCCGCTGTTTCGCTTTTGTGGTTTGTGCGGCGCGGCGTTGCGCTGGCGTCCTTACCTCAGCGTTTTACCGCTCTCTCCATCCCTTTACAGCCATGCACTCGCGGATGAAAGCAGGGCCGCGAATTGCTTGACCGATACCATCGTTGGGCCAGGTTTGCATCATGTCGCGGTTGCACTCGTATTGATCGCCCTGGAACGTGGCCTGGGTGGCACGAGGTAGAGTCGGCTCGAAAACCATCGGATGGGCGCAACCTGACAGGGCAAGTGCCGCGATGATGGCGATCGTTGCGATCTTCTCGTGCCGCTTCATGAGCCGCCCTTCCGTGGTGGAAGCCGCGCTGCTACGCGGCCCCTCGATGCTGGCCGCTCCTTCGGCTTCGGTGTCGGCTCGCCGCGATGCTTCGGCCCGCTCTTTGCCGCCGCATGGACCGCTTGCCGGAATCTCTCCCAACCATCGGGGTGAAGCTCAACGTCGGCGCTTCGCTCAATCTTCGTGCCGCTGTCTTTGGGGGTCGCCATGCCCAATGCTACACCGCCAGACCAAGATCCCCTAGAGGCGACGATCGCCCCGTTCTACCGGGCGATCGGCAAGGCGACTGTGCGATGGCAGCACGTCGAAGCCGGCCTATTTGTGCTCACCCACGCGATCCTTGGAACGGACAACAAATTCTCATCCGTCGTGTTTTTCCACATACAGAGCGCCGATGCCAAAGTTCAACTCGTTGACCGATTGTGCCGCGCCTATTTCGACGAAGGCATCGTTGACGAATGGGGCGAGATACACAAAGACCTCCGGGACGCATTGCCGTTTCGCAACGCAATGGCTCATTGGGAGGCCAATTTCATTATCGATCCCAGCTTCCTGGAATTGGGTGAACCGCCGATCGCTCTAACGCGGCATCATCTCGATATCAGGTCTGAGGCGGATACAAGGGTCTTGTCGACCTCAACGGCAACCGAGGTAGCTGACGAATACCTCGTCTTAGCTGGCCGTTTGCTGCGCTTTGTGGCGGCCCATTTCTCGATTGAAAAGCTGCGCGCAACGCACCTTCAGCCACGATTGCTGCAGTACCTGGAGAACATTCAAACTGATCCTCCAGCACCTCTGCCGCCGCGGCGACCATCTCCGGCGTCACCGCCTCGGCGGTCGCGCCGCCGAACGGAACGCCGGCGGCGCTAGTCCCTTTTCGATTTTGTCGAGTGCCGGCCTGTCCGCTATCATCTACCATATCTCGCACCTATTACGCAAAAGTGATAATTCCCCTAATTTGATCCCGATCATCGGTCTCGGGAACGCGCGGACGCACGAATGTCGGACCAGATCTTAAGATAGTTGCGCGCGCGAACCTGCGCCGGCTGATACAGCGGCTTGCATGGCTTACCCGATCCCTTTGTGATCTTCATCCAGCCGGTGTGCGCGATCTCCGTCCTAACTTTTCCGATCATTGCCAGCTGATCCCACAAACTCGCCCTCGGATCGGAGCGGCGGATCGACACTGTGCCGCCGTTCTCGATTTTCAGGAGAGTTTTTTCCCTAATTCTGATGGTCATGGATTGGCCCAATGCTCGACGGCTTCCTTGATCTGATCGGCTTCAACCTCGGCCATTTATGCCCTATATCATGAGCTGATGCCGGCGGCCACGCCACCGGGAGCTACCCCGGCGATGGAAGCCAGGGTGAGCAATCGGTTAGTCAGCAAGAAGGAGCTTCGACAACTCGTCCTCTACAGCCCCCCAGCATATTCAGCGCCTCGAAGACGCCGGACGGTTCCCTAAACGCGTGCGTCTGGGCACCGGGCCGCGTTGCCGGGTCGGATGGGTCGAGCAGGAGGTTGCGGACTGGCTCAAGGAGCGCATCCAACGGCGCGACACACCCACCGACGACTCCCCGACTGAGAAGTAGGGGAGCGGGGGTGGTTCGAGGTGCACACTCGGCCGCCCCTTTCTCATGCTCAAGGGTAGATGCTGTAGATCAAATCAGACGCTCGGCACCCATGTGATAAATGGCCGCTCACATCCACAACGGCCGCTCGTCGGCGGTGACCTGTTCGGCAGGTGATGCCCCTCTTCGGCCATTGGCGGACGGCACCCGGGCCGTCTCAGTTGGGTGGTGGCTACCTGTCCTTGCGACTCGCGGTGTCCACGGTCCGCTATCCGATCCCAGAGCGGACTTTCGGCCACGATTCCACGCGCTATGACATCCCGATCATCCGGGCGAAGGCCGGGATCCATCTGGGTGCGTCAACAGGATTTCGCTAGTCTCGGTGGGACAGTTCAGCTGCTGGGTGGCGATCCGGCGCTCCGAAGAGCGAGTATCTCATACAACTCAGCACCCGTCTTGGCTGCGCGTAGCTGCGCGGCTGCGTCCCGGTCCCGCAGCCGGCGCGACACGCAGGCTAGCGCGGCCAGATGATCGTTGCCTACCTCGTCCGGGATCAGCAGCAGAAACACCAGATCAACCGGCCGCTCATCAATGGCAGTAAAGTCGATCGGTCGCTCCAACCGGGCAAATAGCCCGAAGAAGTCGTGTAAGCAACCAATGCGGGCATGCGGCACGGCGATCCCTTGCCCAACCCCCGTCGAGCCGAGCGCTTCCCGGGCCTCCAGCGCATCGAGGATCGTTTGCGGATCCATCGCCAACAGCGTCGCAGCGCGCTGCGACAGATCGCGCAGCAGCTGCGCCTTGGCGCTGACCCGCAGGGCGGCGATCACACGGTCGGGGGCGATAAGATCGGTGATGTTCACCAGGGTCGCGCCTTTCTGTGAATAATTGCTGGAGGCACGATCAATCCGCCGCCCGCATTCGATAGCCGACACCCTGCTCGGTCAGGATGTATTGGGGCTGCTCCGGGTTTGCTTCGATTTTTTGGCGCAGCGCGCGTATGTAGATGCGCAGATATTGGATCTGCCCCTCGCCGCCCCAGACCTCGCGCAGGATGAACCGATGCGTCAGCACCTTGCCGGCATGGGCGACGAACAGGCGCAATAGATCGTATTCCCGCGGCGATAGCTTCACCTCGACTCCCCGCTCCGTGACGATGCGGCGCACGAGATCGACCGTAAGCTCGCCGCAGCGGAACACCGGCCGCTCTCCCTCCTGTTGCAGCCGATGGCGTACCGCAGCGCGGATGCGCGCGAGCAGTTCATCGATACCGAAAGGCTTGGTGACATAGTCGTCGGCACCCAGGTCGAGCGCCTTCACCTTGCCGGTTTCGTCGGTTCGGCTCGACAGCACGACGATCGGCACGGTGGAACCTTGACCGCGCACTCGCTCGATGATGTCGAACCCGCTGATGTCCGGGAGGCCAAGATCGAGGACGAGGATGTCGATGGGACCGCGGCGTAGACCCTCCAGCGCAGCTGTTCCATTCTCCGCCTCGGTGACGTGATAGCCCTGCGCCGTGAGACTGGTCCCCAGGAAGCGGCGTATAGCGGGTTCGTCGTCGACGACCAGCACCTTGAGCGGAGCGGCCTTTGCCATCATGCGGCAATGTCCTGCAATGCTTCCTGCCCGGCCGGAACCGGAAAGCTGATCGTGAAGATGGCGCCGCGCCGATCTTCGCGGTTGCCGGCGACGATCGTCCCGCCCATCGCCTCGACAAACCCCCTGCAGATGGCAAGACCAAGGCCGGTTCCGGTTCCGGCCCGCCGGCTGTCCACCGCCTGCACGCGGTAGAACTTGTCGAAGATCCGTTCCAGATCCTCGGGCGGAATGCCCTGACCCTCGTCCATTACCTGGAGGTGCACGGTATCGCCGTCCCGCCGTGCCGAGAGCCGGACCTCCGTGCCGGCGGGGGCATATTTCGCGGCGTTGTCCAACAGGTTGAACAGCACCTGCTCGAAGAGGACGGGGTCAAGCTTCAGCATCGGCAGGTCGGCGCTGAGACTGGCCGTTACCCGATGCTTCGCCAATACCTTGCCGGACCGCTCCAGAGCGCTGCCGACGATGTCGCCGACATCGATGAAATCGGCATGCGGCTGCACCGCACCCGCCTCAATGCGTGTCATGTCGAGCAGGTTCGCGATGAAGCGGTTGAGTCGCTCCGATTCCTCCTGGATCGTCCCGATCAGCTCGTCCTGTGCCGCCTCGTCGAGCGTGTGACGATAGTTCCGCAAGCTTGTCGCCGAGCCCAGGATGGAAGCGAGCGGTGTCCGCAAATCGTGGGAGAGCGAGGTGAGCAGCGCCGAGCGCAGCCGCTCGGTCTCCGCCGCCAGCCGCGCCTGATCGACATCCTTGGCCAGGGATACCCGCTCGATGGCAAGTGCAGCCTGGTCGGCGAGCGCATCGAGCAGACGGCTCTGGTCGGGCGTCAGCAGTGGGCCCTCACGGTCATTGTCGAGCCCGATCACCCCAACTGGCCCGCGCCCGGTACGCATCGGCAGAAACAATCGCTTCGCGCCGGGCAGGGTGTCCGCGCCGCGGCCCGCCGCCCGATTGCTCTGCCAGGCCCATTTGGCCGCCGCGAGATCGGCCTCGTCCAGCGTGTCCTCGGGCGGATAGCCGGCCTGCACCGCGATGCTCTCGCCTTCCGGCAGCAGCAGCACGACGCGCACCTTGAGCATCAAAGCAATCTGGTAGGCGGTCGCCCACAAGAGGTCCTCGAGATCGACAGCGACGGCAAGCTTGCGGCTGAACAGGTACAAATCCTCGGTCGTCGTCGCGTGCTGGCGGGCGGCAAAAGCCTGGGCACGCACGCGCGCGGTAAGATTGCTCGCAATCACCGCGACTACGGCGAATGCGACCAGCGCGACAACATTCTCCGGGTCGGCGATCGTGAAGGTGTAGAGCGGCGGCAGGAAGAAGAAGTTGTAGGCGAGCACGCTTGCCAAACAGGCGAACAGCGATGGCCATAATCCGTAGGTGACCGCGCTCGCCAACACAGCCGTCAAGAAAACGAGAGCGATATTGGATATGCCGAGCAATTGCTGCAGTCCGAGCCCGAGCGCGAGCGCCGCGGCGACCATGCCGATGCTGCCGGCATAAGGGATGACGTCAATCGCTTCCTGGCTCGGCGCGGTTGCCACGCCGCCGCCTGGCTCGCTCACCGGCGGTTCGGGCTCGCGCTGCTCGGCGATCACGTGGACGCTGATGTCGCCCTCGCTCTTGATCAGCTGGTATGTGACCGATCTGCGGAACGGCGCCGACCAGCGCCAGGCAGGCGGCCTGGCGACGACCACATGGGTGAAATTGTTCGCCCGCGCGTAGTCGACGATGGCAGTCGCCACATCGGTTCCGGGGACGGTCACCGCTTCGCCGCCGAGCCTTTGCGCAAGGCGTAGACAATCCGCGATCCGGTCCCTTGCGGCCTCTGCGAGCCGCTGCGACGCCGAGGTCTCGACGTAGATGGCCGACCATGGCGCGCGCAGGCGGTCGGCAAGACGCCGGGCGTAACGGACGACCGATGCGGAACTCGGCTCCTCGCTGACGCAGACCAGCACCCGCTCACCCGCGGCCCAAGGACCCGAGATGGCGTGCGCGCGCATATAGCTGAGCATCTGCTGATCGACCCGCTGCGCGGTGCGGCGCAGCGCCAGTTCGCGCAGCGCGGCCAGGTTGCCTGGCCGAAAATAGTGGCGAACGGCACGCTCCGCCTGCCTCGGCACATAGACCTTGCCTTCATTGAGCCGTTGGATGAGATCCTCGGGCGTGAGGTCGACAACCTCAACTTCGTCGGCTCGATCGATGACCGAATCGGGAACAGTTTCGCGCACGCGAATGCGGGTGATCCGGGCGACGATGTCGTTCAGGCTTTCGACGTGCTGGATATTCAGGGTTGTGTACACGTCGATGCCGGCGTCAAGCAGCTCCTCTACATCCATGTAGCGCTTGGGATGCCGGCTGCCGGGCGCGTTCGTATGGGCGAACTCATCGACCAGCACCAACGCCGGCCGGCGCTTCAGGATAGCGTCAAGATCCATCTCCTCAAGCCAGTGCCCCTTATATTCGACCCGCCGGCGTGGGATGATTTCGATGCCTTCAAGCAGCGCCTCGGTCTCTCTCCGGCCGTGCGTCTCAACGATGCCGACGACCACGTCCGTCCCGTCGCGCCGTTTGGCCTGGGCCGTCATCAGCATCTCGAAGCTCTTACCGACCCCCGGCGCTGCTCCGAGGAAAATTTTGAGGCGGCCGCGACCCTCCTGTGCAGCTTGTTGGAGCAGCGCATCAGGTGAGGGGCGATTGTCCCGGGTTGCTCCGCTATCCATCGTGAAAAACGCCTCGCGCCTTCTCGTCTCGCCCGTCAGAGTAGTCGGATGGTTGAAGATTGTCGCTTGCGCATCGAGGCCCAAGGCGGGCGGTTAGGCCGGCAATGCCGCGCTCCCAAACGCCAAACCACCCGGCGTCTCACCCGTTAAAACTCGGCCTATTTGCTGGTGATCGCGTCGAGCGCCAGGTTGAGCTTCAGCACATTGACGTGCGGCTCGCCGATGATACCGAGGAAGCGCTCTTGGGTGTTGTCGGCAACAAGTCGCCGCAGCTGATCCTCCGACAGAGAACGGGCCTTGGCGATGCGCGGCAGTTGGAACAGCGCGCCCGCGGGCGTGATGTCGGGATCGAGGCCGCTCGCCGAGGTCGTCACCAGATCGACCGGGACCGGCATCGACGGGTTCTCGGCGTGCAGTTTGGCGGCATCTTCGGTGACGCGGTCGATCAGCGCTTTCGAAGTCGGCCCTGCGTTGGAGCCGCTCGAATTGTCGGCGGCGTAAGGCACGGGGATCGTCTTTGTCGGATCCTTCGGATCGGGCTCGGTCGTGGCGGACGGCCGGCCATGGAAATACTTGTCGTCGGTAAAGTTCTGGCCGATCAGCTGGGATCCGATGACCTTGCTATCCTTCTCGATCAGGCTGCCGTTGGCCTGATGCGGAAAGACCAGTTGCGCGATGCCGGTCATGCCAAGGGGGTAGATCAAGCCGGTGATCACTGTCATGGCGACGATCATCACGATCGCGGGGCGAATTTCTTTCAACATGGGAGGATGTCCTAGAGGCTTAGGCCAAGCCGACGGCGGTGACGGCGAGATCGATCAGCTTGATGCCGATGAACGGCACGATGATCCCGCCGATGCCGTAGACCAGGAGGTTGCGGCGCAGAATACTCGCGGCTCCGACCGGGCGGTAGGTGACGCCGCGCAGCGCCAGTGGGATGAGGGCGATGATGATCAGCGCATTGAAGATGATCGCCGAGAGGATCGCACTGTGCGGCGTTGCCAAATGCATGACGTTGAGCGCCTGCAGCTGCGGGTAGAAGACGACGAACATCGCCGGAATGATGGCGAAGTACTTTGCCACGTCGTTGGCGATCGAGAAGGTGGTCAGCGCGCCGCGGGTCATCAGGAGCTGCTTGCCGATCTCGACGATCTCGATCAGCTTCGTCGGGTCGCTGTC
>Ga0182024_10020325_pt1 | contig 12145 bp, 10 predicted proteins | sample P32metaG_FD_120480 | JGI IMG/M metagenome (GOLD analysis project Ga0182024, IMG submission 120480) | Permafrost microbial communities from Stordalen Mire, Sweden - P3-2 metaG (Illumina Assembly) | ecosystem: Environmental > Terrestrial > Soil > Wetlands > Permafrost | place: Sweden: Stordalen...
CTGCCGGTCGCGTCTGATCGCCTCAATGTCGGACAGGTGCTGCACGAAGTCAGTTCGATCAAACGTCGGAGCGGCGCCGTCGTATTGGTCGATGAAACAGGCAGGATCAGCGGCATCTTCTCGGACGGCGACCTCAGGCGTGCCCTGACCAATGATGACGGGGCGGTGCTTCAGCGGCCCATCCGCGATCTGATGACGCGAAATCCCAAACGCATTCGCGGCGATCAACTGGCCAGCGAGGCCATTGCTCTCATGCGGCCGTTTCGAATCGACGAGCTTCCCGTCGTCGACGACGAGGACAAGCCGATTGGCATGATCGACATTCAGGACCTGGTCGTGCTGCGGATGTTGGATGTGGAGGGATGATTGTTGTTGGTTGTTGGTTGTCCCGATGAGGCTGCATTTGTGCGCGACACATAACGTACAAACTAACAACCCACAACTAACAACCCACAACCAACCAGCAACTAAACAACCAGCAACTAACGAGAATAAATGCGCTCTTACATCCTGGTCATCCTCTCCGCGATTTGCCTGGGTGGCTTGTTCGTTTTCGTTTGGACATTGCAGCCAGCGTCGAAGCAGGCGGCCAAGGTGCAGGCGCCGAGTTCGTTGCCGCCGGCAAACAATCACGAGGGATACGGTCCGATCAAGCCCGGCGATGTCGTTTGGATCAAGCAATACGATCGCGCCGGGCAACTGTCATCCCGGTTCAGCGGCGATCAGTATCTGCCGCAGCCCGATGGCACCGTGAAGGTGACTAATCCACGGGCCGAGTTCTTCCTGGCCAACCATCAGCGATTGCAGATCGACGGAATCGACGGAAACGTCGTGATGAAGGACGTGCCGAACCTCAGCCTCGGCGGGACGGGGGGTGGCGGCCCGCCCGCGCCGCCGAGCCGGGGCCGGCTGAATCACGTCACCGTCAAGCTGCTCGACGAGCTTACCAACGAAGAAATGCTCGTAATGAAGACCAACAACGTCGTCTTTGATAACGAGACCTTCCGCATCATTACCGAGGGGTATGAGGACACGCCGGGGCACCAGCTTGGTGACGACGAGGTGCCCGTTCACGTGACTGGTCGTATGCTTATGGAGGGGCGCGGGCTGACCGTGCGTTGGAACGACAAGGACGGCCGGCTGGAGCTACTGGAAATCGCCCACGGCGATTGGCTGGAGATCAAGGATCCGTCGAGCCTTTCTCCAAGCGGCGCGAAGATCACTCCCAAGACGACGGCTCCGCCGACCGCGCAATCGCGCCGGCCGCTGCCAGAAATGCTTGCCGACGCCGCTTCGGATGCGGGTGTCCAGATCCTGACTCATCACCCGCCCACTTCAAAACCTCAAACTTCCGATCCGGCGCACGTGTCGCATGCCGCAAGCGCTCCGATCTACCAAGCGAGCTTTTTCAATAACGTCCGGGTGAATCAGCCCGACGCCGAGGGTAAAGCAGACCAGGTGCGAATTGAGAACGTGGATCGAATGGATGTCGATTTTCTGATGAAGCAATCGACCCCCGGACCGGCGACTCAGCCCGCGCCAGCCTCGGCGGCGCCCGCGACGCAACCTGCGCCTTTAGCGATCCAACCCACGACCGCGCCCGCCGCGCCGGCCCCGGCAAAGGAGCCGCCGATCTTCATTCACTGGACCGGGCCTTTGCGCATCACCCCGGCCACGTCCGCGCCACCGGTGCCATTGCAGCCGGGCGATTCGTCGGTGCAGCTTGCCGGCGCGCCGGTGAAGATATTCCGCGTCGAACCCAAGGCCGCCGGGGCGGAAAACATCGAGTGCGCGACCGTGGTGTACGCGGCCGCCGGCGAGCGGGTCTGGCTGGGAAAGTCGGATCGCTGCCCCACCATCCTGATCGACAAAATTCCCGCGACCAGCGCCAAGGACCAGGGCGCGACGCACCTGGTTTCAAACGGGGCTGTGCAATATTCTCGCGCGGATGGGAAGGCGCTTCTCACCGGGCCAGGCAAAGCCAATGTTCCGTTGGAGCCCGATCCGAAGACGCCGCACCCGGAGTTGAATACCGCATGGACGAAACTGGCCGAGTTTGAGTTCACGCCTGAAGTGGCGGGCAAGCAGTCGTCAGTGAAGTTCGGCCATTTCGAGGGCGACGTGGACGTGCGGCATCCCAAGGTGACGTTGCAAAGCCAGGTGCTCGACCTGCTGTTCGATCCGCCGACAAAATCAGATGGAGCGGCGCCGACGACGCGGCCCACTTCATCGCAGCCGAACCTTCGTCAATTGATCGCGACGACCAGCGTCTTCTGCCAGGTGGAGGGAAGCGACGGCAAGAAAGAGAACATCAACAGCAACCGCCTGGTGCTCGACACCGAAAAGGCGGACGGCAAGCTCTACGCCCGACACATCAATGCCACCGGCAGCGTGCATGCCTATGGCGAGGACGAGCTGCGGGCGGAAATGGTGGACCTTCTGCTGAATCCCTCGACGAAGAAAGACGCGATTGCCACGGCCAAGAAATCAAGCGACGACACCGCCCAGGTCGAGCTGCAAAAGATGGTGGCCCATGAAAACGTGATCGCGCTCTCCAAGGACGGCAGCAAGGCGACCGGGGATGATCTGGTCGTGACAACGGTGGACGGCCAGCAGCACACCGTGCTGACCAGCCAGACCAATGCAACCGTGACGGACGTGAAGGGAAACATTGTCAACGGCAAGGAGATCCAGTTCGATTCCGGCGACGGTCGCGCGCATGTGGTCGGCCCCGGCTCGCTGCACGCGATCCAGCAGGCCAGCACAACGCAGCCGGCCCAGCCGGTGGATGTGGCGTGGCTGAATGGCGCGATCTTCGATGGCGCCGCCAACCGAATCGACGTAGACGGCTCGGTGAACGCCACCTCGACTGACAAAAAGGGGTTCGTCGACGTTGCCACCGGCCATCACATGCACATCGACCTGCGGCCCAAGCCGACGACGCAGCCGGCGGTGGCATCGGCCGTGCAGGCCAATGTTCACGCCGTGCCCACAACCGCCCCGACCTCGGCCAGCGGGAACCTGAAAATGGATCCGTTCAAGGGGAAGGAAGTTTCCGCGATCACCATTGAGACCGAGGCGAAGCTCACCTCGACCTTGCGCGACTCGGGCGGCGCAATCCTCCAGCAATTCGAGCTCGAGGGGCCGACGATCATCATCAACGAGTTGGCGCCTGACGGCACGCCGGCACGCACGATCACGGTGCCCGCCGCCGGGAAGATGCTGGCCCGCGACCACCGGCCCAAGGCCGAACAGGCCGTCGCGAACGATGACGCGGGCAGCGCGCGCGGCGCGACGGCATTTCAATGGAGCAAGCGCCTCACCTACGTCGAGGCGGCCCACCGATCTGACATGACGGGCCAGGTGGTCGTCGTTCACAAGGATGACGATCCGACTTCCGCGCCGGTCCGCATGACCTGCGAGCACGTAATCTCCGATTTCGAGCCCGCGCCCAAGCGCGCTGCGACTGAGAAGAAGCCGGGCGAGACTTCGCCGCAGATGCAGCTTCGATATCTCCGCGCGATGGGAAATCCGGTGGTCGTCACCCACGAGGCCGATGAGGTCATCGCCCAGGAGGTGGATTACGATCCCAAGACGCGCCTGCTGATTGCAACCGGTACGCAGCAGAACCCGGTGAACTTCACCAACGGTACCGCCGCCAGCGGGGTGGCTGAGCGGGTCGAGTGGGACACGGTGACGTGGAAGATCAAAGCGCGCAACGCGATCTTCAATGACCGCCCGGCGGTTCCCGGCGTACAATCGGCGCCGCCCAAGAAGCCCACGACGCCGTCGCCCAACGGGAGCAAGCGATGAGACTCGATCATGTAGCCGTGACCGCCGCTGACATTCAGCAGAGCGTGGACTGGTACGCCAAACAGTTCGGCGCGACGGTGCTGTATCAGGATAAGACCTGGGCATTCTTGCAGGTGGGAGGGAACAAGCTGGCATTGGTGACGCCGGGCCAGCATCCGCCGCACGTCGCCTTCAGCGTGACCCAGGAGCAGCTCGATCAAGCCTCGCGCGCCAGCGGAATCTCGGTGGACAAGCACCGCGACGGCACCCAAGGGATCTACGTCAATGACCCGGACGGAAACGCTGTTGAATTGATTTGCTATCCGCCGGGCGAGACGGCTTATGCCAGAAAGCCGGAGTGACCTACTTTTGAAGGAACGTCTGATGGATTCCCGCTTCCTTACCGAGAAGTTTTCCGCCGCCGCGCCGTACGGAAGCTATGTCATAAGCGGGACGGAGGAGCAACAGCGCCGCTGGAAACAAGTTTATGACGTGGCACGCCTGATCGACCGTCAGAAGGAACTGGTCTCGGGCTTTACACGGGATGTGAAGGTGCTGGTGGTCAGCGGGATTTGGTGCGGGGACTGCGTTCAACAGGTGCCGCTTCTGCAGCGCATCGCCGAGGGCAATTCAACCCGTATCGACCTGCGGATCGTGGATCGCGATGCCCATCGCGACCTGGCCGATCAACTGCGGATCAACGGCGGGGACCGCGTGCCGGTCGCGCTCTTTCTTTCTGAGGACTTCGAGCTCTGCGCCGTCTATGGCGAGCGTTCGCTAAACCGATATCGGTCTTTGGCTCGCACGCAACTCGGCGCCGCCTGCCCGATCGGCATCGCGCCCCCCGACGCCGACGAGGTAGCGGCCACCGTGCAGGACTGGCTCAATGAGTTCGAGCGCGTTCAGCTCATGCTCCGGCTAAGCCCGCGCCTCCGAAGGAAGCACAACGACTGACCACCCCCGTCCGAAGTTGGAACTGTCGCCACCCGCGAGAGCCGGCCCGTCCCCGGGCCGCCGGACGGCGCAGATTCATCCGCCATACAAGCCTCGCTGGATTCGTTGCGATCACCCCACCCCCGCGGCCGGATCGTCATTGTTCTCAGGCCGTCCTTCGATATAGATCCAGTTGTGGATCGGCTTGAGGATCGCCAGCACCTCCTGCAGGAGGTGCTTATCGATCGGCTCTGCCGCCCACTGCGCCCAGCGCTTCACATTTTCGGGATTGGCCGATCCCACCACGCACGTTGAGAGGTCTGCATGTCGGATGGAGAATTGCAGCGCCAGCTTGGCGATGTCCACGCCCTTTGACTGGCAATGCTCGGCCGCCTTGCGCGCCGTCTCGCGGACCAGCGGCGTCGCCTTGTGCCACTTGGGAAGCGTCGCATTGGTCAGCAATCGCGCCGAGAAGGGGGCGGCGTTCATGATGCCGATCCCCTTGGATTTCAGGTACGGCGCCAGGTCGGCCAGCATTGTGTTTTGCAGCGTGTAATGGTTGTACGACAGGATCACATCCAGCGGCGCGCGGTCGGCTACGTAGCGGAACATCTTCATCGGATAGCCGGAGATGCCGACGTATTTCACCTTCCCCTGCTGCTGAATCTTTCGCAGGGCCGGCAGCGTCTCGTTGACGATCTGGCTCATGTCCACGAACTCGATGTCATGGCAGAGGATGATGTCGAGGTGCTCGACCCCCATGCGGTGCAGGCTCACGTCGATGCTCTCGGCCACCCGCCTGGCCGAGAAATCGAAATGGGAAAGATCGTAGCGCCCGAGCTTTGTTCCAAGGATGTATGAATCCCGAGGCACGCCGCGAAGCGCGACGCCAAGCAAGACTTCAGACATCCCCCGGCCATAGAAGGGCGAGGTGTCGATGAAGTTCATCCCCAGGTCGAGCGCCACCTTCACCGTGCGCAGCGCCTCGCCCAAGTCCACTTGCCGGAACTCCTGCCCGAGCGACGAGGCGCCGAAGCTGAGGACCGGGAGTGACAGATTGGTTTTTCCGAGTTGGCGGTGTTCCATAGATTCCAGAAGGCAGTATGCAGAGGGCAGAAGGCAGAAGGGAGAGGTCGTGTTCTCTCTGCCTTCTGCATTCTGCCCTCTGCATTCTGACTATTCTCCTATTCTTCCATCCTCACGCCCACCACCAGCAGCAGGTTGGCAAAGCGTTGTTGGTCGGCGGTTTGAATCGTCAGCACGTGGTCGGGGGTCGCCACGGCTTTGTAAAAATCCCATTTCTCGATCGGCTGAAGCTCGATCGTGAGGCCGGCGTCTTTGATCGCCTGGCGATACTGCGCCCAGACGGGCGGGTCTTCGGTCAAAGCGTATTGCCCGGTCGTTTCGTACATCATGGTGTGGACCGCCTCGATCGGAATGGCCGAGGCCACGGCCTGCAACACCTGTGTGCAGGTGACGACGCCGGGCATGAGGTTCAGGCTCACCAGCTCCGCCTTCGGCCCGATTGCTGACGATGCCGGGTAGTTCCCGTCCGCGATCAAGATTTTCGCATGGTGCCCGGCCCGGCCGAGCACCTCGTTGATCTTCGGATGAATCAGTTGATGTCGAAGCATGCGATCAGATCCTGTTTAAGCACAGAGACCAGAAGAGATATGTCCGCAGATTGCGCAGATTTGCGCAGATTTCAAATGCATTTAATCTGCGAGCATCTGCGCAATCTGCGGATCTCTCTTTCTCTTTGCCGTTCCCTGTGGTTCGTCGTCATCATCGATCGAAATACCGGCGATACGACTCGATCGTTTTGGCGGCGGCATCGTCCGGGTTGGGCCAGGGGAGGCATTCGGCCGAGACGTAGCCGGCGTATCCGATGTCGCGCAGGGCGGCGGCGATGGGCGCGAAATCGGTGTGGCCGTTGCCAGCGGGGCGGCGGTTGGAATCGGCGACGTGGACGTGGCCGATCGCGCCCGCTGAGGCGCGGATCGAGGCTGCGACGTCCGGCTCCTCAATGTTCATGTGGAACAGGTCGGCCAGCAGCTTCACATTTTTGGTCTTCAGGGATCTGAGGAGCGACGCGCCATCCGCCTGCGTGCTCACCATGTTCGTTTCGTATCGATTGAGCGGCTCATAAATCAATGGAACGCCGTGACGAGCGGCGTGCTCGCCGAGATCGTCGAGGGCATCGGTCAACCACGCCATCGCGGTTTCGCGGGTGACGGATTCGCCCCATCGGCCCTGCATCGAACCGACGACGGTGGGCGCGCCCAGTTTGCCGCCGGCATCCACGATCGAGCGAATGAATTCGCGGGCGCGCGTCCGAATAATCGCATCCGGGCTGGTAAGGGTGAGCTTGTGAATGACCCACCCGGCTCCCGTCCCGACGCCGGCGAGCTTGAGCCTATGCCGATCCAGCAGAGGACGAACGCGGTTGGTGCTCAGGGCGTCGGCCGAGGGGGAGAAAATCTCGACGGCGTCGAAGCCGAGCTTCGCGGCCTTTTCGCATCCGGCGGCGAGGTCGTCCCAGAAGACGAATGGGCCGCCGCGGGCTTCGGGGGTGAGGCTGATGGTGATGGCGGATTTCATTGGGTTTGGCAGTTGTTACACAATGCGGGCACACGCCGTGTGCCCCTACATTAGGAACACAGGGCACATGCCATGTGCCCCTACAGGGCAAAGAGGGCACACGCCGTGTGCCCCTACGATACTTCGATGATCGCCTTGATGACGCCGGTTTCGGGTTTCGTGAAGGATTCGAACGCCGTCGGCACGTCGCCGAAGGGGGTGCGGTGCGTGATCCACGGGCGGGTGTCGATCCGGCCGGTTTCGATCAGATCAATGATCCGCGAAAAGTCCCGCGGCAGCGCGTTGCGGCTGCAGAGCAGCGTGCCCTCGGGCCTGTGAAAGATCGTGTGCTTGAAGGAGACTTCCTTGGTCGTGATGCCGACGTACACCAGCCGCCCGGTGGGGGCGACGTAACCGAAGGCGTTGGACATCGAGACGTTGCTGCCGGTGGCGTCGATCACGACATCGGGCAGGCTCCCGTCCGTCACGCGACGCAGGTCCTGCTCGAGTTGATCCCCAGGCACGAGCGTCTCGTCAACGCCCATCACCTGCTTGCAGAAGTCGAGCCGCTGGCGATTCATGTCGAGCGCGATGATCTTCGCGCCGGTCAGTTTGGCAAACACGATGCTCGCCAGGCCGATCGGCCCGGCGCCGATGATCAAACAAGTTTCGCCCTTGGTTAGCCCGGAGCGATCGACGGCGTGGCAGCCGATGGCCAGCGTCTCCACCAGCGCGAGTTGGTCGAACGATAGCTTGGACGAAGGGTGCAGCTTGTGGGCGGGCAGGACGAATCGCTCGCACAATCCGCCGTCGGTCATCACGCCGAGCACTTTGAGGTTCGCGCAGCAGTTGCTCGCGCCCTTGCGGCAGGCGTGGCAGTTGCCGCAATTCATGTACGGCTCAACCGAGCAGCGGTCGCCGGTTTTGACGTTGGTGACGCCCGAGCCAACCGAAAGCACCTCGACTCCCAACTCGTGGCCGGGAATCCGGGGATAGCTAAAGAACGGCATCTTGCCGAGATATCCGCTGATATCAGTCCCGCAAACGCCGACGCGATGCACGCGAACCAGCGCCTCGTTTGGGCCGGGCTGCGACGGCTCGGAAATATTGATGGCCTGAAACCGGCCCGGTTCTTCCAAACGAATGGCTTTCATGGGATTCCTGTGGCACGCGCGTTCCGCCCGTGCAGAGAGCCGTTCGCACGGGCGGGATGCCCGTGCCACGTTTCTATTGATCGACGAAAATCCGTTTCAGATGGCGGTCGAACGTATTTTCGGTGACGGTCTTTGCGATGATCGGCTCGAACGTCTCGAGCGCCGTGATATATCGATCGCCCATCTGTGCAGCGACTTTGAACCCAACATGGAGCAGTTGCCGGAAGCTTGGATTGTATTGCTTGTTGCTCTGATCGTGGCGGAGGGCGGCAGCGAACTGCTCGCCGTTCCATGCGGAGACCTGATCCGAAGTGGGCAGCTTGGCCTTGTCGATGTCAATGACAGTGGAATACGGAGCGCACAGTTCGTCGAATCGACCCAGAGCCTGGGCGTATACATCCTTGGCGATCTGTACGCCTTCGCCGCCGGCCAGGGACAGGCCGATGAGCTCCTCCAGCCAGGTTGTCCCGGCGGTCTTGATGTGCAGGCCCGCGCCCTGTTTCCGAATCGAACGACGAATGGCGGGATAGATCGAAAACTTATCGCTGCCGGAATGAACGCTGAGCTTGAGGTCTGCCGGAAGGCCGAAAGTCTTGATCGCGAAGGCGATGACGGAAAGGTCTTCGCTGAACTCCTTCTCGAATTGAGCGAGGTCGCCGACGTAATCGACGCCCTTGTTGAATCGGCCGGTGAACTTCGGTGCGATGGTTTGCACCGGCACCTTTTCCTGCGCGAGGGCCGCGAGGATGAACAACAGCTCGACGGGCGTCTGAGGCTGATCGGTTTCGTCCATCGACACTTCGGTGACGAAGTTTCCCTTGCCCTTGGCCGACTCGATGTGCCGATAGATCCGGCCCGCCTCCTGAGCGGCATAGAGGTATTTGCGGGCGATGGATTCGATTCGCGCCTCGGTAGTGTCCAGCGGGCGGTCGATGCCCGGGATGCTGAGTGAGCCGGCGAATTTCGCGTGCGCGCTGACGAAGCTTCGGATTGCCGATTCGTCGGCGGCCTTGTTGATGAAGTCGGCGACGTCGAGCGTGAAGAAGTCGCTCGGCGCAATAAAGGGATCAACCGTCTTCAATCCGATGTGATCGGCGTCAACGAAGTAGGCGCCTTTCCATCCCAGTTCCCTCGTTGCATCGTCGGCTTCCCTCCGCACGCTGAGCGGGGCGCTATGCACGATGTTGTGCTCGCGATTGGACTTGTTCCAAACGGGCGTCACGTCCACGCCAAGGCTCTTAGCTTTCACAAACGCGGCAAGCTGCGCTTTGCCCTGGTGGGCGAAGCGGTCGCCGATTCCCATTGAATATTTGGGGAGTTGCATAGCGGTCATTCTAATCCGTAGGCTTCGATTGCGGTCCGTTCGAAGAGGCGGTCCTGCTCGTCGGGCGTCAGTGTCGAGGCGAAGTCCTTGACGATCTGAAGCCACCGCCGGTATCCGCAGGCCAGCAGGCAGACGGGCCAGTCGGAGCCGAACATCAGCCGGCGGGAGCCGAACGCTTCGAGGGCGGCATCAAAATAAGGCCGCAATTGTTGTGGCGTCCAATTGCGGTGATCCGCCTCGGTGACCATGCCCGACACTTTACAATAGACATTCGGCCGCCTGGCCAGCTCACGCAGGTTTTCCCGCCAGGGAGAAAGCTGTTTGTCTCGAATTCGTGGCTTGGCGACGTGATCGAGAATGAAGTTTTGGCCCGGGTGGCGATCGACGAGTTTGATCGCCGGCGGAAGCTGCCGCTCGAAAATCAGAATGTCGTATCGGAGTCCGAATCCCTTCAGCAGGGCGATTCCCCGGTTGAAATCGTCGCGGAGCATATAGCTGTCGTCCGGTTCGTCCTGCAGCACGTGCCGAACCGCTTTCAGCTTGGGCCTGCTTGCGAAGCGCGAGAGATCGTCGCCCACGGTCGGGGAGACGAGCGGCACCCATCCGACGACGCCACGAATGAGATCATCCTTTTCGGCAAGACCCAATAGCCAATCGGTTTCTTCAAGCGTCTGGCGCGCCTGCACACTGATCACGCCGTCGACACCGACGGCGGCGGCTTCCCGCCGCAGGTCATCCGGGAGATAGTCGCGACGCAGGACGGACATGCCGTCCGAAATCCATCCGTATTCGTGCGGCGTGTATCTCCAAAAGTGGTGGTGCGCGTCGATCGCCATCGATTCCCATAACAATACGGGACGGCGATGCGTTTTCAATCGGACGTGGCGGTGGGACGAATGCACGTCCAGTAAGTCAGGTTGGGGATCAAATGTGCCGACTCAATCAAGGTGAGCACGCATCCCTCAACGGCGCACCCCTCGTTCGGTCTTTCCGCCCGGCGGCTGGGGTGCGTGCGCGCGCTGGCGGCTTTGGGATTGGGATTGTGCTGCTATTTGTTCGTGATGACCCTGATGGGCTCTGAGCCCCTCGGATGCAATCCTGTGACCGGATGCGGCAAAGCACTCGCAGGGCGGTGGTCGGCGTGGTTCGGCATGCCCATATCGCTGCCCGCGGCGGGGGTCTATCTGGCGATCCTGATCTCCGCGCGATGCGTCAAAAGCGAAGACCGGACCTGGAGGCTGCGTTACTCGGGGCGATCCCTTGCCGCGACGACGGCCATGGCGGCAATCTCCGGCGCGTGGCTTCTCTGGGTTCAATTCGCATCGGGCAAGAATGTGTGCGGATATTGTCTCTGTGTTCACTGCTGCGGACTGCTTTCGGCGGGCTTGGTCTGGCAGCGGCTGCGGCGCTGGAGCCGGCAGCTCCTCACACCCGCCGGCGCGGGGCTGGTCATTTTGATCCTGGGCCAGGCCGTCGTGTTTCGCCATCCATATGGCGTCCGTGCTGGAGCTATTGCGAACGGGACGCGACGTCCCACGCCGGCCGACCGTCATCTTCGCATCACTGCCGGCGGGCGGCTGTTTGATCTGGATGCGCAGGCGCTTCCCACACTCGGCTCACCGACGGCAAACCACTTCATCGTGGTGCTGAGCGACTACACCTGCGAGCATTGCCGCCTGACACATCGAACGCTCGAGCGTTCCGGCCAATTGTTCAGCAACCAAGTGGGCGTGATTGTTCTACCGGTCTTGCTCGATCCGGCGGCCAATCCCTATTTGCCGCCGGGCGTGACCAATCCCCTCCCACAGGACGCGGCACTGACTCGAATCGCGCTGGCCGTTTTTTGCGTCAAGCCGACCGCGTTTGCGGAGATAAACCGGTGGTTGTTTGCCGAAGACCGCGTGCGCGGCGAGGCGGAGACGCGGGCTTATGCCGAGCAATTGGTCGGGCCGGAGACATTGCGATCGGCCGAGCGCGATCCGCGAATCCGGCAGATGATTCTCACCGGTTGCGAGCTATTCGCCCGCGGCGGCAGCGGGGCGATTCCGAAAATGCTGATCGGATCCACTGAGATCAGCGGCGCGGTCGAAGACGCTCCGGCGCTCGCCCAGGTCGTTCAGCGGGAATGGGGCATTCAGCCGACTACTGGCCGCTAGAGCGGTTTTCATTTTGGTGGATCGCCAGCGAATCGGTTGCGACGCCGCGTTTTATCCCCTCTCCCTCCGGGAGAGGGTTAGGGTGAGGGGAAACCGGTGGCGCGTTTCCCGGCCAATCCATGTCTACCGCGACTTCCCCTCACCCCGGCCCTCTCCCGGAGGGAGAGGGAGGAAGAGGGAGCGGCGCCACGAAACCGCGCCACCTA
>Ga0182024_10020326_pt1 | contig 12145 bp, 12 predicted proteins | sample P32metaG_FD_120480 | JGI IMG/M metagenome (GOLD analysis project Ga0182024, IMG submission 120480) | Permafrost microbial communities from Stordalen Mire, Sweden - P3-2 metaG (Illumina Assembly) | ecosystem: Environmental > Terrestrial > Soil > Wetlands > Permafrost | place: Sweden: Stordalen...
CTCCCGCCGCGGTGGAATCCCCGATGACCACCACCTGAACCCCCGGCAGCGGCCGCCCGGCCGGGCGGATCCGCGGCAGCCGGGTCTCGGTGCCGACGAGCTCGTTGAGGGAGCGTACCTGGCGCAGCAGCGCGGGCGCCGAGTACGCGGTGATCATGATGGCGCCCAGGTTGATGGCCTCGGCCACGACCAGCCCGGCGGCGAGCAGCTTGATGGTGGTGCGGTGCGGCAGCCGGCGCCAGCCCGCGACAGCCCCCACCAGGATTAACGTCCCAGCTCCGGTGACCGCAATCTCCCAGCCGAAGTAGCGCTTCCAGCCGTCCGCGAGGCGGGCGCCCAGGATGCGTTCCGCACCGGCCGGGCGAGTGCCCTGGACGAAAGTGGTCAGCTCGCTGTTGATCGTGATCTGGGCAAGCTGCAGCCGGGGCCGCACCGGGCCGGTGAACCGCAGGTCGGTCGGCAGGCTCTGGCCGAACAGGTCGACCTCGCCCGGGCCGGACAGGCTAAGGCTCGGGGCGCTCGCGCCCACCTGGATCACCTGGCCCGCCACGGTGACCGTCTGCAGCGGCGTCACCTGCAGCGCAACCGCGATCGCGGCGCCCGACACCAGGATCAGCAGCACTAGCCCAGCCAGCCACCGTCGCGCCAGCCGGCCAAATCGGCCCGTCCGCATGCCGCCAGTAGTTCCCATGCCTGTCTCCATGCTAACGACGGCGCCCGTTTCCGCGCCGGTCCTGCCGGCCGCCTGCGGTTTGCCGCGTCCGCCGCCCCGCTGCCCCGCGTGCCGGGCTTGCAGCGCCTTGCCGGCGGTATAGGGCTAGTGTCAGTGACCGTTTTCAGACTCAACTACCCTAATGCCCGTTTTGCACAGCAATCGGAACGGCATTCCGCTTGATGGATGCCGCATAGGTCCGGGCCACGGCGGACCAGATGGACATCCACCAGGCGGAACGCGCCACGCACATGGAGGAACTGCGCTGGCACGGTGGCACAACCGCCGTGCTGGCACATTGCTGCGGTAACCGGTCAGCCGCTCAAGGTGGTGGATCCCGCCATCGATCACCATGGAAGGTGCTCGATGGCGGGATCCACCACGTTCGGTTTAGCCGCAGAAAGGGTGCTGAAGCGTCGCACGGGCAGCGGCACCCTGGCTGGCAGCGAATCGGCCACGGGCCGGGCGGCCGTGGCTGTTCAGGTGCGCGGCGCGGCCTGCGGCCCGAGGGAATGGGCGGCAAACATGGCGACGGCGTCATCGATGAGGCGGATGTAGCGGTCGCCGCCGGGGTCGTTGGCGAGCTGCTGGCTGGCCAGGCCGGCGACCAGCGCGGTCCAGAGATCGAAGTCTGCCTCGCCGCGGATTCCGGCGCGGGTGAGGAGGGCCTGGGCGGTGGCGAGCACCTTGACGGCGATCGCGTAGGACTCCTGTGACGGCTGGAATCCGGGGATAGTGCGCAGGAACAGGAGCTGGTAGCGGGCCTGGTCCTCGGCGGCGAAGTTCACGAAGAGCCGGGTGACGGCCCGCAGCGCGGCGCGGGGTTCATCGGGGATCCCGGTCTGCGCGAACCGGCTCGCCAGCTCCTGGTTGCCGTCGGCGAACATGCGGTCGTAGAGGGCGTTCTTGGAGGCGAAGTAGGTATAGAGCGACTGGGGCTCCATGTCGACGGCGTGCGCGAGCGCCCGCAGTGACAAGGCGGCCAGGCCGTCAGCGCGCACCATGGACCAGGCAGTGTCGAGGATCTCCTGCTTGGTCCCCTCGTGCCGGCGGCGGCGGCGGTCGCGGCGGCGAGGCTGGGCGGGCGTCGTCGGGGTCATGCGTTGACTATAGCCGATAACCATGCGACTATCCTGATAGTGTTCGGAATTCCGAACGGCTAGATGGGAGTTGGTCATGCCGGAGATGACGGCCGTGGACGCGGGCCTGGCGCCGCCGCTGGGGCACCGCCAGGCGATGCTCCTCGCGGCGGCGGAGTTCGACCGGATGGTGGCCCTGCTGACGGCACTGGCTCCCGGGGACTGGGCGCGGCAGACGGCGTGCGAATTGTGGGACGTGCGGGCCTTGGCCAGTCACGTGCTCGGCATGGCCGAGGCGCAGGCCTCGTTCCGCCAGTTCGCTCATGACTTCCGGGCGGCGGGCAAGCGGTCCGGCGGGAAGATGATCGACGAGATGTCCGCCACGCAGGTGCGCGAGCGGGCAGCGATGACTCCCGCCGCGATCACCACCCGGCTGGCGGCAGTCGCACCACGGGCCGTGCGGGCCCGCCGCCGCACACCGGCGCTCCTGCGGTGGGCCGTGCGCATCAAGACCGACCCGCCCTTCGATACCGGGCGCTGGCGCTACGGCTACCTGGTGGACACCATCTTCACCCGCGACACCTGGATGCACCGCCTCGACATCAGCCGGGCGGCGGGGCGCCCCATGGAGCTCACCGCAGGGCACGACGGCCGCCTCGTCGCCGACATCGTCGGCGAGTGGGCGCGCCGACACGGCCAGCCGTTCGCCCTCACGCTGACCGGTCCGGCCGGCGGCCAGTGGCGGACAGGAGACAACGGCGAGCATCTTCAGCTCGACGCGCTCGACTTCTGCTGGATCCTCGCCGCCCGCCAGCCCGGCACCGGGCTCATGGCCACCGAGGTCCCGTTCTGACGCCCGTCATCCGCTCCCGCGCCAACCGGTCCCGCGACCTCAGGCCCAGTGGCCTGACCAACGCGCATCGGACCGCGGCAATCAGCCGGGCAGCCAGCCCGGGCAGCACTGCGTTACCAACCCAACAGGAGGATTCATGGCAATCGCCGTCTACTTTCATCCCAAGTCCCTGAGCACGGCGCAGTACGACGAAGCCATCAAGGAACTCGACGCCGCTGGAGCCGGGCACCCGGCTGGCCGGGTTCACCACTCCTGCTCCGGGCCCGACGGCGATCTGATGGTCTACGAGGTGTGGGAATCTCAGCAGGCGTTCGAGGATTACGGCAAGGTGCTCATGCCGATCCTGCACAGAACAGGGATTGACCCCGGAACGCCGGATGTCATGCCGGTTCACAATCTGGCCGTCTGACCAGAAGGCCAGCCCCACAGCTGCGGGGCCGGCCGGGTCGAGATGACGTTGATGCGGGGAAGGCCTCCGGAGACCTGCCGACCGCCACAGTGGCAGAGCCTACGGTGCGGTGATTCTCCGCTACGACGCGGATGTCGAACACATCGCATCGACGACCGGTCAGCCGCACACGTGGATCGCACCACGTGGCACTTTCCCCTGACAGTCGATCACAGCACCCACCGCCAAGACCGCTCCACCAGCGTGCCCAGCTTCACGGCCGACAGCCAGATCCGCCGCGATCCCGGCGGGCGGGTTCACCGTGCGCCGCTAGCGATCCGTGACCTGCTCAGATGTACGGGGAGCGGGTCACCTTCGATGAGGATGGGGCGGTTCGCATGGTGGTACGTCCGGCCCACCACTGGAACATCGGTAACCCCTCCGCCGCTCTTCACCTGCAGCGTTGCGGGATGTGAGAGATACCGATCGGCGTGCGCGAGAATCTAGGCCCTGGCGTGCCATAGCAGTCTTGTCGGTGCTAGCCCGGACAATCGCGGCATGAGGCTGAGGCAGCTACGCGACAACGATGTTCTTGAGGGTGATACCTCGCTCGTGCGCGGCGGGGAACTCGACCCGGACATCCTGCGAGCCGACGCCCAGCGATACCACGACGTCTACGCGACCTACGGGATCTCGGTATTCGCTATGCGCGGCCTCTCCCTGGAGGAGATGGCCCAGCAGGTACCGCTGGTCCGCTTCCATCGCATGACGATCATTACCGCCAGAGAACTCGCCGGCTACGGGCTCCGCTTAGAGTCCACCGGGCGGAACCCGCGTCACTATACGGTCGGCTTTGACGACCTTGAGCAGGACGTGAAAGCCCTCATCAGTTGCGCCCGTGAGGTCGTGACCAATCCGTATCACGACGGGTAGCCTGGCACGGAGGAGACGTGATGGAACCCGAGATCGACTTGATAGCTGACCTCAACGCCGAAGACGACGAGGGACTCGGCTGGTCAACGCTGAGCGACGCTCGCGACAGAACTCAGGTGCGGCCTGGCGTGATGCTGGTAGCGGGCAACCGCCTGGCCAAGGCCGTCGTTCGGGTCGTGGCCGTCGACGATGACGGGCAGGTGCACTTCATGGTCATGCCTGGGGCGCTGGAGAAGAACCGCCACCTCATCGGCCGGCGCGCCCTGGCCTGACCGGAACCCGGCCGCTGAGGCTGGGCTCCGGCTGCCGTTCGCCAGCACCCGCTGTTGCTAGTGGGGGTACCGATCGGTCGGCTCACCAAGCAACATCACCGTGGCCGGTAGGCGTCACGGCGGTGGGCAACCGCCAGGACAGTGATGGCCCGGGCCGTTCCCTCGTAGCATCCTCCGCTGCTGCTGTCGAAGTAGCTCGTGGTGAACGCGACCTGATTGCTCGCGACGCGCGGCGGGAGGAAGTAGAAGTCCGAGAACGACAACGTGACCTGCTGTGCGGTGCCGTCGGTGTAGTAGACATCGGCCGTTCCGCTGGTGTCGCCGTCGGCGCTGGCGCCGAGGAAGGCCAGCGATCCGCCCTGGCCAGCCAGGGTGATGGCCTGCCCGTCGGCGAGCACGTTGTCGGGCGTGCCGGGGTTCGAGCCTGGCCAGGTGAACGCCCGGCCGTCCGCGGTCACGGTGGGCACCCGGAGTGACCCCGATGTTCGCCAGGGCCGTCGCCGAGAAGGTCGACCCCGCGCCGTCGAAGTCCCCCGCGGAGGGAGCGCTGTCGGCGGTCACGCCGGTGTTGTCGAAAGCCGCCGCCAGCGACCCGTAGGGAACCCGCGCCGCGGCGGCTGCCGTAGTGAATTCGGCCTGGCCGCCGCTGGCGTAGGTGATCGTCTCCACCAGTGACAGCGATCCCGGGGACGCGGTGGCGGGTGCCGTCACGGTCCATCGCGTGGACGTTGATGCGCCGGCTGCCAGCGGTCCGATGTTGACGCTACCCAAGGCTGTCGCCGTCCAGCCCGCCGGTACGGTCAGGGTGGCGATGGCGCGCGTCTGCCATCCCCAGGTGGTCCCGCCGTACTCCATGTAGAAGTTCATGCCGCTGAACCCGCCCGCGATCGCGTCCTCGGCGATGATGCGCTCGAACGCGCCGTCGTCCACGTCGACCTTGCCCGGCCCGGAAGCCCAGGTGGCCCCAGCCGGGTAGCAGACGTTGGTGAAGAGCGGGACCGTGATCCCGTCGGCCCTGGCCTGATTCTCCAGCGCTTCAATGTAGGAAGGGTTGAGGTTCTGGGTCGAACTGGCGAAGCAGTACTCGTTTTCGATCTGGTCCAGGAGTACCGTGCCGGTTCCGTTGGTGACCTGGTGACGGGCCAGGATGCGGTCGATCTGGTGCTGCCAGGCCAGCGCCGCGCTCAGGTAGGCGGCGTCGGCGGACCGGGAGTTACCCGGCAGGGTGGTCGACCATCCGGACAGGCCGCCGCCATCGACTTCGCCATTGATGTAAGGACCCGGGCGGGGCAACGACATACAGCCCGACCTGCTCGGCGATGTCGAGGAGCTCATCCAGGTTGCGGACGCCGGCGAAGTCGTACACGCCAGGTCGCGGGGAGTGGTAGGCCCAGTCGAAGTAGATGGAGACAGCGTCGAAACCGCCTGACTTCATCTTCTGCAGCACGTCTCGCCACAGCGACGGGCTCGGCAGCCGGAAGTAATGGAACTCGCCGGACCACAAGAAGATCCGCTGGCCGTCGATGTTGAAGGAGTTGCCATCGTAGCCCACGGTGTTGTCGTGGCCGATCTCGGCGGCGATCCGCGGGTCCTGGGAGACCGCGGGTGGCACACCCGTGCCTTGTGACCACCCGGCCGGCCGTCACCTGCGTGTGCGCGTGGACGCGGGGCGCGGCAGCGGCCTGCCCGGCACCGAGGAGGGCCGCCGCGAGCGTCGTGACCGCGGCGACGGCCCCGGTTTCCTGCGCCAGGCGACCAGCATGTCCGATGTCCGATCTCTCGGGCGAAGTGCTTACGTGGTCGGATTTGAACGAAATTGATCGTTACCGTTGTGATTGTGCCGATGTACTGCAACTAACGTCAAGGGTCCGATGTTTCTTGCTGCGATATCTAGACAGATACGAACACCGGCGTTACAAAGAGGTCGGATGTATCCGTACCTCGCCGGTGAGGTGGTTCCGTTGCTGATCACGACTCGCAGGAGCGTCCCGCTTGGGGCCGCGCTAGTTCTCGTCGCAGCGCTGGCGCTTCCCGCACTGGGGCTTCCGGCAGGCGCGTCGGCGGCCGCGGCACCGGGGCAGACCACCGCGTGGCGGGACGGACGGTTCGCCGAGAACACCCAGGGCGTCGTGAGCAGGTCCGACATCGTGCTGGGCCAGCCGAACTACGCGCCGGCCCAGTACATGCCGCTGGGTAACGGCCGGCTGGCGGCCGCCGTGTGGGCGGCCGGCGGCTTCACCGCCCAGCTCAACCGGTCGTCTGACACGTTCCCGGACCGCAAGTCACCCGGCCAGGTCGTCATCCCCGGGCTGGCGAAGATGACCACGGCGCCCGACTTCACCGGGAGGCTTGACCTGTATGACGGCGTGCTCACCGAGTCCGGCGGCGGCATGACCATGACCGCCTGGGTGCCGGCGAACTCTGACGAGCTGGCGATCGACGTGACCGGCGCCGACCCCGGCGCGACGCAGACCGCCACCATCCACCTGTGGTCCGGCCGCTCCCCCACGGCTCAGGCGAGCGGCGCGATCGGCACGCTGTCCGAGACCTGGCAGGATAACGTGCCCGTCACGGGGAGCGGCGAGACGTTCGGAACGCTCGCAGCGATCACGGCCAGCGGACGCGACGTCCGGGCGAGCGTCACCACCCCGTTGTCGGTGCAGGTCAGCTTCAGGGCGCGAAGCAACGGCTCGTTCGGCATCATCGTCGCGGCCCCGCATTGGGCCGGCGGGGACCCGATGGCTACGGCGGCCAGCATGCTTCGCGGCGGCACCCCGGACAGTGCGGCGAGCGCGCAGTGGTGGCACGCGTTCTGGTCGCACGCTGGCCTGATCGAGATGAGCTCGGCCGACGGGGCGGCCCAGTACCTGGAGCATGTCCGGACGATCTACCTGTACACCGAGGCCGCGTCGATGCGCTCGCAGTTCCCAGGCACGCAGGCCGGCGTGGCGGACATGTTCGACTTCAGCCAGGATCACGCCGACTGGTACCCCGCCGCCTACTGGTTCTGGAACCTGCGGATGCAGGTCGCCGCGAACCTGTCCGCCGGCAACTTCGACCTCAACCTGCCCGTGTTCAACCTGTACCTGGACAACCTGCCGCAGCTCGAGGCCTGGACGAGGCAGTACATGGGCGGCCGGCCGGGCATCTGCGTGCCGGAGACGATGCGGTACAACGGCAACGGCTTCCAGAACGACTCGACGCCGTTCAGCGACGCGTCCTGCGACCAGAACATCCCGCCCACCTGGAACGGCGAGACCGTCACCACCGGCGCCGAAATCAGCTTGTGGATCTGGCAGCAGTACCTGGACACCGGTTCGGTCAGCTTCCTGCGGAAGTATTACCCGGTCATGCAGCAGTCCGCGATCTTCCTACTGTCCTACGCGACCAAGGGCAGCGACGGACTGCTGCACACCGTCGGCAACGCGCACGAGAACCAGTGGGACGTGCAGGATCCGACCACCGACATCGCCGCCATGCAGGCGCTGTTCCCGGCCGTTGCGACCGCCGCCGGGGTGCTGCGCACCGATGCCGCCCTGGCCGCCCAGCTGACGGCGGCCGCTGGCGAGCTGCCGCCGTACGCGCGCACCGACGAGGCGACGCACACCCAGCTGCTGGGGCCGGCGGCGGACGCCACTGGCACCGACGTGATCGGCGACTCCTATCAGCCGACCGCGCCGCTGCACAACGACGAGAACACCGGCCTCGAACCGGTCTGGCCGTACGGGGTGATCGGGGATGCCAGCAGCCTGACCGCTCTCGCGGACCGCACCTACCAGTACCGGCCGAACGTCAACAGTCCGGACTGGAACTTCGACGCGGTCGACGCGGCCCGGCTGGACATGGCGTCGCAGGTGCAGGCCGACCTAGTCGCGAGCACGTCGAGGTACCAGTCCTACCCGTCGGGCATGGGCGCGTGGCAGGGCGGCATCGGCGACGAGCCCTATATCGAGCAGCCCGGCGTCGTCACGACGGCGCTTGACGAGGCGCTGGCGACCCAGTACGACGGCCTGCTGCGGTTCGCCCCAGCGTGGCCGGCCGGGTGGAACGTGTCCGGCACCGTGTACGTACAGGACGGCACGCGCGTGGACGTCCAGGTCGAAAACGGCTCGCTGGTGACGGCCGCGATCGAGGCCCGGGCGTCGCACACGATCGCGATCCGCAACCCGTGGCCCGGCCAGCAGGTGCAGGTCACGGACGGGCGCACCGGTTCGGTCGTCCTGCCGCCGACGTCCGCGGACACGATCACCGTGTCCGCGCGGGCCGGCCACTCCTACCTGGTTGAGCAGGTTCCCGCCGCATCGCTCCCGTTCGCCCCGGTGACCGGCGTGCCGGCGACCAGCGCGAGCCACCTGGGCGGCGCCCAGATCGGCATCGACCCAGCCGCGCGGTATGGCTCGCTCGCCGCATCCTTCGACAACGCGGGCTCGTCCAGCGACACCGACACCGCGCCGGGGAACTTCGACGGCAACGGGGCGAGCTTCTCCGCGCAGGCGCTCACCGCCGCCGGCGCCTCGCCCGGTGCACCGGTGACCGCCGGCGGGGTCACCTTCAGCTGGCCCTCGGCCGCCGCCGGGGCACCGGACAATACGTCCGCCGGCGGCCAGTACATCGCCGTTTCCGGCAGCGGCTCGGTGCTCGGCATCCTCGCCTCGGCCTCCTGGGGACCGGTCACCGGCACCGGGGAGATCGTCTACACGGACGGCACCGTGAGCAGCTACACGATCACCATCCCCGATTGGCAATCTTCAGTTATTCCGAACGGAGGCGTGGTGGCACTCACAGCCGCCTACCAGAACCGCCAGGGGAACACGCAGTACGACCACGCGTCCTACGTGTTCGCCGTCACCGTGCCGCTGGCGGCGGGGAAAACCGCCGCGTCGGTGCAGCTGCCCGACGTGTCCGCCGGCGTCACCGCCGGTCGCCCGGCCCTGCACGTGTTCGCGCTGGCCTTCGGATCCTCCTGAAGCTCGGCTGCCTCATTCGTCAGCTCCCAGAGCAATGGCGCCGCGCTCGGCATGGCACTGGCCACCGCCGTCGCCATGTTCTCCACCTGGCCGCCGTCTTCGGCCTCCGAGAACCTCTGCCCGGGACCGAGAGCCGGAGAAACCTGGATGACAGGAGTAAACAGGCGGCCAAACCGCACCCGGCGGAGATGTCGCAGTGCGTTGTTCCAGTTCACAGACTCTTCCCGTCAGCCGGCCCCGCTCCAGCGCCGCCGCCACGATCTCCTCGATCACGCCGTCGCCGAGATGGCGCTCCAGCTCGCCCGGCCGCACGGAATCGGGCAGCCACCCGCCCGCCAGCACGCTGCCGTCCCTGCGGACCACCGCCGGGTCCCGTCACCACCGGGCGGCAGAACACCGCCAGCTCGCCCGCCAGCGGCGCCACGCCTCCCGCCGCGACCGTCCCGCCGCCACGAAACAGCAGGCCGGCAGCCCGCACCACGACCGTTCCCGTCGGCGTCCCCGCGACCGGGAACCCGGATGTCCGGCTTGCATCAACGACATCAGGCAGATAAGAAAGCACAAGGGCTCCTGGATGGGCGAGGAATCGACACCCAACGCCTACCAGGAGCCCCTCTCGCAGGCAAACGCCTCAGACTCATCCCCCAGCCCAAGCAAAAACCCAGGTCACAGCCTCACGCGAACCGGTGCAGCTTAAGTACGTGGTGTTGGGCATCGAGGCGGCGCAGCAGCACGCGGATATGGGAGCGCCCCCGACCAGGCGGGCTCCCGGATAGTGTTCGAGTGGCGCTGGGGCGAACGCTTCTTCGGCAAGCTCGCTCACAAGGCAGGCAGCGAGGAAACGGGAGACGGCGAGCGTGTTGAAAGTGGTCGGTGGCAACCGATCCCACCGGCGGCCGAAGAAGGCCCTAGCAATCTTTTCCAACGGTTCCTCATGCTTCGCGTGGAAAAGAGTGACGAAGGTGCCGTTGGGCGCGGCGCAGCGGACCCCCGATACCGTCCAGTAGTGCCGATGCGGCGCAAGCTACCCGATCGCACCGTCGGCGGCGAAGGCGCCCGACCGGCCGAGCGGGTCACCGGCGATCATGCGGGGAAGGTAGTCGCGCTGAAGGATCGTGGCGACGAGCTCACCGCGGCTGTGCACGCCGGTCCTGCCGAACACAGACTTCAGGTGATCCTGCACAGTGTCGGTGGTCAGGTGCAGCTGATCCGCGATCTGCCTGGTCGACATCCCCTGGCAAACCAGCCCGCATATCGTCCTCTCCCGCTCGGTTAGCCCGTAGGCGGCCATGATCATGGGCGCGATCTCCGCGGGAGCGGCCTCCTCCAAGATCACCGAAATCGCCTGCTCGCCGGCATGAGAACTCATCCAGGAGGCGTGCAGGATCGCCCACCGGCCGCTTCTCGCGCGCACTCGCAGCCGCGGCATCGCCGGAGCCGAGGCATCAAGATGACGGAGCCTGGTGGCCAGCGCCGCGATCTCGATCGGAAGATCCGACCCGTCCGCGTGGCCGCCGAGGTCCTCCAGCCACCGGCCTGCGGCATCATTCATGCCGGCCACAGCACCGTCGGCGCCGAGAATGATCAGTCCTGGCCCGTCCGCAACGTTTTCCAGGTCGCAGGCCTGCCGTAGCAAGCCCATCCGCAGGCCCTCGGCGAGATGCGGGGCGAGGCGTTGCACGAATCGCGCCTCGTCTCGCGAGAACGTCGCCTGCGCCGTCTCACGATGCAAGCAGATGTAGCCCCAGCAGGCGCCGCGGACCCGCAGCACCGCCCGTAGCTCGTCCTGCAGGCCTAGCGGTGCGAATATGTCCCGGTAACGGTCACTCCTCGCCGGGTGACCGCCGGTCGCGCCCATGAGCGTGCGCACACCCGCAGGATCGCGGGCCAGCTCGGTCCACTTGTTAACGTCATGATGCAGGAACTCGTTCTCGACGAAATAGGGACCGGATTCTTCCGGCAGTTCCTCGCGATAGGACCGGGTGAACAGCAGCGTCGCCGGGTCCGCGGCCGCCCACCACAGCGCATCGACCGGCACCGCCTTCCGCAATCGCGGCAGAACAGCGGCCCGCAGGGCATCGGCGTCGAGCCCCGACCGGCAGGCCCGGATCACGGCGGCAGCCAGGTTGTCAGCCGCCGGACTGGTAAGCATGGCTCCCTCATCTGCTGTTCGTGAGTCTAGCCTCGTGCCACCACCTCGTAGCTGCCGCGCGCGACCAGTTCAGTGCCGGTCGCGGCGACCGTGGAGGCGCGACTCTGCTCGGCGAACTTGTCGGTGGCGCTGGCGGCGTCCTCGCTGTCCCACATCGTCAGCGTCAGTGCCGTGCCTCCGTCGTGGTCGATCAGGAACACCACGCCGGCGTTCCCGGGCAGACCCTCAACGAACCCCCTGACTGTGCTGGCGGCGTGGTCGGCCCAGCTCTGCAGTGCCTCAGCGGATCCCGACCATGTCGATGTTCGTGCGAACATGCTGGCTCCTTTCCTCACCACAAATCATCACGAGGGGCGCACCGGATGACCCTCCCAGAATCCTGGGAGATTCTCTGGCCGCTGTTCTTGGCGCGTATCAGGTCCAGTCCGCCCACCCGGCCTGCTCTCAGCCGCTGCGGGTGGTCGACGGTGAGTGCGATGTGATTCCAGGCGCGACCAATGGCGCCATACTCGCCGACGCCGCGCCGTGGGCCGAGTACCTGCTGGTCCCCGGCGGGGACCATCTTTGGTGGGCAACGCCCGGTGGGCCTGGCTTCCCGGCACCGCCGACTGGCTGGCTTCCCACCTCGTGGTGTCTCCCTGACGTTCAGCGAGGGAAAGCCCGGTGATAAAACCGCCCACGATCACCATCCGCCGCTGTACCGAACGAGCCAACATCATCGTGTACCCCACGGCCGGTGCCGGGGCGGCTCATCGTGTCAGCTGCGCGGGACGGCGATGTCGTCGATGA
>Ga0182024_10020327_pt1 | contig 12144 bp, 13 predicted proteins | sample P32metaG_FD_120480 | JGI IMG/M metagenome (GOLD analysis project Ga0182024, IMG submission 120480) | Permafrost microbial communities from Stordalen Mire, Sweden - P3-2 metaG (Illumina Assembly) | ecosystem: Environmental > Terrestrial > Soil > Wetlands > Permafrost | place: Sweden: Stordalen...
CTGACCGAGGAATACGCGACCAACTTCTTCAGGTTGGGCTGCACCATAGCGACCAGCGCGCCGTACACGATTCCGATAATCGCGAGGACCACGATCCAGGGCGCATTCTCGCGCGCGGCAGTCGGGAACATCGGAAGGCAGAAGCGGACCAGCCCGTAAGTGCCCATCTTGAGCATTACGGATGCCAGCATCAGCGAGCCGGCCGAAGGCGCTTCCACGTGCGCGTCGGGGAGCCATGTGTGCAGCGGAAAGAGCGGAACTTTGATGGCGAAGGCCAGGAAAAAAGCGAGGAACAGCAGGGTCTCTTCGCCGTGCGACAGGGCGATGCTGCCGCTGCCCAATCCGTTCAGAATCGCCGCGTAATCGAACGTGCCTGCACGATTGTAAATGAAGATGATGGCGACCAGCATCAGGACCGAACCGGCAAAGGTGTACAGGAAGAATTTGACGGTCGCGTAGATGCGCCGGTCGTGTCCCCAGATGCCGATCAGGAAGTACATCGGCACCAGCACCACTTCCCAGAAGACGTAGAACAGGAAGAGATCCCACGCGGCGAACACGCCGACGAGACCGAATTCCAGCAACAGGAGGAAGGCGAAAAACTCTTTGGTGCGGTCCTTGATGTAACGCCACGAGATCAGGATCGCGATGGGAGTCAGGAACGTCGACAGAATGATCAGCCAGAGGCTCAGACCGTCGATGCCGACATGCCAGTGGATTTCGGGATTGGCGATCCAAATCGTGTTACTGACGAATTGCTGGCCGGGTTGCCCCGTTTGATATCCCGTAGCCAGACCCAGCGAGAGCACAAATGTGAGCAACGAGACGCCGAGAGTCACCATGCGGATCAATTGATCCTGCGCACGGGGGATCAGCAGAGTCAGGATAAAACCGATGCCGGGGATGGCGATCAGCACGTCGAGGAGGTTCATTGTCCTACCCCCGCCGCAAAGCCCATCGCGGTAACGCCCATGACGATGAGGAGCGCGACAGCGCCGAGGACGACCCACGTCGCGTAACTGCGAATGTTGCCGGACTGGAGTTGTTTCAGCAAGCCTCCGATGCTTTTCGATTCCGTTCCGACGCCGTTCACAATGCCGTCGATCACCCCTTGATCGACGCCGTGCCAGAGCACCGTGGTAGACCCGATGATCATCGGGTTCACAACAGTCGCATCGTAAATTTCGTCGACGAAATACTTGTTGTAGATGAGGTTATAGAGACCGCCGAAAGAAGCAGCGATGCGCTCCGGCAGTTCCTTGTTCATGACGTACATGTAGTAGGAAAGCGCGATCCCGATCAGCCCGAAGACAACTGAGATGTAGGTCAGATTCATGTTCTCGGCGCCTTCGGCAATCGGGAACATGCTGTCGAGAATCTTCGGAACGTTGAAGAAGTACCCGCCGCCGAGGGACAGGACAGCGAGGACAACGAGTGGAGCGAGCATTGATGGGGGCGATTCGTGCGGATGGCCGTGCCCCTTGTATTCGCCCATGAAAGTCATCCAGAAAGCGCGCCAGACATAGAACGCGGTCATCCCGGCAGTAACCACGCCAACCCAATACATCCAGGGAGCGTACCCGTAGGCAGCGGACAGAATGGCATCTTTACTGAAGTAGCCCGAGGTGAATGGAAATCCGGAAATTGCGAGTGAAGCGCAGGCCAGAGTGAGGCAAGTCCACGGCGCGTATTTCTTCAGGCCGCCCATGTGCCGCATGTCCTGCTCCCCATGGCATGCGTGGATGACGCTGCCGGCGCCCAGGAAGAGCAGCGCCTTGAAGAACGCGTGCGTCATCAGATGCCAGATGCCGGCGGAGAAAGCGCCGACGCCGACGCCGAGGAACATGTAGCCGAGTTGCGAGACCGTCGAGTAAGCGAAAACCTTCTTGATATCGTTTTGCGCCAGGCCAATTGTCGCGGCGAACACTGCCGTTGCCAAGCCGATGATCGCGACTGTCTCCATCGCCACCGGGGCATGCGTGAAGATTGCGGCCGACCGGGTGCACATGTAGACTCCCGCGGTAACCATCGTGGCGGCGTGGATGAGGGCTGAAACCGGCGTGGGGCCTTCCATTGCGTCCGGCAGCCAGACGTAAAGCGGAATCTGCGCCGACTTGCCGCATGCCCCGAGGAGAAGCAGTAGGGCGATCGCGGTCAGCGTTCCGACGGGCTTGCCCGGCGCGGCGGAGAAGACTTGTGTGAAGTCCAGCGTTCCGAAGTTAACCACGATCAGGAACATGGCGAGCGAAAATCCGAAATCGCCGATGCGGTTCACAATGAACGCTTTGTTGCCGGCGGTAGTGGCGCTCTTCTTAACGAAGTAGAAACCGATGAGCAGGTAACTGCACAGGCCGACGCCTTCCCAGCCGACGAACAAGATCAGATAATTCGCGGCGAGAACGAGGTCCAGCATGAAGAACATGAAGAGGTTCATATAGGCGAAGAAGCGGTAGTAGCCTTCCTCACGGGCCATGTATCCGGTGGCATAAATATGGATGAGCGACCCGATGCCGGTGACAATCATGAGCATGATCATGGTCAGCTTGTCGACTGCAAAATCCCACCCGACGGAGAATGCGCCGCTCTTGATCCAAGTGAAGTAGTGCTCATGCACTGGAGTCGCGGCAAGGTCAGGGACGCTCAGAAAGACCACCAGCACCTTGGCGAACGAGGCCACAACGCTCAGGATGGCGATGGCGTTGACCACTCCCTTCGGAAACTTACGACCGAAGATGCCGTTGGCCAGAAAGCCGAGGAACGGGAGCGCGGGTATGAGCCAGAGATTCCGCATCAGTTCTTCAGGGAATTAATTTCGTCGATGTTCAATGTCTGGCGATTCTTGAACACCGTCAGGATGATGGCGAGGCCCACCGCGGCTTCGGCAGCCGCTACCACCATTACGAAGAACGTGAAGATCTGCCCGCTGACCAGCTTGTGCTGATTCGAAAAAGCGACGAAGCTGAGATTCACCGCGTTCAGCATCAGCTCGATGCACATGAACACGGTGATGATATTGCGCCGGAACAAAAAGCCTGCCACGCCGAGCGCGAACAACACGGCGCTCAGAATCAGGTACCAGGCGATCGGGACGCCGTTGTTCAGGGCCTGTAATGCCTCGGGCATTTAATCCATTTCCTTTCGAGCGAGGACGATCGTGCCCAGTATCGCTACGAGAATCAGTACGGACGTAACTTCAAACGGCAGCAGGTAACTGGTAAATAAGGCCAAGCCGACGCTCTGGGCGGAACCGCCGGTGAAGTTGCCGAACTTGACGTAGCCGGCATCGGCGAAACCGCGCTGGACGAACAAGACGATCAAGCCGACGAAAGCGAGGAGCGCGGGTATGCCCAGCAATTGCGAAGTCCACGACCGGCCGCGCCGCACTTCCGCGCCCGCATTGAGAAGCATGATCACGAAGATGAACAGCACCATAACCGCGCCCGCGTAAACGATGATCTGCGCCATCGCGATGAACTCCGCGCCGAGCAGCAGATAGAGGACAGCGATCGAGCCCATCACGCCGATCAGCGAGAGTGCGCTGGCGATGGGATGGCGCTGGAGCACCACATTAACGGCGGAGATCAGGGCAATTGCCGCAAAGACCAGGAAGAAGAAAATATCCATCTTGATTCTCAGGAAGCCAGTGCTACTAAAAACCCGGTGATCAGAAGATTCAACAACGCCGCGGGGAACAAACCCTTCCAGGCAAAACCCATCAACTGGTCATACCGAAAACGGGGCAGCGTCGCGCGAATCCAAACGAAAACAAAAAGCAGGAACCCGCACTTGGCAAGAAACCAAAAGAGCGGCATCAGAATGGGAACCAGGAACGGCACGAGCATCACGCCCGCCAAGCCGAAAAATATGATGCCAAATGCAGGCAGCGTGTATCGGTCCAGCGGTCGCGCGGGGTTGAGCCCGTGATATATGCAGACGGCGCCCGCCACAAAGAGAATCAGCGGCGCGACGAAATTCGAACCATACGCGGCGGGCCACAACGGATGCCATCCGCCCAGGAACAGCAGGGTGGCGATGGAACAGACGGTCACCATGTTCGCGTACTCCGCCATGAAGAACGCGGCGAACGTCATGCTGCTGTATTCGACATGGAAGCCGGCGACGAGCTCGTTCTCCGCCTCGGGCAGATCGAACGGGATACGGTTGGTTTCGGCGAACGCCGAGATCATGAAAATGATGAAACTGAAAATCTGCGGGAAGGGCCCGGCGAAGATCAACCACTTCGGCAGAATCCCAAAGTTGTACCCGGCCTGGGAGTTCACGATTTCGCGGAGGCTGAGCGTGCCGGCGATCAACAGCGGCGAGGCGATCGCGAGACTCATCGGCAATTCGTAGCTGATCATCTGCGCGGAACTGCGCAAGCCGCCGAGAAGCGCGTACTTGTTATTTGACGACCATCCGGCGAGCGCGATTCCGTAAACACCCATCGAGCTGATGGCAAGGATGACCAGAATGCCGACATTGACGTCAGTCAACTGCATCATGGTCGTGTATGGCCCGATGGTGAGCTGGGTTCCGAAGGGAATCACGGAGATGGAAATCAGCGCCATGAAGACAGCAAGGAAAGGCGCCAGAAGGTAGAAGAAGCTGTTCACGTGCGGCGGCATCACGCCTTCTTTCGTGATCAGCTTGATCACGTCGGCAAGCGGTTGCAGCAAGCCGTGCGGGCCTACGCGCGAAGGGCCCATTCGAACCTGCACATGCGCGATCACTTTGCGCTCGACCCACTGCAGATACGCAAGCACCGTAAGCAGTATAAAGGCGATGAGCGCGAGTTTGATGAGCGTGATGATGACGAAAACCATTTTGGTTAGTCTTGCACTGGAGCAGGAGAAGACAGGCCACGAACAGCGATGGCCTGCCCCACGCGTTTCTCTATAACTGAATTCAGTATTTTAGAATACCGTCCCAGCGTTCCGGAGGTGAAGAGATTATCGTGCGCGGACCAGATCAGGTCGGGACGGCTCTCGACACCGACTCTGCCATTGACGGGAAGCGTTTGCTGCGCGCCCACGGTCACCAGAGCGAGTGGAATGTCGTAGCCCTTGACAGTCCGGCGGATTTCGTTATAAACCGTCTCGGGAAGCCACGGCCCCATCTGGCGCGCATAATCCATTTCTTTGGCGATCAGCCCGATGATTTCGAGGTCTGTCTTCGCGCCGATAGTTGAGAGCGCGCGCTTCAGACGCTGCACTTCGCCGCATACGTTGGTTACGGTGCCATTCTTTTCGTACGCACTGGCGGCGGGCAGCAGGACGTCCGCGCGCTGCGCCGTTTCGGTCATGAACATGTCCTGCACGACCACGAAGGCTTTCTTCGACCCGAGCGGGCCTTCCTTTAATGGATTCGCGCCGACAACCCAGACAGCGTCGAGATCCTCAGCCGACAGCATTTCGCGAATCGTCAAACCGGATGTGCCCGAAGCCTGATATCCCGGAAGCAACTCGGGAACGAGACCCATGTCGATTGCGCCGCGAGAGTTTGAATAATCCACGAGCGGACAATATTTGACAACCGTGCCGAGTGATTGGCCGAATTTTACCAACTGGCGGACGGCGTCGCCCTTCACCGAATCGTTGAACAGGATCACTAGTTCCGGCTCCGCCGCGAGGGCGTCGCGCAATTGCGGAAGCGCATCGAGTTCCGTTCCCGCGGCTTTGCGAACCGATTTCGCGGCGTGCGCGTCTTCGCGAACCGCGTTCGGTGTGACCACGTAAACGTGCGCTCCGTGATGCCGCTGGTTGGTGCGAATCTGGAATGCGACAAACGGTTGTTCGATGGCCAAGTCCGCACCAATAATAAGGAAGGCCTTTCGCTCGTAGAGATCCTGCGTGGTGGCGAGAGAGGCACTGTTTGGTTCAGAGCTGGTACCACTAAGAGCGTCCACCAGCGTCACCACATCGCCGGTGCGGTGGTGATCGATGTTATTCGTGTTCAAGCACTGGCGCGCAAACTTCTGAAGGTAGAAGTTCTCTTCGTTCGTCGTATGGTTCGAGCCGACGATGCCGAACTTTCCGTTGCGCGTCCTGATCCCGCTGAATTTCGCGGCGATCGTCGAAAGAGCTTTGGACCAGGAGGCCGGCTCCAGCTTACCGTTCACGCGGATCATCGGCGACTGCAGGCGGCCGTCGTGGTCGGAGAAATCGAAGGCGTAGCGGCCTTTGATGCAGAGGAACTCGCCGTTGATGCCGGAGCGATCGCGGTTGTTGCCGCGAATGATGTGGTCGTTGCGCACGCCGAGGGTTGTCTTGCAGCCGTTCGAACAGTGAGTGCAGATGGTGCCGACGTGCTCCATCTCCCAGGGACGCGTCTGGTAACGATAAGCTCCACTGGTCAGCGCGCCCACGGGGCAGATATCGATACATTGGCCGCATTCGTCGCAGTTGAGGTGATCGCCCTCGTTCGGCGCAATCAGAGACACGGCACCGCGGTTGACAACGCCAAGCGCGCCGACGCCCATGCCTTCGTCGCATGCCCGCACGCAGCGAAAGCAAAGGATGCAGCGCGGTCCGTCGTAGAAAACCACGGGCGACCACTGCTGCTCGTCGACATGAATCTTGGTTTCGGTGAACCGGCTCTCGCCCGCGCCGTAGCGGAAAACCATGTCCTGCAATTCGCACTCGCCGCCCTTGTCGCAGACCGGACAATCGAGAGGGTGATTGGTGAGAAGGAACTCGAGAGTGGATTTACGGGTTGCCCTGACGTTCGGGGAATCGGTGTGGACTACCATGCCGGGGGCTACCGGCAGCGTGCAGGCAACCTGCATTCGCGGCATCTTCTCGACGTCCACGAGGCACATGCGGCAGGCGGCCTGGAGCGAGTAGCCTTCGTAATAGCAGAACGAGGGGATTTCGATGCCGGCGCGTTTGGCCGCATCGATTACGAGCGTGCCGGGCGGGGCTTCGAGCTCTCGTCCGTCGATTGTGAATTTTACCTGCTCAGCCATTATTTGAACCGTCTCGATACTTGTTCGCGGGAACGAGGACAAGCGTCGGCATGAGTGCCGACGCGGCACGCAAGAGTGCGCGCGCCACGCTGCTCACGCCGTCACCAGCCTGGAGGATTTGTCGAAGGGGCAGGGGTGGCCGTCGAGATGCGCCTCGAATTCCTCGCGCCATTTCTCCACTATGGAAAGGGTAGGAAGAGCTGCCGCATCGCCCAGCGGGCAGAAGGTCCGGCCGCCCAGCATGTTTTTGGACAGGTCGCCGATCAGCACGATGTCGCTTTCCTGGCCCATGCCTTCATGGAAACGCGTGAGAAGCTTCTTCATCCACGCCGTCCCTTCGCGGCAGGGGATACACCAGCCGCAGCTTTCGTGCGCGTAGAAACGCATAATCCTGAGGGCAAACTTTACCATGCAGGTGTCTTCGTCGAGAATCACGACGCCACCGGAACCAAGCATCGACTTCGCCGCCGCGAGGGTATCGTAGTCCATGGCGAGGTCGCACTCTTCGGCTTTGAGGAGCGGACAGGAAGAGCCGCCGGGAACCACGGCTTTCAGCTTCTTGCCGTTGCGCATTCCGCCGCCGACTTCGTTAATCATGCGCATCAGATTGAAACCCATAGGCAGCTCGTAAACGCCCGGTTTGTTGATGTGCCCGGAGAGACAGAAGAGCCGCGTGCCGCCGTTCTTCGGCGTGCCGAGTCCCGCGAAATAAGCCCCACCGTTGAGGATGATCGGGGGGACGGCGCAAAAGGTCTCGACGTTATTCAGAATGGTGGGCGACTGGTAAACGCCTGCAACAGCCGGGAACGGCGGCCGGATTCTGGGAATGCCGCGCTTGCCTTCAAACGATTCGAGGAGCGCGGACTCTTCGCCGCATTCATATGCGCCGGCGCCGGAATGTGTGGCCAGATGAAATTTCACGCCGCGCCCCAGGATGCTGTCGCCCAAATAGCCCTGCTTGTAGGCTTCGTCGATCGCCCGATCCACAATGTCGATGAGGTAGCGGTACTCGCCGCGGATGTACACGTATCCCTGCTGCGCCCCCACCGCGAGGCCGGCGATGATGATGCCCTCGATCATCTGGTGCGGATCGTACTCGATGAGAAGCCGGTCCTTGCAGGTGCCCGGCTCGCTCTCATCCGCGTTCACCATGATGTATTTCGGTTTGGGCGACTGGCGAGGGACGAAGCTCCACTTCATGCCGGTGGGAAACCCCGCGCCGCCGCGTCCGCGCAGACCGGAGGCTTTCACCTCGTTAATGATCTCGTCCTGCGTCATGCCGAGCGCCTTATCGAGCGCCTTGTAGCCGTCGGTGGCGAGGTAGGTTTCGATGCTGTGGGAATTCGGCATCCCAAAGCGGCGCGACAGGATTCTGACTTCGAGCGGATTGGATTCGTTATAAAGCATCAGGCGACTTTCACCAATTCCGTTATTTGTTCGGGACGCTTGCCCGCAGCGAGTCCATCGATCAGTTTTTCCAGTTGCGCCATGGTCACATCGTGATAGAAATCGTAGTTCACCTGGATCGCCGGCGCCCAGGAACAGGCACCGATGCACTCCACCTCTTCGAGCGATACACGCCCGTCGGCCGTCACTTCCTTGTGGCCGATGCCGAGCTTGTGGCTGGCCTTGTTCCATAACTCTTCGCCACCCACGAGAAGGCAGGAGATGTTGGTGCAGATCTGAACGTGATATTTGCCCATCGGCTTGCGGTGGAGCATCGAGTAATAGGTCAGAACTTCGTTGACTACGTGCGGCGTCACGCCTACTCGTTTGGCAACTTCCTCGATCAGTTCGTCCGTGATGGAGCCGATCTCATCCTGGGCGTAGATAAGCATTGGGACCATCGCCGAACGCTTTCGATCGGCGGGGTATTTGGCGAGAAATTTCTCGAAGCGGGCTTCCAGTTCGGGGGAAAAGGTCATGCGGTTTTATCGACTTTCCAATCACGCCGGCCTTCGGCCGGCTGGACACGCTGGAAAGCGTGTCCGCAGCCTGAAAGGCCGCCCCACATTTGAGATTGGGCCACCGGGCAAAGGGTCATGAGCAAAAATCTCCCTTCGCGTCATCTATCTTTCGTGCGTTGCTCTCCGCGGTCTTCCGGAGATCCTCGGCCTTTTCAAGAAGCTCCTTCAGCTTCGCGCGCATCTCTTCAGGACTCATCAGCGGTCTGTGTCTCCCAGGACGAAATCCATACTTCCCAAGCCGGCAATCACGTCGGCGATCAGCGTCCCTTCGATCATCTTCGGGATTGCCTGAAGATTGCCGAAGCTCGGGCCGCGCCAGTGAACGCGATAAGGCTTCTGTGTTCCATCGCTGACCATGTAGACGCCAACTTCGCCGCGCGGCGATTCAACGGCCTGATAGACCTCGCCTTCGGGCACACGGAAACCTTCGGTCACGATCTTGAAATGATAGATGAGCGCTTCCATCTGCGTCTTCATCTTTTCGCGATCCGGAAGCACGATTCCCGGCGCATCCGCCTGATGCGAACCCGACGGCATCCCTTCGAGCGCCTGCCAGATGATCTTAGTCGATTGCCGCATTTCCTCAATGCGGACCAGATAGCGCGCGAAGACATCGTTCTCGGTCCGCGTCGGCACGTCGAAATCGAACTTCTCGTAGCTTGAGTACGGAGCATCTTTGCGGATATCGATTTTCATGCCAGCTGCGCGAAGCATGGGGCCGGTGACGCCCAAGTCGATCATGTCTTCCAGAGGGATATAGCCGATGCCTTTTGTTCTGCCGGTCCAAATGCCGTTATTCGTCAGCAGGTCTTCGTATTCGTCGACGCGGGATGGGAAGATGTCGATGAAATCCTTTACGCGCTTTTGCCAGCCGCGCGGAGGCTCCAGCGCCAATCCGCCGATACGGATATAACTGGTCATCATGCGCTGCCCCGAGAACATCTCGAAAACGCGCAGAATCTCTTCGCGCTCACGGAAGCAATAGAGAAACACGCTCATGGCACCGATGTCGATGGCGTGCGTGCCCAACCACACCAGATGGCTGTTCAAACGCGTGAACTCGGTCAGCATGACCCGCATCCACTGCGCGAGCGGCGGAATTTCCAGGCCAAGAAGCTTCTCGGCGGCCAGACAGTAAACCAAGTTGTTCGAAAGAGGCGCAAGATAATCGATGCGGTCCGTCAGAGTGACGCCCTGCTGGTACGTTTTAACTTCGAATTCCTTTTCGATACCGGTATGCAGATAGCCGATGTCGGGGGCGGCTTTCAGAATGGTTTCGCCATCGAGTTCCAGCAGCAGGCGCAACACCCCGTGCGTCGACGGATGCTGCGGGCCCATGTTGAGGACCATGCTGCGGGTGCCGGATTGTTCCCGCTCATGCCGCTCGTAGTCCTGTTCGACTTCGAGCTCGCTTGTGATGCCACCGTCCGTCATTTATTCCATAGCTCCTAATACCGGGTCCCGGTGACCGAAACATCTTTGCGCAACGGATGTCCCACCCAATCGTCCGGCAGCATAATCCGGGTCAGATTGGGATGATTGAGGAAGCGGACGCCGTAGAGGTCGAACACTTCACGCTCGTACCAGTTTGCAGAACGATACACCGCGAACGCGGATTCGATCTCCGGGTTCTCTCCAGACGGCCCATTACTGTTCAATCGGGATTTCAACCGCAGACGCTGCTTTCCCGCGATCGCCTGCAGGTGATAAACGATTTCGAATCGCGGCTCGGCGGGATAACGGTCGACACCGGTCACTGTGCTCAGACGCTCGAATTCCAACTCATGTTTGACCCGCCGCAGCGCTTCCACGATGTTTGCCGGCGCCACTTCGACGGTCAACTCGTTGAACTCGAACTTGGCTGTAACCGCGACATCGTCCAGCGCAGATGCCACTGGGTTATCGCGCAGATTTTCGGGAATCATTTCGAAATCAACTCCGGTTTGCCGGATGTGGATCTGCGAGGCTCCATCGGAGTGAGATCGATGCGAATGGCGACGGGTTTTGAAGGCCTCAGATCGGATTGCGCCCAGTCCAGCACGCCTTTCTTCCAGATGAAGAAAAAACCCGCCAGGATCAGGACCACGAAGGTCAACATCTCGAGAAAGCCGAACATCTTCAGCTGCTTGAATACGACGGCCCACGGGTAGAGGAAGATGGCTTCAATATCGAACAGAATGAAAATCATGGCCACAAGGTAAAACTTAACGCTAAAGCGATGCTGGGCATCGCCGGTGGGAGCAATGCCGCACTCATAGGGCATGTCCTTGACCTTGTTTTTCAACCGCCGCCCGATCACGAACGTGAGCGTTACCAGAGCAGCCGCGATCACCATCGCGAGGAGGGCCTGCAGGAGAACGGGGAACCAGGTTTGGGCGAGAGAATCAGGCATTTTCAGGCGACGATTTCGAGGGTGCGGCGCTTTTTCATAAAGCTGCGGGCGCTCCCCTCGACTTATAATAATCCACGTAAAGTCGTGTCAACGGAAAATCAGGTTACAGTCAACGGCGAACATCGCAGCTTTCCTCCGCAAACGACGCTGCTCGATGTGGTCCGCGCGCTCAATCTCGAGCCGGAGCGGGTGGCGATCGAGCTGGACCGGGCGATCGTCAAGCGCGAAATGTGGCCCGGCACGACGATCGCGGGCGGCGCCGAAATCGAGATCGTTCAGTTTGTCGGCGGCGGGTAACCGGCTCCCTCCGGTCGCGGCTCTGTAACGCGACCGCAGGGAGTGTTTCCTAAGCGAAGCTCCTGACGGCGTGCGCCTCGTCTTCGTGGACGTCGAACACCGTGTAGAGTTTCGTGATCTGCAACAGATCTTTCACCCGTTTGGTCAGGTTCAGCAGTTTCAAAGTGCCGCCCTGATTGGCCACCGTGGTGAAGCCCGAAACCAACTCTCCAATCCCCGAGCTGTCGATGTAGGAAACATCGCCGAGATTCAGCAGAATCTTCTTGTTGCCCTTGGCCACCAGCTCGCGCAGAGCGTCGCGCAAGGCGCTCGACCCCTCACCGAGCGTAATCCGGCCGGAAACGTCAATTACCGTCACATCACCCACCTGGCGGTTATTCAACTTAACACTCACTTACGCTTACCTCCCTCAAATGAACAAATGAAATCACGATTCTTTCGGCCCGATAGTCTTGACCAGAGTAACTTCCGTGCCCGCGGGGGACACCTTGCGCACTTTCATGTCGTCCATGAACGCGCCCATC
>Ga0182024_10020328_pt1 | contig 12144 bp, 11 predicted proteins | sample P32metaG_FD_120480 | JGI IMG/M metagenome (GOLD analysis project Ga0182024, IMG submission 120480) | Permafrost microbial communities from Stordalen Mire, Sweden - P3-2 metaG (Illumina Assembly) | ecosystem: Environmental > Terrestrial > Soil > Wetlands > Permafrost | place: Sweden: Stordalen...
GAGTTTCTCCATTTCCGGGGCGTGCCCGACGATGCTTCCGAAGCCAAGCTTCGATTTGATTTTCTCGCGCAACATCCGGTTTTCCGTTTTTAGGCGTAAGTGAGAAGCCACCCGCTCCAGCAAAAGCTTTAATTCGTCGATGGTGAACGGTTTGGTCACGTAGTCGTAGGCACCATTTTTCATGGCTTGCACGGCCGATTGCACCGTGGCGTAACCGGTAACTACTACGATCTCCGCGTCGGGCCGTCGCTGCTTGATCTTATGCAAGGCCTCCAGCCCGCCAGCGCCGGGCAATTTCAGATCGAGTAGAACCACATCGATCGGCTGCGAATCGATGAGGCGGTAGGTGTGCTCAGCCGATTCGGCGACCATAGTATTAAACCCCAGCGACTGTGCCACTTCACGGCAAATATCGCGAATCGCCCGCTCGTCGTCGACGATCACCAAATTCAGTAAATTTGCCGCCTCGAGCTGTGGCGGATTAAAGGCATGGGCAACTGCGGTTGTCATACAGATTTCCCCTTTATGGTCTTGCCTTTTCTGGGCGTTCGGAGCTTGTGACTCGGAATCGGGCTGGAATTATCAGGAGTGTCGGCGACTTTGGCGGGTTTGCATCCGAGGCCCACTCGGGGAAGATACACAATGACTCGCGTGCCTCTTCCGGGTTCGCTCTCCACTTCAATGGCTCCGCCTTCGTGGGTCACAATGCGATGAACGGTTGCGAGCCCCAGACCATTTCCCACCCCAGGTTTCTTGGTGGTAAAAAAGGGTTCGAAAAGCCGGGCGCGGGTTTCAGGGTCGATGCCACAACCAGTGTCACGGACGACGAGGGCAACCCAAGACTCGCAAAACTGGTTATGAGCTTCGCGTCTGAGTTTCGGACCGTCACAATTGCTGGTGCTTACGGTGATGCGGCCGCCGGCTGGCATGGCGTCGCGTGCATTCAATACCAGATTGAGGATGATCTGCTGAACCTGGGCCGGATCCATTCGCACCACACCGAGATCATCGGCCAGATCAGGGACCAGTTCGATATCCTCGCCAATCAATCGGGTTAACAGAGTGCCGATCTCGGATACGAGATCGTTCAGGGACAGCAGGCAAGGTTCGACCGCACGCTGCCGAGCCACCGCCATCAACTGGCGGATAAGCCCAGCACCCTGTTCTCCTGCCTTGCGGATCTCCTCGGCAAAACGACGCAACCGGCTGCTCGGTTCCAAGCCGGCCAGAATCAGTTCACTGCAAAGCACCATTCCGGTCAGCAGGTTGTTGAAGTCATGGGCAACCCCTCCAACCAGGCGGCCGATGGCCTCCATTTTGTGAGCATCTCGTATCTGTTGTTCGGTGTGCGAACTCCCTGCCGTCTCTTCGGCTCTCACTTCCAATTGTGCTGCGATCGCGCTCATAGCCCTCATTTCCTTATTGTGAAATTGCCGCATCGCATCCATCGGGTGCGTGCTCCCTAATTGGGAAGTTTAGGTTGATCGGTACGGAGAACGCAGTGATGATTGAACAAAGAGAGGCGGATTCCAGGCGAATCCGAAATGGGAGAAAGGAGTTGCCGGGAACTCGTACGCGTGCAACGGGGAAGCGTCCTTTATTGACAGTTCAGCTTTGGGGATTCAAGGGCTGAGCCAGTCGAAAGGTCAAACTGTGCCCTGTGGAAAACCGCACATCGTCTTTGGAAGGACTCAGTGAAAATTGGCTGGAATTCAGTGCAGAGCCACTTATTGTGGGCGAGCTTGCATACGATCCGCCTTTGGCGAAAATGCTGGACGTTCGCAGAGGGATAGTCTTTCCATTCACGACCATCGAGATCAGCGTCAGGCGCAAGTAGCCGGGATCATGCAACTCGGATGCCTTCGTCGCCATCACGCTGCCAGTAACCAGCGCGCCCCGAGGCACGACTGTTTTTTCGGCGACAATCACAGGCGCATCGAGTACAGCCGCAAAAGATTCTCCTACTCGAGCGCTTGCGCTGGAGAGTGGCAACTGTAAACGAATGTTAAGTTGGGTTCCAGCCGGGATTTCATCGACTTTAAATCCATCTGTGGGGGAGATACCGCCAGCGTCTGAAACGCGATCAAAAGGGAGATGGTTCTTCTTGGGATCCTCAGTAAGTCCGGAGCCGCCAAGTTGCCGCGAACAGGCCGTCGACAGGAATAGAGTTGCAGCAATTAAGGCGCAGATGACTCGTTGGCCCGCTTGACATGATCTCTTCATGGACCTTCCTGACGGGATGCTTGGTTCGCATTCGCAAGGAGGATGCCATCTTATAGACTTATTGAATCAGGTACTTAGAAAGAGACTATGGCCACTCCGATGTAGATTTTGCCCTTTGGGATGTAGCCTCAACTCAGCCCGGCACACCTTGCGGAAGAAACTTGCAAGTCGGCTGCTAGATTTGGGAACGCGCTGGTTTCCGCGCCACAGTCGATTTAGGGGCGTGTTTCGCCGACTTCCTGCGCCGGAGAATTCGTCAGCCCGTGTGCATCAGTCTTAGTGATAGCTGTTTTCGCTGCGGCGACCAGCGGCTTCAGCGCCCGCACAGAAACTCCCAGCGTACCCCCCGAAAAGCCGTCAATATAGGCAGCATTGATGCCAATTACTTCGCCTCGCGAATTGAAAACCGGGCCGCCGCTGCCGCCGTGGGCAGTGGGTGCGTCGTAGATGAGTTTGTCGCCTACGACGTCTCCGAGGTGTCCGCAAGTTGAGGATGGCCGGATCAACGACAGCGCGGCCAGTTCGTTGGCGGCGCCCTGATCGTCTCGGCGGTAAGCGAGACGATCGTAGACGGCAGGCGGTGATTTCGCCACCATGCCCAGCACGCCCATGGGGTATCCGACTACGGCGACCAGTTCACCGGGAGTTGGAGTGTCTGCGGCCAACGGGATCGGCCTAAGCTGATGCACGGCCTGAATGTCCTCGATGTGGAGAACCGCCAAATCTCCTTGCGCGGATACGACTGCAGGCGTGATGTTCACCGGGGTAGGCATCCCAGGGAAGAATGCTAATAGCTTTTCCAGTCGCGGTGTGGCACCTTTGCGAATCAGTAAAGTGGATTCAGGATCTTCGTACCACGGCTCGGCCACATGGCGGTTGGTCGCAAGCAATCCGTCAGAAACCACAAAACCAGTGCCAGAAATACGCGCCCGAAACTCTGGACGGTGGCCGGCGAAACCCACCTGATATATGCCGAAAATGTAGCAGATGGAATCGCGGTAACGATGCAGCACAAGCTCAGGCATGGCTTGCTCTTGTTCAAGCTGGTCCACTTTGTTTCCGAGTTGTTGCATCTGTTGTTGCATCTGTCGCTGCAGATCGTCTTTCTGTTGCGGTTCGGGTGCTTTCGCGGCAGGGTAATAGCGGGCCATGAGCGCGATGCCGAAGAGCAGGCACACTCCCAGCACACCTTCGAGCATGCGCTGCCAGAGGGTACAGACTGGCTCTTCTCGAACTTGAGGATCGCTTTCCGCCATGAAAAATTGCAGGCTGCTCATCGGCGATTGGAGGGAGAATGTTGCGCCGGTGCCTGAGCTACGAGTCCGTATATTGTGCGCCTCGCGCTCGGCAGTTCCTAGGGTACGGAGGGCGATGTACAAGTGGTAGAGAAGTTAAGACAATCGGTCAACGAAACCACTTAGTTTCTCTGGGAATTACAGCGCAGAGCCAAAAGCCCGATACGACATGTTATAATTTTGCATCTAAGCTGCCGCTTTAGCTGACGGAGGATTGTATCGATAAACGCTTTATCCGCACGAACGACCGTATTCGAGCGCGTGAAATCAGAGTGATTGGGGACGAAGGGGAACAGATCGGCGTCATGCCCCCATACGAAGCGCTCAAAATGGCCCGCGAAAAAAACCTGGATCTGGTTGAAATTTCGCCCACCGCAGTTCCTCCCGTATGCCGCATCATGGATTACGGGAAATTTCTTTACCAACAGGAAAAGAAGGAACGTGAGGCCAAAAAGCACCAGAAGACGATCACGGTCAAGGAAGTCAAGTTTCGTATCAACGTGGACGATCACGATTACGAGACCAAGAAGAATCATGTGCTGCGCTTTCTGGACGAAGGGGACAAGGTCAAGGCAACGATTTTTTTCCGCGGACGCGAGATGACGCGCACCGGCCTGGGACGACAGATTCTGGAACGCCTGATTAAAGACGTTCAGGACAAAAGTATCGTAGAGTTCCGGCCTCGCCAGGAAGGAAATACGCTGCATGCGATCCTGGCACCGAAAAAGGAAACGGGGCAAAAGCCGCATGCCGCGCCGCCGCCATCGCAAGACCGGGCCGCTAAGGCCTGATTGACCCGATTAATTTTTCAAGCAACACGGTAAGTGGTTGCCGTAAGCGACAGGAGCCTTGAAAGGGCGCGGCTTTTAGCCGCGCCGCAAATCGTTTTCTACGACGTACGGCACGGCTGGGAGCCGTGCCCTGTCAAAACTCCGACGCCGAGGATTCTTTCGCAACAGTAAGTTGGTTTCTTTTTGATCCGACGGCTGAACACTATCTCTGAGGACTTATGCCAAAGTTGAAAACACATAAAGGCGCGGCCAAGCGCTTCAAGAAAACTGCTACCGGAAAAGTGAAGCGCGGGCATTCGCATTTGCGCCACATACTGACCTCCAAATCGCACAAGCGCAAAAAGAAGTTGGGCCACTCAGTGCTGGTGAGCGATGCGGACACACCCAAAATCAAGCGCATGATTCCGTACTAGAATAGTTATGCATGTGTGGCGCGGGCATTCCTGCTCGCGTTTGCGGGCCGCGAATCTTTGTGGCCTCCGGCGTGTGAAGAGGTAATAAGGACTACATCAGTCTCCTGCCTCCAGCCGTCGTAAATCGAAGTACAAAAGGAGCACAGCAATGCCTCGTGTAAAACGTGGAACCAAACGCCGCGCCAAGCGCAAAAAAATATTAGACCGCGCCAGCGGTTACTTCCTCACAAAATCCAAGCTGTACCGGTCGGCCAAAGAGGCCGTCGAGCGCGGCCTGAAGTTCGCGTATTCCGGGCGCAAGCAGCGCAAGCGCCAATTCCGCTCGCTTTGGATCGTGCGCATCGGCGCCGCCGCCAAGCTGAATGGGATGAGCTACAACCAGTTCATCCACGGTCTAAAGCAGGCTGGCGTGGAACTTGATCGCAAGATTCTCGCCGACCTGGCAGTCCGGGATGCAGCTGCGTTTAAAAGCCTCGCCGAGCAGGCGAAGGGCGCTCTCGGCGGGGCAGCGTAATCTCAGCCCAGCACTTGGCACTTGGCATTCAGCATTTAAAATTTAGAATTGTCATTCCGAGTGGGCGTGAGCCCGCGAGGAATCTGCAGTTTGCCGGTTTCTAGAGCAACTGCAGATCCCTCTCTTGCCCTCACCGCTAGCGCGGCTCGGGCGCTCGGGATGACAGGGGCTTGATATGAGTCCGAAGAAAAAATCGGAATATACCGTTCCCAAGCTTAAGGATTTCTCGGCGGCCAGTCTGGATAAAGCCGCGGCGAAGCTCATTACTGCCTTCGATGAGGAGGCTGCGGAAATACAGAAGGAAGCCGAATGGAAGCCCTTCCGCGATCGTTGGATGGCCCGCAACGACAGTGTCCTAACGCAAATCAACGACTTGTGGCTGAAGGCCGCACCGAAAGAGGCCAAGCGGGAAGCAGGACTTCGAGTCAATAGTCTCAGGGCTCAGATCACAGAGCGGGTTAAGGAATCTCTAGCGTCGTTACAGTTTGCAGGTACTGTCTCGCATGAGGATGAAACTGTCGCTAGAGTTTTTCAGCCGCGTGGAGCGGCGGAAACCTACCAGAAGAGAGCCGCCGCCAATGATGGGCCCCGGTTAGACATCACCCTCCCCGGCATCCGCCGCCCTCTCGGGGCCGAGCATCCCATTATCAAAACCATGAATGAAATGGTGGGAGTGTTTCGCAATCTCGGATACTCGGTCGAGGAAGGTCCTGAAATTGAGACCGATTATTACAATTTCGAGGCGCTGAATTTTCCGCCCAATCATCCGGCGCGGGATACGCAGGACACGCTGTTTGTCGCTAATCAGGAATCGAAGCCGCTGCGTGATCGACTTCTGCTGCGCACGCATACTTCTCCGGTGCAGATTCGCACCATGGAAAAGATGAAGCCGCCAGTGCGCGTGGTTTGCCCGGGCAAAGTGCATCGCAACGATGCGCCGGATGCTACCCACTCTCCGATTTTTCATCAGATCGAGGGGCTGGCAGTAGATACGAACATTACGTTTTCCGATTTAAAGGGAACGCTTGATCACGCAATGAAAGAGATGTTTGGATCGAGCGTGAAGACGCGATTTTATCCGTCATTCTTTCCCTTCACCGAGCCCAGCGCGGATGTGCAGATCAGCTGCATTTTTTGTGGAGGCCGCGGATACCGTGATGGCGGCCCGTGCCGCAACTGCAAGGCCAGCGGCTGGATTGAGTTGTTGGGATGCGGCATGGTCGATCCGAATGTTTATGGATTCGTCGATTACGACCCGAAGAAAGTTAGTGGGTTCGCCTTCGGCATGGGAGTTGAGCGCATCGCGATTTTGAAATACGGCGTAGACGATATTCAGTTGTTCTTCAACGGTGATGTCAGGTTTTTGGAACAGTTTGCGTAAGACCGCTTCTAGCTGCTAGCTCCTGGCTTCTGGCTAAAAACGGCTTTGCGAGCTAGAAGCCAGGAGCTAGAAGCTAGCAGCTAGAAGCTACTCATGAAAATCTCTCCTCAATGGGTGCGCGATTTCGTTGACCTAAATGTCAACTATCATCAGCTTGCGGAAGACCTGACGCTGGCAGGGATCGCGGTCGAATCGGTTAGTGGCGAAGGTGATGAGACCATCTTCGAAATGGACATCACCACGAACCGTCCGGACGCCATGAATCATTACGGCGTGGCGCGGGAATGTTCGGCGATCTACGACCTGCCGCTGAAGCCGATTGAGCCTCAGTTGCCGCGCCCCTCAGCGGCTAAAGCCGATTCGTCTGCGGGTCTTAGCGGCACGACTGAAGTCGTGCCCTTCCCAATCGAAATTCAGGATGAGCAAGGCTGTGCGCGGTTTACTGCGCGCATTGTGCGAAATGTGACTATCAAGCCGTCCCCCGAAAAGATTACGCGCCGGCTGGGGTTGCTCGATCAGCGGCCTATCAACAATGCGGTGGACGCGACCAACTACACGCTTTGGGAGATGGGCAAGCCCACGCATGTGTTCGATCTGGATTTGCTCGAAGGCGGGAAGATTGTGGTGCGTCGGGCGCGCCATGGCGAGATGCTCAAGACTCTCGATGGCGTGGAGCGCAAACTGACTTCCGAAGACCTCGTGGTTGCGGACGCGAAGAAGCCGGTCGGCCTGGCCGGCACGATGGGCGGCTTCGACACCATGATTACGGAGAAGACACGCAACATCCTGATTGAATCGGCGTGGTGGGATCCGGTGACGGTTCGCAAAATGTCGCGGCGGCACGGGTTGCATACAGACGCGTCACATCGCTTCGAACGCGGCGCGGATTATGAGTCGACGGTGCTCTCTTGCGATCGCGTGGCCGAACTCATCTTGCAGTCGGGCGGAGGCGAATTAGGCGGAATCGTCGATGTGATTGCGCGGAAGCTGGACCTGGCGCCGATTGCTCTGCATGTGTCCGAAGTGCTGCGCATTCTCGGAGAGAAGCTGGAGACTACGGAGATCCTGCGCATCCTGCGGCGGCTGGGATTCGAACTGGTTCCGGAGCATGTCGAGGAACCCGAATTCACGGTACTGGTTCCTAGCTGGCGGCTGGATGTCGAGCGCGAAATCGATGTCATTGAAGAGATCGCGCGGCTGCATGGCTACGACAAATTCCCCAACACGCTGCCCGCATATGTCGGCGCAGTCGTCGAGCAGCCTGATGCGCCGAAAGACAAAAAGCTGCGCACTTCTTTGCTGGCGCTGGGTTACGACGAGGCCATCTCCCTGACTTTCATCTCGCATCAGGATGCGGAGCAGTTCTCGTCTGTGCCGGTCATCGAGTTGGCGAACCCGCTGAGCGAAGAAGCTTCGGTAATGCGCACCTCGATGGTGCCGGGCATGCTGAACATGCTGGGCTACAACTTAAACCGTGGCCGCAACGATGTTCGCTTATTCGAAGCGGGAAATGTTTTCGAGTGGGCAGGCGAGAAGACGGCGGAATTCAAGCGCATCTGCATGGGCGCGACCGGAAATGCTTCGCTGGCAAGCGCGCATCGTCCGCCGAGGCCGATATCGTTTTTTGATGTGAAGGGCGACGTGGAAACTTTGCTGTCCGCATTCCAGCACACAAGTCTCGAGTTCAAGCCCGATACAGCGGAATATTACTATCCTGGCCGCTCGGCTCTGGCTTTGACGGATGGTGACATCGTGGCTCAATTCGGGCAGATCCATCCCGAGGTTGCGGCCGGACGCAAGCTTAAACAGGATGTTTTCGTGGCCGAGCTTTATTTGGACCGCCTCTACAACCGCGGGTTGCGGGCGGTGCGGTATGAGGCGTTGCCGCGATATCCGGCAGTGGAGCGCGACTTTTCTTTTAGCTTTGACGATGCGGTTGAGTTCGCGAAGATCGAGAATATGGTTGCGGGATTGAAGTTGAGCGAACTTCGCAGCTTTGTTCCGGTTGAGATTTTTCGGGGCGGCTCGATTCCAGCCAGCAAATATTCTTTGCTGCTTCGGGCTACGTTTCAGTCCGACGAACGGACATTGCGCGAGGACGAGGTGGGACGCTGGTCGGCGGAGATCGTTAAGGCCCTCGAAGGTCTGGGCGGGACGCTTCGGGCTTCGTAATCGCTGGCAGCCCTCGCCCCATTCACCACAGAGTCACAGAGGCACAGAAGAAAACTAGGGAAATTTTTCTGTGGCTCTGTGGCTCTGTGCCTCTGTGGTGAACAACTGTCCCCGCGTCGTCCTTAGCTGGTGAAACCCTGTCCTTCTCTGTGCTAGTCTGAGCCGATTATGGCTGATGTGGTTATCCAACCCAGGCATTTTCTTAGCGACAAGGTTGAGCACTTTACCGAGTCCGTCATTCGCGAGATGACGCGGCAGGCCATGCTCCATGGAGCGGTAAATCTCGCGCAGGGCTTCCCCGATTTTCCCGCTCCCACGGAGATCAAGCGCGCGGCACAAGAGGCGATTGCGGCGGATGTGAATCAGTATGCAATTACTTGGGGCGCGAAGAGTTTGCGTAATGCGATCGCTCGGCAGATGAAGGAATGGCAGAGCGTCGCAGTTAATCCGGAGACACAGATTACCGTGTGTTGCGGCTCGACGGAAGCGATGATTTCGACGTTGCTGGCGGTTTGTAATAAAGGCGACGAGGTGGTGATCTTCGAGCCGTTTTATGAAAATTATGGGCCCGACGCGGTGCTGTCGGGAGCGAAGCCGGTTTTCGTGAAGTTGCGTCCGCCAACTACGCCGGACGGCGAATGGACGTTCGATGAGGCCAAACTGCGCGCCGCGTTCCATCCCCAGACCAAAGCGATCATTGTTAATACACCCAACAATCCGACCGGCAAAGTATTCACGCAGGCGGAACTCGAACTGATTCGAGATCTTTGCGTCGAGTTCAACGTTCTGGCAATCACTGACGAGATTTACGAGCACATTCTTTACGATGGCGCCAAGCACATTTCGATGGCCGCGCTTGAGGGCATGAGCGAGCGGACGGTCACCATCAATGGATTGTCGAAGAGTTACAGTGTGACCGGATGGCGCGTGGGATGGGCAGTTGCGCCGCCAACCATTACGAACGCGATCCGAAAGGTCCACGATTTTCTCACCGTCGGCGCTCCGGCTCCTATGCAGGAAGCCGGCGCGGCGGCATTGGCTCTGCCTCCCACTTATTATGAAAATCTGGCCGACGGATACAGAAGCCGGCGCGACCGTTTGATGCCAGCGTTGGAAGCGGCGGGATTTCGCTGCTTTCGTCCTCGCGGCGCATATTACGTAATGACAGACATTAGCGCCTTCGGATTCGCGGATGACGTCGCCTTTACGAAGCATCTGGTGAAGGACATTGGAGTGGCTGCGGTTCCGGGATCAAGTTTTTACAACGATCCCCGCGATGGAGCCAGGCAGGTGCGGTTTGCATTCTGCAAGAAAGATGCGACCCTGGACGAAGCGGGGAGACGATTAAAGAAGTTGCGGGGCCGATAGCGCTGCCGGCTAGCCGAGCTTTGCTCGGCCGGACGGGTCGAAGACCCGTCCCCACACAATCGTCCCCACACAATCGTCCCCACACAATCGCCCCCACACAAGCAATGGCGTTTCACTCTGCTGATCTCTCCACAGGGTTTCTGCGGTATACTGCGCTGAAGTTCGAAATCTTTTCGGGGAAGAAGTGCAATCATGGTGGTGAAAATGGCGGAAGAAGTATCGGCGCAAGTTCCTTCTGACGATTTCCAGACGCTGGAGCAAAAAGTCTATCGCACGATCGAGCTGTATAAAGCCGCGCGGGAAGCGCGGTCTGCGTCCGAGCGCGACGCCCAGCACTTGCGCGAACAACTGGAAGAGCGCGAGGAGGAGGTCGAAGGTCTGCGCCGCGAAATGGTTCAGCTGCGGCGGGAACGCGAAGAGATTCGCGGGCGCGTGGAAAAAATGCTGCAACAGATCGACACGCTGACCGAAGAGCAGGCAGCGAGCTGAGATCTGCTTCGATCCACTTTGTTGCGCGAAATAGGAGCAAGAACTTATGGCAAACGGCGCAAAACCGCCCGCATTGAATAATACTGACGACAGCAGCGTGCGCGTTGAAATCTTCGATCAGGCTTACAATCTTCGCGGCTCGGATGCAAATTACATCATGAAGCTGGCGGAATACGTGGATGCGAAAATGCGCGCGGTTGCCAAGCAGACGCAAACGGTCGATACCGTGCGCCTGGCGGTGCTGGCGGCGCTGAATATTGCCGACGAATATCATCTGCTGCTGAAGCGGAACCAGGAAGGCGGAGCCACGGACTATCTGAAGCGTGCGCATCACCTATCCGACGCTCTGGATGAAGTGCTCGAGGAAAAGCGCAAAGCCGGATGAATCACTCATTCATTTTGTCATCCCGAGCGAAGCGAGGGATCTAGGCTCTTGCCGGCGCCAGAATGACCGCCCGAAGCAGGCAAGAACCTAGATCCCTCGCTTTGCTCGGGATGACAACAATTTGTATTAAGAATCCTATTGCTGAATGCTTGTGTCCGCACTAGCTGGCTTCTGCGTCACTTGCTGCGGATTGGGTAATTGCGACCGATCCCAACCGCCTCCCAAAGCCTCAATCAGGGCTACCGCGGACGTCATCTCCTGCACCTGAAGATTGTTGAGAGTCAGTTGGTCCGAAAGCAACGTGGTCTGCGCGATCAGCACGTCGACGTAGGGATCAATGCCAGTCTCGTAACGAGCCTCTTCCAGTTTGAGGAAGGTTTGCGCGGAATTCACTGCTTGCTGCTCTTCCTGAATTCCTTTTGACATAATTCTGACTTCAGCAAGTCCGTCTTCCACTTGCTGGAAGGCATTCAGCACGATCTGACGGTATCCGGCGACATCCGCGTTGTAGGTCGCGACATATTGTTGGACCGTAGCGCGACGCAGGCCGGCATCGAAAATGGTTTCCGAAAGCGATGTGCCAACCGACCAGAAGCGGCTCGGCCAGGAGAGCCATTTAGTGAAGGTCGAACTCTCGAATCCGCCCGACGCGCTCAAAGTTAGATTCGGAAAATAGGCCGCATAGGCAATGCCGATGGCTGCGTTCGCTTCGGCCATGGTGCGTTCGGCGGCGGCGATGTCGGGCCGGCGCTCCAGTAGTTCTGACGGTACGCCAACCGGAATCGGCGGCGGCGCAGTCGTCATAGGCTTCACGGGAATGGCGAAGTTTGAGGCCGTTTGTCCTACCAGTACGGCAATGGCGTGCTCGTATTGCGCTCGGGCGACGGCAACATTAGTTGCGCCTGACTCCGCGCTCTGCAGGGCGGTTTCAGCTTCAACTACGGAAATCTGGTCGGCGATGCCGGTTTCATATTGCGCGCGGGCTAGTTCGAGTTCTTTTTGGTCAGCTGCCACGGTTTCATCGTAAATTCTCTGCAGCTCGTCCTGACCTCTGATTTCGAAAAAGTACTCCGCCAAACTTGCCTGCTCGATCAGACGTTCATTTTCAAGATC
>Ga0182024_10020329_pt1 | contig 12143 bp, 6 predicted proteins | sample P32metaG_FD_120480 | JGI IMG/M metagenome (GOLD analysis project Ga0182024, IMG submission 120480) | Permafrost microbial communities from Stordalen Mire, Sweden - P3-2 metaG (Illumina Assembly) | ecosystem: Environmental > Terrestrial > Soil > Wetlands > Permafrost | place: Sweden: Stordalen...
CGCCGGGCAGCGGCAATGGCTTTCGGGGTTCCTTCCCGCGCATCGGCCTCGGAAAACAGGAACTGGCGCTGCAGATTGCTGAGCTCCACCACATCGCGGTCGATGAGGCGCAGCAGGCCGGCGCCAGCGCGTGCCAGGATCTCGGCTTGTACGGTTCCGAGCGCTCCGCAGCCCACGATCGCGATGCGGGAGGCGCTCAAGCGCGCTTGCCCCGCCTCTCCCCAAGGCGCAAAACGCACTTGACGGGAGTAACGAGAATCGCTGGCGCGCATCATAATAAGGAGGGAGAGTTGTGTTTCACCCTTCGATCTGATGGTAACAGCCAGTCTGAGAACAGCAAAGCCGGAAGTCCCAGCGTTATCATTGTAGATCGTGCGTCCGCTGATGCCATTGTTGCTCATGCTGCTGATTGGCATCGCGGTCAGGCCGGCTGCCTGGGCTCAGGATGCCCACGCTTACGAGGGCCGCGTGGTCGGGCGCATCGACTTCGATCCTCCCGATCAACCGATTCCACGTGCTCAATTGGATAAGCTGCTGCCGTTTCATTCCGGCGATCGGCTCAAGCTTACCGATGTTCATACGGCCATTCAGAACCTGTATGGGACGGGGCGGTTTGCCAATATTTCGATCAGCGCGGTCAATGAGGGCTCGACGCTGGTTTTGAACATCTCCACCGAGCTTTCCTATTTCGTCGGTCAGGTTACTCTCGATGGCGTTCAGGAGCCACCGAATAGGGGACAGCTTACCACTGCGTCGAAGCTCGAACTGGGAAGGCCGTTCGAGGACAACGACATGGAGCAGGCGGTACAGAACATGGTCGAGCGGATGCGTGCCAATGGATTTCACAACGCGAAAATCGACTTTGACGTCAATCGCGATCCGGCGACCGAGGAGGCGGCGATTCATTTCGACATTCACCCCGGAGCGCGGGCTCGCTTCGACGGGGTGACGCTCACCGGCAAGTCTGTAAAAACACCCGAGAGCATCATCAAGGCGACGCACTGGCGGCGAGGATTCCTGTTTCTGACGTTTCCGGGTTGGCGCTATGCGACGGAGAGCCGCGTGACTGCGGGCGTCGCGAGTGTGCGGCAGGATTTTCAGAAGGGCGACCATCTGGAGGCGCAGGTGACGCTCGAAAAGCTCGATTACAACACCGATACAAACAGCCTGACGCCATCGATTGCGATCGAGAACGGGCCCATCGTTGAAGTGCAGACGACGGGGACCAAAGTATCGCGGCGGAAACTCAAGCAGTTGATTCCTGTGTTTGAAGAGCGCACGGTGGATCGCACTCTATTGGTGGAAGGGCAGCGCAACCTGGTCGAATATTTCCAGTCGCAGGGATATTTCGACGCGGCCGTGGACTTCCGCGACGATAGACCCTCGGCAGACGTCTACTCGATCAGCTATGCGATTCAGCGCAACCAGCGGTATAAACTGGCCAACATTGAGATTACCGGGAACAAGTTCTTCCACACCGACACGCTGCGCGAGCGCCTGTACATCACGCCGGCTAGTTTTCCGCGCTTCCGCTATGGGCGTTATTCGCAGAAGCTGCTGGATCGGGACAAGGAAACGCTGAAAGATCTCTATCGCTCCAGCGGCTTTCTCGATGCCGACATCGTATCGACAGTCGATCCGACGTATCGTGGGAAAAACGGTGAGTTGGGGATCGTGCTGGAGGTGAAGGAGGGCCCGCAGTGGCTGGTAGGTAAACTCGATTTTGAGGGCGTGCCGGAAAACGATCTCAAATATCTGGGCTCGAAGCTGCAATCCGGCGCCGACGAACCGTTCAGTGCGGCGAATATTGCAGCGGATCGCGATTTCATATTGGGCTACTACTACAACAACGGATATCCGGACGCGACGTTCGATTGGACGCAGACGCCGGGCGAGGGGGCAAATCGGGTCAACCTGAAGTACACGCTGCACGCAGGCAAGCGGGTCTATGTGCGCAGCGTTCTGCTCCGCGGTCTGGAGACGACGAGAGAATCGCTGATCGACAAGCGAATCAGCCCGAAACCCGGCGATCCGCTGTCGCAGCAAAGTATCGCGGCGAGCCAGCAGAAGCTCTACGACCTGGGCATTTTTTCGAAGGTGCAGACGGCGATTCAGAATCCCGGCGGCGACGAGGATCAGAAGTATGTGTTGTTCCAGGTAGATGAAGCGAGCCGCTATTCCATGACGCTGGGTTTCGGAGCCCAGCTCGCGCGCATCGGCGGCGGCGTGACGACGTTCGACAATCCAGCAGGCAGCACCGGGTTCGCGCCGCGCGTATCGGTGGGCATCAGCCGCCTCAATCTGTTCGGATTGGGCCAGACGCTGAGCCTCAATACTCTGATTTCCACGATCGAGCAGCGCGCCGTGCTCACCTATCTGATGCCCAGGTTCGTGGGCTACGATAATTTAACGCTCACGGTGTCCGGGCTTTTCGACAACGCATACGACATTCGCACGTTCGCCCAGCAGCGCGCCGAAGGATCGGTGCAGCTCGCACAGCGCCTTTCGCGGCAATACCAGCTTCAATATCGCTTTGCGCTGCGCCACGTCACAATTTCCAGTCTTAAGATTTCGAGTGAGCTGATCCCGCTTCTTTCACAGCCGGTACGCGTCGGAATTGCGTCGATGACCTTTATTCAGGACCGGCGCGACGATCCGGTCGACTCGCATCGGGGGATGTACAACACGATCGATGTCGGCCTCGCGGCGCGCCAATTCGGATCGGAGACGGATTTCACGCGGCTGCTGCTTCGCAACACAACGTACCATCCGATTGGCAAGAACATTGTGATCGCCCGCAACTTGCAATTCGGCTACATTCAACAACTGGGTGGACTCGCGGAATTCCCTCTGGCCGAACGTTGGTATTCCGGAGGCTCGACATCGAACCGCGCGTTTCCCGATAATCAGGCCGGGCCGCGCGATCTGGAGACGGGGTTTCCGATCGGCGGCAAGGCGATGCTGTTTCATTCCACGGAGGTACGATTTCCGCTGATCGGCGATAACTTGGGTGGAGTGCTGTTCCACGATATGGGAAATGTGTACCAGGATATAGACCACGTCAGCTTCCGGTTCCGCCAGCACGATATCCGGGACTTCGATTACGGGGTACAGGCGGTCGGGTTCGGAATCCGCTATCGTACGCCCATCGGTCCGATTCGCGCGGACTTCAGTTTCAGCCCCAATGCGCCGCGCTTCTACGGATTCGCGGGCACCTATGAACAGTTGATTCAAAACCAGGGGGTGCTGACGACCCAGAAGATTAACCTGTTCCAGTTCCACTTCTCCTTGGGTCAGACTTATTAATGACGCAGACCTACTAATGACGCGAGCCTTTATTATTGCCGTGCTGTTTATCATCGTGCGCGGGGAGATTCTCGACCGGGTGGCCGTCACGGTCGGGAAGCATGTAATTTCGGAGGGCGATATTCTTCTCGATCTCCGCATCGCGGCCTTTCTCGATCAAAAGCCTGTGGACTTGAGCGGCGACCAGAAGCGAAAAACCGCGGATCGGCTCGTCGATCAATACCTGCTTCTTCAGGAGGCGTCTTCGAGCCACCAAGTGTTGCCCACCGACGCCGACGCGCGCCAGCTACTGGATCAGGTGAAGGCGCAATACGCTACAGAAACCGAGTATCGCGCCGCGCTCGCCCGCTACGGCATCACCGAGGAGCAACTCTCTGAGCACCTGCTGAACGGGATTCGCGCGCTACGCTTCACCGATCTTCGCTTCCGTCCGGAGGTGCAGCTCTCCGACGACGATCTGCACGAATACTACGATTCCATGGCCGCTCAGTGGCGCCGCGCAAACCCGGCACAAGTGCCGACGTTTGAGGCAAGCCGCGATCAGATCGAGAAGCTGCTGACCGATCAGCGCGTAACGCAGGCGCTCGACCGGTGGCTGGGAACGACTCGCAGCGAAACGCAGATTCTGTATAAGGAATCCGCCTTTAAAGAGGACGCCGCGAAGTGAGAAAATTCGGGCGAGTCCTGCTCCGCTTTGCGGCCGCCCTGGTCCTGCTCGCCGCGGTGTGCGCGCTCACGGGCGTTCTCGTCTTCCGCAGCGGCTGGTTCTACGAACTGGTCCATCGCCGCATGGTGATGGAGATCGAGAAAGCCACCGGAGGGCGCTTCGAAGCTGGAGATTTCAGATTTGACTGGAAGCGCCTGGAGGTCACGGTCGGCCCTGTTGTTCTGCATGGCAGGGAATCCCCGAGCGAGCCCCCGTTTGTGCGCGTCGCCTCCATCACCGCCGGTTTGCGAATCGTCTCCATGATGGAGCGCAAGGTTGATCTCGCGTCCTTGCGGATCGAACAGCCGCAGGTCCGGATCGTCTTTTACACGGACGGCTCGAATAACATTCCCGACCCTGAGGTGCATCGTCCCGAAACCACTTGGGCGCAGGATCTGGTACATCTCGCCGTGGGGCGTTACGAGGTCGTGAACGGCGTTTTTGAGTATGACGACCGGCAGATCCCGCTCAATTTGCGCGGCGAGGATTTGCTCGTCCGTATGCGCCTGGAGCCGGGCGGCCGCTATCGCGGCGAGCTCGAATCGAATCGCGTGCGCGTCGTTCCGGATGGCGCGGGGCCGATCGAAGTCAGCGCCTCGGCCGCGTTCACGCTGGACAAATCGACCATCGACGTTTCGCGATTGAGAATCGCAACCAAGGAATCGCGCGCCGACCTGGTGGGATCGCTGACGAATCTCCGCTGGCCTCGCGGAACCTTCACTATAAAAGCGTCTACCTCCGTGCGTGAAGCAGTCAAGTTTCTTCCGATCCCAATCGATCCTACCGGTTCGGCGACCTTCGACGGCAAGCTGAACATCTCGTTCGAGAGGCCTTTCGGATTCTCGATGAACGGTCGAGCCGCGGCGCGAGGCCTCGGCTACCATCGGGATCGCCTCAAGATTGAGAACGCGGATGTCCGCGGAGATTTGAGTATCGGCCTCGACACGCTTACGCTCAAAAATGCAACGGCAAACGCGCTCGGAGCGACAGTGAATGGCCAGGCGAGCCTCGTCCATTGGCGCGAGTTCCGTGCCGAAGGCAACCTGCAAGGTCTGAATATGCACGATGCGGCACAGGTCGTAACGAATCGCGCCATTCCCTGGAACGGCACTCTTGCCGGGGGATTTTCTTTGCAGGCGGTGCTCGGGAAGCAAGCCGCGAAGTTTCAAGGCAACATCGGAATTTATCCCGCGGCCGGGGGCGCGCCCATCGAAGGCCACCTCGACGTCAATTACGATCAGGCCGGCGGCACCGTCGAACTCGGCAGCTCCTATGTGAAGACCGCGGCGACGCGCATTGATTTTCTGGGTACGCTCGGTAAGACGCTGGACGTGCGCGCGCAATCGACCAATCTCGATGATTTGCTCCCGGCGTTGGCAATGGCGAGTCCGGACGCGCCAAAGGAACTGCCGCTCAAGCTGAACAACGGGCATGCGGCGATCGCGGGCATCGTGAAGGGCCCACTCGACGATCCCCATTTCACCGGCCAGGGCAGCGTGACAAACGGCGTCGTCACGTTTAAAAACGACAGTCATGCTTTCGATTCTTTCACCGCGGCCATCGATGCCGATCGCAAAGATGTGCGTCTCAGCGCATTCACCCTCGCGCGGGGAGCGACAACCATCGACGGGCAAGGGGAACTCTCCGCGCGCGATGGATCGTTCGACGACGCGGCCATCGACGCAAAATTCAATGTGCGCAACGCGCAACTGGCGGAACTGGCGAAGGAAGCGGGCTCGAAACTCGATGTCACTGGCACAGGCACCGCGAACGTGCATCTCTACGGAACGGTCGCGAAACCTATTGCCGACGTTACGACGCAGATTGAAAAACTCGCCGCATTTGACGAGCAGGTCGATCGCGTCAACGCGAAGATTCACTATTCGGACGACACGCTGACTATATCCGGCGGAGATGCAACCGTGGGTCCGGGGCGCATTCATTTTGAGGGATCGTATGACCGGACGCAGGTGATCGCGTTCGCCGTCACGGCTGAAAATGTTCCCGGATCGCGCGTAAGAGCGCTGGGGAAAATACCAATGCGGCCGGATGGAATCATCAACGCAAATATGAAGGGAACCGGCCGGATAGTCAAGGGCGAATTCGAGTTGACCTCGGCCGCGGGGACCGCCTCGGCTCGCAACATCACGCTCAATGGCGATGGAGTGGGAGATATTTCGCTGACCGCGCAGACCCGCGGCGCGGACCTGTCGGTTCACACGACGGCGATCGTGCGCGGGGCGAAAATCGAGGCCGACGGCGCATGGAAACTCGAAGGCGACGACCCCGGCTCGGTGACCATTCAGGCACAGCGCGTGGATCTTGCCACGGCGCACCGCGTTTATATGATCGGCGGCACCGACGAGCAGAAGAACGAGGTGCTCCCGTTCGAAGGATTCGTCGACGGACGCGCGAAGGTCGCGATTTCGCTCCGGAAACCCCGGGATTTTCGCGCGGAGGTCACGCTCGACCAGTTGCAGATCAATGCCAGAAAATCTCAGGCCCTGAAGCTCGGCGTCGAGCCGCAGGACGTGGTGCTGAAAAACGCCAGGCCCGTGGTGGCGACCATTACAGCGAAGGAGGTGCGTCTTCAATCGGCGCAATTCGCCGCGCGCGATACCAGTCTTGAAGCGACCGGGGGCATTCCATTCGATGCGCAGACGCCTGCCGATCTTGCGATCCGGGGCTCCGTCAACCTGGCGATTCTGCAATTGTATAATCCCGACCTGCTGGCGCGCGGCAACGCCACCGTGCAGGCGACGGTGCGAGGTTCGCTGCGCGATCCACAGATGAGCGGCCGCATGGAATTGAAAAATGCGTCCCTCTATCTCGCCGATCTTCCCAATGGCATCGATCATGCCGAAGGCAGCATCGCCTTCGACCGCAATCGCGCGACCATCGAGAAACTGACCGCGGAAACCGGCGGCGGAAAAATATTCTTCACGGGGTTTGTCGAACTGCGCGACATCCTCACCTACCGTCTGCAGGCCGAGGCGCAGCAGGTGCGCGTACGGTATCCCGAGGACGTGAGCACTACATTCAATGCCAGGCTCGCGCTGAACGGCACCTCGGATGCGAGCACGCTTTCAGGATCGATTACGCTGAATCGTGCGGCGTTCAATCCGCGCTCGAATCTCGGCGGGCTGATGGCGCTCGCCACCAAGGCCGTTCCCGCACCCGCATCGCCCAACGAGTATCTTCGCGGCATGCAGTTTGACGTCCGCATCGAAAGCGGGCCGAACTTCGAATTTCAAACTTCGTTGACGCGCGACGTAGAAGCCGAGGTCGACCTTCGCCTGCGCGGCTCGCCCATCCGCCCCGAGCTGCTCGGCTCGATCTCCGTAAATCAGGGCGAGATTGAGGTGTTCGGCAACCGCTACACCGTCGATCGCGGCGACATCCGGTTCCTCAACCCGGTCAGAATCGAACCGACGTTCGACATGGACCTCGAAACCAAGGCCCGCGGGATTATCGTCAACATCAGCTTCTCCGGTACGATGCAAAAGCTCAACGTGAACTATAGTTCGGACCCTCCGCTTCAGCCTCGCGAGATCATCGCGCTGCTCGCCGTGGGCCGCAATCCGGCGAATTTGAGCAGCACTTCGCCCGCCGAGTTGGAGGCGAATTCGACCACGGGTCTGCAGGCCGGCGGAGGTTTGCTCGGAGACGCGATCTCCGCGCAATTATCGAGCAGCATTCAGCGGTTTTTTGGAGCGAGCCGCGTGAAAATCGATCCGACCGTCACCGGCGTCGACAACCTTCCGCAAGCCCGTCTCACGCTGGAGCAGCAGGTCTCGAAAGAGATCACGGTCACCTACATCACCAATCTCAACCGCACGCAGGAGCAGATGGTGCAGTTCGAGTATGACTTCAGCCCCCGTTGGTCTTTCATCGCCGTTCGCCAGGATAATGGTTTGTTCGGCATCGATTTTCAGTTTCGTAAAAGATTCAAATAATGAATAAAGACAAGCTGGAGCTTTCTCCTGAAGAGATGCGTGCGCTGGGTTATCGCGTCGTCGATCTGCTTACCGGTCATTTTGCGAACCTCGGCGAGAAGCGCGTGGGAACCAAGGGCGATCCCGCGGTATTGCGTCCTCTAATGCGGAAGCCTCCGCCCCCGCAATCCGTCTCGCCCGACGAGATTTTCGAGACGTTGAGTCGCGACGTCTTCAGTAACATGATGAACGTCGGACATCCCCGGCATTTTGCGTTCGTGCCGGTGCCTTCGAACTTCGTCAGCGTGATGGCGGATACGCTCGCGACCGGCTTCAACGTCTTCAGCGGATCCTGGCTCGCCGGTTCCGGCTCCGTGGCGCTCGAACTGGCGGTGATCGACTGGTTGCGGCAATGGTGCGGGCTTCCGCATACCGCGGGCGGCCTCTTCGTCAGCGGCGGGTCCATGGCGAATCTCACGGCGATCGTTGCCGCACGCCACGCGAAGCTGAACGATCGCATCGAAGGCGCCGTTGTCTATTACAGCGATCAAACGCATTCCTCCGTGGATCGCGCGTGGCGTGTCGCCGGATTTCTCCCCGAGCAGATCCGAAAGATTACCTCCGATGCGCAGTTCCGATTACCGCTCGATGAACTCGTGCGCCGCATTGCCGAGGATCGCGCCGCGGGCCTTCGCCCCTTCGCCATTGTCGCAAATGCGGGCACGACGAACACGGGCGCCATCGACCCATTGCCCGAAATCGCCGCGCTATCGAAAGCGAACGATATGTGGATGCATGTCGACGGCGCGTACGGAGCCGCGGCTGCCCTCTGCGATCGAGGCCGCGCTTTGCTGCAAGGACTTGAACTCGCGGATTCGCTGTCGCTCGATCCGCACAAGTGGCTTTTCCAATCGATCGAATGCGGCTGCGTCATTTTGCGCGACGCCGACATCCTCAAAGCGACCTACCGCATCACGCCGGAGTATCTAGCCGAAGTTCATCGCAACATCTCCGAAATAAATCCGCACGATTATGGCATGCAACTAACCAGAGGGCCGCGTGCTCTGAAATTGTGGATGTCGATCCAATACTTCGGTCTCGATGCATTTCGCACTGCCATGGAACGAGGCTTCGGACTGGCCGAACTCGCTGAGAGGAAGCTGCGCGCGATGCCCGGCTGGGAGATTGTCACGCCCGCCCAAATGGGGATCGTCACCTTCCATCATCCCGGCACCGACTACGAGAAGATCCACAATTCCATGCTCTCAGACGGCTTTGCGCTGGCGACATCGACAGTGCTGAAAGGCCGCAAGGTATTACGCTTCTGCACCATCAACCCACGCACCACCGAAGACGATATTACGCAGACCCTGGACCACATCGACCGCCTCCTCTAGTGGCGATAGGCGAGATTCCTTGCGTCTGCCCGCATGCTTACCGCATGGCGGCTCAGTACGCAGGCTGAACCGCCATGCGTAAGCATGCGGACAGACGCTATCAAATGACCGGAACCTCTTACTAGCGGCGTGTTGCGCGCACCTGCACCGACAGTAACGATTTTCCCCATGCCCCTCCTGTCGCGCACGCCGGTAAGGCGCGTAACGGGTGTATACTGACCCATTCTATGTCGAAACGGCTACTGAGCGGTCTCATAACGATCAGCGCGCTCGCCCAAGTTCCAGACCCAGCCGCCGGGAAAAAGATATTCGAATCTCAGTGCGCTCTCTGCCACGGGCAGACGGGGACAGGCGGGCGAGGCCCCAGCTTAAATCGCGCGAAGCTCGCGAAAGCTCCGGATGATGAAGCGCTCTGGAAGGTAATTTCCAACGGTATCGAGCCGGAGATGCCCGGCGCGTGGCAATTGAATGCTCACGAAGTTCATTCCGTCGCGCAATATGTCCGTTCGCTCGGTGCAATTCCGCCGGAAGTGCTTCCCGGTAATCCTTCCGTCGGTGAGCGCATCTTCCAAAGTAAGGGTTGCGCGGGTTGTCATATGGTCGCTGGGAAGGGCGCTGGTTACGGACCGGAACTGACGGATATCGGAACACGGAGAAACGGCGCACATCTGCGCCAGGCGATCCTGAAGCCCGCCACGTTACTGCCGGAAGGATTTCTCTATGTCACCGCCGTTACGCAAGCTGGCGCAACCGTCCGAGGCATCCGTGTGAACGAAGACTCCTTCAATATTCAGATCAAGGATTCGGGCGGCCAGTTTCACAGCTTTGCGAAATCGGAGTTGAAGGAAGTGAGACGGCTTCGCAGCGAAACGCCGATGCCCGCGTACGAAGGGTCGCTTAGCGCGGCCGAGTTGGACGATCTGGTGGCATATCTGGCCAGCCTCAAGGGGAAATTATGAAGTGGTCTGCCTGGCTGGTGGCCGTAGCCGCGTTCGCGCAAGTGCCGTACGATCGCATCGTCAATGCCCAGAACGAGCCCGGCAACTGGATAACCTACTCCGGCAATTATTCCGGTCATCGCTTTTCGCCGCTGACGCAGATCACTCCAGCGAACGTTGCCGGGATGCATGTGAAATGGGCGCATCAATTTGAGAGCGGACGCACGGAAACGTCTCCCATCGTTGTCGACGGCGTGATGTATATCACCGCTCCGAATAGTGCCTCGGCCCTCGACGCTCGCACGGGAAGAGAGTTATGGAAATGGACCCGCCCGATTCCTAAGGACTATCAGTCGATCGGCTTCGGCCGGGTAAATCGCGGGCCGGCAATTCTCGACAATCAGTTATTCGTCGCTACGCTCGATTGCTATTTGGTCGCGCTCGATCTCAAGAGCGGCGCCGAGCGATGGTCGACGAAGGTCGAAGACTACAAACCCGGCTACAGCATGACTCTCGCGCCGCTGGCGATCAAAGGGAAAGTACTGATCGGCGTGAGCGGCGGAGAGGCCGGCATCCGGGGCTTCGTCGACGCCTACAATGCGGCGAGCGGCAAACGCTCGTGGCGCTTTTGGACGGTCCCCGCGCCCGGCGAGCCCGGTTATCAAACCTGGCCGCAGGACTCGAAATTCAAAGACGCCTGGAAGACCGGCGGAGGTTCTACCTGGGTCACCGGTTCTTATGACCCCGAGTTGAACCTGGTTTACTGGGGCATCGGAAATCCGGGTCCTGACTGGAATGCGGACTCGCGGCCCGGCGATAATCTGTACACGTGCTCATTGGTGGCGCTCGATGGCGACACTGGCGCCTTGAAGTGGCATTTCCAATTCACTCCTCACGACACCCACGACTGGGATTCGACGCACGTCCCGGTACTCTTCGAAGGCGAAGTGCGCGGAGTAAAGCGGAAGCTTGTCGCGGTAGCGAACCGCAACGCGTTCTTCTACGTGCTCGACCGATCGAGCGGAGAGTTCATCGCCGGCCGCGCTTACGCCAAGCAAACCTGGGCAAAAGGACTGGACGACCGAGGCCGCCCCATGGTTCTTCCCGGCACCGAGCCGAGCGCCGATGGAACCATCGCGTGGCCCAATCTGAACGGAGCGACGGTTTGGTTCAGTCCTTCTTACAGCCCGAAAACCGGCCTTTTCTACGTATCGGTGCGCGAAATTGGTTCGATTTATTACAAGCGCGAGGCCGATTACAAACCGGGCACATTCTTTGCCGGTGGCGGCGAGGCCGGCATCCCGAATAGCGAAAAGTCCGGAGCTATCCGAGCGTTGGAAGTCTCGACGGGCAAATTGCGTTGGGAATTTCCTTTGCATTCCGCGTCCTGGTCGGGAGTGCTATCTACCGGCGGCGGTTTGGTGTTCTCCGGCTCGGACGAAGGAAACTTCTTCGCGCTCGATGCCATGACCGGCAAGCCTCTCTGGGATTTTCAAACCGGCGGAGCGATCGCGTCCAATCCAATCTCCTTCACAGTGGATGGAAAGCAATGCGTAGCCATCGCCGCGGATCGTGTGCTGTACGTCTTCAGTCTCTAAAATTCCGCACCTCTATCTTCTTTCCTTAGCGAGCTTTGCGCCTTTGCGTGAATTGCGTTTGTCTTTTCTCCGTATACTCTCAACTCAGAAGGAGTCCGACCATCGAGGCTTCTTTGACAGTTTTTTTGCTGGCCAGCAAATGTCGTATTACGGTGGTCCTGAGCTTCCGGAGGCTTTACCGCCTTGCGGCTACCAACTATAAGTATGGGGCCGACGGGAGACTTTTGGATCGATCCAATAAAATCCCGGGAGAGCGGATAGCG
>Ga0182024_10020330_pt1 | contig 12142 bp, 15 predicted proteins | sample P32metaG_FD_120480 | JGI IMG/M metagenome (GOLD analysis project Ga0182024, IMG submission 120480) | Permafrost microbial communities from Stordalen Mire, Sweden - P3-2 metaG (Illumina Assembly) | ecosystem: Environmental > Terrestrial > Soil > Wetlands > Permafrost | place: Sweden: Stordalen...
ATCGCCAGTGAGCGAGAGCTTGCGCGTGGTTCGGCGCAGCAGGCTTGTCCCCACCGCTCTTTCAAGCTCGGCCAGCCTTTCGCTGACAACCGATTTCGACAGCCGCAAGCGCCGCGCGGCCTCGCTGATCGATCCCGCCTCCGCGACGGCCACGAAGGCCGCTATGCCATCGAGTTTCATTGTCCTGACTTTCCGAACGCCAGTTCCATGAATTTCAGGCTAATCTGAACGATGGGAAAGCGCTAGTTTTTGCAAATCAGGCCGCCACAAGCGGTTGGAAACACCACATACCTCCAAAGGAAAACGATCATGCCCCGTCTTCAGAACAAAGTTGCCATCATCACCGGCGCCAGCGCCGGTATCGGCCGCGCCACCGCTCTGCTTTTCGCCCAGGAGGGCGCAAAACTGGTCCTGGGCGCGCGGCGTGAGGCCGAGCTGGCCGCGCTGACCGCCGAAATCACCGCAGCCGGTGGAGAGGCTGTCTTCCTGGCCGGCGATGTCCGCGCGGAGGATTACGCCCGCGCCCTCGTCGCCCTGGCGGAGGAGCGTTTCGGCCGGCTCGACATCGCCTTCAACAATGCAGGCACACTGGGTGAGGGCGGCGCCAGCACGCAGGTTTCGGAAACCGGTTGGAATGACGCGATCGCCATCAACCTGACCGGATCATTCCTGGGCGCCAAGCATCAAATCGCCGAAATGGTCAAGCATGGCGCAGGGTCTGTCATCTTCACCTCGACCTTCGTTGGGTACAGCTTCTCCTTTCCCGGCGTTGCCGCCTATGCCGCCAGCAAATCGGGGTTGATCGGCCTGACCCAGGCGCTGGCTGCTGAATTCGGGCCGCAGGGCATTCGCGTCAACGCCATCCTGCCTGGTGCGGTGGAAACCGGCATGTACCATGATATGAACGATACCGCTGATAAGCAGGCGTTCATCACGAGCCTCCACGCCCTGAAACGTGTGGCGCAGCCGGAAGAGCTGGCGCGTTCGGTGCTTTATTTGGCCTCCGACGATTCGGCTTTCGTCACCGGCACGGCCTCACTGGTTGATGGCGGCGCCTCGATCACCCGCACGTAAACTAACCGCAACTTTATGGCAGGAGATACCCCTTATGGAACTGGGTCCGAAAAACAGATTCGCTAGGGTGACCCTTCGATGCAGTGCTGCTCACCTCACGGACCTTAGGCGATCTGAGATCCAGATAAAATCAAGACTAGGGGCGCTTCTCGGGGATTGGAGTTGACCAATGACTCATTGAAATCACTGGCATTTTTCAGCGCAATCTGGTAGATAAGGGGCGCTACAAAAGTGGGCCAAATGGGGGTTGTAGCGCGTTCCCGTAACGAATGTGGTGGATTTCAGCCCAGTTTCAGGCCCATAGGGCTAACGAAAGGAGGAGTTTAGTAGCAATATCAAAGACTTGTCCCGGTAGCTCGTCAGGCTCATAACCTGAAGGCCGCACGTTCAAATCGTGCCCCCGCAACCACTTTTACCGAACTCCTGAACAAATCATGATCACACGCCACCGCGGATGCCGACACCGGCATACCAAGCCGGATCATCGAAGCAATCGCGCCAGTTAGCGTGATCTCCGGTGCGCCGCCGGCTGAAATGGCGGCACCGACATCAACGCGCTCTACCAAGTCGCGCAGGCGCTCAATCACCTCAGTATTATCATCTGCTTCAGCCAAGGCCTCGCTGAGGCTGGCAACCCGCGTTCGGTAGAGCTCTGCCAGATTTGGATGCAGCGTCGGCGCCTGCTTTGTCGGTTCCGCGAAACTCGCCAACAGCGACGCCTTTTGCGCGCTTAGCGCCTCCAACTTGGATTTGATATCCGGCAAGTTCAATCCGTCGGTGATGGCGTCGACCAGCCGGTCGATCTTGCGCTGGATGGTGGTGATGCTGGTTTGCTGTGTCGCGCGTGCCGCGCCTTGCTCGGCGATTACCTTGTTCCACTCCGCCGTAAAGGCTTGCACAAACTCCTTGACGTCATCCGGATGCATGAGGTTTTTGCGCAGGGCCTCAACGACCACCCCCTGTAAAATAGGGCGTCGAACGCTGGCCAAATTGTCGCAGATACCTTGCTTACGTGCCACCGAACAGGCGAGGTAATCCTTGCCCACGGATGTCATGGCGCCACCGCAGGCCGCGCAGAAGACCTTGCCGGAGAGCACATGCTGGGCGCGGCGCTTCTCCCAGAACCTAATCCGAGCGGGATTGTTCGCACCTCTTGCTTCGCGGATGTCCGCCAGGCGGTTTTGAGCCTGAGTCCAAAGCTCCTGGTCAACGATCCGTAGATGCGGGACCTCTTCACAAATCCATTGGGCTGCCGAGTTTAGACGGGACACGCGCTTGCCGGAGGAGGGATCTTTCACGAACCGGAGCCGGTTCCAGACCAGGCGTCCAATATATAGTTCATTGCGTAGTATTCCTGTGCCCCGCCCGGCATGACCACGGATTGTGGTGTCCCGCCAAGCGTCTCCCGTGGGACCCGCTACGCGCTCCTCGTTCAGTGTTTTTGCGATGGCGATAGGCGATAGGCCGCGGACGAAGAGCCCGAAGATCCGCCTGACCACCTGGGCTTGGCCATCATCGATCACGCGGTCACCGCGAATCGGCTCCGCTTTGGCATCGACGTGCTTGACGACCGAATAGCCATAACAAAGGCCGCCGGCCGACTTGCCTAGCGATACGCGACCCCGCAGCCCACGATGCGTCTTATCAGCGAGATCTTTAAGAAACAGCGCATTCATCGTGCCCTTCATGCCGATATGCAGCTCGGTGATCTCACCCTCGGAGAGCGTAACCAATTTGATGCCGGCGAATTTGAGGCGCTTGAACAATGCAGCCACATCTTCCTGATCGCGGGACAGCCGATCCAAAGCCTCGGACAAAACGACATCAAATCCGCCGGCCTTTGCCGCCGACAGCATGGCCTTGTAGCCGGGGCGCTGCGTGGAGGAACCGGAGATTGCGGCGTCCCGGTAGACCTGCTCGAGGCTCCAGCCCTCCCGGCCGACCCGTTCCATACAAAGTCGGATTTGATCGTCCAGTGACGCGCTGCTTTGGCTGTCACTGCTGTAGCGGGCGTAAACGGCGACGCGAGTTGTCATGCGGTTCTGCTCCCTAAAAAGACGTGTGAGGGAAGGCGGCGGTCGACGCAAGGGCGAACCGCATCGCCTCAGATGCCGGCGAACGCTTCGGCAGCCAGCCTGCGGGCCGTCTGTCGGGCGAGTGCCCGAATGAACTCTTTGGTAGCGGCCGAAGCAATCGGCGTCTGCCCGATCAGCGCAGCATTCACGGTCGCTTGGGGGAGGTGGACCGCCCTTGTGGGCGCCACGGCCCAGCTCACGCCGTCCGCAGGTGCAGGTGCAGGTGCAGGTGCAGGTGCACCGGCATTCGGCGAGAGCAACGAAGGTTTGGCAACGCGATCGACCATCTTCGCAAGATACGACTCCCGCAAAGGTGATCGCCTTCCCGCCGCTGAAGATGTTCAGAATCGCGCCACCAAACCGTGCTGCCGTCAATTGCACGACGCAACGAAAGCGCAACAAGGCCACTTCAGAATCACAACGTCATTCTCACGGCGCGGAACTCGTTGGGCACATTCATCCCACCTGTCGCGGTTGACGCTTTGGAGTCAGCGCCGATACACCCTCATGCCTCCCACCAAGGCGCTGTGGACCTGTAGGTCTCGTCCATCTTGTAGTTATGATCGACATCTTCGAAAACCCACATAACACTTCGTGCTAAGGGGTCATTCTTTGTGATCGCCTTTTCGGCCCAGGCAATCCAATCCGCTGTTCCTTTGCCGTCAATTTCTTCATAATCATCGATTTCGAATGTCTTTATGGCTTCAAGAAAGGCACGAGCCGTTTGAACGTTCTCCCACCGATTTGCAAGCAATAAAAACCGCTGCCATTTTGCCCTTTCAATTCGGCGTGGTAACTCTTCCTCGTGCTTCTGGACATATTGGTTGTACAAATCAGGGTCGCGTTTTTTCGCACACATATTTCGTATCTTTCAATAAATGCTGGACAAATTAGAAAACATTGTGACCTGACAGGTTAGCACGGGAACATCTAATTGCTACATATATTAGGTGATTATTATCAAGATAAACGCAATTAATTTTTGAAATGACGGTTTAGCGCGCGCTAATTGTGGTGATAAGACATTACTAAAAACTAACAAAATGATGAGTGTCGGAAGGTGCGAATAACTCCAAAATTGGAAATGTTGATTGTGATTTACTGCAATTGCCTCAAGATTTTTCCATGAGCAGTCACGAAACAGAGCACGTTGAGGAAGTTTCCGCCAGGCTATAGCTGGTGACCAAGCCTCCACAGTAGCCAGCACTGCTGATCAGGATAGTCCGAAATTTGAATCAATTGACAGAATCTCTGAAGTAAACTGGCAACGGGCTGACCAAGATAGGACGGATGGCTCCTAATCATGCAAAGCAGCACAGCCAACTTGCGGATATCAACGCCTTGGATGCACAGATCATACGGATAGAACGTAGGCAAAAGCGGCCGGATTTCCAGCCGCTGAAACAAGGAATTGTGGTCGCGTCAACATTAAATGGAATATTATTTGAGCCATTTTTCGAGGGCGATACCCGCGCCGATAAAGATTGCGATAAACGCGATGCTAATGCCAAAGCCTATCGCCACAAGGGTGACCAGCGAGTAGTCGTGAAGTTGTATCCTCTTTTGGTCTTCCCTCTGGCGTTCCAGCATATTGAGCGTCAAATCGGCCTGTAAATGGCGGATACGTTCTTGTTTTTCTTCGATGCTCATGGTGTCTTCGGTCTTGGCCATATGTCCCACCTTTCGGATCTAATATATCGTTTCTGCACCGGCAATGGAAGCGTGCTTTCGATGCCGACAGTTCGCCAGGTTTACCGCAGGGCGACTTAGCGTTGCGCCTGGGCGGCGAACATTGGTCCTACATACTGAGCCCAGTCGAGCAGCACATATGCAAGCATTTGAGTCGAGGGTCGACGAGAAACTGTTCGCCCATCAGGGAAGGCATAATTTCTGCAAACTCTCGCTCCAGCCGGAGGCGCCCCGGGCGAATTAGGAGGCGACGAATGGTCTGAAGCACTTCGAGAAAAGGTCCCGTAGTGGACCGGATTGAATGATGCATTGAGTATAATATCCAACTGGGAATCAACATAGATGGGTAGCTTGACATTTCCGGGTTTTCATTCCCCGGCTTTTTGATATTGACTTGACTATGGTGCCAAAATCTCTTTGATGAAAGTGGTTCTCAGTTCAAGAATCGTAGCCGTATACAACCGCGTAGCTTCCATCATGCCGGCTTGGTTGTAGTGTTTCTCTCCAGTCTCGAAAGAGGTATGCCCTAGGAGTGTACTTCCCTGTTTGATCATTTCGGGATGCTCCACGGCGATGGTGGTAAACAGACAGTCACGGAAGAGGTGCGGCCAGATTGCGACGCCAAAATGTGCTTTTGTATAAGCTTTTATTCTGCTCCGCAAAGTAAACTCCTCCATCTGGTCACCTTGGCGGTCGACCCAAAGACGCCGATGCGTCAGAGCGTTACCGGATTTACCATTCTTACCGAGCAACCGCACGCGGTGGACCTTCAGATACCGCTCAAGATAGGGAACTAAATTATTGGGTATAGGCTCGTTAATCGATCTGCCCGTTTTGGTCTCCTCTGCATTAAAGGTTAGCCAATATTGTCCATGGTCATAGCGCAGTGACTCCCCGATCGTAATCGCTTGAAAGTTACGAATTCGCAGCGGGCGAGCGGCAAGCAGTGCAATTATCAAGCCACTTTGGAAGCGGATCGCTTTGGTTGCCGGCGGAACGTCGGCACCTTCCGCATCTCGCATAGTGCCAATACCGAGGTTATAAATTTCCAATGTCGGCCTGATGGCAGCTTGCTTGTCACGGGATGGCTTGGCTCGATTTTTTAGTCGGCTGTACCGAACGCTTAACCATTCCCAATCATGTAACGGAGCAAAAGCATTTGCCGCCTGGACGAGCGCTCCTAGGGTCATGCCGACACTGACTGGTGCCAGGTACTGTTTGAGCGAAGCGACGTAGAGTTTTACCCTGGCTGGCGTTATCCGCTCAAAAGTAGCTTCTCCGGCTTTGATTTCGCCATGGCAGGTGAGCCATGACAGATAGCGCCCAAATCCGTCGGCCACCTTTTTAACCGTTCGATGACTCCATCCCGTTGCAGGATTATCATCATATTCTGGCCCTTGGCCGGCTAGAACTGCCACCCAAAGCGCCATATCCTTTGCTGGCCACATTGCTGGCGGAAGAATGAGGCGTTCTTGAACATTGACGTCGTGGGGCAAGCCAGCATTTGTGACGCCTTCTTTAAAGTCAAATGACATCGCAAACCCCTTGAAAGCTAAGATCGAACTTGACTGGCTGCTCAACCGGAAAAACCAACGCTGGGATCACGGGCTTTTTGACATTTTTCTGGTGTTTATGTGGCGCGCCTGCCCGAAGCAGGAGAATGGTCTCGTCGAAGTTTTGAAAGGCTTCGAGCTGTTCCAGCTCTGCGTAGTAGTTAATTGTTGTGGTAAGCTGCTTGTGACCAAGCGTTTTGCGCATAGTCTCATAGCCATTTGGGTTTTGCTTTAAGTAGAGAAAACAGGCGACATGTCGGAACAGGTGAATATTGAACTCGAGGCCAAGTTCCGATTTCAACATTTTGCAAATTGAAAATGCCAAATTTTTCCCGGTCATTGGCTTTCCTTCGGATGTAGGAAACAAATAGGTCGGGCCGGTAGCAAGAAATAGTGAGTCTATGAGTAGGTGCCTGAAATCCTTTATGTAGCGATGGATAAGGTCGCAAGCCTGCTCAGGTAGATCCATTGATATCGATTGGTCATTCTTCACCTCTTCGGCTGGGATGTAGAGCCGGTACCGTTTTTGCTTCCCTTGGTTGTAAGCGATAAGATTTTTATCTACGCTCAAATTAGCCAGATTAGCTGACCTGAGCGGGCACATTAGTTCGATTTCCATCGCAATCGCGTTGCGCATCGTATGTGCTGCCTTAAGCTTGTCCGGCGTTTTTTTAGCAGCCCTCGAACACAATGCGAGCGGGAGAAGTAGAAAATCTCTTACTAGCGCGTGATTTTTAAACGGCAATAACCTGTCTTTGTTTTTTTTCGTCATGCCGCGCTTTTGGCCTGCCTTTCCCAGCAGCTTTTTGATCCGTCTGGCTATGGCTTTTGCAAGGTCATCATCTTTCTTTTGATGGTGTGCGAGGCCGCGAAGTACCTCCAAGAGCGTCAGGACCTGGGTAGAATTCTCCCGCCCTAAGAATCTCTTCGTATAGAACTGGCAAACCAAGGCCATGTGCGCTCGGGTCGGCAGATCGCTGACAGAATTAAAAGTTGCAATAGGTATGCCTTCGCATGCTAGCACCGAGGCGATTTGCAAAAGGCTGAAACGTCGCGCATTCAACGTTGTTTCCTTCAGGCCGTGAATGGGGGCGTCGTCGTCATCTTCTGGTGGATCACGGAGGTACTCAAGATGGTCCTCCACGTTGCTTTGAAACGAAGCACTAAAGCTCGACAGCGGAAGGACATAACCATCGGACTTTTTTGTGGGAACGATAATAATCTGCTTCGGCCACTCTGGAATGGCCTCGGTCGCCCAGTTCCAAGCCATGATGGCTTTACGGTGGATCAGCCTTGGCTCGCCGCGCATACTTTCCGTTTCGAGGATAGACAGGAATCGTTTGAAGTGGGAGTCATTGATCTCGTCCGGCTCATATTTGAAGTCCGTGCAGTAGCCCGCAAACCGACTGAGGGCTGGACGTGTTCCATCGTTTTTTGGAAGCAGTGCCATCAGTATGTGCCACGCCGGTGCTAAAGGATCCGTGCGCCGTCCCGCCATGACCTTAACTGTTGTTAGTCTAAGCCCGGACAGCACGCGGCTGCGCATTGAAGACCAACTTCCTTCAGTAAGGCCAGCCATTGCCGGTGAGGTTGTTGCCAGCCTTTCTTTGAGTTTTGCCGGGTTTGCCGGAAGATCATGGGCAGCGCAACCTATCACTTTCGCCATCGTATTTATGGAGCTGATGACACCCGTAAATTTCAATTTGTTGGTTGAGTTCAATTTTGCCCGGAGTGTGCTCTGGACATCGCCGAGGGTGATCGGGGCTGCTTCGCTCTGCGCCAATTCCCTGGCCACCACCTTTATCTCCGGAACCGGAACCGGAACCGGAACCAGAACGACCGCAGTTTCGGACTCAGGAAGGATAATCAATTTTCTGCGGTAGGTAATCATGGCATTTTTCTTTCAATGTTTGTTGGTTCAACGCGGGTTATAATCAAGAAGGGTGTGCGCTTATTCCTTGCGTTAAAACGCAGGGTGTATTTGATGTTTGGTCACGCCCCGTTGATTGAAAAGGTACAAGGAGGACCGCCAGGTCTGAGGCCAGCTAGGCGACCGGTGGTGTAATCGCGTAATTCGGAGAGCGGGATCTTACGGCGGTCGCCGATGCGAACCGTCGCGAAATCGCCGCGACCGACCATCCGCTTCACTGTGGAAAGGGAGACGCCCAGCCATTCTGCTGCTGCGCCAAGAGAGAAAAAGGGCGGCATGGCGAATGTCGTCACCGTGCTTGCACAGCCCTGGGGGATCACGCCCATCGACGCACCAGCGGGCGGATCCATCGGAGAATTCGATTCGAGCATTATTGAAGTGCGTGGGTTAACAAAGTCGACTGCGCCGGATACGGCGGTACTGACTTCAGCGACCCACAGGCGATCGAAGTCTATCTCGAGGATTTGCTCTAAGGTATGTTGTCGGGTCGCAGGCGGGAACTTGGTCGTCATGAGAACCTCAAAGATGAACAATGGGAACTTTAGCAGGTTCCAGAGCGGATTAGCGGTCTACTTGCTAACCCGGACCGAATCCGCGCCAGTCTGCATGCTCAACATTGAAGAATCAGTTGAAGTAGTTTGCGAGATTGTTATGATGCGGGGGCGAGTTTCACCTGTTGACGGGACACTCTCAAGGTGCCGGGAGGCCGGAGCAAAAACAGCGCGAACTGAATGACAGCCCCGGTCAAATCCACCGGATTGTTGTCATTGTCCATGAATTGCCAGGTGCGCTCGAATGTATCGCCAGCGGTATCTTCGGTGATAAAATCCATGGGACCCATCGCTTATGAGACCTTTGGAGTATCATCTGCGATGGTCGCTCATGGGGATGGTGGCTTAGGTGGCTTCTCTCCGGCCAACCCGTGCAATTAATTGCACGGGAATTACTGCTGGACGCAGCTTGAGCTGTTGATTAGGTCGATCACCTGTTGCGATTGCTCGGCAACTTGCTGCACCGCCTCCTGGTAAGCTTCCGATACCTGATTCGCTTGGGCCGCAGACTGCGCAATGTCGTACTGCTGTATTGCGATGATCTTTTTGGCCCCAGCCAAACAAGCTATTGACGAAGGGTAGTCGTGAACAATGGTCCCGTCGCCGGCAACGAGCGCCCAACTCCCTTTTGCGACAACTTGCTGGGCTTGGGCAGGTTCGTGGGCGAGATAGGCCAGCGCTATGGCGCAGAGGAAGGTTTTCATGCGCGTGCCATATCGGGCAACACCCACTAAAGGCAAGAGAATTCAGCTAGTCAGCACATAATTCCCGAAAACGTCCACAACCGGCGTTCCGGCTGAGTTGTAGAGCGCGGATGCCGGGACGCCCGCGTAACCGGATGCTACATTTGCGTCCAGATCGAACACCTCGGTAAAGGTGGCTTGCAGCGAGGCGGTCTGCCCACTTGCGAAGGTACGAGCTATATTCGTGAGGGGTCCGCTGATGGTCTGTTTGTAGCTCTCCCTGACGGCCCGCTCCTGCCTCATTTCATTGAGCATTTGCTCGATATGGTCGGAAATCTGTTGCAGCTCAGAGAATTCCATATCTAATAGACGTCGGTGGTCAAGCTCTGATGCCCTTTTTAACTTTTTAACCATTCGCCGCACTGATGCAGCGTCAGCGGCGATCTCGCCGAAGTTTCGTACCTCTCTCGTGCGCCCTTCGTCTGCTATAGCGACGGCATGTTTGGCCCTCGCCACGTCCAAACCGACAAACACCTCAGCATATTCTCTCATAGCCTTTCTCCCAGCGACAATTGGACCTGCAAGATTGCAGCCCGCGCTGGGCGCCACTTTATCTTCTAAGTTGCCCAGCAGTGACGGACATGCGGTCTTACCCGTCTAATTCCGCTTCGGCGCTCGTTTCCGGGTCAAGCGATCGTCATCAACGGCTGGCAGCACCTACTGCCTCCGCTAAAGCGCCAGCTTAGTAGACCTATTATGGTGCTTCACCAAGGCGGCAGAGGCTCGCAGCAGTTTCTGGGCGTAGAGGCGGTCGGCTTCGCTCAGGCTGCTGGAACTTCTCAAATCTTCTTCCAACCCCCTGATCTTGAAAATCAACGTCCGCTGCTCCATCAAAACCTTTTCGATATCGAAAAACGCGTCGTTCAGGTTTATAAGGATGCCGTCGTCTTCCTCCGTCCGGGGTTGCGCCGGCCGATCAGAACTCGGTGCACTCCGGATCGGGGGGCGCCCTGGCTCAGAGTATCTACTATGACCGCAAGACATTGCGCTCGCCGACAGGATGCGCTCAGGGTCGGTCGCACCTGGAAACAACCGGTCATCTTCATCCAGGGCGAACAAGCCGTCTAGCAGCAGGGTAGCTAGCTCGCCGGGCGCCAGATAAAGTGTGGGATTGATTTCAAGCTCGACCTCAAAAACAAAGTGTCGGCCTTTCCGAAGAGGTTGCTCCCTCATAGCGTGTCCTTCCTGCAGATGCGGACTATGTGCATATTATGCGGCGCCGTGAATATCGGGGCAAGGCCGGTTTGGAATCTGGTATCGGCAATTTGCCACTTAACCTCAGATGCTAGCGTAATGTCTTCGTTGCTCGATGTGAAGTCACTGCCGCCATCGGAAAGAAAGCGCCGCGCGCTTACGTCGACATCGAATGGCATGTCGCTGATCAGAAGCCCGTCGGTGGGCTGTAAACTTACACGGAAATTCATTTGTCCTCCTCACTAGAAAAAGGAGTTTAACTTAAGCGTCCGCGAGGGCAAATGGTTTTTGTGACCCTAATTCAAATAAAAATGTTGTATTTCAACAAGCTATGCTTAAAGTAGATCGTCTAAAACAAAGGCAGGGAAGGGTAGCAAGTGGCGCAGCCCGCGCGCGCTCGGAGCGGCCCGTAGCCTTTTGCGTGTTGCCGAACTGCCTGAGGTAATAGTCGTGGTCGGCGTCAACGCGCCCGTTCCAGTTCCATTCCGCCTGCTGGAACTGACGCCCGATCATTCCGACATCCTCGCCTGGCTTTGGGAAAATTGGGGTACGACCTGGGCGTTACGTCATATCCACGAGATTTCCATCGGCGATCTTCCCGACTTTGCTATACCCGAAAGTCAGTCAGTCAATCAGCCATCCGCTTTAGATTTTGGCTCTTTGAATTTTGGTCGGCCGATTGGACTCCGTACCGGGCACCGGAGGCAATAATGGCACGCTGGCCCATACTGACGTTCATTCCAGAGTTGCTTGCGACGGGAATATGATTGGTGAGCAGAGTCTGTTTGCGAACCGCTGCTTTCGGAACCTTCGGTCCAGTGGCTCGGTTTTATCGCCCGTTTTTGAGCCAAGATAATTGGGCAAAGCATTGGATCAAATTATCTTATGCGAAAGCCACATCCTCGGCTAGGATTTCAACCATCTCCTTTCTATAGGATAACGGAGTCCAATGAGCCGTCGTCATCCCGTTGCTTCCCTGCTTTCGGCCGTGGATTTCGCCCGTGCCGAGCGGCTGGCTACGGAGAGCGGTGACCCGATCGATGTCGTGGCCACCCGGCTGGGCCTTTGCTCCGAGGTCCAGCTCCTCCAGGCTTTTGCTGGTGCGGCCGGAGTACCGATCGTGCATCCCTCCTCCTTCCCGGACGCCCCGATACTTGAAGCGCAGCTGAACCCGGTTTTTCTGCAGCGGGCGCGAGCACTCCCCTTGGCCAATGGTGATAGCTGCGTATCGATTGCGATGGCCGACCCGCTCGATGCGGACACTATCGAGGCGCTTGGCTTTGCGTTGCGCCGGCCGATCAGCGTCTCCGTGGCGGCTGCCTCCGAAATCGAG
>Ga0182024_10020331_pt1 | contig 12142 bp, 10 predicted proteins | sample P32metaG_FD_120480 | JGI IMG/M metagenome (GOLD analysis project Ga0182024, IMG submission 120480) | Permafrost microbial communities from Stordalen Mire, Sweden - P3-2 metaG (Illumina Assembly) | ecosystem: Environmental > Terrestrial > Soil > Wetlands > Permafrost | place: Sweden: Stordalen...
GAGTGCTGCGGCGGAACCGCAACGGCTCGTATCCAATGGCTCCCGGAAGCAGACTGGCTGGTCGTACGAATCGAGGAAGCGGAAAAGCGTCCTCTTCAGCCCGTCCAGCTCCTTCAGAAAGACGCCGAAGCCACGCAGCATACCGTGCAGGAGTTGCTGCAGGAACGCGAGATCACCTATCGCAATTTGCTGGCCGCCTACTTACGCCTGCAAGAAGTGAACCGCCAGAAGACGGTCTTCCTGGCATCCGCAGCGCATGAATTAAAAACGCCTCTTGCCGTGATCAAAGGCTACTACGACTTGCTGCTCTCCGGGTCGCTCGGCAAATTGACGGACAAACAGCGCGATATTCTGCAGGAATCGAAGGAAAGTTGCGAACGGCTGGTCCGTTTGGTTTCCATGTTCCTGAATTATTCGGCCCTCGAAAGCGGCAAACTGGTATTGCATTTGCGCGAAAATGATTTGCGCGATTGCCTGAGCGAACTAGCCACGCGCTGGCATGAGGCGTTTGTGCGCAAGCACGTGCGGCTCGAAACAATTTTGAATGCGGATATCCCCATTTTCAAATTCGATTACCAAAAAGTTCAGCAGACAGTCGCCAATTTATTGGATAACTCCCTGAAGCACACGCCTGCCGGAGGCACTGTAATCTTCCGCGCCGAACTTTATTTCTGGGAACGCCGGACGGCTGAGGAAATTCAAACACTGGATCGCCGCCGAGAGCGCATCCAATATCCAAATTGCATCAAAGTTTCCGTATCGGATTCCGGCCCGGGAATCGCTTCCGAGCATCACCAGGAAATTTTCGAAGATTTCGTCCGCGTGGACCGCACGTCCTCGGGCATGGGTTTGGGGCTCGCGATTGCCAAGCGGTTGGTTCAGGCGCATCGCGGCAAAATTTGGGTCGAGAGCGAACCGCGGCGAGGGTGCACGTTTACGTTCCTGTTGCCGATAGACAATACGTAATGGAATTTGGGTTATATGAAGGTGGGGCAAATGGCTGAAAAGGAAAGAATTCTTGTAGTGGACGATGAACCCAGCATACGAAAATATCTGGGTACGTTGCTCGAGGTCGATGGGTATCAGGTCGAAGCCGTGAATTCCGGTGTGGAGGCGATTAAGAAGATTGAAGGCGGGGATCGCCCCGACTTCATCATTCTCGACGTTTTGATGCCCGATTTGAATGGCCTCGAAACATTAAAACAGCTGATGCAGATTGACCGCTCGCTGAACGTCGTCATGCTTTCCTGCTCCAATGAAGTTGGCACCGTGGTCGAGGCCATCCGCCTCGGCGCGCAGGATTACCTGACCAAGCCCTTTGAAAAAGCGGAACTCGATGTAGCCATGCTGAAGTGCAGGCAGAAGCAGCAACTGCGCCAGGAAAATAAAGCGTTGCGCGAATACTGCGACACGATTACGGAAGACTTGTGCTTCCTCGCCGCCAGCCCGCAGATGGTGCGAATTCGTCAGCAGATTCTTCAAATCGCTCCGGTCGATGTTCCCGTGTTTATTTATGGGGAAAGCGGAGTTGGAAAAGAAGTGGTCGCGCGCCTGATTCATATGCGATCGAATCGCCGCAATCAAGCCTTCATCAAAGTGAATTGCGCCGCGCTTCCTGGCGAACTCCTCGAGTCGGAATTGTTCGGCTTTGAACAAGGCGCCTTTACCGGAGCCGTGCGGTCGAAGCCGGGAAAATTTGAACTGGCCACCAAGGGAACTATTTTCCTGGATGAAATTGCGGAAATGAGCCCGCACTTGCAGGCAAAGCTCCTGCATGTCCTTCAGGATCATCAATTTTCGCGGCTTGGCGGACGCCAGCTGATTGACGTGGATGTGCGCGTCCTGGCCGCAACCAACGTGGAAATTCAAGAGGCGATGAAGTCGGGCCGCCTTCGCGAAGATTTGTACTACCGGTTGAACGTGCTTTCGATCAATGTTCCACCGCTGCGCGAACGGGCTTCGGAAATTCCGCTGCTCTTCCGCCATTTCCTTCAGAAATACAGCGAGAAATTTAACAAGACGCCCATGGTTCCCTCGCAGCATTTGATGGAAGCCGCAGTACGTTATCCATGGCCGGGCAATCTTCGCGAGCTGGAAAATTTCGTGAAACGCTACGTCATTCTGGAAGATGACGAAGGCAGCTTCCGCGAACTTTTGGAAATGTCCGCCACGCGCCAGCGAATTTCCCCCCGCGAGGAAGCCGCTCCCGTGCGCGAACAAGGATTGAAAGCGCTCGTTCGCAGCTTGAAGGACGAAGCCGAAATGGAAGCGATCGGCGACGCTCTCGAAAAGACCCATTGGTGCCGTAAAGATGCGGCCAAGATGCTGGGAATCAGTTACAAGGCATTGCTCTACAAGATTCGCCAGTTTGGACTGGATACCGGACGCCCGGCTCGCGCAAGCAACAAAAAAGTTCCAGTAGCGAGCGACGGGACTCCGGAATCTGGAAACTCACCTGCTAGCTTGGCCCCTGCTGGCCGGCACGGCTAGTGCGGCTAGTACATGCAAAGGTTTGGTCATAGTAGGGCTTAAGGTTTCCAGTATTTGCCTTGACGCGGTTTTTTCAGGGGTATCAATTGCGGCGGAAAAACGAAAATTTAAATTAAATTTCGAATCTTTTGTGAAATTTATCCGGCCGCAATCGGAAAAAAGGGTTGGCAGAGCGTCTTTCGGTAATTAGATTCCGATAGGGGCAGCCCATATGGTGGCAGTTTTAAAAGCGATCGGGGGCTTACGTGTTCAAGTTGAAAACTCAGGCACGTATTCCTATTTGATCGCAGGTTGAATTAAGTCATAATGTGGGCAGGGCCACCGCTTTGGAATGCCAATTGCTCCTTGTTAATGGTAGAAGTGGGAGTACCAAGTAGAAACAGGGGTTTGGGGGATTAAGAAGATGACGGAGCGGAGAACAGCGCGCCGATATGACTTGTCTTTGCCGGTCATCATCCGTGTGCCAGTCGAGAAGGAAATATCCTCGCGAAGCGGAAAAACACGCGATATATCGACGCGTGGGGTTTACTTTACAATCGATCAGGATTTAGGAGCCGGCGCAGAACTCGATATCACCCTTACTTTGCCTTCCGAAGTGACTCGCGGGTCCGAAGTTTTCATTCGGGCGATGGGCAAAGTGGTAAGAATTGACAAGAAGCCGGATAGCGAATCCAGTCGCGTCGGCGTTGCCGCGGTCATCGAGCGCTACGAAATTATCCGAACAGAACCTTCCACTCATTAAGCTATCTCTTTTTAAAGACATCCATTACGCCCTGGGGTGAGGTTTCCCCAGGGATTTTTGGATTTAGACGATTTTTTTCTTTCTTCAATCGCTATTTCTCTAAAAACGCCAGTTCTTTTTTTTATAGCGGTCGAAATCTCAGATTTTTAGCCTTTTGCGCCCCATCTTGGCTCCGCTTCGTGGACGAATCCAATTGCAGACGATATAATTCCGCCCTTGGGAGACGTTGTGCATGCCGCGAAATTCAAGCGGCGCGACCGCAAATGAATTCGCCAAAGCTGGACCTTTCGATTGTCATTCCGGCGTTCAATGAGGAAAGTCGTCTGCCGAGAACGCTCGATTCGGTTATCGCTTTTGTGCGATCACGCCCCTATCAGACGGAAATTATTGTTGTGGACGATGGGTCCTCCGACCGAACTCTCGATATCGTGAACTCTTACCGGCAAACATATCCCGGCCTTCGATTCGTTTCCAATGGAGGAAATCGAGGAAAGGGATACGCGGTCCGCCATGGCATGCTCGAGGCACTCGGAGAAATCTCACTTTTCAGCGACGCGGATCTTTCGACGCCAATCGAGGAAGCGGACAAATTGCTTGCAGCCATCCGGGAACGCAATTTCGATGCCGCGATCGGCTCACGCGCCATGGACCGTAGCCTCATTCAAGTCCATCAATCCGCAATCCGCGAATGGGCTGGGATTTTCTTCAATCGCATGGTGCAATTGATTTTGGGCATTCCATTTTCCGACACGCAATGCGGCTTCAAGGCCTTTCGCACGGAACGCGCGCGGATTATTTTCGAGCAGCAGCGCATCGAACGATTTGGCTTTGATCCTGAGATACTTTTTTTAGCCAAACGGTACGGCCTTCGAGTGGCGGAAATTCCCGTGCGCTGGTCGCATGACGCTGCAACCAAAGTAAACGTGGCTGCGGACGGCTTGCGAATGTTTCTAGAATTGATCTTGATCCGGTGGAATGCCGCCCGTGGATACTATCCTCCGGCCCGCGGACGCTGAGGAATGATCCCGGAACACCGTGTCAGGTGAGCAAAATATTCTTCCAAATCATTTGCGTTCCTTGCATCCATAATCAATCATGTGGTCCGAATGCTTTGTGCGCCCAGGCGATCGTGAGACGAATGCTTTTCAAACTTGAAACGGAGATGCGTGAATCGGAATGAAAGTCTCGGTCATAATCCCGGTCTATAACGAGCGAGCATTTATCGAAGAGGTCTTGCTGCGCGTGCAGGCATCGCCCATCGAGAAAGAGATTATTCTCATCGACGACAAATCCACCGACGGAACGCGCAGCCTGCTTGAGGATTTCGACAAAGCGCAATCGGAAGGCAAGCGCGACGTCATGGTGCAAAACGGAAAAGCTCGCCTCTCGCTCTCCAATATCCGCTTCCTCTTTCAGCAGGAAAACGCCGGCAAGGGAGCGGCCCTGCGCCGTGGATTTGAGGCCGCCACAGGCGAGATCGTTCTGGTGCAGGACGCGGATCTCGAATACGACCCTCGCGACTACGGAAAACTTCTGGAACCGATCTTCGAGGAAAAAGCGGATGTCGTTTATGGATCGAGATTCCTGGGAGGGCCGCAGCGCGTTCACTACTTCTGGCACTATGCCGGAAATAAATTTCTTACCCTGCTCTCCGACGTCTTTACCAATCTGAAGCTGACGGACATGGAGACCTGCTACAAAGTTTTTCGTCGAGAAGTCCTGCAGGGCATAAAACTGAAATCCAACCGCTTCGGTTTCGAGCCGGAAATTACGGCCAAAATCTCCAAAGGCAACTGGCGCATTTACGAAGTATCGATTTCCTACGCTGGCCGCACGTACGCCGAAGGCAAGAAAATTACCTGGCGCGACGGCTTCTCCACGCTATGGTGCATTATCCGTTTTAATTTGTTCGATTAAATTCCGGCGGTTATTGAGCAGCGCGCCGGAGGGCGCTTTTCCATGGCTTCCGCGCACTTCTCTTCCCTGCATTACGATTCTTTGCGGAAATAAATTAAAAAATTATTGGCTGGTTTTTTTTTCGGTGTTGGCTTCGGTGTTGGCTTCCGCCTGATTGAGGCGGTCCACCAGAGTATTCAGCGCCTGCAAAAGAGATTCAATCAGCGGAGGCTGATCTCCATTCGCGTCCGCGCCCGCGGCCGAATTTGCTAAACCGGTTTGTGGAGTGGGTTGCGGCGCAGGCGCCTGCGCAAGCGGATCGACAATATGCAGTTCGAAATCACGCGCGACTTCTTCCACAATTTCGGGCGGCACTGGGTTTTTCTGATCGACGAAGGCACTGACGAGCGAATGTTCGCAAAGCAGGTTCGTCACCCTGGGAATTCCGCGCGCATAGCGGTGCACGGTTGCCACGGCTTCAGGGCTAAAAATATCCGGGTTTTCGGCTCCCGCAATGCGCAGGCGCTCTTGAATGTATCCATGCGTTTCTTCGAGCGTAAGAGGACGCGTCCGGGCGCGAAGCGTGATGCGCTGCCGGAGCTGCCTCAAATCCGGCTGGTTGAGCTTTTGGACGAGCTCGGGTTGTCCCGCGAGAACAATCTGCAGCAACTTTTCAGTCGATGTTTCCAGGTTTGTCAGGAGACGAATTTCTTCCAGCATTTGCGGTGAAAGATTTTGCGCTTCGTCGACCACGAGCACGGCGCGTTCCCCGGCCTGATAGCGGTCCAGCAGCCACTGATTTAATTTCACCAGCATCTGCCCTTTTTGGTGCGATTCACAAGGAATGCCGAAGTCAGCCATCATGAAATCGAAAAATTGCGAAACGCTGAGGCGCGGATTAAACACAAACGCTGTGAACACTCGCTCTTTGTGCAGCCATTCGAGCAGCTTGTTGATCAGCGTGGTCTTGCCTGTGCCGACTTCGCCGGTCAGGAGAATGAATCCCTTGCGGGTCTCAATTCCATATGTCAGGCAAGCCAGCGCTTCCTGCGTATACGGCGTCAGGTAGAGGTAGCGCGGATCGGGATTTACGTTAAACGGACTTTCTTTAAGTCCGAAAAACTTCTTATACATGCCGTAACCTCAAAATCAATCGACTAAGTCCATGGGCCTTAGCTCTTTTCATGGAGCTCATCAAATTACCGGCCTTCCTTGCCAACCGGCAGCAAGTGCCAGTTTACAGACAAGCCCACCGTTTGTTGAAGACCTTCCCCACCGCATACCGCAACTGTACACGCGACCGGATTGTTCTGCCTTAAAGCTCCGTAATTGAAATTAATCGCTACGTGTTGGCCCAGCGACCGGCCAAGATTCGCGCCCGCGAACCAGTTATTGAATTGCGTACTGGCAACACCCGCGGGGGCAAGACTATAGTTCAGGGTGTATCCACCGTTTATAGATCCCGTCCAATTGCGCGAAAACTGATAATGAGCGCTGCCCGAAGCCGTGTCGCTCGTAGCTCCCAGGAATACGCCCGATCCGCTGTTTAGTCCGCGAACAATATTGAAGGAAACCCCGCCTCTTCGCCGTTGATAGGTCAACGCGCTATTCACCGAAACAAATAACAGATTAAAGTTTCCTACCCCTCCCGGAACACCCATCCGAATTTCCTGCGGCCCCGCGGCAATCTGGAATGCCAGGCGGCCCGTTATTTTTCTACCATACGCCAGGGCGCCGCCGTACGCCGTTGTGGATTTTCCGGTCCCCAGGTAATCAATCTTGCCGTAACTGCCGAGGACGGCGATGGAATTCGATGGGTCGAGCAGATAATCATACCCGCCCTGCACATCCATCATTTCGCTGTTCTGGAATCCGGGAACGTCGAAATGCAGCAGGCCGTAGGAGGCTGCCAAAGTAAATGCCGATCTCCGGCTAAGCGCATATTGTGCTTGGGCGAGTACCGAATTCCCGTAGCGCATAGCCTCGCCGGTATTGATATTTTCCGAGGGCATAAAGGATTGCCCCAAACTATTTAGGGAAGCCCCCAGCATGGAGGAAAATTGACCAGCCAGGCCGGGACCGCCCATCCCTTGGCTGGAAAAAGCGGCGCCAGGTGAGGCGGTGAAACCATCCTGCACCAGAAAATGCCAACGCGCCCAATCCGCCTGTTGAGAAATTAACAGATTGTGAAATTGATAATGGGGAGATGTCGTGCCGAAGAAGGCAGACGCAGCGCTATAGCCTTCGTTGAAAGCTTCGCCACCATTGTAAAGAGCGGTAAAATGATACTCGCTCCAGGTGCGCGTGAAATCTAAACTCCCATTCACGAAACTTTGTCCCACGGTAACCGTTTTTCCAGCGGTTCCGGGCACAAACTGACCAAGCTGTGAAACCGAGATCGCCGGATCGAAAATATTCACTCGATGCTGCAACGATCCAAGGGTAAAGGACTCTACTCCTGCCAATGTATTCTGGTCCGGTATGACTTGCGATGGATCATAGGTTTGGGGATCGAACGGTGCATCGACGCCGCGTGCTGCGCCCACCGGCGGCCTATTCTCGGCAGGTTGGCTCGGCCCACCCGTCGTTGTATCCAGTGGTTGAAGAGGAGCATTCGGATCGATCGGCGGCATGCCTTGTTTTGGGTCTTGCGCCATTGCCAAACTCACGCACAGCAACAGTGCGACGCCGAGGATCCCGCTTATTTTCCAAGCCTTCATTGCTTCACCTCTTATGGCACGACGACTGTGTCGCCTGGCTCAAGCTTTATATTCTGGTCCTGGTTGTCGCCGTTGAGGACTTCTCTGTAATTAAAGGGCAATTCAACGTGCTTGCCATTCACCACACGCATGACATGTATTTTCTTCACGTTGGCAAAAGTCGTAAATCCACCGGCATTCGCAAGCGCTTGTAAAACAGTCGTACCCGGAACCAGTTGAAACGCTCCCGCATGCAGCACTTCACCGATCACGAATACGCGCTGGCTGTTAATTGCAGTGACGATGACAGTGACCTGCGGGTCGGTCAAAAATTTGTGCAATTTAGTGGTAATGTCCGCGGCCAGTTGCTGAGGCGTCACGCCCGCCGCCTGCACATCGTTGATCAACGGTAGCGAAATCTTTCCATCCGGGCGAACAGGGACCACGCGAGTCATGTCAGGCTCTTTCCAGACATTAATGTCCAGCACGTCTTGCGGCCCGATTACATACGCCGGATCCGTCGTTGCCGGTGTAACGGACGGTTTTGTTTCGTCGACTGCATTTGCCGACGGAAAAGACGGCACTTCTTTGCCGGATTTTTTATCCTGCAATCCGGCATGCATATTCCCCGCACACGCAAGCGATAGTGCGACAACAAAAAATAATATGTTTCTCTTCATCGTAGATCTCCTCATTGCTCTTCCACCCGGCCGGAACCGTCCAGTCCCAGCTGCTTTAATTTATAGAGCAACGCTTTGTAGCTGATTTGCAGCTCTCGCGCAGCCTTCTTTCGATTCCAGTGCGTGCGCTCCAGCTGAGTTAAGATCATGGCTCGTTCAGCCACACGAGACGCAGCGCGCGCTGCTTCTTTTAAAGAACGAGTGGGACCGTGAGAATAAACAGTTTCGGATATTTTGGAAACGCCACGGAGTGGGTCGGGCGCCTTGGACCCATTCTCAACGGATAGGTCATGTGTTGCCAGATGTTCATCCCCCAGCGCCACGATTTTACGCGCAACATTTTCCAGCTCGCGAATATTTCCTGGCCAGGTATGACGTAACAGCAAACTCATTGTGGAGTCGCTAATTTTTGGCTCCGCACGCTCAAACAGGGATGTGTATTTCTTAAAAAAGAATTCCAGCAGTGCGGGAATATCTTCGCTTCGATCTCGCAACGGAGGCAGTCGCAGGTGAACTCCATTAATACGGTAATACAGTTCTGCCTGAAACCGTCCGCTCTTCATTTCCTCTTCCAAATTTCGCGTCGTCGAGGAAATGACGCGCATGCTGTGGCAGCCTTGCGCCGGCGCGCCACTCCCATCCGGAAGCATATGAAGCAGGCGTCCTTGCGCGGACATCTCCAGATGATTGATCCCATCCAGAAAAAGAGAGCCATTCGTCGCCGCTTCCGCTGCGGAGATATTTTCAGCGCGCTGCAACCTGGCCGACAGGGAATCGCCGGACAAGCCCGAACACCCGCACTTTACGAAGGGTTCTTCCCTGTGCCTGGAAAGTCTGTGAATCTCAAGAGCGGCTACTTCTTTGCCGGTCCCGCTCTCGCCTATGAGCAGAACAGGAATGTCGGTGGAAGCAATGTCGGTTATCGTCCTCTGCAATGCGCGCATGGACGGGCTTGTGCCGTGGACGAAATGCTGATACGGGAGCGCCCGTGCTTCAGGCACACCGACCGAAAGAAAGTTTTCGTCCACCCGAGCTGACATTGCACCTCTTAATCGAGTTAAAGACTTAGCGATTCAGCTCACGCATGCTTGTGGCTGCACTGAAATAGAGCAATGGACGGGCCAAGGCTGGCAACCTTTCACAGGAAAACGGAAGAATGGACTTAAACCATTATTTTTGTGCAAGTTAAGCAATTAATTGCAATCAGTAAAATCAATACATCGAGGCTGCACATGAGCATACCAGACTACCACTAAGTGGCAATTTATTTCCATCGCGGGGACGCGATCAAGCGGATTAGAATCCATCCTGGTGAATATAAAGGGAATATTGAAGTAGCGGAAAACGAGTTAGTCCAGACGGGAAGACGATACGAAATCCAAGGTGGGGGAAAGCAATTTCCACAATTTTCCCTAACTTTTCAACAATTGTCCGCAGGATCGCCGTTCGTCCGGCTTAAGTCCAGACTGGTGCTTAGTTCCTTAAAACTGTTGGGCTAATGATCTTATGCTATTAGATTCAGTAGGTTAAAGTTGATCCACGCTTGGATCCAGTATTCCTGGTGAATTCGCTTGCGACCCTCGCTTTCGCGGTAAGCCGGCCCGGCGAATCTTATAGAGGAGAGCGCGATAACTAATTTTCAATGCGCTGGCGGTCCGCTTACGATTCCAGTGGTTGGCTTCGAGCACGCTGAGTATGATCTTCCGTTCCAGATCGTGGACAGCTTGCCGGGTTACCTTCTTCAGGTGAATTTGTCCTTCCACGACTATTTCTGAAGCCCCATGATCAGCATGTCCCCAGTTCAATAATTCGGAGGAAATTGCGTCCTCGGAACCAAGGATTACGTACCGTTCCATTAAATTCTCCAGCTCTCTGATATTGCCGGGCCACGGATGCTTCATGAGCAAATGAATGGCAGCGGAAGAAAGGGGCCTCGCCTGCATGTTATGCCGCGCTTTATGAGCCTGCAAAAAATAAGCCACCAGATCGGGGATGTCCTCGGACCTTGCACGAAGCGGCGGAAGCTCAATGCTGACCACGTTAATTCGATAATAGAGATCCTGGCGAAACCGGCCATTCGCAATTTCCGATTGCAGGCGTTTGTTCGTCGCGCAGATGACTCGCAGCTGAACGTGGCGATCTTCCTGGCCGCCAATTCTGCAGAATTGCCCATCCTGAAGCAATTGCAGTAATTTGGCCTGCAGAGACATTTCGATTTCATCGATCCCGTCGAGAAACAGCGTGCCGCCGTCCGCTAATTCCACGCGGCCGGGTTTCGAGGAATGAGCTCCCGTGAACGCCCCTTTTTCATATCCAAATAGCTCGCTTTCCAGCAGAGCCCCGGGAATTGCGGCGCAATTTACCTTCACAAATTGTCCGCCGGGATGGGGCGACAAATTATGGATAAAGGCAGCCAGCAACCCCTTCCCTGTCCCATTGTCGCCTTCGATAAGAATAGGGACGCCTGATTGCGCTACCCGGTCGATCTTCTGTTTTGCGGTCTGCATCGAAGCAGAACGCCCAAAAATGAGATGAGAAGGCGGTAGACTGCCTACCCGGTCGGTCATACCTGCTCTGGAAATCGCTGTAGTGGCCATGTTTTTTCTGAGTCGAGCGCTCGAGGTTGAGCGCCGCCCCCCATTAACCAAATGCACACAACACACCAAACTATTTTAAAAGATTCGATAGATGCAGGTACACGCCAGAGAGACTCGTTTTGACCTAATTACTTATTTTTCAATAGATTAAACAAACTGGCAATGCATGGCCAAGATTCTTGTCAAGACGAAAAAAAAATAATCCCGTATCAAAGTAGGAAAATCTTTTCTCATACAGGAGACGTGGGTTCCGAGGAATGGTCCGTAGTGATGCAATCTGACAATTATTGTCAGTATTTGCCCACCACCGATGAATAACTTTGCGGCCAAATCGATAAATTATCTATCTATTTTGTTTCCAAAGACTTGCTGATATTTCGAGGCGCCATTTGAAGGATACACTCTTAGGTGAATGCGAATTATAGTTCTGTTGGACTCAAGCAGCTAGGATGGAAATCAGTAGCCGATTTAATCGCGCGCGAGCTTCATGGCCCATGGAGACAAACTGAATCCCCATGCCCACCCCAGACCGGCTATCGCACACCAAGGCGCGAGCGCACACATCGCCGCCTGGCACCTCGAAAACAATCTTAATGAAGTCCCCCACCGGCGGAGGGACCGGGGTACAGATAAATAAGCCGCCAAGCCCTAAAACCCGGACCGTGGACACACATCGCTCGCCCGAATGCTCCCACGCCACGAGCTTTGCCTTCGGTAGGCTGACTCGAGTATATTTCCGCACTTTATTGTCTGAGGACATTGAAAACCGCTTTTCCTAAGACTAATTCATTTGCCCTGGTCGAGCTGAGACTCGGGGTCCAGCCATGCTCAATGAGAAACCTGTCCCAAGGAGCGGGGGCGCACGGGCCGAATTGCCACCTCGATTTGACCAAACGCTCAAACAACTCCACAGTTTTGCGCAGCGAAGTCTCCATTCAGTAACCGTTGCGTGACTACGCAACTCCATGCGGACCGAGTCTTGCTCCTCATTCTCAGTTCCGTTACTCTCAAAGTCTGTGAAAAAGACTGCAAAAAAAA
>Ga0182024_10020332_pt1 | contig 12142 bp, 13 predicted proteins | sample P32metaG_FD_120480 | JGI IMG/M metagenome (GOLD analysis project Ga0182024, IMG submission 120480) | Permafrost microbial communities from Stordalen Mire, Sweden - P3-2 metaG (Illumina Assembly) | ecosystem: Environmental > Terrestrial > Soil > Wetlands > Permafrost | place: Sweden: Stordalen...
CTTGGGCGGGCTGTTCGGCAAGGGTGGATCGGCGGTTGCGACGCCACTCCTTGCAGTGGCGGGCATTCCGGCCTTTGTGGCGGTGGCCTCGCCGCTGCCGTCGACCATCCCGGGAACGCTGGTCGCCTCCTACGCCTACTGGCAAGAGCGACTGGTCGATTGGACCGTGGTCCGCTGGTCGATTGCCCTGGGTGTGCCTGCCACCGCGTTCGGCGCCTACGCCACCCGCTGGATCGGCGGGGGCGTGCTCGTCGTGGGGACCGAGATCCTGGTGGCCCTGGTGGGCCTCCGCTTCGTGGTGCGGCCAGGCGATCCACACGAAGGCAACGCCGTTCGCCGTGGCTGTCGAGGCCGTCTAGCCGGAGTGGCGTTGGCGGTGGGGTTCCTGGCCGGACTGCTCGCCAACGGTGGTGGATTCCTCCTCGCGCCGCTCTACGCGCTCGTGCTGCGCTTGCCCATCAAGCAGGCGTTCGCGTCGTCGTTGGCGGTGGCGGTGGCGCTTGCCGTGCCGGGCACCATCGTGCACGCCGCGTTGGGCCACATCGACTGGAGCGTCGTCCTGGTGCTCGGGTCGACGTCCATCCCCTTGTCGTATCTCGGTGCTCGCGTTGCTGTGCGAACCCAGGCCGCGAGGCTCGAGCGTTTCTTCGGCGCTGCCCTCCTGATTCTCGGCGTGACCACCCTCCTGGTCGGCTGAGCTCGAGCCGACGATGAAACCGACCCGAACCTCGGAGACGGCGAGGAGACGCTGATGGAGTTGCGACAAGTGGAATACGTTGTCGCCGCCGTCGACGCCAGAACCTTCACCGGCGCGGCCGCAGCCCTCCACGTCTCGCAACCCTCACTCTCCCAGGGCATCGCGCGCCTCGAAGCCGAGCTCGGCGTCGAGCTGTTCCAACGAGTCGGCAGGCGAGTGACCCTAACCTCAGCCGGCGAAGCATTCGTCGACCCGGCTCGACAATTGTTACGAGACGCCGCGGTCATCCACGACTCGGTGCATGCGGCGGCAGGCCTGGAGACGGGATCTCTGGACATCGTCGCCTTACCGACCCTGGCCGCGGATCCTCTCGCTGGCATCGTTGGCTCGTTTCGCCGTGCTTATCCCGGTGTCGCCGTCCGCATCGCCGAACCCGAGACCGCCGACGGAGTCGCGCAGCGGGTCTGGGACGGCCGGGCCGAGATCGGCCTCGCCGAACTCCCCGTCCTCCGAGAGGAGCTCGTTAGCGAGCCACTCCTTGATCAGGACCTGGTTGTCATCCTGCCGCCGGGACATCCAGCCGGCGATATGACCATCGAACAGCTGGCCAAGTTTCCCCTCGTGGCCACACCCCTAGGCACCTCGACGCGTCGGATGCTGACCGACGCGTTCGAAGCAGCCGGCGTCGCGCCGACGATCGCGGTCGAGACTGGCCAACGCGAAGCGATCGTCCCTCTCGTTTTAGCCGGCGCGGGCGTGGCCGTGCTGCCACGAGCGCTCGGGACGATCGCGGCCACCCACGGCGCAGTGGTGGTATTCCTCAAGCCGCCGTTGCGACGCACCATCGGCCTGGTGCACCGGCTGGGGGCACTCTCACCCGCGGCGGCCCGCTTCCGCGACATGGCACGCGACCTAGCCGGCCAGCCCGACGGCCATGCCACTTAGTTCATACCCGACTCGAAGCTTCGCCCATACAGGTGGGGGAGCGACGAGAACACGACACGCGCTTGGCCGAGGAGATGATCGGTGGGCGGCGCGAGGAGGGTGTGGACGGTCGAGCCGAACTGGTGACGAAATGGCAATCTCCCTACCGAGCCGACGGGCATCCCGTCGACATGGCCCGTGTGGCCATCGACTAGTGGGGTCTCGGTGAGTCCGGTCGCGGTCTTCGCTGACCAGAGCACTGCTGAGGTCGTCGTACCGATCCTGATCTGGTCCCGAACGCCGATCTGGGTGCGGACCGCACCCGATCTGCGTTTGGATGTGCGCGTCTTGCCGCTCCGGGTCCGGTTCCTGATCCGCGACCGCGACACAAAGTTCACCGCCGCGTTCGACGAGGTGTTCCGCGCCGAGGGGCTCGCCGTGATCCGCACCCCGATTCGCGCTCCCCAGGCCAACGCCTACGCCGAACGCTTCGTCGGCACCATCCGCCGCGAATGCCTCGACTGGATCCTCATCCGCGGGCGCCGCCATGCCAACACCGTGCTCCAGGCCTACGTCGAGCACTACAAAACCCACCGACCCCACCGCGCCCTCGGACTCGCCGCCCCCAACAGATCAGCGCTGCCTCCACCGACCCCACTCCACTCGCTCACCCGCATCCAACGAGACGAGCGACTCGGCGGCCTCATCCACGAATACAACCTCGCCGCATGACGCGCACGCATTTCCGCACCCCACAGGATCGAGCGGTCGGTCGAGACCGACACCGGCCCGGTGATGGCCATCGACTGCCTCATGCGCGCCAACCGCGCAACACCCTGAGGCCCACGACGCTCGGGTTGAGATCCCAGCGACGAGGACCGCGACGTGGTCGAGACGCTCCCGGACCCGACCGGTGACGGACCCGACGCGCACCGTTCGTCTTCTCACGAGCGTCGCGGTGATCGCCGTCCTCGTCGCTGGCTTGCGGCGCGCCGTGCCTCTGGTGCTCGCCCGGTTCTTCCGGGTCCGGCGGGCGGGTCTTGCGCTCGGACCGTCGGACTTCGGGCTCGACGCGGAAGACGTCACGATCGCGGGATCGAACCACCGCGCGCTCAAGGGATGGTTCGTCGTCTCTCCCGGCGACGACCGACCGCGGCCGGCTGTGCTCGTCATCCACGGCTGGAACAGCGCGGCCAGTCTGATGTTGCCCATCGCATCACTCGTCCACGACGCGGGCGCGCACGCGCTTTTCCTCGACGCGCGCTGTCATGGACGAAGCGACGACGACCGGTTCGCCTCGATGCCCCGCTTCGCCGAAGACATCGACGCCGGGCTCCGGTGGCTCCGGGACGATGCGCGGGTCGAACCCACCTGCGTCGTGCTGCTCGGGCATTCCGTCGGCGCGGGAGCGAGTCTGCTCGCCGCGAGTCGCGATCCCCGCGTCGCGGGAGTCGTCAGCATCGCCGCGATGGCCCATCCCGGAACGCTGATGCGCGCCAACATGCACGCACTCGGCGTGCCTGCCCCACTGATCACCGTGATCCTTCGGGAGATCGAACGCACCGTGGGCCTGCCATTCGACACCTTCGCCCCAATCTCGACCATCTCGCGAATCCGAGCTCCCGTCCTCCTCGTCCACGGCGGGCGCGACAACGTGGTTCCACCAACCGACGCGACGCGCCTCGCGCGGGCGTCCACGGGCCGCGCGCGAGTGCTCATCGTGCCGGAGGCGGACCACACTTCGCTCGATGCGTTTCTCCTAGCGGCTCCGGGGGTGACATCCTTCATCGAGGACACGGTGCGCGACTGCCGGTAGGGCTCCTGCCACGGGTGTCCGGGCGCGCCGGGCACGGTTCGCTCGACGTCCGCTCGCATGGGTCGCCGAACGAGATGGGCCGATCGACCCGAGTCCGCACCGGCGATCCGATGCCATGGGGTATGTGCAGACAGGCGAGATGTTCGAAGTGCGAACGACCGAACTGGGCGGGTTGCGGCGCCCAGGTGGAACAGGTCCGCGGCCACGTGCCGCCCTCCGAACTCTGCCAATAATGGCCCTGACGACACGACTTCCGCGTCAAGGCGTTGGCTGCACCGACGGCAACAGGCGAAGGCCGAGCACGTCACATCGGCGACCACGACTCCTCGGTAACGTCCACAGGCGCCGGGCGCCGCCGCTCGAGGGAGGTCGCAGGGGATGGATCAGACGAAGCTCCAGATGTTCTCGTTCCTCGTCTTCACCAAGCTCGAGGGCGCGGTGACCACAGGGATGATCTACCTGGGCGACAAGCTCGGTCTCTACGAGGCGATGCGAGCTGCCGCAACGCCACTGCACTCGGAGGAGCTCGCCCGACGAGCCGGGCTCCATGAGCGCTGGGTCCGTGAATGGGCGTACAACCAGGCTTCCGCGCGCATCATCGACTGCGACGACGACGAACGCTTCTCGCTCTCCGACGAGGCCGCCGCGGTCCTCGCGACACCCGACCATCCGGCCTACGGGATGGGGATGTTTCACCGGTTCCCGAGCACGATGGACACCCTTCGAGCAATGCCCGAGAGCTTCCGTACCGGGCTCGGACACGACTACGACAGTCATGGTCCAGAAGCGGCTATCGGCATCGAGCGCTCGTTCGAACCATGGAACCGCACGAACCTGCTGCCGGTCGTGCTGCCCGCGTTGGCGGGCGTCACCGAACGACTCGCCGCGGGCACGACCACCATCGATGTGGGTTGCGGCGCCGGCGGAGCACTGCTGCTGATGGCCGGGGCGTTCCCGAACAGCCGCTTCTTGGGTTACGACATCAGCCACTTCGCGCTCGGTCGCGCCGAGGAGAAGCGTCTGGAAGCCAACGCCGCCAACGTATCGTTCCACGACGCGTGCGACGAGCCGATGCCAGAAGACGGGTCGATCGGCTTCATCACTACGTTCGACTGCATCCACGACATGACCCATCCGCTCGAGATGATGCAGACGCTGCGCCGGGCGATCACCCCTGACGGCACGTGGCTGCTCGTCGACATCAAAGCACACGACACGTTTGCTCTGAACGCGTCGGAGAACCCGATGGCATCGTTGATGTACGGCATCAGCGTCCTGTCGTGCATGTCATCGGCAATGTCGACCCCCGACGGCACCGGCCTCGGAACCCTCGGTCTATCGGCCGCGAAGGCCGAAGAGATGGCACGCGCCGCAGGGTTCAGCCGATTCCGCCGACTCGACATCGACCATCCAGTAAACGCGTTCTACGAGATCCGCCCCTGATCGTGTCGCGCTGGCCGGGCCGCCGGCAGGGGCCATGGGAACTAGAGTTCTGGTCTTGCCTCCTGTCACCGAACTTGTCACCAGCGGGACCGGACTTAGGGGGTCTGGGCGGGCGTAGTGGCACTGGATGGACTGCGCGCCGGACTCGGGCGTACTCGGCGGGTCTGGGCGGACGTTTGTCAATGCGCTCATAACCCGAAGGTCGAAGGATCACGTCCCCCCCGAGAGTTGCGACCTGTGCGAGCACATGCCCACGGACCGCGTCCCACTTGCAGGGCGATGGCCTGCGTAGGGAGGAGTGTTCAAGGTCTGATCGCAGCCGCTGCGGACGATAGATGCGGGCCCGCAGTGGCCCCGGCACCGCAGCCCCGGCAGATTGGTGATGCCGCTGGAGCCCGGCGGTTACTCGAGTAGGAGCTCGAGTTCGTAACGCGTGCGCCTGGTGAGGATGGTCGCGGCGTCGGCGAACGTCTCGTCGGGTTTGTTCGACGACACGAGCAACCATGTCGCGGATGTCGGAAAGATCACCCGTATATTTGGAGCGATTGGGGGTACCGATCTGTCTGCGGTGGCTGCACTTCTGGGAGTTGGGGCGGAGTGGACCTATCTGTCGGGATCGGTAGGTGTCCATGGCACGCGCAATGTCTCGCGGGGGAGGTTCACGCTGGGCGATCTACGACGCTTGTCGGGTCTTCGAACGTGTACACCTTGCTCTGATTGGCCGCTCTGATTGGCCGCTCTGATTGGCCGCTCTGATCGTGACGCTGGTGACGGAGCGGTGGTGATGCTCCCTGACTTGCAGATGGGCGCTCGGGGATGATCGAGGTGTCGGTTCCTGTTCGGATTTGCGACAACGGTGGGTGGACCGACACGTGGTTCGGCGGGCCGGGTCGGGTCTTGAATATCGCGGTGACTCCGGGAGTCGAGGTCTCGATCCGCACGACGGCGGGTTCCGGACGGGGTGGTGCTCGACGTGGAGACCTTTGCCGACCGGTACGCGATCGTCCCGGGGGCATCTCGGGTCGCCTGCCACCCACTGGTGGAGGCTGCCATCGACGCGTTCCCACCGCCGGAGGATCTCGCCGTGGAGGTCATCGTGCGTTCGGTCGTCTCTGCGGGGTGCGGCGCGGGTACGTCTGCGGCGGTAGCGGTTGCTCTGGTGGGCGGGTTGGCAGCCGTGCGTGCCGACCGGCTTGTCGCCGCGGGACGTCGCCTACGCCGCGCATCGCCTCGAAGTCGACGTCCTCGGCGTCGTCAAGCCTTGCTCCGGGGGGTGTGACAAAACTCGTTTGACCAGGTCAGCGCGACGCGTGCCGATCGAGCCTGAACGTCGCAGGGCCGATTCGCGAACGTCGATGGGGCGCGAACGCCGCTACCTCCGCGGGCCTGGCATTTGACGGGTGCGAAAGCCGATGATCTGTGGATGGCGGACACCGCGTGCCCAAAGGGCCTGCCTGGAACGCGCTGCTCCGTCCACGACGGTCCGACGCGTAGCCAGATCGCCGTGCCGGATGGAGGTGGTCTCTACCGATGGCCGTAGTCCTCGACTCGACTCCAGGGCCTCGGACGTCAAGTTTTTGGGCTTGCCGCACCGCGGGGGCAAGCCGAGCCACTCGACCAAGGTCTCGTGCGAGCGGTGGGCCTTCTGTGCCAGTAGGCGATTGTAGGCCCCGTCCTCGCCCAGCCGCTTGTAGCGGATGAGCTCAGCTTCCCGGGGAGGAGGCAGATCGGTGGGCGCGGACCAGGCAGTCGATGGCTGCGATCGTGCCGGTCTCGGTGTCGACGGGTCGCTCGACCCGCTCTGCTTGGTCTATGACGAGGTCACTGACGCCGGACGTTTCGAGATCGGCGCGGACGTCGTCAGGTGTGTAGAGGACGGCCGGGTTTTGCGGGCCGCCGGTTCCCTCGGTCAGGTTGGCGAGGTCGTGTCCGACGATCAGCAGGGTCGCGCCTGGGGCGAGGGATCGGGCCGCCGCTGCGAACGCCGCTCTGCGGTCGGCCGCGGGGAGGTGCAAGTAGAAGACGATGGCAAGGTCGAACGGGGTGTGGCTGCGCCATTGCGTCACATCGGCACGGATCCATTCGCCGGTCACGTGTCTTGAGTCGGCGAGGCGGGCCGCCTTTTGCAACCCAACCTCGGAGAAGTCGACTCCAGTGACGGTCCATCCCTCGGTAGCGAGCCAGACGGCGTTGCGACCTTCGCCGCACGCGAGGTCGAGAGCCCGGCCGGGTTGCAGGCCCGCGACCTCCACCGGGAGGAAGCGGTTCGGCTCGGGCTTCCAGACGAATTCCGCGGTCCGATACCGATCATCCCAGCTGGTCGCGTCGCTCATAGCGTTGCGGCCGAGGGGGCGGTGTCGGCGAATTCGTGGAACGCGGCCCACGCGCGTGGTCCGTACACCGAGGCGGGGCCACCGTCCATCAGGAGCGCCACCCCGAGAGCGTCGGCTACCTCCTCGGCGGTTGCCCCCCGGGTGGCAGCGGCTTGGGCGTGGTATGCGATGCATCCGTCGCACTGCTTGACCACGGCGATAGCCAACGCCATCAGTTCCTTGACCTTGGCGGGAAGTGATCCGTCTGCGACCGCCGCCTGGTGTAGTTGGCCGAACCCTTTCCACACGTCGGGGCTGGCGGTTCGCAGCGACCTCGTCGGTTCACGCAGTTCAGAGGCCATATCCGTGTACTGACCCATGAGGTGATTCTCCGTTCCTCGGTGCCGGTTCGGAGTGTCCGCACACGGCGTCGGGTGTTGATGTCCGTTGAGCCGACGGTACGACCGGCCTCCGAGCCCCCAGTAGGGTCCAAAGTCATACCCCTGGGGGTACCAGGCCAGTACGGGGCCCGTCAGCTCAGTTGTCGGATGAGGAACCACGTCGAGAACACGGCGAGCATGAGGCCGAAGGCCTTGCGTGCCCGCTCGGCGGGAACGTGTTGGATGAGCCCTGCTCCGACGAGCGAGGCAGGAATGAGCCCGAGGGCAAATCCCGCAGCGACGGTCCAGTCGATGTGGCCGAGAGCCCAGTGGATCGCGAGGGTCGGAACGGTCAGGATGCCGACGACGACCATCGAGGTGCCGGCGGCTTCCACCGCGGTCAGGCCGAGAACGAGGACGAAGAGCGGCACCAGGAGGAAGCCGCCGCCGTTGGCCAGCAGACCGGTGAGCAGCCCGACACCAAAGGACGCGCCGACCACCATCGTGGTGCTGTCGCGACGGCGGGTAGCGCGCCCGGTAGCACTAGCCCGGTCGGGCAGCAACAGTCGCACCCCGATCACAAAGAGCAGCAGGCCGGAGAGGACGAGTAGCCGGTCGCCCCCGACGACCTTGGACGCAAGCGCGCCGAGCACGGTGCCGGGCAGGCCGCCGTACACGGCGAGGCGGGCGACGCGGCGGTCGAGGTTTCCGGAGCGGAGGAAGCGCCGAGCGCTCACGAACGCCGCCGGCACCATCGCGGGAAGGGGGGATGCCACTGCCAGCAGCGGGGGCACCCCAAGTACCGCAAGGATCGGTGTGGCGAACGCAGAACCACCGGCGCCGAACATGCCGAAGACGACGCCAACACCGAGGCCGGCCAGGACGTATTCGGCAAAATGCACCCTCGCACCCTATACCCCCGGGGGTAGGTTTGCCTACCCCCGGGGGTACGTGTAAAATGTTTGCATGAGCGATCAGGCTGGTCAGGGATCTCCTGGAATGGAATTCGATGAACAGACCGTCACCAACCTGCAGCATCGGCTACGCAAGGTGGAGGGCCAGGTCCAGGGCATTCAGCAGATGCTCGCTGATCGCCGCGACTGCAGGGAGGTGGTGAACCAGATCGCTGCCGCGACCAAGGCGCTCGAACAGGTCGGGTTCATGCTTGTCTCCGCCGGGCTCACGTGGTGCTTGGAAGACGCGGACCGATCTGCCGCCGCTGGCTACGACGTCGGCGACGTCCAGAAGATGTTTCTCAAGCTCGCCTGATGCGCCGTCGTCGACCATTCCGCGAGACCGACCGATGATCTTCCAGCAGTACGAACTCGGATGCTTGTCGCTGTTCAGCTACCTGATCGGGGATGAGACCACTGGCCGCGCCGTCGTGGTCGATCCGCAGCGCGACGTGTCGCAGTACCTCGACGACGCGCAGCGTCTCGGTCTGCGCATCGAGCGGGTGCTCGAAACGCACTTCCATGCCGACTTCCTTTCCGGCCATCTGGAACTGGCGGCGACCACCGGCGCGGTGATCTCGTTCGGTGACGAAGCGCACGCCGAGTTCCCGATCGACTCGCTGGCCCACGGCCAGTGGCTGTCGCTGGGTGATGTAACCCTCGAAGTTCGTCATACCCCAGGTCACACCCCAGAATCGATCGCCATCGTGGTGAGGGAACACGCCAACGACTCGGAGCCGTGGGGTGTGCTCACCGGGGGCACGCTCTTCATCGGCGACGTCGGGCGTCCTGACCTTTTGACGTCAGTTGGCTGGTCCGCTGAGGATCTCGCCCGCCAGCTGCGTCGCTCGATTCACGAGCAACTGCTCAGCCTCCCAGATGCGACCCGGTTGTACCCGGCGCATGGCGCGGGCTCGGCGTGCGGCAAGAACCTTTCGACGGCGTCGCAGTCCACGATCGGCGAGCAGCGACGCACCAATTACGCCCTCGCGCCGATGACCGAAGATGCGTTCGTCGAGGCAGTCACGCAAGGCCAGTCCGTTGCCCCGCTGTACTTTGCGTTTGCCGCGAACTCGAACCGGCGCGAGCGCGACTTGCTTGACGACCACCGCGAGACCCCGCAGTTCGACCTTGAGCTCACGTTGCAGCACCAGGCCGACGGCGCGGTGATCATCGACGGACGCCCGACCGAGGTGTTCGCCTCGGGCCATCTCCGAGGTGCGATCAACGTCGGGCTCGACGGGCGGTTCGCGGAATACGCGGGAGACATCCTGCGCCCCGGGCAAGCCGTCATTGTTGTCACCGAGCCGGGCAGAGAGAACGAGGCGCCGATCCGACTTGCCCGCATCGGCTTCGACCAGGTGACCGCCGCCCTCCACGACATCGACCGGCTGCTCTTCGACCACCCCGAACTTACGGAACAAGCCCGGCGGGTCACCGCATCGGAACTGAACGAATGGCAGCGTTCCACTCCGGATCTGCAGCTCGTCGACGTCCGCAACCCCAACGAATGCGACGCAGGAATCGTCGACGGGTCGATCAACCTGCCACTGCCGAACCTCCTGGACCGGATCGACGAACTCGATCCCAGCCGTCCGACAATCGTCTACTGCGCGGGCGGCTGCCGCTCAGCCACCGCCGCGTCGCTGCTGCGGACCCGTGGTTTCACGACGGTCGCGGACATCTACGGCGGGTACGCCGCCGTGGCACCCGACCCGGTTCCGGCCGCTACGGCGCGAGCACACCGATAAGCACCTCCACCCACGGGACCGAGAGCACGATCCCCCGAGGTCGATATCAATACTGCGCACAATCGTGCCGCCGGTGCGGCGTCGCTCGACGTGCGGAGCGCGCATCCCGAGGTCGACGATGACTCGGTCTGGTTCTCCGTGCTAGCTGCGATCCTGAGCGAAACACGGTGACGTCGGTTCGGCGATCGCTGGGGGACGTGATGGGCCGCCTGCGAGAGAATGAGCGGCATGTCGGCGGGTGAGCGTTGGTCCCACATGCTGGCGGGATGGGCAATCCCGCAGGAGATCCTGGACGGTGCTCCGGAGTCCCCCTGGGGCTTCCCCACCGGCGTCTTCGTCCAGTCGGCCCGCGAGGCGTTGAGAGAACGACCGAGCCCGACGCACGAGCGGGCTCGCGAGGCGCTAGCCGCGAGTAGCGGAGTCGTGCTCGACGTGGGAGCGGGGGCAGGTGCCGCCAGCCTCCCGCTCGCACCGCCCGCGGCCCGGATCGTCGCGGTGGATGAGAGCGCAGCGATGCTCGACGAGCTGGCGAAGCTGGCCCGCGGTCTGGTGACGGTCGAGCTGATCGAGGGACGCTGGCCCGATGTCGCCGAACGGGTGGCGCCGGTCGATGTGGTCGTGTGCGCGCATGTCCTCTATAACGTTAAGGCCCTGGCAGAGTTTGTGACCGCGCTGCATGTTCGGGCTCGGCGACGGGTGGTGGTGGAGTTCACCGCGGTGCACCCGCAGGCGGCCCTGTCGCCACTCTGGAAGCAGTTCTGGGGGTTGGACCGACCATCACGTCCCACTGCCGATGACGCCCTCGCGGTGATGCGCGAGACGGTTCCGGTGCCGGTGCATGCCCAGTACTGGGAGGGGCGCCACCCGCTGTCCGATCGCGGTGAAGACACCCAGACCATCGCCTCGATCCGACGGCGCCTATGCCTCCCCGCTAGTGCCGATGGCGAAATCAAACACCTGATCGACATGACCAAGCCGTTCGGGGCCACCCGGATGGTGACGGCATGGTGGCACTAAATGTTGTGCAACCTCGACGCCAGATCAACCAGCGCCGCTCCTTCTCGATCCTTCATTCTCTCGGCCCTGCTATCGGACGGCTGGCTTCACCTGCGCGGTGGCGTTCAGTAGCTAAGGTCGTGGCGCCATCGTCGCCGGTCCACTCCCATAGCTGCACCGAGCCGCCGATCTCCGCATTGGACACGACCGCCGTCGAGTCCAACTGCTTGGCGATGAAGCAAATGGGGCATACGAGCAGGCGGGCGCCGCGGTCGACGCGAGTTCCAGCGCGCCACTTGGCCTGCACGGCGTCCTGGTGATCTTGGGGCATGCTCGACGCCACCCGCGGTCGGTCTCGGGCACGGGCCACGGCGACCTCGGGTGCGATCTGCGACACCGTCCTTCGCGGGACCCACGTCGATGTCCTGCAGCGCAACACCGGCTGGATCATCGTCAACCCGATCACCGCCGAGCACGTTGACCCCAAGACCGGGGAGCGCACCGAAAAGAGCCGCTACCTCCGCACGGAGACGTTCGACGGCCCCGACGGCACCCAGCAGGTGGACATCTGGTACATCGGCGGACGACGCTTTCAACCGGGCCGAGCACATCCGCCAGATCCCGCCCGGCGATCCCGATTACACCGGCCTGATGGGCCGGCGCAGCGACGCTGAGGCCGCCAACCGCCAGATCGACGACCACCTCTACCTTCGCCGGGCCCGCAGCCTTGGCGCCCGTCGTCAACTCTTCGACCTCCTCGCCTACGCGCTGGTCCAGAACTCCATCGCCCTCCACCGCCACCGGCTCCGGGCCGGGCCAGCCAGCGAGATGGCCGCATGAGCGAGCCCGGGTCACGAGCCCAAGCCAGCC
>Ga0182024_10020333_pt1 | contig 12141 bp, 9 predicted proteins | sample P32metaG_FD_120480 | JGI IMG/M metagenome (GOLD analysis project Ga0182024, IMG submission 120480) | Permafrost microbial communities from Stordalen Mire, Sweden - P3-2 metaG (Illumina Assembly) | ecosystem: Environmental > Terrestrial > Soil > Wetlands > Permafrost | place: Sweden: Stordalen...
GCCGCCGCGTTCTGATGAATCTGCTCCGGTGCGCTCGCCCCCGCGATCACGCAGCCGACGAAGGGCTTTGACAACAGCCAGCCGAAGGCCAGCTCGATGAGCGAACGGTCGCGTTCGGCGCAGAACGCACGCAGTTTCTCGACGATGCGAAAATTCTCGTCATTCAGGAAGCGGTCAGAGTAGCGCTTGTAAGACATGCGCGTGCCGGGCTGAACCGCCTCGTCGCGTTGGTATTTTCCCGTCAGCATGCCGCTGGCCAGCGGGAAATAAGGGATCAGCGTCAACTGCTGTGCCTGCATCGCCGGAATGAGGTCAGCTTCGATCTGCCGTGACACCAAGCTGTATTGATCTTGCGCCACGATGAATCGGTTCAAGCCGTTCTCTCGCGCGATGCGTTGTGACTCCGCGAGTTGGGCCGCGGACATATTGGAACAGCCGATGTAGCGTACCTTGCCCTGCGCGATTAGCGCATCGAGCGCGCGCAGCGTCTCCTCGATCGGCGTCGCCGGATCGGGCCGGTGGTAATAATAAAGATCGATCCAATCGGTCTTCAGCCGCTTGAGGCTCGCCTCGACCGCACTCGCGACATAGCAGGCCGAGCCGCCTTTGAGTCGGCCTTCGTCATCCATGGCGACGCCGAACTTGCTGACCAGAAAGACGTCTTTGCGCCGGGCGCCGAGCACCTCGCCGAGTATCGTCTCGGAACCACCGCGCCGACCGTAAACGTCGGCGGTGTCGAAGAAGGTGATGCCGGCATCGAGCGCTGCGGCAACGATGTTGCGAGCCGCCGGCAGGTCGGTGCGCACGCCAAAATTATTGCAGCCGAGCCCGAGCGCGGACACGCGAACATCCGTCGTGCCGAGCAGACGATCAAGCATGCGAGTTCCTCGCAGGCTCGCCAAGCACGCTTTTCGCATACCCGCCGAGGATCAGGTCACGCGAGGCGGGATCGATCGATGCCGCGCGTACGCGGGCGACGCAATCCAGGTTTCCCATGTCGAACGGATAGTCGCTGCCCAGCAGCACACGATCGGCACCGGCTTCGCTAACAAGGAATTCAAGCGCCGATTTTGAATGCAGGATCGTGTCGTAGTAGAGTCGGCCTATCGAACCGCTCGGGCCGTTCGGAAGATTCACTTTGGCTTCCGGGCGGACGTCGTAAGCATGCTGAAACCGGCCGGCCTGGTAAGGCACGAAGCCGCCGCCATGCGACAGGCAGATTTTCAGTCGCGGGTGGCGCTCCAGCACGCCGCCGAACACCAGACACGCGGCCGCGATCGTCGTATCGAGCGGAAGCCCGACGAAATTCTTCATGTAATAAGAGCCAAGCCGCTCGCCGAAAGCGCCGCCATGCGGATGGATAAACAGGAAGGCACCTAGCTCTTCCGCCGCCGTCCAGAAAGGCGCGAGCATGGGGTCGTCGAGATTGCGGCCGTTGACGTTTGTGCCGATCATGGCGCCGCGCAAGCCAAGCTTTGTCATCGAACGGCGCAACTCGTCGGCCGCCTGCTCCGGCGCCTGTAGCGGCACGCTGCCCAGACCAATGAAGCGATCGGGCTTCCGTTTGACGACGGCGGCTATCTCCTCGTTCTGGATGGCGGCGCAGGCCAGCGCCAGCGCCGCCTCCTGGCCGTAGAAAAATGTGAAGACGGTCGGCGATAGCACCTGCACGTCCACGTCATTGGCGTCCATGTCGCGCAGGCGCAGATCGACGTCCCATATTTCACTCGGCATGGGATACTGCACCACGCTGCCGTCGATCTCGAGCGTGGCCTGCGGGGTGCCGCGGCCTTTCAGCACCGGCGCCACCTTGGGCGACTGCTTAGCCAGAAGCCGCATTGCTTCTTCGGTGAGAATATGGGTGTGAGAGTCAATCGTTTGAGGCGCGGTCATCGCTACTCCGAATTACAAAGCCTTGTTCGCAACGCCGCTCGTGCGTTCGACGCAAATGCCAGCGGCGATTTTTTCGGCGAGCATGATGGTGGGAATATTGGTGTTGCCGCGCGGTATCGCCGGCATGATCGACGCGTCGACCACACGCAAGCCGCCGACGCCGCGAAGACGGCCACTGTTGTCGACGACGGCGTCCGGATCGTCCGCCCGCCCCATACGGCAGGTGCCGCAAACATGGAACGTGCCCGCTACATTGTTTCGGATGTAATCCGCGAGTGCGGCCTTATCGTTGACCAGTTCGGCCAAATCGATTCGGCGACCAGTCAACCGACCAAAAACAAAATCGGCTAGCGCCGGAACGGCATCGAGGGTGCCGGCGATGATCGCCGCCTTTATCGCATTTGCGCGGGTGAGCTGATTGAGCTGCCGGATCCGGTCGGTGAACCGCACTGGGAACACGGTCGTGTAAAGCGCACGCACCGGATCGCTGGACACCAGCGCGACGATGCGGCGGAAGCCATCCATCAGGCGAAGCAGATCGATTTCCTCGCCGACGAAATTGAATTCGATACGCGGCCGCCGCGCCGATTCCGCCGACGTAAGCGTGACGCACCCGCGCGACGCCGGCTTGAAGATGGTGGCGTTGAACGTGGCAATTTGCTGGCCGAGCGCGGTCCAAGATGTCTTGCTGTGCGCCGCGATATACATGTCGCTTGGCGGCGTCGCCGGCATCCCGGACGAGTATCGCAAGCAGTTCATCGGATGCGGGCGCAGTGCCTTTTGCTGCCGCGCCCCGCGGCGCAAATGTGCGGCGAGGAAGAGCAAAGGATGGTTCTGCAGATTGCGGCCCACTCCGCGCACATCGGCGACGACGTCCATCCCGAGCGCGCGCAGCTCCGCCGCGGGTCCGATCCCGGCGCGCAACAGAAAGGCCGGCGAATGGATGGCGCCGGTGCACAGCACGATTTCGGCGCCGTGGAATTCCCGGCTGGCGCCATCGACAATCGCCGAGACGCCGCTGATGCGCCGCCCGTCGAATAGGAACCCAGTGACCGTCGCGCCGGTCATGATCGTCAGATTCTTGCGGGCGCGAACGCTGGCATCGAGGTAGCTCATTGCGGTGGAGCCACGGCGCACCGGCGTGTTGCTCATTGGCAGCGAGCCAATGCCGTCACGGAAATCGCCGTTCATGTCGGCGATGTGAGACGTCTGATTCTCGCTCGCGTATTGGTCGACGGCCCGCGACAGTGGTGGCCATTGCTCGCGCGGGGTGCGCCGGATCGGGATCGGACCGCTATCGCCGTGCAGGTCGCCGTGAAAATCGGCGTCCGTTTCCAGCTTTCGGAAGTACGGTAAGACCTCGTTCCAACCCCAGCCGGCCGCGCCCAGTTCCGCCCATTCGTCGTAATCGGCCGGCGTGCCGCGTAGCGCAATCTGCCCCATTACGGAGGAACCGCCGCCCATGATGCGGCCTTGGTCGAACGTCGTTTCCGGCGACGTCTCGCGCGTGCGCCAATGCGCTTTTAGGCCCGGCCACATGTAGGCTTTGTTGTAATAAGACGACGCAAAGGTATCGAGCACGTCGACCGGCTCGTGACCGGGTGCGGTATCACGCCCGGCCTCGATCAGCAGCACCGAATGCGCCGACTGCGCCGACAAGCGATTCGCCAGGACGCAGCCGGCCGAGCCGGCACCGACGATGATCGTGTCAAAACCGGTCACTCAAGATGCCTTGAGACCGAGTATCTGACGCGCCTCCTTCGGTGTCGCGATATCGCGGCCGAGCCCTTGCGCGATCTTCACCATCCGCTCGACCAGAACCGCATTGTTCTTGGCGAGTTCGCCCGGACCAATATACGGGTTGTCTTCGTAGCCGACGCGGACATGGCCCCCAAGCGACACGGCAAGCGAGAGTAGGTCCCATTGTTTCTGCGGGCTCATGACGCTCACGTTCCAAACACAGTTCTTGGGCAGGTGGTCGACCATGTAGATGAGGGCCTTCTCGGTCGGCGGCGTCCAAGTGCCGCCCGGCCAGCCCAGGAACAGGGTCGTGTAGGCGTTCAGGAGGTAGCCCTGCTTACGGATGAATTCGAGATTCCAGAACGCGCCGGTGTGGAAGCATTCGACTTCAAGCTTCACCTTGTGCTGTTCGGCAGCCTTCGCATAGGCGAGCAATTCCTCCACCGGGTGGATCGCCATCATGCGCTTGGGTGGGAACTGCGGGTCGGGATTGAAATATTCGTCATGCGCGTTGAAGGCGACGGCCATCATGTCGGGGCCGAGCCCCATGAGTTTCACTTTTTCTTCGATCCGCGCGCTGGCAACGCCGAACTGCATAACCGGGCTGCTCTTGGACAGGATGGCGTCGTTTAGCCGCTTCCAGCCTTCCTGATTCATGCGCGACACTTGGCGGCCGTCGGCCTGCATCGACTCTTCGAGGGTGCGAATGCCGTGGATGTGCGCAATGGCGGCGCCGGCGCTCAGACCGTCCAAGTATTGTTGTGCGACTCCTTCGATATCTTCCTGCGGAGGACAATAATGATTGATCGGATACGAGGTTCTGGAGTCGCAAGCGACGGTAATGATCAGCTTTTCCATGGCTTTTCCGGTCTGCGCTTTCTGTGGTGGAGTTTCGTTTACAGCAGGTGGTGGGAGATGACTTCAGCGGTGTGGCGCACCAGTTCCTCGTGCTTGATCAGTGGCTCGAGATCCCGCCCGCTCACGCCGATGGCCCCAATTGGCCGGCTATTCGCATCGAAGATCGGAGCGGCGACGCAGCATGACCCAAGCGCATGCTCGGCCCGGTCGACCGCGTAGCCGCGCGCGCGCGTATCCGCGAGTTCCTTCGTGAAGGCCTCCTGACCGGTTATGGTGGTCGACGTGAATGCGACCAGTGGTTTGCGGCTCAACAGCGCGCGAACCTCCGCCTCCGGCTGGAAAGCCAGAATAGCTTTGCCGAGCGACGAGCAGTGAGCCGGAGCGCTCTTGCCGAAGCGGGAATAAATGGTGGGAAGCGCCGGCTTTTCGACGCCCGCGACATACATAACGCGATCGCGATACAGGACCCCGAGATTGGCGCGCTCGCCGGTTTGCTGTGCGAGTGATTGCAGATGAGGGAGCGCCGCGACCCGCATCCTGTTGCGGTCAAGCAGGCTCGACGCTAGCGGCAGAACGGCATATCCCACCGATAATCGCGCGTCGGCAGGATCTTGCGTGAGATATCCCGCCGCAACAAGCGTCTGCACAAAACGATATGCGGTCGGCCGCGCGATGCCGGCGTTGATCGCGACATTCGCCACCGTCAGTGGGTGGTCGGCGTTGGCAACGACATTGAGAACCGCAAGCGCCTTGCGCAAGCTTTTTACGGCGGAACGATCCGGATCGTCGGCTGCGCCGGAAACGTCGAGTTTAACAGGCTTTGAGTGGGCCAATTTGCAGTGTCCGCATTATGGACAATATGTTCATTTAGCATTAGATATTTTTTTATCGCGGTCAAGTTGGCCAGCTTGCTACGCACCGCAACCGGACGCTGCATGTCGGTCGGGAGACGGCTATGGACAGCGCTCAGCATTTTCGAAAATGCGTCGGATCAACCTTCAACCGAAGTTGCGAAGTGTTGCGAGTTAGAGTCTAAAAAGGTTTTCGATTCGTCTCGATTCCGCGAAGCACGGGTTTCGTTCCGCGCTCCAGCCTACGAAGAATGCGATCACTCATGTTGGTGCGTGCGCCGCTTCCGCCCCGGTGGACAAGGTGATAGCGTTTTCATCGATCCTCAGTCTTTGCGGAATTTTTGATTGGATACCCAGGTCCTTATCGTCGGCGCCGGCCCCGTCGGCTTGACGCTCGCAATCGACCTGGGCCGACGAGGCGTGCGCTGCATTCTGCTTGAGCAAAAGCCAGCGCCGCAATTTCTCCCGAAGATGGAACGGTGCAACGCTCGCACCATGGAGATTTACCGCCGCATGGGCATTGCGAAAAATATTCGCGACGCGGGATTTCCGCGCGAAGCGCCCATGGACGTGTTCATCATCACGTCTCTGATCGAGCCGCCGCTGCTGCACCTTCCCTACCCTTCGGTCGCGCAGGCGCAGGCCGAGATCGCGGCCTGCAATGACGGCACACTGCCGCTCGAGCCTTATCAGCTCATCTCGCAATACACGCTCGAGCCGCTGCTCAAATCCGTCGCCGAGCGTTTGTCCAATGTCGACGTGCGCTACGGCTGTGAATTTTTGTCCTACGAACAAGACAGCGGTTCTGTCCGGGCGCGGGTCAAGAACAGCGACGGCTCGACCATAGAACTGGCGGCGGATTACCTCGTCGGCTGCGATGGCGGCTCAAGCACGGTGCGCCAGCAACTCGGCATCAAGCTGCAGGGCGAAGCCAACCTGATGCAGTTTCGCCAGGCGCTATACCGCTGCGATGACCTGTTCGAGCGCATTCCGATCGGCAAGGGCCGCCATTACCACGTCGCCGACGCGCACTCGACGTTCCTGATCGTTCAGGATTCGACCCACCATTTCACACTGCATTCGGTCGTCGATACCGACGCCGACATGCAAACGATGTTCGAGCGGACGGTCGCCATGCCGGTTACATACGAGATGCTCTCCGTCGGGCGCTGGCGGCAGAACTTGCTGGTGGCGGACAACTATTCTCAAGGGCGACTTTTTCTCGCCGGCGATGCCGTGCATCTTGTGATCCCGACCGGTGGGCTCGGCATGAACAGCGGCGTCGGCGACGCCGCCGATCTTTCATGGAAGCTCGCCGCCACGCTGCAAGGCTGGGGCGGCCCCGGCCTGCTGGCATCGTACGAAATCGAACGCCGGCAGATCGGGATACGCAACGTGGAGGCGTCGCGGCAAGCCTCGCATGGGCGGCGGGCCTGGCGCGCGGCCTACCGGCCGAATATCCGGGAAACGACGCCTGAAGGCGCCAAAACACGGGCGAATCTGGCGCGTATCGCCGATGTGGAACAACGCAAAAGCAACGAGATGATCGGGGCCGAGCTTGGATATCGATATCGAAGCTCCCCGATCCTCTGGCCCGAACCAGGCGAGGCCCCCGAGGACAATTTCATGAAATACGTGCCGACGACCTGGCCGGGCGCGCGTTTGCCGCACCTTTGGCTCGGCGACGGCACGGCCCTGCACGACCGCACAGGCGAGGGCTATACGCTGCTGCGGCTCGCGCACACCAAGGCCGATACAACCCCAATCGAAAAGGCTTTCGCCGCATGGGGCGCGCCGTTGACGGCGCTCAACATCGAAGGCGAACGGCCGCGCGAGCTCTATGGATACGATCTACTGCTGTTGCGGCCGGACCTGCATGTGGTCTGGCGCGGCAATCGCCTGCCAGACGATCCCGCCCGGCTGGCGGACATTGCCACAGGGCACTAGAATTTTATCGGACAATTTGGGAAGCCGTCATGCCGAAGAAACTTCCGCTTACTCTTGCCTGCGGCGACTACGAAATCGTCCGGCCGCTGATCGACGGCACGGTCGAGGTCGATGGCGTCGATCTCACGATCCTTACCGATATGGATTCGGCGACGCGTCATTGGCGGTTCCTGCGCGATGGCGAGTTCGACGTCGCCGAAGTGTCGGGTTCTTCCTACCTCGCCGCCCGCGACAACGACTGGCCGTTCAGGGCCGTGCCGGTCTTTCTGCACCGCCGTTTTCGTCTCGGCTTCATGTTCATAAACACGGCGAAAGGCATCGCCAAGCCGGCCGACCTGATCGGCCGCAAGGTCGGCGTGAAGACCTTGATGACCACCGCGGTGCTCTGGATGCGCGGCATCCTGCAACACGAATACGGCGTTCCGCTGAAGTCGATCGAATGGTTCGCCGAGCTCGAAGACGACGTCGAAGTTTCGCTACCCAAAGACCTCAAGCTCACCCGACTGTCGAACGAGAAGTCGGTCGAGACCATGTTGGCCCACGGCGAACTTGACGCGGTGTTGCATTCCGACCTAATCAAGCCGTTCCTCGCCAAGGATGCGCGCGTTGCGCGCCTTTTTCCTTCGTACAAGGACGAGGAAATCGCCTATTACAAAAAAACCGGCATTTTCCCCATCATGCACGTCATGGGCCTGCGCCAATCGCTGGTCGAGCAACATCCTTGGGTCGCCGTCAACCTGTACAAGGCATTCAACGAAGCCAAAGCGATCGCGATGAAACGCATGCAGAACCCGCGCGTCGTTCCGCTCGCTTGGTACCGCGAGGCCTGGGAGGAGCAGGAAACCATCCTTGGACCGGACCCGTGGGAATACGGTTTGACCGAGAACAACCGCAATAACCTAGACACGCTGATCGGCTATTCCCATGAGCAAGGTTTGACAAAGAAAAAGCCCACGCTCGAGCAGCTCTTTCTCAAGGTCTCGCAAGGCCACAAACGCGGCACCGAATTTCGCATCTAGGAATGGTGTAATCTCACCTCACAATACGCATCAATGGAGGAACGTTCGTGTTCGCACGGTCAACAACAACAATCGCCGCCGCCGCCCTGCTCGCTTGCAGCGTTTCGCTTGCGAACGCGCAGGAGAAAGTTTGGAAGCACGGTATTCTCGAAGCCAAAAGCGATTCCGGCTTCATCGCCATGGTGGACAAAGGTGGCTTCGCCGCCAAGCGCGGACTGAAGATCGAACTGCTTCAGATCAAGGCCGGCGCGACGCTGATGAAGGCGCTGATCGCGGGCGAGATCGACAGCGTCGACATGGGCGCGGCGGAATCGATCGTCGCCGGCGTACGCGGCACCGGCGTCAAGATCGTCGGCTGTACCTGGCCCGGCGTGCCGCAAGTCGTTCTGGCGAAAGCCGAAATCAAGACGCTGGCCGATCTCAAGGGCAAGAATGTAGCCATTTCCTCGCCCGGCTCGCTGCCCGATTTGCTGTTCCGCGGCATGTTGGACGCCGCCAATGTTCCGTTTTCGGACGTGAAGCTGGCGACGCAGGGCGCCGATCTCGACCGCTACAAGTCATTGGTTGCCGGCATCACCGATGCCGCCGTGGTATCGAACGAGTTCGTGGCGATCATGCCGCCGACGATCCACGTACTGGCGAAAGGAAGCACGGCAGTCCCGAAATTCATTCGCTTATGCGTCGCCACCAACAGCAAGGTGTTGGCCTCACGCCGTGACGACCTGGTGAAATTCGTTGCCGCGGAAATGGACGCTTACAAATACGCCGCCAGCCATCGCGACGAGACGATCAAGCTTGCCCACGAAATGACCCATGCCAAGCCGGACGACAAACGCGCCGAATTGATCACCGACGAGGCGATTGCCGACAAGCTCATCGATCCGACGTTGGCTATCCCGCTCGACCGGATCGACTGGATGCAGAACCTGTTCCTCAAAGCGGGCGTGCTCCCGAAAACGGTGCCGCCGGCATCTCTGGCCGACACCAGCGTACGCGACGACGCAGCCAAGCTATCGGGGAAATAACCCAATTGGCCGGGCGTAGAATTACTCCGGCGACGCAGGGAATTCTGAAACGAGAACAGGGAGTCTCCCCGGTCAAGGACCAAGTCTTCGCCGGATGAGGTTTTGATACACACATGCTACGCCGATGCAGTAGTCTCTGCCGGCGCTACAAAAAAACATCAAGTAAGGGAGGAGACCGTTATGCGCCGATTGTTGTCGGTTTTGTTCGCCGGTGCCCTGCTCGGTATTCCGGTCAATTCAAATGCGCAGGTTGCGAGCGATTATCCAAATCGTTCGATCCGGCTCATCGTCGGCTTCGGGCCGGGCGGCGCCACCGATACATTCGCCCGCATCTTTTCCGGCCCGCTGAGCAAGGCGCTCGGGCAAACGGTCTTTGTCGAAAACGTTGCAGGCGCTAGCGGATATATCGGCTGGCGAACCGTCGCTACTTCCAGTCCGGATGGCTACACGCTGATGATGGCCGAGAACGCTCTCGTGATCCGCCCGGGGTTCAAGGATATCAAGCCGCAATTCGACCCGAGCATGGAGTTTACGCCAGTCGCATTTGCCGCAACGTCGCCGCTGGCAATATGCGTAGCCAATACAGTACCGGCAAATAATATGAAGGAACTGATTGCGCTTTCCCATTCGTCGACCAAAAAGCTGACCTTTGCATCGGCCGGCGTGACGTCGGTGTCGCAACTGGTCTGGGACGTGGTGCGCGACGGTGCGGGCATCGACGCGATCGACGTGCCGTATCGCGGCGGCGGACCGGCCATGGCCGACCTGATCGCAGGGCATGTCGACCTCACTCTGCCGTCCAGCCAGGTGGCGAAACCTCTGTTGGACACCAAGCGGATCAAGTGTCTCGCGATCACCGGCAAGACGCGCTCGCCGGCGCTGCCGGATGTGCCGACGCTGGAGGAAGCGGGCATCAAGCATGCCGACGTCGATCTGCGGTTCTGGTTCGCGGTATTCGGTCCGAAAGGCTTGCCGGCTGTTGTGACGGCGAAACTGCAGAAGGCTATCCAAGCCGCGTTGCAAGAACCCCAACTCAAGGAGCGGCTGAAGTCGCTCGACATCACACCCGATTACGCTGCCGGCCCGGAGCTGCATGCGCGGGTCGTGAGCGATGTGAAAAACTGGGGCGCGTTCATTGAGGCCAAAGGGCTAAAGGGGCAATAACCGCTCTCATTCCGCTTCATGCGCGCCGGCCATCGGGCCGGCGCGATTTTTTCTCTCAGGGAGGCTCGCTTGAACGATCGCAGCCGGCGCGCGCAAAAATGGGTCAACGAGGAATTCTACAAGATCCTCGACGTTTTCGGCTTCCGCTCCGTGATGTTCGTCGAATGGGGCTTTCGGCCCGCCGACGTGCGCCGTACCACCGAGCGCATCAAGCACCCGGCCGCCGTCGTCAAGCAGTGGGTGCGCACCGCCGAGCAGGAGCAGAAGCTCGCCGAGGAGGCCGAGGCGAGCGGCCACCGCGAGAGCGCCGCCGAGTTCTACTATCGCGCCGCGCTCTATTACGGGCCGCCCTGCGGCGTGCTGCACTCCAATACACCGCGCAAGCTCGAATTATATAAGCGTCTGGTCCATTGCTACACGCGCTTCACCGAACTGTTCGACGAAGCCGTCGTCCGCCACGTGGAGATTCCCTTCGAGAACGGCAAGACCATTCCCGGCATCCTGCAGACCGTGCATGGCGCCAAGGACAAGACGCCCTGCGTGCTGGTCATCCCCGGCATGGACACGATCAAGGAATACATGCCGAGCCCCTATCACAATCATTTCCGCCGCCGCGGCATGGCGACGCTCACCATCGACGGTCCCGGCCAGGGCGAGAGCAATACGCGCGAGACCTGGGTCACGCTCGACAACTTCGAACGCGCCGGCAAGGCCGCGATCGACTTCATCGAAACGATCCCAGAACTCGACGCCGGCAAAGTCGGCGTCTACGGCTGGAGCATGGGCAGCTATTGGGGTCCGCGCGTCGCGGCTTACGACCCGCGGGTCAAGGCGCTGGTCGGCGCCATGGGCGTTTTTCTGCAGAAGGACACGATTTTCAAGCACTCGAAGCCCGCCTATCGCGCCAACTACATGTATATGTCGAATATCCATGACGAGGATCAATTCGACGCCATGGCGGCGCAGATGACGCTCGAGCCGATCGCCGGCAAGGTCAAATGTCCGACGCTGCTGGCGATGGGCGAGTTCGACGAGTTGTGTCCGCTGGAGGACGGCGAGCGCATGTTCGAGCTGCTCGGCGGCCCGAAGGAATTATGGGTCTACGAGGACGAGACCCACACCTTCGGCCGCCGCCTGCCGGACTTCTATCCGCAGGTGGCCGACTGGATGCGCGACGCGCTCGAGGGAAAGATCAAGCCCGGGCACAAAAAGCGCATCGACCAGCCGGCGCGGTGACACCGCCTACATATTGTCCCCGAGCCAATCGGCGGCGAAGTCGATTCCGATTTGGCGGTTGTCGACATGGGCGTGCTCGGCGCCGCCTTCTTCCGTGGTGAAGATCTTGATCGTCTTGGTCGTCGAGCCGACCGCGTCAAAGAGCTTCTGCGCGTTTTCGACCGGCACCACGCGGTCGTTGCCGGCATGGGTGACGAGGAAGGGACAGGTGATGTTCTTGGCCACGTCCTTGAGCGAGAACTTCTTGGCGATCTCGATGCCTTCGTCCTCGTCCTTGGCGCCGGCGACCCAGCGCCATTGGAAGTTCGACTGCGCCACCGAGCCGGGCGCGTTGCGGTTGGCATCCTTGATCTTCTGCTGCCAGGCGGCGAGATCCCAGTGCAGCGCCGACAGCGCGATGCAGGCGGC
>Ga0182024_10020334_pt1 | contig 12141 bp, 9 predicted proteins | sample P32metaG_FD_120480 | JGI IMG/M metagenome (GOLD analysis project Ga0182024, IMG submission 120480) | Permafrost microbial communities from Stordalen Mire, Sweden - P3-2 metaG (Illumina Assembly) | ecosystem: Environmental > Terrestrial > Soil > Wetlands > Permafrost | place: Sweden: Stordalen...
GCGCAGGAAGTCGCCGTGGAATCGCTCCTGTTGCCAAGCGACGATTACTTGAAATTCACCCTCGACGAGACGATGAAGACGCTCGATCACCGAGCCGAGTCAAAGTCCAAGTAACTGCCTGCGCCGCGCCCACCATAAGTTGTCCAGCCAACGAATATGAACAGTATCTCGCTTTACCGCTTCGCGGCAGCGCTCGCGCGCCGCGCGACAATCGGCTGGTTGGCGATCGCAGTTGCCGCGGCTCTTCTCGCCGAGCCGCGCGTTGGCACGTGCGCGAGTCCCGTGGCGACCATGGTCGCGAGACTCAAGTCCGGAAAAGTTCCCGCTGAGCGTGCTGGAGCCATCATCGCCGTCATCGGCAATCGAGGAGACGCCGACGATTTGGCCTTCCTGCTCCAGCAAGCCGTCGCGGGGGGCGACTGGAACGACGCGCTCCGCCTGCAGGCTCTCCAGGGATTGGCCGATGCCACGGTTACGCGGGGCATTCGACCCGCGGGCGAGCTCACCTCGCTCGAGCGATTGATTCGTGCCAATCCCAAACCGGCGCCCGGCGACGAACCGCGGCAATTGATCGCAATTCGATTGGCTGGACTGTGGCACCTCGCGCCGCTGTCGGAACTGCTGGTGCAACTCTCGCTCGACGAGAAGGCGCCGCTGCCGGTCCGCCAGGCGTCCGTCGTGGCGCTGGGACAGATCGGCGGCGCGGCGGCGCGCAAAACATTCGATACGCTCCTGGCCGCCAGTCAGCCGGCGGCCATCCGCAGCTTGGGCGTGGCCGGACTGGCGCAAGAGGATCTGGAAACCGCGGCCCAGCGCGGGGCCGATGTGCTGGCCACCGAATCCGCCGCCGACGACCCCGCGCCGGTCGTCGATCTCTTCTTAAGCCACACCAAGGGGGGCAACCTGCTGGCCGCGGCGATTCGCAAAACCAAACCCCCGACCGCGGTGGCCCGGCGGGCGCTGGAGCACCTCTACGCGATCGGTCGGATCGAAGGGGATCTGCCGACCGTGCTCAGCGAGATCGCCGGGATCGCGGCCGATATGCATCTGCCCAATCCGGACGAGATTCGCTCTCTCGTGGCCGAAGTGCAAGCCAAGGGAGATGCCGCGCGGGGCGAAGCCGTCTTTCGCCGCGCGAATCTGAGCTGCATGAAGTGCCACGCAGTCAGCGGTGCCGGCGGGAACGTTGGCCCCGACCTGAGCGCCGTCGGCGGTATCTCGCCGATCGAATACCTGCTCACTTCGGTTCTGATTCCCGAGTTGTCGGTTAAAGAGGCGTTTCTCCAAGCGGTGGTCGAGACGAGCGAGGGAAATGTTTACCAGGGAATTGTCCTGGAAGAAAACAACGATCTGATCGTGCTGCGCGACGTGCAGGGTAAGATCGTCAGAATTCCTCGCGACGGCGAAGAGGTGATCAAAAAAGGGGGCTCGCTGATGCCGAAGGGCCTGGTCAACCTGATGAGCCATGACGATTTTCTCGACCTGGTGCGGTTCCTGTCGGAGTTGGGCAAGCCCGGTCCGTTGGCACTGCGCTCCACGCCGACCCTTCAGCGTTGGCGCTTGTTGCAACCGGTGCCGCCGGGCGTCCAAGCGGCCGACGCCGACACCGCCGCGGTGCGTGCCGACGTTTGTCAGGCTCCAGCTTCGGCCTGGCAACCAGCCTATGCCAAGGTGGCCGGTATGCTGCCGCTCGATGAAATTGTTGCCGCCGCCGGCAGTCCGGTCGTGTATCTCCAGGCTCAGGCGAATGTGACCGAACCGGGGCGCGTCGACATCCGGCTCAATTCGACCCAGGGTGTCTCGCTGTGGGTCGATGGCCAGGCTTGCGATCTTAACGCGGGCACGCTCGGCGAATTGGCGCGCGGCGAGCATCCGCTCGTCTTTCGCGTCGACACGTCCAAACACACACCGGCCGAACTCCGCGCCGAACTGCTGCGGCCGGAAAAATCGGCCGCGGAATTCACCGCCGTCGGCGGTCCCTAAAGGGCGCACGCTTCGGCTGTCGGCCGGTCTGGTGTTCCTCCTCTCTGCGCGTGGCTGATCCGCGCTCTGCGCATCGCACGTTGGCGATCGATCTTGAATGTTATTGCCTCGCGCCGGCCACATTGCCTCGAGCGTGGGGTAGAATTGTCGGCCGACAAACTCGTGTACTCTGCCCAGCCCGGTGAGTGAGAAGCAGCCATGCAAAAAAGCGTCATTCTGACGGTGACTTTGACGGTTGGGTTGGTCATGGAGTGGTGCCTGGCTCGCATCGAAACCACGCGCGTCGAGGCTCAGGTCACCCAAGGCGGGCAATCCACCGCAGCCGACAAATCCGGCCGCGCGGCCACGCTCGACGCTCTCTGTTCCGGCGAGTTGAAAATCGTCGATCTCACCTGGCCGCTCAACGAAAAAGGAGCTTACTGGCCCGGCGACAATTACAAACCCTTCGAACTGCACACGATCGCCACCCTCGAAAAGAACGGCGTCCTCTCCAAATCGTTTTGCATGCCCGAGCATCAAGGAACCCACATCGATGCGCCCAACCACTTCGAGGCCGACCGGCCGAGTGTCGACCGCATTGCCGTCGGCGATTTGTTTGCCGAAGGGGTGCTTATCAATGTCAGCGATCAGGCCGCGGCCAACGCGGATTATGCTTTGACTTTGGCCGACGTGGAGGCTTGGGAGAAAAAGAATGGGCAGATTCCCGAGCGGGCCGTCGTCCTGCTGAAGACCGGCTGGGGGCGTCATTTCCAGAATCCTGTCCGCTATCGCAATCAAGACGTGATGGGGCGGATGCACTTCCCCGGTTTCTCCGCCGAGGCGGTCCGATTTCTGATCGAGCGCCGCAACATCCGCGGCATCGGCCTGGACACCCTCAGCCTCGATCCCGGCCAATCGCGCGACTTCGCCGTCCATCATCTCGTGGGGCGCGCCGGCCGTTACGGATTGGAGAATTTGGCCGGCCTCGACGAGTTGCCCGCGACGAAGTTTTATCTCGTCGTGGCCCCGATCAAGATCGAGACCGGCAGCGGTGGCCCGACCCGCGTGCTGGCGATTCTGCGCTAATCGGCCGGCCGTTCCTTCTCGTGCGCGGTTTTTTTTCACGCTGCCCTGCGGCTCCCACAGAGCTTCCCCACGGGTCGTTGCGCCCAGGATTCTGGCACTCTCGCAGGTTAGTCGGCCGCGTTCTGCTCCACCGGTCCGGGAGCCGCGCACACGCCTTGCCCTCGGCAGGGTAGAATCAGGATTGCTCCCGCCGATCCCGACCGTACCCACCAAGCTCATGCCAGCGGTGTTCACGTGCAGCCGAAGCCCTTGATCGATCTCGACCACAATGCCACGACGCCGGTGTTGCCGGAAGTCGCCGCGGTCATGGCGGATTGTTACGGCCAGGGCTACGCCAATCCGGCCAGCCAACATCAGGCCGGCCGTCGGGCACGCCGGGTTCTCGAAGATGCGCGGGAAGCGATCGGCCAGATGCTCGGCGCCAACTTAAGCGGCCGCCAGCCCGATCGGGTGATTTTCACCAGTGGCGGAACCGAAGCCAACAATCTGGCGATCTTCGGATTGGCCCTCGCCGCGGGAGCCAAGCCGGCAGAGATCATCAGCTCGGCGATCGAGCATCCCAGCGTGCAAGGTCCGCTCGCCCATCTGGAAGGCTTGGGCTGGCTGGTCCACCGGCTCGGCGTTACCCGAGACAGCGTGGTGCGACTCGACCAGTTCGAGGCGTTGATCAATCCCCGCACGCGATTGGTCAGCATCATGCTGGGCAATAACGAAACGGGCGTTCTCCAGCCGGTCGCCGAACTGGCTCGGATCGCGGCCGCGCACGGCGTGCCGTTTCATACCGACGCGGTCCAGGTGGTGGGCAAACTGCCGGTGGCATTTGGCTCGCTCGGCGTCACGGCTCTCAGCCTCGCCGCACACAAGTTTCATGGGCCCGCCGGTATCGGAGCGTTGCTCGTCGCCGGGAGTGCCCGATTGTTGCCCCATTTGTTTGGTGGCTTTCAGCAGGGGGGACTGCGGCCCGGCACCGAGCCGCTGGCGCTGGCCGTGGGGCTGCGGCGAGCACTCGAATTGTTCCAGGCCGCGGCCGAGCCACGTGCGCAACGCATGCGCGAGCTGCGCAATCGTTTCGAGTCGGCGCTCAAGGCCGGCTTCGCGGGAACGCTCGTCAACGGGGCTGGCGCGTCACGCCTGCCTCACACCTCGAACCTGGCCTTTCTTGGACTCGACCGCCAGGCGCTGGCCATGGCCCTCGATCTGGCCGGCGTGGCTTGTTCGACCGGCTCAGCCTGTGCGAGCGGCTCGAGCGAACCCTCACACGTGCTTTTGGCGATGGGTTGCTCGCGCGAAATCGTGGCCAGCTCGCTACGCTTCAGTTTGGGGGCCGAAACGACGGCCGACGAAATCGACGAGGCCATCCGCCGAATTCTGGCGACAACGACCAATCTCGCCCCCAAAAAGCGCCGAACGCTCGTCTCTCAACCCTCTTCGGGCGAAGAGGGTCAGCACGCCCTTGCCGCTCCTTGAGCGCGGGTGCTACACTGTTGGGTTCCCGTGGGCCCCGGCCGGCAACTGCCACCGTCGATTCGCCGGGAACCAATCCATTGTTAGCCAACTACCAAGAAACTTGACGGAGTCCGTTCGTGGGTGTGAAGAAGACAGGCAAAGGGCGTCGCAAGCTAGGTCGTAAGAAACGCCGTATGCGCTCGAAAATCCGCCATCGCAAATAAAGCGCGGCCGCGATGCCGGATTCCCGCTCCACCTTGCTTCGGCGGGTAGACGGGCGGCGCTCAAGCGCGCGGCATCACCGCGGCCCGGGGGCTGCGCGCTCGGCTGGCGGTGATGCGCCCTCAGACAGTCCAGTGGCCTCCGCGCTCGGCCTCCTCTCTCAATGGCTCGCCTCGGGCCACCTATCGAACCCAAAGCCCCCAGGCTTGCGACGACGCTCGCAACGCTACCGCGGGCAGGGGAATGCCGGCAGCCATGTGACTGCAATCCGGCAGGTGATCCCAAGGCGAAAGATATTCCGCTTGGGCAGACTTTGCGCCGCCCTTTTTGTTATCTGCACCATCCGCACACAAGTAACCGAAGGAACATTTGGAACGGTCGGAGCCGCAACACTCGCGGCGATTCCACATTTCAAGACAGTTCACATCCAAAACCTCGAGCGTGGATCTTTCCATGAAACGGCTTCCTTTGCTCCAGTATGCGGCGACCGGCATGGCCGGTTTAGGTTTGGTGTTGCCCGCGGGGGTGTTGGCCGCGGATGTAAACCAAACCCCGGTGTCGGCCAGCGCGGCGGAAACGCAATCCATCTCGGATGTCCGCCTGGGCGAAGGGGGAACGCTCTTCGGCCAGGTGCTCGACGTCCAAGGGGCTCCGCTGGCGCAAGCTACCGTCACGGTTCGCTGTGCCGGCTCCGACGTCGCCAGCACGGTCACCGACACCCAGGGATCGTTCTCGGTCGGGGGCCTGCAAGGCGGAGTGTATGAAGTGACCACGGACGGAGGCTCGGGAACTTTCCGCCTCTGGACCGCCGATGCCAGCCCTCCCTCGGCAAACAAGGGAGCCCTGATCGTGAGCGGTGGCGAGACTACCCGCGGGCAGTTTTTCCGCGGCCCCAACAAGGCCGGCGCCCTGGTAATGGTCGGGCTGTTGGGTGGAGTTGTCGCCGCCGGCATCATCACGGCGGCCCAACCGTCGGGCAGTTGAGCAACGCTGAGTCGCCCCTACCCGGTGGGCGTTGCCTGACGATACACCGGCGCTACGAGTAAGAAACACATCTCGATTTGCCGGGCACTGGATTCCCATCAAACCCAGAGCCCCCAGGCTACTGTCAACGCGCGCAAAAATCGTGCTAACCGGAAGAACAGGACTTAAGCCCTGCCTGCCGGTGGTTCGATATTTCAAGTGCGTAGTCAGCCTTTCTCGCAAATCTATCTCGCTGGTAATATCTCCGGCTGGCGAGTTGTTCCCCCTGCGACCACAGATTTGGTCGGCCAGGCCAGCGGCATTGCGGCTATCGATTTCCGTGAATCAAGAGAGCTCGTATGAAACGAATCCATTGGATGACTCGCGCCGCTGTCGGTCTCGCGCTGATCGGAACGCTGGTTCCCGAGCACCACGCGCTGGCCCAAGGGCCGGGGCAACGTCCGGTGGCTTCGGCGCCGACGGAGTCCGCGCCGGCGGCGGCCAGCCCGGTAATGGAGATCACCGACGTTGCGTTGACCGCGGGGGGCGGATTCTCCGGACAGGTGGTCGATGCGCAAGGTCGACCGCAAGCCGAAATGAGCGTCATGCTTCGCCAACAGCAGCGAATCGTGGCCACCGCGACCACCGACCAACAGGGACAGTTCTCGATGCATGGTCTCCAAGGGGGCATGTACCAGGTCGTTGCCGGCCAGGGGATGAATAACTTTCGTTTGTGGGCCTCCGACACGGCTCCGCCGGGCGCTCGGCAATCCGCGCTCCTGGTTTCGAGCGACCAGATCGTTCGCGGACAAGGTGGCCTCCGATACTGGCTGACCAATCCCTGGATCTTGGCCATCGCAATCACCGCCGCCGTCGCGGTCCCCATCGCGCTCAGCAATCGCTCGAAAGCCAGCACCAGCTAAGCGCGGGCTCGACGCGCCCGATCCGCTTGAACGCCTGCTAGCGGCCGAACGCCGGTACGTCGCGCAATCTACAGCGCGGTTGACCGGCTTTGTTGGTAATCCCAACTTCTTCGCCTGCACCAATTGCTTCGCCGGCGCTTAATTCTCTAGCCGCTCCACGCCCGCCCCGCGGCGCGACCGAACCGCGCTGGCGGCGAGAGATCGGAACGGATTGACCTTCCTCTCGCCGGACGGTTTCGCTACCATCCGCCCCTCATTTCGGTGCGCTCCGATTCCGCAAGCGCGCAACGGTCGTCCATTTCCTGACGTTGCGCGTCTGGCGAGTAACGAGCGCAACGTTCGCCCGACGAGACACATGAGGACAATTGCGATGAAAGCGCGAATTCTGCAGCGAGCGGCGGTCGGCATCGCGGCTTTGGGACTTTTGGCCCCACCCACGCTCGTCTCGGCGGGCGGACCCTCGACAAACGAACGGCCCGCGGCTGAACTGCCGGCCACTGAACTTCGCGAGGAAGTTCCTCCGGCAGCGGTGGTCTCGGATGTGGCCTTGGCTCCGGGTGGAGTGTTTTCGGGGCAAGTCGTCGACGCGCAAGGGCGACCGCAAGCCGGATCGAGCGTCAAGGTCTGCCAACGGCAGCAGGTCATCGCCACGGCAACCACCGATCCACAGGGCGAATTCTCGATTCGTGGTCTCCAAGGGGGCATGTACCAGGTCGTCACCGGCCAGGGGATACAGTCCTTTCGATTGTGGGCTCCGGAGACGGCTCCGCCCGGCGCGAGGCAATCCGCGCTTCTGGTAGCAGGCGGAGAGACGCTACGAGGACAATCCGATTTGCGTCGTTGGCTGACGAATCCTTGGGTCTTGTCGATCGGAGTCGCCACCGCCATCATTGTCCCCATCGCACTCACGATTCGCGATCGAGCCAGCACCAGTTGAGCCAGACGCACGCGGTCCGAAAACCTGTTTGATAGCGGCCAAACGCTTGTAGGTCTTCCAACCCACGAACGTTTGGCCACTTTCTTTTGGGTCACACCAACTTCTTACCCCGCACGAATTGCTCCGCCGCCGCCGAATTCTCGCGCCGCCCGCTCCACGCGTCGAGTGGGAGAGGGATTGATCTTCCTCTCGACGCATGGTTTCGTTACCATCCCCCCCTCATTTCTGTGCGTTCGGATTCCGAAACCGCACAACGGCTGTCCATCTCCCGACGTTGCGAGTCTTGCAAAAAGTTCGACCGACAAGACACATGAGGACTATTGCGATGAATGCGCGGATTCTACAGCGAGCGGCGGTGGGTATCGCGGTTTTGGGACTGTTGGCCCCGCCGACGCCGCTCTCGGCAGCCAACCAGCCGACTGAAGTTGCCGCCTCGGTTCCTCCGGCCGCAGTGATCTCGGATGTCGCGCTAGGGACCGATGGCACGTTGCGCGGCCAGGTGGTCGACGCCGCCGGTGGGGCCATGGCCGGCGTGAAAGTCAGGGTCCGTCAACAAGAGAACATCATCGCCGAGACCACCAGCAATCCGGCTGGAAAATTCGAGGTCGCCGGACTGCCGGGAGGGGTCTTTCAGGTCACCACCGACAACAGCGAAGGCAGTTTTCGCTTTTGGGCACCCGAGACGGCTCCCCCCGGGGCTCGCCATGCGGTACTCGTGGTTCACGATTCCGCGGCGGTGCGCGGTCAGTCGGCACTCGGCAGATTGCTTTCACGTCCTTTGGCGGTCGCCCTCGTCGTGGCGACGGCAGTTGCCGTTCCCGTCGTGATCCACCAGATTGAAGTCGACCGTAAATCAGGAAGCTGATCCACGCACCGGAAAGATGCGGCGATTGCCTCGCGTGAGTGAGCGATCGGTTTTGGCGGGTCGAATGATTTCCCTGGCGTGAGCGAGCGAAGGGTTTTGGCAGATGCGACTCGCAAAATTCGGATATTTTCTGAGCCTGCTGGCGGTCGGGGGAATCGCGTTTCCCAAGCCGATCCAAGGGGCCGAAATGGTCGCTCCGTCCGCTCCGCTCGTCATCGATGCGATGCTTGACGCCGAGGGCTCATTGCAGGGCACGGTTGTCGACCATCAAGGCGAGGCGGCCACGGGCGCCCGAGTTTCGCTCTCGACCGCCGGCGTCGGTCCGATCAATATCCTCACCGACGACGAGGGCAGTTTCCGCGTGACCGGCCTGCGCGGCGGAATCTACCAGATAGCGGTCGGCGAGCGAGTGGTCGTGTATCGTGTCTGGACACCGGCGGCGGCTCCCCCTGGCGCACAGCGTTCGGTGATGCTGGTGATCGACGGCAGTACGGCGCGGGGCCAAAATCCGTTTCCTGATTTCGTCCGTTCGGACGCATTCCTGATTACCGCTGTGATCATCACCGCGATCGCGATTCCCATCGCCATCCACAATTTTCGCAACGACCATCCCTCCGGAAGCTGAGTGACATCGCGCGAAGTCCCCGCTTCCTGCCGGCACTGCTGTCGCTGCGGGCAATCGAGGCTTACATTCCGCGGTCTCGCGCCGGCAATCGGCTTCTCTCCCGCCGGCCGCGCCGGTTGGTGCTATCCAGCCCGAAAAGTGGAAAAAATCATCCCCTCCCATACCGGACATGCACAAAGAGTTGATGTTGACCAACTCGTGGCTGGTTTGGTACTTACTCGCCCCTCATTTCAGGGAAATTCCCTTTCCCATCGGTGGTAAGCAGGACAACGGATGCAGGCCTCGGCGAAGCATTGCCACGGGTTGTGGCCAGGCGACGTTATCGGCCGAGCGCGTGAGCCTCGTCGGCGCGCGGCGACCGCTCTCAACCGCGGCTCGCTGACTCGCGAGGAAAGATTTCGTGTGGCCGGAATTCAAAAGACGTTCATGACTGCAAACTGGCGACGAACGATTTGCTTGGTTTGGATCGCGGCCTTCGGCGCGATCGCGCTGGGGGGCTGCGCCCGTGGCCGGCTGATGAAGGCCGGCACGCTGCCCTCCGAATACCTCGTCGCGCACGTCGACAATGCGCAAACCATCGACCTGTCGAAATTGGCGACCTCCTCGGCCAGCAACGAACTGATCGACTGCGGCGACCTGTTGACGGTGACCGTCGACAGCGGCGTCGAAGCCGATCGTGATAACTGGGCCACAAGCGTGCGCGTCGGCGAAGATGGCAACGCGCAGATCCCGCTGGTGGGCGCCGTCGCCGTCGCCGGCATCGAATTGACCGCGGCCGAGCAAGTGATTCGGACCGCCGCCGTCGAACGCGGCGTCTTCCGCAATCCGAACGTCACGGTGGAAATGAAGCAGGCACGCGTGAACCGCGTCACGGTGCTGGGAGCAGTCGGCGCGCCCGGCACCTACCAGTTGCCACGCGCCACCAGCTCGCTGCTGTGGGCGATTATCCAGGCGCACGGCTTAAGTCCCGACGCCGGCACCGAAATTGAAATCCGACGGCCGGCCTTGCGCAGCGAAGCTGTCCCCGTCGACCAGGACGCCAACCTGGCCAGCGATGGCAATCAGCAGGCCGCGTTTGCCCAACCGCATGCCACCTTGCGTCCCGCTTCCAGCACTCGCATCAACCTGATCTCGGCCACGAAGGAATCGGCAGGAAAACATGAATATTATCTCGACGATGGCGACGTCGTGATGGTCGAGAAGCGGGATCCGTTGCCCATCCACGTGATTGGTCTGGTCTCCAAGCCCGGCCAGATCAAACTGCCGGCCAACCAGGATCTGCACGTACTCGACGTCATCGCCCTGGCGGGCGGTCAGGCGACTCCTTACGTCGACAAGATCCATCTTTTGCGTCACGTGCCGGGGAGCGAGCAGCCGCTGGTCGTCGAAATCAGCCTCCGCGAGGCGAAGAGTACGGGCAAAGGAAACATGCTTTTGGGGCCGGGCGACGTCGTCAGCGTGGAGCAGTCGCCGGCGAACTTCGCCATGGAAATGTTCAAGTCGATCGTTCCGTACGCCGTCTCGCCGGCCTTGACCGCGACCTTGCTGCGCTAGGGGTAGTTTCAAGATGAGTTCCGCGTCGACAATGCCATCTGCCGATCCTCCTGCCGTCTCCTCCACGGTTCAGTTCGTGCAGTCGTGCGTGCAATTCCTGCGCGTCGTCCGCTATCGGCAGACGGTACTCATCGCCTGCCTGGTCGTCAGCGCGCTCCTGGGCGGCTTGTATCACGCTACCGCCACGCGGCTCTACCAGGCCAGGGCATCGCTGTTGGTGCTTCAGACCGGCGCCGACGTCACCAACACCACGATGAGCGCCGAGGGGGTCCGCCAGGGACTCATGCCCACCTACGAGCGGCTCTTCACCAGCGCGGTGGTGTTGGAAGGGGCCGTGAAATACCTCGAGCCGGACGACCGCGTCGATCTGGGCACCGCTCCTCCCGAAGGCTGGGCGAACATGATCCGAGCTCACCTCGGAGTCGGCACCGTCCGCTTGACGAACATCATCGAGATCTCCTACCGCTCCAAAACGGCTCAAGCGTCGGTCGCGGTCGTCAATGCCGTGCTCCGCTCCTACCTCGATTTCATGGACAAGACTCACAAGGGGACCGCCGGCGAACTGATCAAAGTGTTCAAAAAAGAAAAGGTCGAGATCGAGAAACAGTTGGTCAAAACGCAAGCCGACGTGCTGAATGCCCGGAAGCAATATGGCGATCTTGGCATTCCCGCGGATAGCAACGTCGTCCATCCGATGGTCCAGCGGGTGATCGAGTTGAACCAGGCGATGATCAAGGCCCAGCAACATCGCTTGGAGCAACAGGCGGCGCTCACCACGATCGAAACCGCCGTCCGCAACGGTGACGACCTCGAGCAACACTTCATGGCGCTGGAAGGCACCATCGGCCGCGAACTGATGCTGGCCAGCCTCGGCTTCAGCGACCGCGACGTCGCAATCCACGCGGAACTCGACAAGCAGTTACTCGCCGATCAAACCGAGCTCAATAAGCTCGAGAAACATTATGGGCCGAACCACCCCACGATGGTCGGTATCCAAGACCGCATGCGCATGACGCAAAACTTTCTGGCCAATTACCAGAGCAAGGTCAACGCCCGGCTCGTCGAAATCCGCCAGAAGCAGCTCGGCCCGATGTTGACGCAAATGGTCCGGCAGCGGCTCAGCGAGAGCTGGCACCACGAGGCGGCGTTGCGGGCAAGCTTCGAAAACGCCCGTAGCGAAGCCGTCGCCCTGATTGGCGAGCGCGAACGGCTCAATCTGTTGGAGCGCGATCTGAAGTTCCTCCGCGATCTGCGCGACGAGCTGCTCAACAAAATTGCCAGCGTCGATCTCCGCCAGGACCACGGCGACATCCGCACGGCGGTGGTCAGCGAACCGCAGCTTCCCAAAGGCCCGGTCTGGCCCCGACTGTCGATTATCGGCCTTTGCAGTCTCATGGCCGGCCTCAGCACGGGTGTCGGGCTGATCTATATCCTCGACGTCCTCGACGATCGGTTCCGTTCGCCGGAGGAAATGCGAATCCAGCTTGGCGCGCCGCTGTTGGCCATGGTCCGCAAGATGGAAGACCTGCACACGCTTGGCTTGGAGAGCATCCAGGCC
>Ga0182024_10020335_pt1 | contig 12140 bp, 9 predicted proteins | sample P32metaG_FD_120480 | JGI IMG/M metagenome (GOLD analysis project Ga0182024, IMG submission 120480) | Permafrost microbial communities from Stordalen Mire, Sweden - P3-2 metaG (Illumina Assembly) | ecosystem: Environmental > Terrestrial > Soil > Wetlands > Permafrost | place: Sweden: Stordalen...
CGTCGGACACGAGCGCGCTATTCTATACGCGGTCCAGCATCAGTCGCCGCAGTACTTAGCAAGCTGGAGGCAGCCCTAATTTGACGAGCCACCGAATTTCCGCTCAAATTCTTCACCGTCGCTTATCGTAGTGGAAACCGACACGCAGTCGTAGATTGCCGACGCGTCACCAATCGAAGATGATTCTGAATTGAAAGGAGAGTCGACCGTTGGCGATGCAAAAAGATAACCTCTGGTATAAAGATGCAGTTATTTATCAGCTGCATGTGCGCACATTCAGCGATAGCAATGCGGACGGCGTGGGGGACTTCGCCGGTCTCACTCAACGACTCGACTATCTGCAAGAACTGGGGATTACTGCCATCTGGCTTCTCCCATTCTTCCCTTCACCTTTACGGGACGACGGTTACGATATCTCCGATTACACTTCGGTTCACCCCAGCTACGGATCGCTTGATGATTTCAAGGCGTTCCTGCTGGCGGCTCACGATCGGGGAATGCGCATCATTATCGAAATGGTTCTGAATCATACTTCGGACCAACATCCCTGGTTTATAGAATCGCGGAGTTCCAGTGAAAACTCCAAACGGGACTGGTACGTATGGAGTCAGACGGACGTGCGGTATGAGGGCGTAGGCATCATTTTCGTAGACACTGAGGTCTCCAACTGGGCCTGGGATCCCATTACGAAGTCCTATTACTGGCACCGATTTTTCAGCCATCAACCGGATTTGAATTTCGACAATCCGGCGGTCCTTGAAGCGCTATGGGAAGTTATGACCTTTTGGCTGGATCTGGGCATAGATGGATTCCGATTTGACGCGGTTCCTTATCTCGTGGAGCGCGAGGGAACTTCGTGTGAAAACCTGCCCGAGACACATGCGATTATCCGCGAACTTCGCAAACGCCTGGATCTGGCCTATCCCGGAAAGATGCTTCTGGCCGAGGCAAACAACTTGCCCGCGAACGTTCGTGCATATTTCGGAAATGGCGACGAATTCCACACAGCATTTCACTTCCCGCTGATGCCGAGAATGTTCATGTCGGTAAAGCTGGAAGATCGTAAGCCAATTATCGACATCTTTGAGCAGACGCCCGAAATACCTGACAATTGCCAATGGTGCATTTTCCTTCGCAACCATGATGAGCTCACGCTGGAGATGGTAACGGATATCGAACGCGACTTTATGAACGACGAATACGCGAAGGATAAGACCATGCGGATCAATCGGGGAATCCGCCGGCGTTTGGCTCCTATGATGGACAACGACAGGCGGCGGATCGAACTGCTCAACGGATTATTAATGTCCATGCCGGGGACGCCTATTGTGTATTACGGGGACGAAATCGGTATGGGGGATAATATCTACCTTGGTGATCGCAACGGCGTGCGCACGCCTATGCAATGGGATGGCGATGCCAACGCTGGATTCTCGACCGCGGATCCGGAACGCTTGTATTCGCCCGTAATCTCGAACGCCGTGTATGGCTATCAAGCGATTAACGTCGAATCGCAAAAAAGATCGGAGCACTCAATCCTATGCTGGATGAAGTCCTTAATTAAGTTGAGAAATTCATTCCCGGTATTTGGTCGAGGATCGATTCAATTTTTGAAACCCGCGAACCACCGGGTTCTTGCTTATGTCCGCCAATTGGGCGAGGAAACAATTCTAGTTGTTAACAACCTTTCGAGTTCGGCGCAAGCCGTGGAACTGGATATGCGACGATTTAAGGGCCTCATACCTATTGAGATGTTTGGGAGAAACATGTTTCCCCGGTTTGGAGATCTGCCCTATCTGCTCACGCTGGGGCCCTACCAGTTTTATTGGTTTCGGCTTCGGCGGATTTGATTGAGCGATGAACGGCGGCATTACGTCGCCGGATCTTTCGGGATACCGCAGTTTGAAAGTGAGATTTCAAGCGCCTTGGCCGAAGATACGATACTCGCGGACGATTTACTTCGTCAGCTAATGAGCGTAGGTGAAGTGGACCTTCTTGTGGGGATCATTTCGCACGGCGATGCAATCACGGATCGCCATGCTTTTCACGCAATTGAGCAAAGTTTTCAGGAGCATTTTACCAGGGAACGAGCGGTCATCATTAATGTGGGCGGTGGAGACAACCACGAAGGCGATGCCTCGGGGGCCGCGCATGGCGACTTGGCGGAAAAGAATATGCTTTTCGCCAGGTCACTTCGCACGGTCCACCGAGTGTCTGCGGACTTTTCGGCCCCGCCTTCTGCAGGATTGGCACTTCGCACGATTCTGACGGCCGCGGATTTGCTGCGTGCGCGAGCCTGTGCCATGGTTTCGCCGGGGACAACCAATCTAACGCCGGACAGGATCGCTAGTCTGCTGAACCCTGTTTTCCGCGAAAGGTTCGATTTTGTCGCCCCCCTTTACACACGCCACAAGTTTCAAGGATTGCTGGCCCGGAATCTGCTCTATCCGATGAGCCGCGCAATTTTCTGCCGCGGAATCCGCGAACTCTACTCGGATGAATGGGGATTTTCCGGCCGCCTGGCCTCAGCTTGCCTCAGTCAGGATGTGTGGCACGAAGAGTCGATTAAGACAAGACCGGAAGCATGGATGGCGATCTCCGCAATTTCCTCTGATTTTCGCTGTTGCCAGGCGTTTCTCGGTCCGAAATTACAATCAGCGACAGGTCCCGCGACGGACATTGTAGAAGTCTTTCGGCATACCGTAGGAAATCTGTTCTGGTGCATGGAATCTCGGCAATCGACGTGGTTGGATTGCAAGAGATCTGAATCCGTAAAGACGCTTGGGCCAGAGCAAGAGCTTACTTCGGAGCCGGCCGACTTGGACCGGCACAGAATCTTTGAGATGTTCCGGAACGGCGTGGCGGAATTGGAGCCGATTTTAAGTTCGATTCTGGATCCCGAAACCCACGCCGAAATTAAGGACATCGTTGCGCTTGAGGAAAGCGCGTTCAGGTTTGGACCTGACCTCTGGGTTAGAACGCTGTATGACTTTGCAGCTTCCCACCATCATGCCGTCATCAATCGGGATCACCTGGTCCAGGCCTTGATACCTCTCTATCGAGGCATGACCTTTTCCTTTCTCATGGAGCATTCTGATTCATCCGCCGCTGAGATGGAGGTGGTGAATGAAAGTCTCTGCGTCGAATTCGAGCGCCGAAGGCCGTATTTGATCGAAAAGTGGAAAGCAAAGATGGAGGTGAAATCGTGAGACAAACGATTCTGCAGGGCCTGGAGCAGGCCTACAGCAATTTAGTCCGCATGATCGCTGACTTTATTCCTCGTTTCCTGGTGATGTTAATTGTCATTGTGCTCGGGCTTCTTGTTGCTTTCGCGCTTAAGTACATTTTGCGGATTGTTTTGAACCTGACGAAACTCGATCGAGTTTCCGAAGAGGCCGGGGCTTCGCGCATTCTTCGCATCGCACATTTTACGTCGATGACCGCGCTACTCAGCCGCTCCATTTTTTGGCTGACCTGGTTTGGCTTTATTCTGATCGGGCTTAGCGTCCTCGGTGTCGCCGGGCTCCAGGAGCAGATTTCGCGGTTATTTCAATTTCTGCCCGAAGTGTTCGTCGGGATCTTGATTTTGTTCCTGGGCCTGTTGACGGCGAATTTCCTATCCCGGACTGCACTTCTTGCCGCGGTCAATGCGGGGCACCGTTCAGCAAAAGTTTTTAGCTGGTCGATCCGTTTCCTTGTTTGGATCCTGACGATTTCAATGACTTTGGAGGAACTCGGCGTTGCAAGGCAGACAGTGATTTCGGCCTTTTCGATCATTTTTGGGGCCCTGATGTTCGGCTTGGCAATTGCCTTTGGATTAGGCGGCCAAGATCTGGCTCGCCAGTTATTGGAGAGATATCTAGGGAACACCAAGAAGGCAAAGGATAATGAACCACAACCGTTGTGACCGTGAAGCCTTTACGGTCATCTCTAATCGCTAAGGGAAGGCGCAGAAAGTGGTAGGTGCCTCTCATTGCACGGGCAAGGAACCGTTCACTCATTGGTATGAACGATGCGGCCGCGCTCGTCTTGCCGCAGGTAGATGGGAGGTGGCGGGATGTCCAGCGCCGCGCATTCTTTTGTTCCAAGTACCGCGAGTGCAACGCTGCACGCTCCAATTTGATCGGCAACAGCTTTTGTGGCGTCTGGAGAATTAGAAAACCGTGCTTCTTGTTCCCCTGAAGATTCGCCCTTCAGATATGCGCTGATGCTTTGTTCCATATCCACAGGAAAGGGAGGCACGGGGCCAACCAGCTTTCCTTGATAAGTCTTCAGCATGATTTCCCTGAACACTGGAAGCGCGGCCTTGGCGCCGGTTTCCTGTGCACCCATGGAGCGATTGTCGTCAAATCCAATACGCACTGCCACCGTGATTCCATCTGGTCCGTATGTGGACCCTATGAACAGGGCATCCCGGTAGTCATTCGTTGTGCCAGTCTTACCCATAACCGGGATGGGGAAAGCCTGCGAATCCAGGGCGTGCGCGGTTCCCGACGGGAGACGCACGACGCCTCGCAGCCCTTCTTGAATCATGGCCAGTTCCGGATAGTTTTCGTTCAAAGAACAACAGGGAGGCTGGTAGCTATAACCAACCTCTCCGCCAGCATATTCGATCTTATCGATTGCGTGCGGTTCCACGTGGATGCCGCTAGCCATGAACCGATACGCATTTGCGAGTTCCAGCAGCGTCACTTCGGATGCGCCGAGGGCTGTGGTGGCGTAGGGCTGCAACTTGGTTCGTATACCCACTTCTTGCGCAGTCATTAATATGGAGTCGATTCCGATCTGTTCCGCAATCCAGACGGCCACTGCGTTTCTAGACTCCGCGAGCGCCTGACGTGCCGGTATCGAGCCCTCAAACTTGTTGTCGAAATTGGATATCTGCTTGGGAGGGCGATTCTGGCCTACCTCCACTGAGATGGGTTCGTCGGGTACGGAAGTGTCGAGATCGAGATTGCCTTGACGAAAGGCTGCAAGGTAAACGATGGGTTTCATCGCCGAGCCCGGCTGGCGTAATGATTGTGTTACCCGATTATAGTCGCTGTAAGTGCTGCTGTGGCTCTTATATACATCTCGCCCGCCTGTTTCGGCCAATATGGCAGAGTCATTATTGCGCAAGACTACTACGGAGCCCTGAATCAGTCCTTTGCTGCCAGGATGGCGCTTTTCAAAAAGCTTCAGCTCGTTTTCCAAGGCGGTATTGGCAATTCGCTGGATCTGGTCGTCGACGGTCGAGTAAACCTGGATGTGGCCACCCAGGAGTTCATCAATCCCTACGTCCGGGCCAAGCCTGGGGCCGAGTTGCTTGAGCTCATTGAGAACGTTTTGCACTGCCGCGGGCGCATGGATCGGGTCAGGGACATGAATGGCCAGACTCATTGGGGTGTGCTGGCTGCTTAGGCCAGTCTCCGCGGTGAGAAAATGGTTAGCAACCATGAGGGCCAGGATTTGATTTCGCCTGCGCAGAGGTTTTTCATTGTCTCCCGAAGTGGGGGCGTATTCGGCGGGCGACTTGGTGATTGCTGCCAATAGCGCCGCTTTGGCTGCGTCATCTGCACGGAACGCCCCAATCGGTACGCCAAAATAATATTGTGAGGCCGCCGCGAATCCATATCGGCCATTGCCCAAATAGATGAAGCTGGCGTATCGTGCAAGCAGTTCTTCTTTCGCCCGGCGCTTGGATCCGTAGTGCTTGCACATCTCCTCCTCGAGCCACAAGGAGAGGCGAAGGACCTGTACTTTCAGCAGGAATTGGTTGGTGGCAGGCACGCCAAAGGCGAATGCCAGAACATGCGGCAGAACGCCTGAGTGCTGCAGCGTATTATTCTTATCCATGCTTGTGAGCTTTTGCAGGAAGTATCCGCGGACGAGCTGCTGGGTAATTGTCGAGCCGCCCTGTGGAAACACGGCTGCGTGCTCTAAAGCGCCATTGCCATGCGAACCCGTGAACCGCGCAATCAAAGCACGAACGTTTGACTTGCTGAGCATACGAGGAAGGACTGAATAATCCACTCCTGAATGAGAGAAAAAATTCTTGTCCTCGGCCGAAAGAATAGCCTCACGTAATACAACGGGGATATCATCATATTGAATAACTTCGCGTCGTTCCTTCCCTAGTTCCGCAAGAACGTGACCCTTCGCATCGTATATATGGCCCATCGTCGGCGGTTGAAAGCGAATGAACCCGTCTAAGTCAGGCAGATTGGTCCGGTTGAAATTGATGTAGATCCCCGCGAACAGGATACATATCAGTGGGAGGACAGCCAGCAGAAAAGCGATTTGAATTAAGTGGTTTGTCTTGAAAGCGCTCCACATTGCGACGATTGACCCGCGCAGGGCATCTTGAAGCTGTCGAGGCAAATGACGAATATTTAGCACGCGGCCATCCGTGACTGGGTGGCGCAGTGTGCTCTTTCAAATCCACTGTTCGCCCCATCCTTCTAGTGAGTTCTCGATTGCCGGAGCTAGCGTGGCAGATTAAGAAATTATAATCTGTTCGATATGGCTCACTCGCAGCCGCCTGGCGCTTTCCGTGAGCCGGAGGAAAAAACGGAGTTTCCGGCCTACTTGACAGAGACAACTTCTTCCTCTCCGCCACGCCAGAATATTGAACCCTACAAGTGGTTGTTTGAAGACAGGTGCGATAACCCGAGAACTTTGATTTGTTCATAAGAGAACAGACACGCAATCCAGATGGGTCCAACATCGCGTGTGGATGGTTCGTGTTTCATTAAGAACGGCGCAGTCCCCATCCCGGAGGTTTTTTATGAAGCCAATCAAGTTTAACAACTCTGCGGGATCGGACCGCATAGCAACGTGGAACGAAGCTCGCTTCGCAATGGCGGTCTCGTCCCAAGGCACTCTTTCAACCAAGAGCGTCCGCGACGAATTCATCGAAGTGGATTCAGGTATCAAGGATCGCGCCCGCAACCTTTCCGAAGACGACATGTGGCTCGCGATTGTAAACGAAATGGCGGATTCCGAAAGCAACTGAGTGCTTTTTGGAGGAAGGAATTCTCCAGTCTTGTCAAGATGGCGATGAATGTCCTGCGCAAGATGTGAACATTCGCAAAGGGTACAACCAAGCTGCACCCCGTAACAGGTTCGATGACATGCGATGCATTCAACGCTTCGTACGAGTCGCATACCAAGTTACGCGATCATCGGGGCGTGGCTCATCGTAGGGCTGGGGCTGAAGAAGGACCGCAGGCAATTTCAAGTATCGTACCATCACAAATATCTCGCGATTAAGTTGCACTGAATCGAATCGTGTCGGATTTGGATCGGCGCGAAGATAAGTTGAATACAGAAATTCCCGCTTATGGAACGAAGTCTAAACTGGGCGAGGATCGAATGGAGTGAAACATGAAAAATAACACAAAAATACAATTTCCGGCGTCGTTCGGAGTATTTAGTCCGACCGGACATGTGGTGATGGCGTTTGCGACTGACAAAGAAGCCGAGCGGGCGCGGCAATTGCTAGTCAACGACGGATTTGCCCAAGATGATGTCACGCATTACGACAAGGATGAAGTAATGGCAGAGCTGCGAAAGAGCGAGGGGCAATCAGCGAGCCCGATGCAGATCGGCCAGGAAGTCGCCAAGGTTGACGAGTATCTAGTGCTTGCAAAACAAGGCTGCGGATTTCTTGTCCTGCATGCTCCGGAGGACGAAACCGCAAAGCGCGCGGTTGCTATCGTAAAACCTTTGGGATTAAAGTTCGCAGAAAAATACAACCGTCTGACCATTGAAGAACTCGCGTAGCTTATTACGATCAAGGCGATGACTGCAATTCTGCCTGACAGCCTCAAGGGCGGGCCGGCCGAAGTGGCCGCGCTCTTGAACAGTTTGTTTCAGCGGGATGGCGGTGTTTCGATCCTTCCTTTCCACTATCTGATAGCCACCAAGGATTTGAAGGTCCACCAGATACCCTATACTTTCGGGATACTCTGTGCATTCTGGGACAGACCGGGTTCAGCTCTTTAAGATAAAGTTCTCCGCGTCTCGGGCATACGGGCTTCAATCCTAAACAGTCCCAGCTGGTTGGGAGGATGCTGATGGAGTTCTATTCTTGCGATTCTTCAATAGCCCAAAGCCAGAACCAAAACCACGAAATCCGAACCGCGCCTGGAAACTCCTGCCGGACATTTGGGAACTCATCAAACCGCGGCGGGGAATCCTGGCGATAGGGTTCTTCATCATGGCCATCAATAGGGCCTGCGGGTTGATTCTTCCCGGTTCCGCGAAGTATCTCTACGATGACGTCCTCATGCAACGTAAGGCCCACCTTCTCCTGCCAATCGTTCTGGTCGTAGTAGGAGCGACGCTAGTTCAGGGGCTCACGACATTCGCTCTCACGCAACTTCTCTCAAAATCTTCCCAGACGATGATCTCAGATCTGCGCTCGAAGGTGCAGGCACATATGGGCCGTCTCCCGATTTCCTTCTACGATGCAAACAAAACAGGTGCACTGGTCAGCCGGATCATGAGCGATATCGAAGGCGTCCGAAACCTGATCGATACGGGATTGTATGAGTTCGTCGGCGGCATGATGACGGCCGTCTTTGCGTTGGTCTATCTTTTGCGCACTAGTGTGATGATGACCGCGGTGGTGTTCGCAGCCCTCCTGATTTTTGGCATCGCCGTGAATAAAGCCTTTGAGACCATTCGTCCCATTTTTCGCGCCCGTCCCCAAATAAATGCCGAAGTTACCGGGCGGCTGACTGAATCGCTTGGCGGCATTCGTGTTGTCAAGGGTTACCATGCTGAGGAGCGGGAAAGAAAAGTGTTTGCCGCTGGTGGGAAACGTCTGCTTGATAATGTTCTAAAGACGGTCATGGCCACGTCTCTCATGAGCCTCTCGGCAACCGGCATGATGGGACTTTTGGGCGCCTTAGTTATGTTGCTAGGCGCCCATCAGGTTCTTTCCGGGAAAATGTCACCCGGCACGTTTATCTCCTACACTGCTTTCCTTGGGATGCTGATCGCGCCCGTTTTTCAGATCGTGGGGATTGGCCCGCTAATTAGCGAAGCACTAACCGGGCTGGAACGCACCCGTGATGTTCTGAACCAAAAACAAGAACATGAATTACCCGGCAGGACCGAACGGCTCGCTCGTATTAACGGGAAAATAGTCTTCGAAAACGTGAACTTCGCCTATGAGGACAACAAGCCGATACTTTACGACATCTCCTTCGAATCCGAACCGGGCACGGTGACGGCGCTTGTTGGACCCTCTGGAGCTGGGAAATCCACGACCATTGGCTTGATCGCTTCCTTTTATGCCCCGACGAGTGGCCGCGTTCTCGTCGATACAGTGGATCTTGCACACGTGCAGCTGGACTCTTACCGCACGCAGCTCGGCATAGTATTGCAGGAGACTTTTCTTTTCGATGGAACAATACGCGAAAACGTGGCCTTCGCCCGCCCGGATGCTACCCAGAAAGAGATTCTAGCTGCGTGCGTGATCGCCCGAGTGGATGAATTCGCAGAGAAATTGGAGAAGAAGTACGAGACGGTTGTCGGCGAACGCGGCGTCATGCTCTCAGGCGGGCAAAAACAAAGAGTTTCGATCGCCCGTGCACTGCTCGCAAATCCGCGCATTCTGATTCTGGACGAAGCGACCTCCAGCGTCGATTCCGAATCCGAAGCCCTGATCCAGGAAGGATTGATTCACTTGATGCGAGGGAGGACAACGTTTGTAATCGCCCATCGACTCTCGACCGTGAGGGATGCTCATCAAATTTTGATGATCGAGGCGGGTCGAATCATCGAACGCGGCACGCACGAATCGCTCTGCGCCGCGAGCGGGCGGTACTTCGAACTTTATATCAAGCAGCACAATGCGTCCGGCGAAGGGATTAGCGAGGCGGATGAAATTAGGGCCGCCAAATCAGGAAGCATCTTATCCCACGCCTTCACCGCACGAAACGTTTCTGGCCCTGTATGCTGAGGTTTTTGTTGACAATCTCGTGGGTATCCCTGTGCTGAATACATGCTGGTTGATCGCGGGTCTCGCATTGTGCATGGAAATAGGCACACCTTCGCATGCGCAGGCCATTCGACCAGTCCCGCCAACCCCTATCGACGTCCAAAAGGTCGAACTCGGTGGGACGCCTTGGAATCCGCAATGGGACCAGATCATCGAGAAGGCGCTGCCGACTGAAATGCTTTCTTCTCAGGTCCCCCCGGGCGTGCGTCGATTCTGCCCGCGGTTTTTCGAGATGGGCACGAAGGATAAAAGCACATTTTGGGCTTATTTCTTCCAGGCGCTTGCAGGTGCTGAAGCCGGACTGAAACCAAATACGAGCGTCCGTCACAGCGAGCCAGAAGGCGCACTGACCCTGCGCAGTGAAGGATTGTTGCAGCTTGCGTATGCAGACCGCAAGCGCTACGGCTGCGATTTCAATTGGCAAGCGGACCGTGCGTTAAAGGCGAACGATCCAACCAAAACTATTCTTCAGCCGAAAAACAATCTGGAATGTGGAGTGAAGATTCTGGTTAACCAGATCATTGTCCATCACAAACCATTGCTGACCCCGTCGGGATACTGGTCGACGCTGCACCCGGGAGGGCCGAGCTTCCTAGTTTTCGCCAAGCAGATGACAAATCCTCCGGATGCATGCGGGCTGTCCACTAATTCGCGAATCGACAAGTCAGCTACAACAAAATCCGTGCAGGACGACGCGAACCGGGCTGAAACTCCCAAATAATTTCGCATCGAGGCTCCGGCTACGGTCGCTTGACCGCTCGACTTTAGGATAAGAAGTCCTACATTCGATAAGACTCCTTATCAGTATATGGCCGACCGGCTATGCGTTGTTTCACGATGCTATGGCATTCACTCAATAAATTCCGACTCTCCGGAGAATAAGTCTCTACCGAGGACAACTCCCGTGCACGCTACCAAGATCGCAGTATGTTCCTTTCTGCACAGAAGTAGCCTCCACCGGCGACTAATATTAAAGCCTGGATCATCCCTCGGGATCTGCGGTCAGAGGGAAACAAATAGGCTCAACGATAGCCGATAAATGTGCACATCCAATTCGTTCGTGCGCACCAACGTCGTGCAAATTTTGCAGCGCAAAGTGCGAGACCATGGAAAAGACGCCCAACGTCGATTGCTGCAGCGAACACAAAGGATGTAAAAGCCACTCACACTAGATGTCGTTTCAATATGGATCGAAATTCAGCCTCGAATGAATCAAAGGAGAAACATGAAGAAAATAGGATTGCCGTTAGCTATTCTCTCCCTGCTCGCAGTAGGAACCCTGGCCAGCTGCTCTGGAACACCCGCGAAGTCGCCTGATGTGTCAGACAGCCTTCGCAAGTCGCTCGACCAAGCAGGCCTGAAAGACGTCACCGTCAGTCAGGATCAAGACAAGGGCGTTGTGACTTTGGGCGGAAAAGTGTCGAATGAGAGCGACAAGACGCAAGCCGAGACACTTGCGAAGTCTCTGGCAGGTACGCAGGTCGTCGCCGATCAGATTGCTGTGCTTCCTCCGGGTCTCGAAAAAGAAGCAAAAGCCGTGAATTCGGATCTGGACCAAGGCATCGAAAAGAACCTGGATGCTGCGCTAATTCAATCCAGCATGGAAAAGAGCGTGAAATACGAGGTGAAGAACGGTGTAGTTACATTGACGGGAGAGGTGAACTCGCAGAACAAACGCGCGCGTGCCCAGAATCTGGCGACAAGTGTGCCAAACGTTCAGCAAGTAGTGAACAATTTGCAGATTAAAGACCAGAAAGCTAGTTCATCGCAGTAGGAGTTACGGAATTGATGCACGTATTGGCGTGTTCCAAGCTTAACTGGAAGCCCTTCGCCTGAGGGGCTCACCGTAGATATTGAGTAAAAGGGAAGAGTTCGGCGTCATACCAGAGCGGGTTGATCAGGCGCGTACCGGGCTTCTCTCTTGCAAGGGAGCTGAGTTCCCTGACAGTTCGCATCGAGGACCATATGAGACGACTTGCACTAATCCTGGGGACCATGTTGCTCCTCGCTACAGCAGTCATGCAGGCAGGCTCCAGATCCGGCCAACAGCAGAATAATACGCCCCTGTCCTATACAGGGGAAATAATGGATAGTAACTGTGCTGGGCAGGCCTCTCACAATCAGGTGATGGCCAAGGAGGGCGTAAAAA